>Ga0194126_10012382_pt1 | contig 10802 bp, 15 predicted proteins | sample TA2KigC150mmetaG_FD_148641 | JGI IMG/M metagenome (GOLD analysis project Ga0194126, IMG submission 148641) | Freshwater microbial communities from Lake Tanganyika, Tanzania - TA2015035 Kigoma Deep Cast 150m | ecosystem: Environmental > Aquatic > Freshwater > Lake | place: Tanzania: Lake...
ATTTGCGTTTGCTTGTGGTCAACCGCAACGACGCTAGCTTCTAAAAGCTGTGGAGCATCCACGCCGTGTTGTACGCCACTCCAAGTTGCTGGCTCAGTTGCAACGACGAAATGCTGGTCTTTGCTTGGCCAATCAGATAAAAAGCAAGAAACCAGATGGTTGGCGGCAGCTTGGTTGCTTCCATGATGGTGCCTGCCGTTACCGTGGCTTGGTGGCCGCATTGTCGACACTGATAGCGCCTGAGCCTGCGACCGTAAACGAGTCCATGGGAGGTACCTTTGCAGCGTGGGCAACGAAAGCCATGAGGCGTTTGCTGTTGAGATTGGGGTGATTGAGGTTGGGGTTCTGGTGCTGTTGAACAGCCTCGGCCTGGGACTGGCGCGGCTTTATCGTAAGGAAAGGCGCAGCTTGTGACGCTGATCTTCGCGCCCCAGCCACTTCTGCCGCCCGGTATCTCCTCCAGGCAATTCCTTCAGCGCACCCTGAACCGGCGCCAGTTGGTACGGCAGCTGTTTGCGCTTCCCGGCGTGGGGCGTTACGGCTTTGCGGCTGGCTGTGACCAGGCCCTGTTGCTGCGAGCGTCGCAGCCGGTCCATTGGCCCGTGCTCCTGGTCGACGGCCTGATTGACCTGGAGCTCTTTGCCGCCGATGGTGCTCTGCTTCTGGCCCTACCCCTGGCCTGGAGCCGGGGCCTGGTGGGGCCGGCCGAGGCGCTCTCCCTCCAGGCCCTGCTGGAGGCCGGCGCCGCTGCCGTCACCCTCGAGGGCTGGCCAGGGGCTGTGCCGGCTGCGCCCGCCGAACCCGCCCCACCGGCCCCCGGCTCCGCCCTGGCGGCCCTGTTGGCCCCCTACCGCGCCCTGCTGACGGCCACCGAACCCCTCGAGCCGTCCGCCGCCCTGCAGCTGCTGCAGCTGGAACGCCAGCTGCGCCGCCAGCTCTCCCCGGCCTGCTGGCCGGCCCCGCAGGCCCTCGGTCGCCCCCTGCCCCTGGCCCGTTGGCTGGCTGAGCCGCCTGCGGAAGCCCCCGCCCTGCAGCGCCTGGCCGACCAGCTGGTGGCCTTGCTGCACCTGCTGCCGGCGGCGGAGCAACCCGCCTATGCCGAGGCCCTGGAGCCCCTGCTGCTGGCGGGGTTGGAGCAGGCCGATCCGCTGCCCTGGCTCCGGCTGCTGGAGGCGCTGGTGGGTGGCATGAACAGCCGCCAACCCCAGCTGGTGGCCGTGGCTGAGCGTCTGCGCCGGGCTGGCCTGGCGCGGGGGGCGGCCCTGGCGGATCCCGGCGAGCGGGGCCTGGCGTTGATGCGCCTGCTGCAGGCGCCGCTGGCGCTGGAGCAGCCGGCCTGGCTGCAGGCCCTGGCTGCGGCCATCGATGCCTTGGTGGCGGCGATCGGCACGGCGGCAGATGCGGGTGACAAGGTGCAGAAGCGGGCCCTGCAGCGCCAGCTGGAGGCCACCGTGCTGGCCGGCGCCACCAACCTGCCGCTGCTGCAGGCCCTGCTGCCGGTGCTGGCGCCGGAGAGCGGCTACCGCCTGCCCAGCCTCTTGCCCCCCTCGGCCTGCCTGGTGCTGCTGAAGGGGGTGCTGCTGCTGGGCGACCCGGCGATCGGCCGGCTGGACCGGCCCTGGCGGCGGGGCCTGCTGGCGCTGCTGGAGCGGGGGCTGCCGCGCATCTGGTGGCAGGCGGATCTGCTGCAGAAGCTGCTGCATGATCTGCGCCGCTTCCCGCTGCACACCGCCTGGCTGCAGGCCGACAATGCCGAGCTGCTGCCGGCCCTGGTGTGCCTGCACAGCCGCGGCCTGGCGCCGCCTCCGCCAGACAACGGCCCGGAACCGCTGCAGCTGCGGCCCCTGGCGCCGGAGGAGCTGCCCGGTGAACCGGAAGATCCGCGCCGGCTGCTGCGCCTGCAGCTCACCCTGCTGCTGCGGCTGGTGCGCGGCGAGGAGGAGCGAGGCGCCCTGCTGCGCCTGGCCGGGGCGGCGGGCAAGACGCCCCTGCTGCGCCTGCTCGATGGCGACGACGAGGAGGCCCTGGCCCTGGCGGTGGCGGCGGGGCTGCCGAGCCGAGCGGTGGGGCTGGCGCGGCTGGCGGCGGAGCGGGCCGGCGTGCCGGAGCTGCTGCCCGTGCTGCTGCCCACGGGTGGCGGCGTGCAAGCGGTGTTTGCCGCCTGCCTGGCCCTCTGGCGCCAGCAGCTGCCGCCGCCGGCCCTGCTGCCCAGCCTGCCGGTCACGGTGCTGTTCACCTGCCACCGGCCCCGGCTGGCGCTGCTGCGCCAGGCCCTGGAATCGCTGGCCCTGCAGAGCGTGGCGGTGGCAGAGGTGCTGGTGGTGGACGACGGCACGCCGGAGCCGGAGGCGGCCGCGCTGGGGGCGCTCCTGGAGCAGGCCGCCGCCGAGCTGGGGCTGCCGCTGCGGCTGCTGCGCCAGGAGCGCAACCAGGGCCAGTACGCCTGCCGCAACCTGGCGATCGAGCGGATGGCGGGCGAGGTGCTGGCGATTCACGACGACGACGACCTCTCCCATCCCCTGCGCCTGGAATTGCAGTGGCAGGCGCTGCAGCAGGGGGCGGCGGCGGTGTACGGCCGGCATGTGCGCCTCGATGAGGCCAGCGGCGCCCCCCAGGCCGACGGCGATGGCGGCGGCTTCTTTGGGGATGGCATCACCACCCTGCTGCTGCGCCGCGCCACGGCGCTGGAGCTGGGCGGCTTCTATCCGGTGCGCTCCCGCGGCGATGTGGACTTCCGCCGCCGGCTGGAGCAGCGCTACGGGGCGGCCCGGGTGGTGCGCCTGGAGGAGCCCCTCTATCTGATGCGGGGCTCCGCAAGCACGGTGTCGTCCGCCTACGAATACGGCTGCAGCCTGGGCCTGCCCAGCTGGCGCCGGCTGATGCGCCAGGGGCTGTTGCCGTGAACAAGCCTGTTGCTGTGAGCAAGCCGGCCCCGGTGTTCATCGGCCTCACCTCGATTCGCGGCCGCGAGGGCGCCCTGAAGCGCACGCTGGATTCCTTGTTGGCCCAGCAGCTGCCCCCGGGCGGCCGGCCGGTGGAGTTGCACCTGTTTCTCTCCCAGGAGCCCTATCTGCTCGATCGGGGCTTTGCGGCGCTGCCGGGGTTTCTGCGGCGGCGGATCTGGCGCTCGCGGCTGGGGCCTGGGCTGCGGCTGCAGGTGCATTGGACGGCCAACTGGGGCCCCTACCGCAAGCTGCTGCCGCTGCTGGAGCGGCTGACGCCGGAGCAGCAGGCGCTTGATCCGCTGCTGATCACCGCCGACGACGACACCCTCTATCCGCGCGACTGGCTGCGGCGGCTGGTGGCGGCCCAGGAGCGCTGGGGCTGCGTGGTGGCCTTCCGCGGGCGGCAGATGGTGCTGGAGGAGGGCGAGGTGGTGCCGTATCGGGATTGGCGGGTGAATGATGAGCGGCTGCTGCAACCCAGCTTGCTGACGGTGCCCACCGGTAAGGACGGCATCTGCTACCGGCTCAGCCAGCTGGATTGGCGGGTGCGCGATGTGGAGCGGGCCCTGGCGATCGCCGGCCACGCCGACGACCTCTGGTTCAAGGCCCACACCCTGCTCACTGCCACGCCGAGCCTGCTGCTGCACCACAGCATGAGCCAGCAGTTCGTGGAGCTGAGCAGCCAGGGCGCCGCCCTCAAGCGCGGGGTGCCCGGCCAGCCGATCGGCGAAACGCTGTTTCTGTCGATCAACAAGCGCGGCGGTAATGATGTGGTGCTGGCCGATTGCCTGGGCTATTTGCAGGAGCAGATGGGAGGGGAGCGGGTGCTCAAGGCCCTACCAGAGCAAGCCGCAGGGAAAGGCCTGTAGGGCCGGATCGAGGCTCACCAGGGTGAGCCTGGTGAGTTCAGCCTGAGCGGCCAGCAAGCGATCGAAGGGGTCGCGATGGGGCATCGGATAACTGCCGGCATGCAGCCCGTGAACCAGCGTGATCGGTAACAGCTCAAAGCCCTGGGTTGCCAGCAGCTGGGGCAGATCGTTGAGCAGTTCACGGACTGCTGGGAGCTTGCCAAGACGCACCTTCGTGGCGATCTCCCAGCCGGAAGCAGCACTCACGTGCACCCGATTGCGTGGATCAACGATCGCAGCATGGGCTACAGGAGAAAGGCGATCGGGCTCGGCCAGCCACCAGAGCAGGGCATGGGTATCGAGCAGGAGCTCCGAGGCCATGCTTGTGCTCAAGGCAAGGCCTGCTCCAAGCCGGCGAGCTCCTCCTCCGGCAACGGCTCCAGCAGAACCGCAGGTGGCGGCAGTCTGATCCGGCCTGCCAGCACTCCTGGCAGGCGCCGGGGGGTGGGCTGCTCGAGGGGTACAAGGCGTGCCCAGGGCTTGCCACCTTTGGCCACAACGATCGTCTCACCCGCATGGGCCGCGTCGATCAGGCGAGAGAAATGGGTCTTGGCCTCGTGCACATTCACGATGCGCCCAGCACTGGCAGTCATGGGCAAGTCCACTGGCAGACCACCCAGGCAGGTTAGTCCTCATCTGGACCAAGTGGATGCCCCGTGGTTGAATTTGTTTGCGTGCGGCGCTTGAGCTCTTGGGGGATTTGGGCCGAGTGTCTGCAGGTGGCACGGAATCTGTTCCTGCCAGGCACCGCAAGGGAATCATCCTGGCGGGCGGCAGCGGTACTCGGCTGCATCCGATCACCCAGGGGGTGAGCAAGCAGCTGCTGCCGGTGTACGACAAGCCGATGATCTTCTACCCGCTCAGCACCTTGATGCTGGCGGGAATCCGCGAGGTATTGATTATCACGACGCCCCACGATCAGCCGGCTTTTGAGCGGCTGCTGGGCGATGGCCGGGCCTGGGGGATGGCGATCGAGTATGCGATTCAACCCAGCCCCGATGGCCTGGCCCAGGCCTTCCTGATCGGTGCCGATTTTCTCGCTGGGGCCCCGGCGGCGCTGGTGCTGGGCGACAACCTCTTCCACGGCCACGACCTGGTGCCCCAGCTGGCGGCCAGTAACGGCGGCGGCCAGGGGGCGACGGTGTTTGCCTATCCAGTGCGGGATCCGGAGCGCTATGGGGTGGTGGAGTTTGCCGCGGATGGCCGGGTGCTGAGCATCGAGGAAAAGCCCGCCAGGCCCCGCAGCCGTTACGCCGTGACGGGGCTCTATTTCTATGACGACACCGTGGTGGAGCGGGCGCGGCAGGTGGTGCCCTCGCCTCGGGGGGAGTTGGAGATCACCGATCTCAACCGGATGTATCTGGAGGAGGGCCTGCTCAAGGTGGAGCTGATGGGCCGGGGCATGGCCTGGCTGGATACGGGCACCTGCGATTCGCTGCACGAGGCGGCCAGCTACATCCGCACCCTGGAGCACCGCCAGGGATTGAAGGTGGGCTGCCCGGAGGAGGTGGCCTGGCGCCAGGGCTGGATCAGCGGCGAGCAGCTGGCGGCCCTGGCGGCGCCGCAGCGCAAGAGTGGCTACGGCGAGTATCTGCTGCAGTTGCTGGAGGACACCGATGCAGGTTGAACAACTGCGCAGCGCCAGCGGTGCCTTGATCGAAGGCCCCTTGCTGATTACGCCGCAGGTGTTTGGTGATGCGCGCGGCTTTTTCTTGGAAAGCTGGAACCAGCGCCGCTTCGATGGGGCCGTGGGTGCCCCTACAGCGTTTGTGCAAGACAACCACTCCCGCTCCAGCCGGGGGGTGCTGCGGGGATTGCACGTCCAGCTGGAGCCCGAGCCCCAGGGCAAGCTGGTGCGCTGCCCGGTGGGGGAGGTGTTTGACGTGGCGGTGGACCTGCGCCGCAGCTCGGCCAGCTTCGGCCAGTGGGTGGGGGCGGTGCTGAGCAGCGAAAACCAGCAGCAGCTCTGGGTGCCGGTGGGTTTTGCCCACGGCTTCCTCACCCTCAGCGAAACCGCCGAGGTGCTCTACAAGGCCAGCGGCTACTGGAGCCAGGCCTGCGAGCGCTCGCTGCGCTGGAACGATCCGGATCTGGCGATCGCCTGGCCGCTGGAGCAACTGGGTGGCGCCGAACCCCTGCTGGCCGCCAAGGATGCCGCAGCACCCAGCCTTGCGGAGGCGGTGGCGGCCGGGGAGGTGTTTGCGTGAAAGTGCTGCTCACCGGCGCCGCCGGCCAGTTGGGCCACGCCCTGCGCCAGCAGCTGCCGGGGGGGGTGGAGCTGATCGCCACCAGCCGCAGCGGTGATGGCGCAGCTGGCCTGTTGTCTCTCGATCTGGCCGATGCCGGCGCCTGCCGCGCCGCGGTGCTTGAGCACCGCCCCGACTGGGTGCTCAACGCCGGCGCCTACACCGCTGTCGACAGGGCCGAGAGCGAGCCCGAGCTGGCTTTGGCGGTGAACGCTGGTGCGCCGCGGGCCTTCGCGGAGGCGCTGCTTGAAACCGGTGGCCGCCTGCTGCAGGTGAGCACCGATTTCGTGTTCAACGGCCAGCAGGGCACCCCCTATCGGCCTGGCCAGCCCCGCGATCCGCTGGGGGCCTACGGCCGCACCAAGGCCGCTGGTGAGGAGGCGGTGGAGCAGGTGCTGGGCGAAACGGGCCGAGGGGTGATCCTGCGCACCAGCTGGGTGATCGGCCCGGTGGGCAAGAACTTCGCCCTCACCATGCTGCGGCTGCACCGCGAGCGAGGCGCCAGTGGCCAGGCCCTCGGGGTGGTGGAAGATCAGGTGGGCTGCCCTACCAGCACCGCCACCCTCGCCGCCGCCTGCTGGCGGGTGATCACGGCCAACGTGCAGGAGCCGGTGCTGCACTGGAGTGATGCGGGAGCAGCGAGTTGGTACGACGTGGCCATAGCCGTGGGCGAGCTGGCCCAGGAGCTGGGACTCTTGGAGCAGCCGGCCGTGGTGAACCCGCTCACCACCGCCGAGTACCCGCTGCCGGCCCAGCGGCCCAGCTATTCCCTGTTGGACTGCTCCAGCAGCCGCCGGGCCCTCGGCCTGGCACCCACCCCCTGGCGCCAAGCGCTTCGCCAGTTGCTGGAGGTGGTGAGATGAACTCAACCGCGATAGAGCTCAGCCATCCCTGGGCTGCTGAGCAGGCTCAACAGTCGCTGGAGTTTGCGGTGATTGAGCGTTTAGACGGCAAGTCGGCCTCGATCAAGTCGAGCTCGGAGTGCATCCAGTCGAGCAACGCGATCTCTTTCTCGAGCTGCTTCGTTCTCCGCTCTGAGCGCTCGATCTGCATCTCTCTGGCGGGATCGCGCCGCCAGTTGAGCATCCGCAAAAAGGAGCGGAAGGGAGAGAGCGATGAGCCAGACGCCCCATTGCTGCTGGAGAGGGAGCCGGCGGTGGGGGAGGGAGACGTGGTCATAGGACGAAAAAAGCGCGATCAGGCCAACAACAGTGCCAACGACGGCTTCCAGGAATGCTTTGCCGTCAAACCCCAGCCGCCACCAGGGCAGCGGCGCATCCAGATCCCGAGGGTCTCCATCCACCCTAAGCAGCCCAGCCCAATCCCGACATCTACAGTTTAGTACACGCGTACCTCTTCGCGCCTTGACCGCTTCCCCCGTGTCTCCAGTCACCCCACCCGACGTTCCAGCCCTCCTCGCCGGCCGCCGCCGCATCCTGGTGACCGGCGGCGCCGGCTTCATCGGTGGCGCCATGGTGCGGCGCCTGCTGACAGGCAGCGAGGCGCTGGTGTTCAACCTCGACAAGATGGGCTACGCCAGCGACCTCACCAGCATCGAGGCGCTGCCCCAGGCGGCTGAGCGCCACACCCTGCTGCGGGTGGACCTCACCGACGCGGAGGCCACCGCCGCCGCGGTGCGCCAGGCCGACCCTGACCTGGTGATGCACTTGGCGGCCGAGAGCCACGTGGACCGCTCGATCGAGGGGCCGGGGGCCTTCATCGACAGCAATGTGAGCGGCACCTTCCATCTCCTGCAGGCGGTGCGGGCCCACTGGGAGCAGTTGCCCGGCGAGCGGCAGGCGGGCTTCCGCTTCCACCACATCAGCACCGATGAGGTGTTCGGCTCCCTGGGCGAAACGGGCCGCTTCTCGGAAACCACTCCCTACGACCCGCGCAGCCCCTATTCGGCCAGCAAGGCCGCCAGCGACCACCTGGTGAACGCCTGGCACCACACCTACGGCCTGCCGGTGGTGCTCACCAACTGCTCCAACAACTACGGCCCCTGGCAGTTTCCTGAGAAGCTGATCCCGGTGGTGATCCTCAAGGCGGCGGCCGGTGAGCCGATCCCGCTCTATGGCGATGGCCAGAACGTGCGCGACTGGCTGTATGTGGAAGACCACGTGGATGCCCTGTTGCTGGCGGCCACCCAAGGCACCCACGGACGGGCTTACTGCGTGGGCGGCCATGGCGAGCGCACCAACAAGCAGGTGGTGGAGGCGATCTGCAGCGCCCTCGATGCCCTGCTTCCTGCTGGCGCTCCCCACAGCCGCCTGATCACGCCGGTGACGGATCGGCCTGGCCACGACCGCCGCTACGCGATCGATCCCAGCCGAATCAGCAGCGAGCTGGGCTGGGAGCCACGCCACAGCTTTGACGCGGGACTGGCGGCCACGGTGCGCTGGTATCTGGACCACCAGGATTGGTGCAATCAGGTGCGTCAGCTCAGCGGCTACCGCGGCGGACGGCTGGGGGTGCTGGCTGGAGCTTGAGGGCCCGCCAGCGCCTGGATCTCTCAGCGCTGAGCCCGATGGAGCTCAAGGCGGCATGAAAATCCTTCTCGCCGGCAGAGGCATGTTGCTCTTCAAGCTGGTGGGTTCGCCCTGGAGCATTCGGATCCCCTGTTTGTGCGCCTGAAGGCCCCGGCTGTCAACGAGCGCCTTAGCCTGAAGTAGTTGTTGCGCAGTAACGCCGCGCTGTTCAACCTGCTTGACGCGTGAGCTTCACGGTTGACCTACCGGACTTGAATGTCTGGCTGGCGATGGCCAGACCTCAACCGCGATACAACTCAGTCATTACAGGGCTATTGAGCAGGTTCAATAGTCGCTGGAGCGTGCGGCGATTGCTGGCGGAGGGGTCGAGCTGGAAGGCAAGTCGGCCTCGATCAAGTCGATTTCGGAGTGCATCCAGCTGAGCAACGCGTTGTCTCTCTTCAGCTGCTCGATTTCTTTCTCGATCCGCTCGGTTTCGCTCCTCAGCTGCTTCGTTCTCCGCTCTGAGCGCTCGATCTGCATCTCTCTGGCGGGATCGCGCCGCCAGTTGAGCATCCGCAAAAAGGAGCGGAAGGGAGAGAGCGATGAGCCAGACGCCCCATTGCTGCTGGAGAGGGAGCTAGCGGTGGGTGAGGGAGACGTGGTCATAGGAGGAGAAGAACGCGATCAGGCCAACAACAGTGCCAACAAAGGCTTCCAGCAGGGCTTTGCCGTCAAACCCCAGCCGCCACCAAGGCGGTGAGGCTTCCAAATCCCGAGAAAGTCCACCCACCCTAAACAGCCCGAGCTGACCACGATACTGTCAAGCATAGTACAAATGAACTGCTTAGCAATGGCCGCCCAGCGGTATCCAGCCAGGCCGCCTTGTACCCCTCACTGAAATACCCCTTGGCTGCTCCGCGTGAAAGTGTTTAGAGGGGGCAAGGGATGATGCGCACTAAGATGGGCACTGGACGGCCTGGATGTGATGCGTAAGACCCTGGAGCTTCCAGACCCCCTGTTTGCCCGCCTGAAGGCCCGGGCAGCCAGCGAGCATCTCACCCTCAAGCAGCTGCTGCGCAGCTACGTGGAGCAGGGCCTCAACGCCACGCCCGCGGGCTCCGGTTCGCAGCGGTCAGCAGGCACGCCGCCGCGCGTGGAGGGGCCCCTGGCCATCTCCGGCCAGCAGCTCAGCAACGCCGCGCTGTTCGAGCTGCTCGACGCGTGAACATCGCAGCCGACCTCCCGGATCTGAATGTGTGGCTGGCGCTGGCCTGCCCCGACCACAGCCATCACCGAAGCTGTTGTTCTGCACGTTCACCGCGCTCGCTCTGCTGGAGGCCTTCTGCCAGCAGCCTGGCGTGAGTATGGCATCAGTGGAGCCCCATGGCTGGGACATGTTTCACCAGCTGCTGCGCAGCGGTGAGGTGCCGGCCCGTCTCTGCACCGATGCCTACCTGGCGGCTGTGGCGATCGCCAATGGCTGGCGCCTGGTGAGTTTCGATCGCGATTTTGAGCGGTTTGAGGGACTGGCGCGGTTGGCGCTGCCAGGAGCGCAGTCATGACCAGCACCACCGCGCACCACGAGCTCGATTGGCCCGATCGGGAGACAGCTCTCAATAACTCGACGGCCCGCCTGAAGGGCTTCAACGTGGTGGGAGCGAGGGAGGGCTGATGGTGGTCGACAGTCGCTGGCAACAACGCTTCAGCAACTACTGCAAGGCACTGGAGCGTCTGGAGGATTTTCTTGATCCTCCCGCGCTGAACGAACGGGAACAGCAGGGATTGATCAAAGCGTTTGAGTACACCTACGAGCTTGCTTGGAACACCCTTCGCGATCTGCTGCGCAGCCAGGGCGATGCCTCGCTCCTTGGAGCTCGCGACACCCTGCGCGAAGCCTTTCGCTTAGGCCTGATCGAGCAGGGAGACCAGTGGATGCTGATGATTCAAGACCGCAATCTCACCAGCCACACCTATAACCGCAGCACAGCTGATGCGATTGCCTCTCAGATCGTGGCCAGCTACCTGCCCTGCTTTCAGCAGCTGCGAAGCACCTTGCAACAACGCCAGGAGGAGGAAGCGTGATGCCTCTCAGCCCTCTCCAGCTTCATCCCATCGCCGGCATTCCCGAGGCAGCCCAACAGCAGCTGATTCAGCTCCTGGCGGCTGAGCCGCATCTGAATGCGGTGTGGCTGTTTGGTTCTCGGGCGATGGGGCGGCATCAGCAAGGTTCAG
>Ga0194126_10012386_pt1 | contig 10801 bp, 8 predicted proteins | sample TA2KigC150mmetaG_FD_148641 | JGI IMG/M metagenome (GOLD analysis project Ga0194126, IMG submission 148641) | Freshwater microbial communities from Lake Tanganyika, Tanzania - TA2015035 Kigoma Deep Cast 150m | ecosystem: Environmental > Aquatic > Freshwater > Lake | place: Tanzania: Lake...
CGCTCGCCGGCCGGAGCCTGCGCGGGGCGCTGCGCGCTGCCCGTTCGATCGGCGCCGCGGCCGCCGCCGCCCCGTCGGTCGCGTCCCTGCTCCGGCGCTCATCGCTCCTGGTGAAGGCCGACCCGGAACTGCCGCAAGACTTCCCAGCGCCCTCGTCGCTGCACGCCGGCCTGGTGGTGGCGGACCTGGACGGGACGGGGACGAACACTCCCATCCTCCGTGCCGCGGGCGAGGCGGGAGCGCAGACCGTCGACGGGACGGCGGTCGCGATACACCGGGTCGCCGAGACCGTCAGCCTCCTCACCGGCCTGCGCCCCTCGCGCGCCACGGTCGACCGCCTCATCTCCGAAAAGGCGCGCCGCGGCGGCGCGCGGGATTAAAGAAGTTCGCGCGCTGTGCCAAAGTTATTAAACTTCAGAAACGATATGGGTGTGGATGCAGGATTCGAGCTCCGAGGGCCCGACAAAACCTGTGAGGAAGTTCCTCTTCGTCTCGGACGAGGCCCTCATCGGCGACCTCGCCTGGCAGATGAAGAAGGAGGGCCACGAGGCCAAGTACTTCATCAAGCAGAGGACCGAGAAGGACGTCGCCGACGGGTTCCTCGAGAAGGTGGACGACTGGCAGTCGCTCGTGGACTGGGCCGACGTCATCATCTTCGACGACCTGGGCTTCGGCACCACCGCCGACAGGCTGCGCAAGCAGGGCAAATCCGTGATAGGCGGCAGCGAGTACACCGACCGGCTGGAGGACGACCGGAACTTCGGTCAAGACGAGATGAAGTCCGCCGGGATAACGATACTGCCCCACTGGGACTTCAACGAGTTCGACGACGCCATCAAGTTCCTCAAGGAGAACCCGGGGAGGTACGTCATCAAGCCCTCGGGCAAGGCCCAGAACGAAAAGGAGCTCTGCTACGTCGGGCAGGACGAGGACGGCAAGGACCTTTTGGAGATGATGGACCTCTACAAGACCTCCTGGGGCAAGAAGATGAAGGAGTTCCAGCTCCAGAAATACGCCTCGGGCGTGGAGGTGGCCGTGGGGGCCTTCTTCAACGGCACCGACTTCATCATCCCTATTAACGTCAACTTCGAGCACAAGCGCATGTTCCCCGGGGACATCGGGCCCAACACGGGCGAGATGGGCACCTCGATGTTCTGGATAGCCCGAAACAAGATCTTTGAGGACACCCTGCTCAAGATGAAGGACAAGCTCGCCGCCGCCAAGTACGTGGGCTACATGGACATCAACTGCATCGCCAACGTCCGCGGCATCTACCCCCTGGAGTTCACGGCGCGCTTCGGCTACCCGACGATAAACATCCAGATGGAGGGCGTGATAAGCGAGTGGGGCGAGTTCTTCTTCGCCTTGGGCCGCGGCGAGCGGCCCGAGCTCAAGATAAAGAAGGGCTTCCAGGTGGGGGTGGTGGTGGCGGTCCCCCCCTTCCCGTTCGTCGACCCGCAGGCGTTCAAGAAGTACTCCGAGGACGCCACGATAATATTCAAAAAGACCACCGACGGCATCCACCTCGGGGACATCAAGATGGTCGAAGGAAAGTGGCGGCTCGCCGGCCAGTCCGGGTACGCCCTCATCGTCACCGGCTCGGGCTCCACGATGGCCGACGCCCGCAAGATGGCCTACAACCGCGTCGCCAACATCCAGATACCCAACATGTTCTACCGCACCGACATCGGCGAGAAGTGGACGGAGGATTCGGACCGTCTGCAGACCTGGGGCTATCTCTACTGAGACAGCGGGGAGCGGGCAGCGGGCAGCAGTGGAGCATCAGGCATCGGGGGATGGGCAGCGGTTCACGAGTGATCGCTGACCTCACACAAACACCAACGACCCGCACTGCGTGCACAGCCAGTACTCGTCGTCCTCGGGGCCATCCTGTTTTCTGGCGAGGACGAGGGTGCCGCACCTGCCGCAGGTCGCAAAGCCGATGAGGCCCTCGCGGACGCGGTTGAGCCAGGAGACCTTGAGCATCCCCCGGACCGCCTGGGCGATGTCCTGGCCGCAGTTGGTGCACGATATCCGGCCGCGGCCGTCGGCGTACGGGCGCGTGAGGCTGCCGCAGGACGGGCAGGGGAAGTTGTAGAAGCGCAAACGGTCCCGGGGGTTCTTTCCCTTGGCGCCCTTGGGCATCGCATCGGAATCCCCCTGGGAGTATATTACCAAATCGGACGGGGCGAAACCCTTATCCGCCGGCCGTGTCATTGAAGAGGCGTGGCCGGTTCCGTCATCGGGAAAGCCGGGGCGCTCCTGCTCGTCGTCCTCACCTTGTTGCAGGCGCTGCCGGCCGGTTCCGCCGTGACCCCCCCGGAATCCGGTAGCTGGTACATCGACGGCGACGTGGTGCTCCGGGACGGGACCTACTACCTCAACGACTCGGTCCAGGTGAACCAGAGCGGCTCGCTGACGATAATCGGCTCCGTGCTCGTGTTCAACGCCGCATCTGTCAATCTGGTCTCGTACGGCAAGGTGGTCATCGACAACTCCACGGTGCTTTGCGCTCCCAACGCGAGCGGCCCCCTTTATATCACGGTCTACGGCGGACAGGCTGACTTCCGCCGCTGCTCGTTCGACAACCTCTCCTTCGCGCTCTACCACGGCACCGGAGTGTTCACCGGCTGCAACCTCTCGGGTGGCGACACGTTCGTTTATTCCGCTCCCTACAACGGTGGTGAAGGTATTTCGTTGTCCAACTGCACATTCGTCGACATCGGCCCCGGCCAGCCTGGCCTGATATCGTCATTCGCCGGCGACCTCAGGGTTCTGGGATGCCGCTTCTTCAGGACGGCCTCCGACCGGACGGACACCGGATACTGGGAGGGAGCGGCAGTGCCGGTGCAGGCCGGGGCGAGGGTGCTGGAGAACCGTTTCACCGGGCTCGCCATGGCAATAGAGCTCAGCTCGTCAAGCTGGTACTCCAAAGATTACGCCATTTTCTGTTATTTCACGCAGCAGACCTCCCAGGTCATCCAGGGGAACGTTTTCGCAGGTTCCATGAACGGCCTCTGCCTTTATGGGACCTCTTCCGCAGTCGAGATCAGCGGGAACCGTTTATATGACTGCGGATGGGGGATTGCGGAGAATTCCTTCGAGCCTTCAAAGACCGCCCTCGTCTTTGGCAACCTCATCGAAGGCGGTTATGGCGGCATCGTCGTCGAATCCGACGCGCTCACAATAACCGACAACACCATCTCCAACTGCACCGGTGCCGGTATCTACGGTGAGAGCAACTCGCCGCCAATCGGCGGCCCTATCATACAAAACAACACCATCTCGGGCTGCAGCTTTGGCGCCTCCTTCGAGAACCTGCCTTGCCGGTTCAGCTCCAACAACATCTCCGACTGCTCCCGCGCCGGCATCTACTCCTATTTTAACTACTTTCTCGACCGCAAGTGCGAAATCGTCAACAACACCATCACCCGCTGTGGATGGGAAACGGGCTCTGGGTCGGACACCCTCGCCGCCCTCGTCGCCCTCTCCGACGACAGGAGTTCCTTCCTGGTCCGGGGCAATGTCGTTCTCGACAGCCCCACCGTCGGGATGATGCTTACAGGGACCGTGCTCGCCGACCGCAACACGGTGAGCGGCGGCCGGACCGGGATGAGCCTGCACTATGACGTCGAGGCCCGGGAGAACGACATCGCCGACGTCGACGTCGGAATCAGCCTCGACACCGCCAACACCTACCGGTTTCCCCGCATATCGAGCAACGCCGTCCACGCCCGGGAGGTCGGCGTCTTCTTGCGCGACCGAAGCGGCATCGAGCCTGAGATTCCCGTCACTGGCAACGTCATCGCCGCGGCCGAGGGCGTGCTCGCCGACTCCGTCCGGGCCGTGGTGAAGGCCAACGACTTCGGCGGCGTCCGGGGCTACTGCGTGCACGCCCTGGGGACCGAGCCGGTGCTCGAGAACAACAGCTGGGGCCGGCTTTGCGCCGGCCGCCACCTCCAGGAGTGGTACCTCGACATCAAGGCGCGCCGGAGCAACGACCCGTACAGCTCCGGCCAGTGGTTCTACACCGACGGTTTCTCGGTGCGCGCCTACAACTGGACGGGCGCCCGGGTCTTTACCGGCTCGGCCGGGGGCTCCCTCACGCTCCGGGCCAACCTCACGGGGTTCATCGTCGACCGGGAGGGGCAGGTGTCGACGTTCATCCGCTACGACATCACGGTGTCCAAGCCGCGCGTCGGCGTGGGCCGGGCGCCGATCAACCTGGCGACCAACGCCGTGGCCGACGTCCAGCTCTACCCCCTCCCCGATCTTGCGGTCCAAAAGATCCGCCTCCCCGACGGGAGGCCGGGGCCGGGCGAGCCGGTGTCCGTGGAGGTCTCGGTGGTCCACGACGCCACCTACGACTCGCTCTACGCCGCCCTGACCTCCGTCAGCGTCGCCCTGCGCGACAACGGCCTCCCCGTCGGCGAGAAGCTCATCCCCCGGCTCGACCCCAACGCCACCGCGACGGTGAGGTTCGGCTGGACCGCCCAGAGCGGCCGGCACGAGCTCGTGGCGATGGCGGACCCGGACCTTAGGATCGCGGAGGCGTTCGAGGAGAACAACCTCCAGCGCCGCGAGGTCCTGGTGAACGAGGTCCCGGTGCCGGTGCTTGCGGTCTCCGACCTTGAGCCGGCCGCCGGGCGCCCCGTGGCGTTCTCGTCGTCGGGCTCGACCGACGATTCGGGGGTCGTCTCCTCGCTCTTCGACTTCGGCGACGGGACGGACTCCGGCTGGACCGCGGCCTCGTCCGTCCTGCACTCGTACCTGTCGCCCGGGGTCTACCCGGCCAGGCTCAGGGTCGCCGACGCCGAGAACGCCCGAAGCGAATGGAGCCTCCCCGAATACGTCACCGTGCGGGAGGGCAGCCTCGCGGTGTCGCTTCTGGCCGACGACACCCGGCCCGACACGCTGGTGCCGGTGGTGTTTACGGCCTCGGCGACCGGGTCAGCGGGAGAGCCCAAAAGCTTCACCTGGGTCTTCGGCGACGGGACCACTGAGCGCGGGACGAGCCCGAGGGCCTCCCACGCCTACGGCCGGCCGGGCAACTTCACCGCGAGCGTCACGGTGCAGGACTCCCTGGGCTGGAAGGGGTCGACCTCGCTGGTCGTCTCCGTGCGCAACCGGCCGCCGAATGCCGCGTTCTCCCACTCGCCGGCGCGCCCCACGGTCCTTACGCCGGTGCAGTTCGAATCCCTCTCGGGCGACCCCGACGGCGTCGTGACGCGATGGCTCTGGGACCTCGGCGACGGCAACCGGAGCGCCGACCCGGCGCCGCGGCACCTGTACCTGCGCAAGGGCGACTACACCGTGACGCTCTCCGTGCAGGACGACTTAGGGGCCCAGGGGGCGGCCGAGCCCCTCAGGCTCTCGGTCGAGAACATCCCCCCGGTCGCCCGGATATCGCCCGCCTCGGCCACGGTCCGGGCGGGCGCCGCGGTGACGCTGGACGGCCTGTCGACGCTCGACCCGGACGACGCCCCGTCGGCGCTGGAGTTCCGCTGGTCCGGCCCGGACGGGTGGTACCAGACCGGAGAGCGCGTCCTCAGGCGGTTCGAGGCTCCCGGACCGTACAGGGTGACCCTCACGGTCACGGACGGCTCGGGGGCGACCTCCCGGGACACGGCCGTCATCGAGGTGCTGGCGGCCGGGCAGTCGGGCGACGCGGGAATGCGGCCCGTCGCCGTCGCGCTCTCGGCCGCGGCGGTGGCGCTCTTCGTGGCGGCGCTGTGGATATTCGGCCACGACCGGACACGGCCGGCGGAAGCCCCCCGGCGCGCGAGAGGCGGCGGCGACGGCCATCGATGGGGGAAGCGGGCCGGGCGCCCGCCGGCCGGGCGCCCGCCGCGATGAGCGCCCGGGCGGCCTCAGCGGAAGCCCAGCGAGGCCGCCACGACCATCTTTTGGACCTCCGAGGTGCCCTCGTAGATCTCGGTTATCTTGGCGTCGCGGAAGAGCCTCTCGGCCAGCGCCGAGCGAGCGGTGCCGGCAGGGCCCAGGAGCTGCACGGCGGCGGTGGCGGCCCTCACCGCCGTCTCTGCGGCGAAGAGCTTGGCCTGGGCCGCCTCCCGTGAGTAGCGGACCGAGCGGTCCTGCATCGACAGGTCCTTGGTGAGCGCCGCCCGTAGCGTCAGGAGGCGGGCCGCCTCGAGCTCGGTGGCGCACTCGGCCACGCGGTGCTGGAGCGCCTGGGACCGGCCCTTGCCGGGGTTCTCCCGGAGGTGCGCCGCGGAGAGCTCCACCGCCGCCCGGGCGATGCCCAGCGCCTGGGCCGCGATGCCTATCCGCCCGCCGTCGAGAGTCGTCATCGCGACCTTGAACCCGTCGCCCTCGTTGCCCAGCCGGTGGGAGGCCGGCACCCGGGCGTTCTCGAGCAGCATCTCGCTCGTGCCGGAGGCGTTGATGCCCATCTTGTGCTCGGCCTGGCCCGCCCGCACGCCGGGCGAGCACTTGTCCACGGCGAAGGCGCTGATGCCCTTGTTGCCCTTCGACCGGTCGGTCATGGCGAAGACGACGATGGCCCCGCAGGCCAGGCCGTTGGTTACGAATATCTTGGTCCCGTCCAGGATGTAGTCGTCGCCCTCCCTCCTGGCGGTGGTCTGCTGGGCGGAGGCGTCCGTCCCGGCGTTGGGCTCGGTGAGGCAGAACCCGCCGACATGGGTGCCGTCGCAGAGCGCCGGCAGGAACCGCTGCCGCGCCTCCTCGCCCCCGAAGTGCTCTATCGGGAAGCACACCAGCGAGTTGTTCACCGACACCACGACCCCGGTGGCGGCGCAGGCGCGGGATATCTCCTCGAGGGCCAGGACATAGGAGACGCAGTCCCGCCCGGCCCCGCCGTATCTTTGGTCCACCATGACGCCCAGGATGCCGGCGGCCGCAAGCTCCCTGAGAACCTTCTCCGGGAACTCGGAGGTCAGGTCCCGCCCGGCCGCGCCCGGCGCCACCACCCGCTCGGCCAGTTCGCGGGCGCGCTCTTGGAACTCCTGCTGCTCCCTCGAAAGGCCCAGGTCCATCGGATTCCCCCGCGTTCCCAATGACGCCGGACGATTAAACCTTTGCGACCAGCCTGCGGTCCCGCACCACGACCGTCCCGCCCTTTATTACCGTCTCCACCAGGTTCATCCCGAACCGGTAGGGGATGTGCATGTGGTTGGGCGCGTCCAGGATGGCGACGTCGGCGTTCTTCCCCGGCTCCAGGCTCCCGACCTGCGCCTCCCGGCCGATGGCGCAGGCGGCGTTGTAGGTCGAGGCGGCGAGGGCCTCGGAGGGCTTCATCCTCATCTCGTAGCACGCCAGGGCGATGACGAAGCTCATCGACTCGGTCATGCAGTTGGGGTTGAGGTCGGTGGCCAGGGCCACCGGGAGCCCCATCGATATCATCGCCCGGGCGTCCGGGTAGTCCCTCTGGAGGAGGGCGAACTGCGCTCCCGGCAGGAGCACGCCGATGACGCCGGCCTCCTTCATCCGCTCCAGCCCCTCCTTGGACGACCGGAACAGGTGGTCGGCGGAGATGGCCCCGACCTCCGCGGCGAGCTCGGCCCCCCGGGTGCGGGCGATCTCGTCGGCGTGGAGCTTGGGCCGAAGCCCCAGCTTCCTGGCCGCCAGGAGCAGCCGGCGCGACTGGGCCACGGTGAACACGCCCTCCTCGCAGAACACGTCGCAGAACTCGGCGAGGTTCAGCCTCGCCGCCTCGGGCAGGGCGGTCCGGACCAGAAAATCGATGTAGTCGTCCGGCCGGCCGCGGTACTCCGCCGGCAGGGCGTGGGCGCCCAGGAAGGTCCGGACGATGTCCACCGGGTGGCGCCGGTCGGCCATCTCCATGACGATGAGCGACCTCATCTCGGTGTCCAGGTCCAGGCCGTAGCCGGATTTGCCCTCGATGGTGGTGGTGCCGTGCAGGAGCATGCAGTCCAGCCGCTCCAGCGTGGAGCGCAAAAGCTCCCCCTGGCTCGCGGCGCGGGTGGCGCGCACGGTCCTCTGGATCCCCCCGCCCGAGGCGAGGATCTCAAGGTAGCTTTTGCCCTCGAGCTTGAGCAGAAGCTCGCTCTCGCGGCTCCCGGCGAACACCGGGTGCGTGTGCGGGTCGACGAAGCCCGGTATCACTGTCTTCCCCCGCGCGTCCAGCGGCCGGCCCCTGTCCTGGACGAAGCGCGCGGCGATGTCCGCGCTGCGGCCGCAGGCGAGTATCTTCCCGTCGCGGATGGCCAGCCCGCCGTCGGGGATGGCCGAGACGTGGGCCAGCTCGTCCCTCTGGCGGGGCCGCCGGCGGCCGGCCATCGTCACGAGCTCGGAGGCGTTCAGCACGAGCAGGTCGGCCTTCCTGGTCCTGGGCAATTCAGCTCACCCCTCTCCCCCCGAGGGCCTTCCCCAGGCCGCCGAGCAGCGAGCTCCTGAACCCGGGGGCGTAGGCCCGCCCCTTCCTCCGGCCGGTCCTCAAGATCCCCCTGGAGGGGCATCCCGCCAAGGGGCACTCCGGGCACCGGGGCCCCACCGGCCGGCAAAGCTCCCGGCCGAAGAGGACGAGAAGCTCGTTGATGTCGGGCCAGTACCTGCGGGGCAGGAGCGCCCTCAGCGCCAGCTCGGTCTCCTCGGGCGAGCGCGTGCGGACCCAGCCCAGCCGGTTGGAGATCCGGTGCACGTGCGTGTCCACGGGTATCGCCGGCAGGCCGAAGCCGTAGACGAGCACGCAGTTGGCGGTCTTGCGCCCCACTCCCGGCAGGGAGAGCAGGCTCTCCAGGTCGCGGGGAACCTCCCCGCCGAAATCGGCGACCAGGCGCCGGGCGATCTCGATGATGACCGGGGCCTTCTGGTTGTAGAACCCCGCCGGGCGTATGAGCGGGACCACCTCCCCGGGGGAGGCGGCCGCCAGGGAGGGAGCGTCGGGATAGGCGGCGAAGAGGCGGCCCGCCGCCTCGGCGGTCCTCTCCTCCCGCGTCCTCTGCGAGAGCACGGTCGCCACCAGGGTCCGGAACGGGCCGGCCGCTCCACCGGTCTCGGGAGGATACCTGCGCCTGAGCGCCGACACGACCGCGGACGGCGCCGGTGCGACCTTCCTGGAAGCGCGCATGGTACCCACCGGTATGGTTCTACCATATATACATAACCCGGCCTTGCCTGTCTTGTCCCACTTCTAACAGGTAATTCTATCCTAATATTCAAGGCGCAAGGCACGAGGCGCAAGGGAAAAGGCGCAAGGAACAGGGAGGGAATGCACTGTCATTCCCTTGATGCCTCCCCCTTGCGCCCTGCGCCCTGCGCCTTTTTTCACAAGATCCCGGCCCTGACAATTCTTAAGTACCCGCAGACCGATTGACAGTGCGTGGTGGCCCGGTTCAACAAGAAGATCTGCCTTCTGGGCGACGAGGGCGTCGGAAAGACCAGCCTCATAAAGCGCTTCGTGTTCGACCAGTTCGACGACTCCTATGCCCGGACGCTGGGCACGAAGATATCCAAAAAGGAGCTCCTCGTCCAGGGCCGGGAGGGCAAGCCGGTCCAGCTCTTCATGATGATATGGGACGTGATGGGCCACAAGTCCCCCAAGAAGGTCCCGGCGACCTACTACGCCGGGGTGGAAGGGATAATGGTGGTCTTCGACGTGACCCGGCCGGAGACCTGTGCCGACCTGGACTACTGGGTCAGTAGTATCATGGCCGAGAAGAACTACAGCCCCGTGGTCACGATGCTGGGCAACAAGTCCGACCTCGAGGACCAGCACCGCATACCCAACGAGCAGATAATGGCCACCGCCAACAAGCTCAACGCCAAGTACTACCTGACATCGGCCAAGACCGGCCAGAACGTCGAGGAGGCGTTCACCTACGTCGGTCAGGAGCTGGTGCTGCGTCACTCGGGGCCCGGGTGGAGCTGGATCTGACCGGGTGCCGGGTGCCGGGTGCCGCGGACCGGGCGAAGGGCGATCACCGACCGATATTTCTCCTGGCGAAGTGCCAGCGCCGGCCTTTCAGAACTCCACCATCTCGGCCGTCATGGCGTCGGTGTCAAGCACCGCGATAGTGCGCTTTCCGGTCAGGTAGCCACAGCACTCGCCCGGATTGACCACCAGGGTGTGCCCCCTCTTGACTGTCTCGGGCCGGTGGGTGTGGCCCAGAACGACCAGGTCGTACTTGCCCGAGGCGACGAGAGCGTCCGCCAGCGCCAGCTCGGCGCCGTGGTAGACGGCCACGTTCCGTCCGCCTATCTCGAGCTCGGCGACATCGCCCGTGATCTCTCCGATGTCCTTGAACCTCTTGCGCAGGCCGGCCCGCTCGCCGTCGTTGTTCCCGTAGACGGCCACCACCCGGGCTCCGCAGCGGGCGAGCACGGGCGCCACGAACGGTGCGACTATGTCCCCCGCGTGGAGGACCAGCTCCACCCGGCGCTCTCGCAGCCTGTGCGCCGCGGCCTCCACCGCGGGCAGGTTGTCGTGGCTGTCCGAGACGATCCCGACGAGCATTCCGTTCCCACCGCCGCCGGATGGGCGGCGGCGGTAATAGTACTTTGGGAAGGGGCAGCGGGGGGCGGGGAGAAGGCGCAAGGCGCAAGGCGCAAGGCTTAAGGGGAAAGGCGCAAGGGAAAAGGGACGAGGGGGAAGGGTGGCGGGGACAGCGCAACCCCCCAGGCCCCTTTCCCCTCGCGCCATGACCCTTGCGCCTTGCGCCTTGCGCCGTGCGCCTTGCGCCTTGCGCCTTTTTTCATATATTCCTAGTAGGAATTTCAACCAGAATTCGACCCATCGCCCTTCCTAAGCCGGCTATTTAACCCACAAGGGGGATACGTCCCAGGGGGGACTAAAGCTACG
>Ga0194126_10012394_pt1 | contig 10795 bp, 10 predicted proteins | sample TA2KigC150mmetaG_FD_148641 | JGI IMG/M metagenome (GOLD analysis project Ga0194126, IMG submission 148641) | Freshwater microbial communities from Lake Tanganyika, Tanzania - TA2015035 Kigoma Deep Cast 150m | ecosystem: Environmental > Aquatic > Freshwater > Lake | place: Tanzania: Lake...
CGCGGCTGGTGCGTGACCCACGCGCCGGTCTCGTGCAAGACCTCTTTCTCGTACGCGTCCAGGTGCACGCAATGGACTGCGATTGTCTGCGGCCCCAGGATGCCGAGCCTTTGCAGCCGCTCGACAACTCGTTGGTTGTGCTTGCGCAGGCTTTCCTGCTGGTCAGCGATCCCTTCGGCGACATGGATGTGGAACCCGACATCCCTCAGACCAGGAGAATCTTCACGCTCTCCTGGCCGGACCAGGTCAGAGGAAACCCTGTGGGGCTGAAGGCTGGCAGCCGCGGCGACGCTCGCCTCCAGCGTCTTGTCAGACAGGGTCAAAGCGGCGTGCAGGCCGAAGGAGGCGGCCAGTTGTGGGTCGCGCTCCCGACGGCAGTGTTCGATGAAGCGCACATTCTCTGCGATGCCCGCGGCCGCGCCGGCCATGCCATTGCGGTCGGTGGTCTCGTAGCACAGGCTGGCGCGCAGCCCGGCCTCCTTGACCGCATCTGCGATGATGTCCAGGCTGCCGTCAATCGCGTTGGGGCTGGCGTGGTGGTCAATCAGGGTGGTGCAGCCGTGCCGGATCGCGTCCACCAGGCAAATCAACGCGCTGTAGCGGATGTCGTCCCACAGCAACGCGCGGTCGAGCTTCCACCAGAGCCGCTCCAGGATCTCCACGAAGTTGGCGGCTGGCGCGCCGGGGATGGCCATGCCGCGCGCGAACGCGCCGTAGAAATGCGTGTGCCCGCAAATCGAGCCTGGCAACACGATCTTGCCGGCTGCGTCCAGGCGCTCGGCGCGGGGATACCTGGTCTCCAGGCTGGCCGTCGGGCCGATCTCCGCGATCGTATCCCCTTCGATGTAGATCGCGGCGTCGTGAAGCAGCTCGTTGCGCGGGCCCAGGGTGAAAAGCTGCCCGTGGGTGATCAGCAGATTCGGTGACATTGCACCCTCCTTACGCCAGTCTTCCGGCTACGGACCCGGGAACAGATCACATCAAGATGTCGCCGCCCCCAACCGTTCTTGTACCCACAGATTGAGCAGGGTCTCCGCCGAAACGCCGCGCCGCTGCGCGACATCGGTCAGCCTCGCTGAGAGCGAGGTTTCTACCGGATAGCAGGTGGCCTCGGACTCGATATCTACCTCGAATTCGGCTGGTTCGGTCTGATCCCAGAACTCGGTCAGGTCATGCGTATCCCAAAACTCACCGATCTCTTGATAGGACCGGGCCTGCGAAATGGAACTTCTACCGTACGATCGCTCTAACCTCATCCTTCTGAACAGTGTGTCCCCGCTCCAACTTGTCAACAATGTCCTCAATCCAGATGATCCCGCTGATCTTCAAGAGGGCCGCTCCTGTTGCGTCCGGGTTAAGCTGATAGCACTACCATTGTACCACACCTGGCGCTCTCAAGAAACCGCGCGAATTGCTTCACGTCTCCCGCAGCAAGTCCGCGATCTTGACCGGCTGGCCGGTGATCACCGACCGATTCGCCGCGACCCCGATCAGGATGGACACCGCGCCGGCCCGCGAGCCGGCCATGTAGCCCAGCGGGTCGGGATACTCTCGACCTGAGAAAAGCCGATCTTGCAGCCGCGTGTCGCCCCCGCCATGCCCACCCTTCGCCTTCATGATGTCATAGCTCACCACCTCGCCGCGGCGGTTGTACAGCCGCGCAACCATGTTCGGCTCGGCCACGCGATGCCCGCTGTGAAACTCCTCCAGCTCCAGCCGGCCGCCGGCGCCGTTGATGGTCGCACGCCAGCCTTCGTAGGGGCTGTGAGCGATCAACGAATAGCTGAGCTGTGCGCCGCTGCAATAGCGCACGGTCGCGCTCATGGTGTCGTAGATGTCAATCTCATCCGCGAAGACGCAGCGATCCCGGTAATAGCCGTCCAGGTGCTCGGCGTCGAAATAGAGCGCCTTGAGCACAGGGTCGGCGGCAAAGTCCACGTAGAACTCGCAGGTGGCCTTGTGAGGGCAAGTCGAGCAGCGTTCCCCGCGCGCGTCACGCGTGGGGCCGTAGAAGCGCAGCGCGCCAAGCGCATAGACCGATTCCGGCTCGTCGTCCAGCCACCAATTCACCATGTCGAAGTGGTGAGTGGCCTTGTGGACGAACAAGCCGCCAGAGTTCTCCATGCGGCGATGCCACCGGCGGAAGTAGTCCGCGCCGTGCCTGGTATCCAGGATCCACTGAAAATCCACGCTCAGCGGCTGGCCGATGGCGCCGTGCCGGATGATCTCCTTGACGCGCGTGACGTAGGGCTGAAAGCGGTAGTTGAAGGTCACGGTAACTTTCCGGCCCGTGCGTTTCTCAGCCGCCAGGATCGCGCGGCACTTCTCGTCGTCAATCGTCATCGGTTTCTCGGTGATGGCGTCGCAGCCCGCTTCCAGCGCCGCGATGATGTATTGATGATGATAGCGATCCACCGTGGTGACGATGACACAGTCGGGGCGAGTCTCGCGCAGCATCAGGTCGAAGTCGCTGTAGGTGGGCGGCGCGCCGCAGGCGTTGGCGACGAACGCCGCGCGCACCGCGTTGATGTCGAAGACGCCCACCACCTGCGCGCTGTCACGCAGCCGAGTGGCGATGGGATGGGCAAACATGCCCAGGGCGCGACCGCTGGCGCCCGCTAAGGCGAAACGCTTGACGTTGCTGGTTTTCATGAAGGGTCTCCATTCAAGGGCAGTTGGGAGAGGTCGCGGACGGTCTTCACAGGCGTTCACCAAGCCGGCGCAGACGAGCCAACAAGCCGGCGTCCCCGGCCGTCGCGTCCGGCCGGCTCGCGGTGTTGATCGTTACCGCCTCGACCAGGGTGCACTGCTCGTCCTCACACCAGTGGTTGAACAGCGCGACCGCTTCTTCCGCGCCCAGGCTGTGCTGTACCATGAGCGCCGCCACGCGCTTGCCGGCGAAATCCTTGTGGTGATAGCTCGCATAGGTGCGATCGGCGAAGTTCTTGAAGACGCCGGAAACGTGATACCAGTAGACCGGCGTGCCGAAGACGAACGCGTCCGCGTCCTTCATGCGAGCCATCAGGTCGGTCGCATCGTCGGGTATGACGCATCCACCGCCGGCGGTGCAGGCATCGCACGCGTCGCATGGCGCCAGCTCGAGGTCGTAGAGCCGCACGAACTCGACTTCGGCCCCGTTCGCCCGTGCGCCGTCCAAAACCGCGCGCACGGCCGTGTCGGTGTTGCCCTCGGCGATGGGGCTGCCGCTGATGCCGATGACTTTCATGAGGCGTACCTCCTTCCCTCGTCCACCATGGCCAGGTAGTTGTCCAGGGGAATGTAGTTGGCGACGCTGTTGCCGCTGCCCAGACAGTAGCCGCCGCCCGGCAGACAGCGGTGGAGGGTCTCGCGCACGCGGCGCCGGATCGCAGTCTCGTCGCCGCGGCAGAGGAAGTCCACATCAATGCCGCCGAGCAGCGCGATGCGGTCGCCGTAGCGTTCCTTTGCCTGCACCACCGTTTCGATCGTGTCCTCGAACGAATGCCGGGCGTCAATCTGCACGTCTTCGATCAGGTCCGGCATGATGGTCGTCAGGTTGCCGCACGCGTGCAGCAGATAGGGCCGGCCGGCCGCGTGCGACATCTCGGCCATCAGCTTGTGGCCGGGAAGCACGAACTCGCGCAGGTCTTTCGGGCTGATGAGCGTACCGGTCTTGAAGCCCATATCATCGCTGCCCCAGACGACCTTGACGCGGTCGTATTGCAGGATACGGCTGAGCACGATACGATACATCTCGATCAGACGCTGGCTGATCGCGGTCACCAGGTCGCGCTGATCATAGAGTGCATAGCAGAGCGACTCGTAGCCCATCAACCAGGTGACGTACTCGGCGAAGTGCGCAAAGCCGCCGCTGGCGATCACGCACATCTCGTCCGGCAGGTTCGCCTCATACCAGTCGAGCGCACGGGTGGTCGCCTGGCGGGGATCGGGCCAGGGATACGCCTCGAACTCGGCCCAGTTGGTGATCGGCCCGCGGTGCTCTTCCATGTATGAGCGACCGGCGGCGCGCTGGAGGCCGGCGGTGTCTGAGATGAGGCTGCGATGCAGCGGCATATCCAGCTTTTCGACGCTGCACCGGACATAATCGTAGCCCAGAAACCGCTGGAGCGCGACCTGGCGCTTCAGATCGAAGTACGGATCGGTCGGGTCAAGGCCCTCGGTCACGCCGAAACGTTGGCAGATCGCCTCTTGCACCTCGGCGTCGAGAAAGAGCTCGATGTGGTGCACGCGCAGCGGCGTCCCCTGCCGGCGGATGCAGCGCACCAGGGCCTCCCAATCGGGGGCGACGGGAACTGTGAAAGGCGTTGTCGACATAGGATCTCCGGGTATCAGGAATCAGGGAGCAAAGTCACTATTTGCCATCTGCAATTTGCAATTTGCAATTTGACATTTGCATCAGAAGACAGTACTGCCGCGCCGATGAAGGTGATCTTGGACATGCGATGAATGCTCCTGATTTTGTGTCTATCCGAACTCGATTTTCACCCCTACCGCCGGCAATCCCGTGTCGTAGTCCAACACGCCCGGCGCGTAACCGTCGGCTGGCCGCGCGCGAAACGCGCCGCGCCATTGGAAGCGTCGCGAGTCGCGCCACGGCCGGCGCTCCCAGACCGGCCCACGGAAGGGATCGCGTTTGGCGTACATCCAATCCAACAGCCGGTCGTGCAGCGCATCGCGCAGCGTAGCGTGACCCGGATCAGCGATCAGATTGCGCACCTCCCCGGGATCGGCCTCGAGATCGTACAACTCATCGCTCGAGAGCAGATTGATCACCAGCTTGTAGCGGCTGCCGGCGAGACAACGCACCGGCTGGAACCCGCCCCACGAATCATGCTCGATCTCGTAGCGGTTGAACTCCATGAAGACCTGCCGTTCGGGCTCCTGGCGGCCCGCCAGATGCTCGACCAGGCTCTCGCCCTCCAGGATGGGCGGCGTGGGCAGGCCCGCGAGCGCCAGCATCGTCGGCGCCAGGTCAATGTGGCTGACCGGCGTGGCGTTCACCGCGCCCGCGCCTGCCCGGCCTGGCTGCTCGATGATGAGCGGCATGTGGGTGATCTCCTCGTACATCACCGGCCCTTTGCCGAAGATGCCATGAGCGCCCATCATGTCGCCGTGGTCTGAAGTGAAGATGATGTAGCTGTTCTCGGCCGCGTAGCGGTGCACCGCGTCAATCACGCGACCGATCTCGTGGTCTACGAAGCTGTTACAGCCGAAATAGAGCGGATGGCGCAACCGGCCGTCGCGCAAGCGCGGCCCGCTGCTCGCAGCCCACTCCCGCTGGTGCGCGGGCTTGTCAGCCAGGGTGTCGAATGCGGCCGGCCCCACCGGGTAGTCGTACTGGAGGAACGGCTCGACGAACTCCGGCGGGCAGGTGAAAGGATGGTGCGGCTCGTCGTAGGATGCGACCAGGACAAACGGGCGGTTCTCAGCCGCCTGCCGGCGGCCGGCCGCGGCCTCGAGGAAGCGCACCGCACGATCGGACACGCGGTGCGCCCACGTGAATTCGGCCGTGATGCCGGCCGCCCTGAGATCCTCTGGCGTGTTCAGCCCGCGGCGCCAGAGGGCGACCTCCCCGTCAGTCAGCCCGGCCAGGTAGCGTTTGCCATCATACCAATAGGCATCGTCCCACCCGTCAGGGCAGACGCCGGTCCCGAAGTAGTCGTGGCCGTCCAGATGCCACTTGCCGATGTAGGCTGTGTGATAGCCGCCATCGCGAAAACGCTGGCCCAGCGTCACGATGTTGTCGCCCAGCGCGATGTTGTTGGTCCACGCGCCGGCCGTGTGAGGATAGATGCCGGTGAACAGGCCGGCCCGCGCGGGCGTGCAGACGGGACAGGTGGTGTAGGCGCGGGTGAACTTGACGCCGGTCGCGGCCAGCCGGTCAATGTTCGGCGTCTGCAGCTCCGGGCGTCCATAGGCGCCGACCACGTTCGCGCCCTGGGTGTCGGTCAAAATGAAGACGAAATTGGGTTGAGGCATCGTGTCATCCGTCCACATCGGCTAGGTGGCGGCATCGCCCAGCGAGCGGCGCAGGAGCTCTGCGAACGCGGCCGCCCGCTCTGGCGCATCGCCCACATAATCGCCGGCAGCGAGCCAGGCAAGAAGCTCGGCCCGCGGCGCGTGCCGCGTCACCCGCGGATCGGCCGCCAATGATTCGACCAGCGGATTCGCTTCACCTCGCCGGATGGCGGCCCATGCGGTCATGGCGTGCTCGCGGATCACCTCGTGCAGCGCCTGCCGATCGCCCCCGCGTTTGACCAGTTCCATCAGCAAGCGTTCGGTGGCTGCAAAAGGCCCAAAGGCGCTCAACAGGCGGCCGGCCGCGTCCCGGTCGATTCGCAGGCCAGAGATCAGCCGTAAGCCGCGCGCCGTCAACTCATCGGCGATCAGGAACGCCTCTGGCAGCAGGCTGCGGCGATTGGCCGAATCATCCAGGGTGCGCTCCAACAGGCTATGCGCTGCGTTGTCCCATGCGACACGAGGCAGCACGGCCAGTTGGCGCGCCAGGCTGTCCATGTTCTCGGCATGGATGGGGTTGCGCTTGAACGGCATCGCGCTCGATCCCACCTGGCGGGCCGCGAACGGCTCGGCCCACTCGCCGATGACCGGCGACTGGAGGATGCGCAGATCGAACGCGAACTTGTAGAGCGATTGCCCCAGGCCCGCCAGCGCGGAGAGCACGCGATAGTCCTGTTTGCGCGGGTAGGTCTGGGTGGCCACAGGATAGGCATCGAGGCCAAGGGCAGACATAATGCGAGCCTCGAATGAGGCTAAGGTCGAGGTTGAGGTTGAGGTTGAGGCTGAGAGCTCTTCCTCAACCTTAACCTTAAGCTCAGCCTCAAGCAATTGCGCGTACGACGCCGAGGTCCCGACCGCGCCCTTGAAGCCCTTGCCACGCAATTCCGCACGCATGCGGCCCAACTCCTGCCAGTCGGCCCACAGGTCCTGGGCATATTGCGCCAGCCTGTAGCCGACCGTGGTCGGTTCGGCCGGCTGGAGGTGGGTGAACGCCATGGTCGGCGCCGCGGCCCACGCTTCGATCTGGCCGGCGAATGCCAGCAGCAGGCCGCGCAGCCTGCCCAAAAGCAGGTCGAGCGCGTCGCGCATCCGCAAGACGTCCGCGTTGTCCTCGACATCCATCGAGGTCGCGCCCAGGTGGATGATGCCGCCGCCGATCGGACACTGCTCGGCATAGGCGCGCACCTCGGCCATCAGGTCGTGATGGATCTCCGCCTCGATCTCCAGCGCCCGCGCCAGATTGATCTCGCCGGCATGGCTGCGCAGATCTGCGACCTGTTCAGCGGTTACCAGCCCGGCCGCGTGTTCCGCCTCAGCCAGCGCAACCCAGATGCGTCGCCACAGCCGGCGCTTGTGGGCCTCGCTCCAGATGCGGCGCATCTCGGCCGAGCCGTAACGCCAGGTGAAGGGCGAAAGATAGGTTTCATGGGTGAAAGTGCTCTCAGCAGGAGGCATCGGCGTCAACCGGAGATAGCACGATCAACTGATCGCGTTCGGGCCCCACCGATACGTACTTGATCGGCGCGGCAGCCAGCTCAGCGATGCGCTTCAAGTAGCCGCGGGCAGCCACGGGCAGGTCGGCCCACCGTCGCGCCTCCCGTGTGGAGGTTCGCCAGCCCGGCCATGTCTCGTAGATCGGCTCGACAGCCGCCAAATCCCACGTATCGGGCACACGGCAGATGGGTTGGCCATTCAGCCGGTAGCCGATGCAGACCTTCAGTTCCGGCAGGCCATCCAGCACATCCAGTTTGGTGATCGCCAGGCCCGTGAAGCCGTTCAGCCAGGAGGCGTAGGGCAGCGCGACGCCATCGAGCCAGCCGCAGCGCCGCGGCCGGCCGGTGGTCGCGCCGTATTCCTCGCCGACCTCGCGCAGACAGACGCCGACCTCGTCGCTCAGCTCCGTCGGGAAGGGGCCGGCGCCCACTGCGGTGCAGTAGCCCTTCACCACGCCAATCACTTCCGTGATGGCCGATGGAGGCAGCCCGGCGCCCGCACACGCGCCTCCTGCCAGTGGGTTGGATGAGGTGACGAAGGGATAGACGCCCCAGTCCAGGTCGCGCATGACGCCCAATTGCCCCTCGAGCAAAATGCGCTGGCCCGCGGCTACCGCATCTCGCACGATGGGCAGGGTGTCTATGATGCGCGGCCGGAGCGCCTCGCCCCAGGCCGCAGCCTGGGCGACGAGCTCGTCCAGACTCAGCGGCTGCTGGCCGAAGTGCGCCAGGGCCAGGTTTTTGTAGGGCAGGGCTTGGGCCAGGCGGCTGCGCAACACGTCCGGCCGGGTCAGGTCTCCCAGGCGAATACCGATGCGCGCGGCCTTATCGGCATAGGCCGGGCCGATGCCGCGCTTGGTCGTGCCAATCTGGGCGTCCCCCCGCTCGGACTCTTCCAGCCCATCCAACAGACGATGATAGGGCATGACGACCTGGCCGCGCTCCGCCAGCCACAAGTTGTCAAGGCCGATGCCCGCAGCCGACAGCTCGGCCATCTCGTCCAGCAGCGTCTGCGGGTTGACGACGGTCCCCGCGCCGATGATGCAGCGCGTGGCAGGATTGAAGATGCCTGATGGAACCAGGTGCAGGCGGAAAACGCCGTGCTCGTTGACGACGGTATGGCCGGCGTTGTCGCCGCCCTGGAAGCGGATCACCATGTCTGCGCGTTGGGCCAGGTAATCTACGATGCGACCCTTGCCTTCATCGCCCCACTGCGCGCCGACGACGGCGGTTACGGTCATGGATGGTTCCTCGCTGCGAGTTGTAGATGGCAGATAGCAGATAGCAGTAAGCCGGTGCAGAGGGTTAGCGCCTGCGCTTCGGCCGGCGCCGATGACCTGTCGCTGGGCTCTTGGGGCGCGCTGGCCTGGGATCCACCAACTCCGCCAGTTTGGCTGCGTAGCGCAGGCTATTGAACGGTTGCTGCTCGCTCATGACGTGCCAGATCTCTTCGATCAACACTCTGCCGATCTGATGAGTCGCCTCATGGCGCAGCACGCCGCGCTGCTCCAGTCTTTCCAGGGTCAGCTTCACCGCTGGCGGATCGCCGGCCGCGATCTGGCTCTCGACCATCTCGTGGACAGTGACGTGCAAGAGCGGGTTGGTGCCGTCCCTGGTGATTTCCTCGTCGGAGAGCTCGTTGAGCCGGTCCCACAAGTGCGCATACTCCGGGTGCGCGGCCATGGCTTCCACAGTGCGGCGATCCTCATCCTTGAGCTCGCCGCCCATCTTCGCCATCTGCCAGACCAGATGCCTGTGCTCCCGGGTAAGGAGTTTCAGCTCTGTAATAGCAGCCTGTTCATCCACCGCCATCCTCCCATTGGACAATCAGATTGAGCTGCGACACAGGGAACCACACTGCACGCGGCCCGCCGGCCCCAGCGCGTGGAGTATAACACGATCGCGGTGTAGAGGCAATACGATACGAAAGGCGCGGCGGGTGGGCGGATGTGGGACGATGGCAGGCCGGTATGTTGTCCGTGATGAACAAAGAAGACCGGGGCTCCGCAGACCAGGGAGGGCGGCTTCCCTTTTTCGCTGATACACGGCGCCGGCTCTCAACAACCCGGCTAACCCGCGCGAGCAATCTTGCGTCATGAAGATACCCCCTGTGTAATCCGCACAATTCGGCAGCGCAGCTCGCTTCCTGATGACGGGTCGGCTTCACTGCCCGCAGCATATGAATCCAGGATCGAGACATCACGGCCATTGTCTATGCGCTGCTATTGGAGATGTATCTTTTCAATAAGTGGGGGCCGACGGGGGTCGCAGACCATAGGCATCAAGCTAAGCCTTTCGGCAGCTCACCGCCGGTCTGCGACCGGCGGTCGAGGCGCGGCAACTGCTCGCGGTAGGCAGTGTACTTCCCGGTCGAGCAGCGCCGACGCCCCATTGCTGGCGACGGTCCCGCCAGAAGCGGCCAAACAAGCGGTCAAGGCGGGGTCGCAGACCCCTTACAAGCGCGCGATGAGACCAGAACGACCTTAGCTTGATGCCTATGGGGTCGCAGACCCCCTGAAAGCAGGCTCGTAGGCGGTCTGTGACCGCCGTTTCCCCGGATTATTGAGAGGATACAAGTGGCACATATTTCCATGGTGCGGTGTTCTTCCAGCGCGTGTTGACCAGTAAAGAGATCAAGCTCAAGCCGAAGCAAGCCAATATCGCCGGTCTCCAGGTGGCTGACCTGCTGGCATATCCATGTAAGCAGGAGATCCTGATCCTACGAGGGAAGGTCGAGGATCCCGGCGAAGTCTTCGGCAGAGAGATCTGTCGCTGCATTGCACCGAAGTACAACCGGCGTTATGGGGACGGGCAAGTGCAAGGTCACGGGCAGGTGTACCTGGAGTAGAAAATGAAAAAGCCAGGCCATGCCTGGCTTTTTCACGCTGGCCCCTCGCGGGCCATCCACCTCCAGAATCCTGGATTGACCCTAGTATACACGAATATCGAGTCCATGTCAATAGTTTCAGCTGTTTTGCTTGAGGAACTCACGGATGCCAAACTACACCCCCACCGAACTCGAAGCCTTCGTCCAGCAGCGCGCGCCGGAGATCGCGAAAGATATCCGTGACGCGGCGTGCAAGGCGTGCAATGAGGCCGACCTGGTCGCCACGGTCGAGCGGATCATCGAGCGGTTCGCCAAGAACTTCGACGTGACGCTGAACCTGGGCCGCGAACGCACGCTGATCAACGGCCGCGCGGACGCGGTCTATAACCGGTTCGTCATCGAATATAAGCCGCCGAACAGCTTGCGCAAGGAGTTGAGCGCCCGGCCTAACCAGCAC
>Ga0194126_10012396_pt1 | contig 10795 bp, 13 predicted proteins | sample TA2KigC150mmetaG_FD_148641 | JGI IMG/M metagenome (GOLD analysis project Ga0194126, IMG submission 148641) | Freshwater microbial communities from Lake Tanganyika, Tanzania - TA2015035 Kigoma Deep Cast 150m | ecosystem: Environmental > Aquatic > Freshwater > Lake | place: Tanzania: Lake...
AAATAAATAAAAAAGGCTGCCTTTATGGCTTTCGATCACAGAGCCAAATGGCTTACCGATCATGTCATCATGCTTAACAATTCCCCGGTGGGTGTGAAATTCCTCACCGGGTTTCAATTCAAAAATAAAATATTTCACTTGCGTGGAAGCCAACTCGATCAGATCGCCGGCTTTGGCAATGCCATTTTGTAAAGAATTATTCATGTTATTTATTCGCTGGCAGGGGTGTTTTCGCCGGATACCCAATACCCAAAAATTGAGAGAACCGCAGCGGCAAGAATCGCCGGTCCATAGTTTACCTGTCCTAGGTGGAGAATTTCCACATTGAAACGGGTACCAAGATAATTGCCTGACCAGAAACCGATCCAGGAAAACACCAAACAGAAAATTAATCGCAGAAGTTTTCCACCTGCAATCAGGTGGACCACCGCTCCCAGAAGCAATGCGATCAGGCTGCCAAAAACGAAAACGGGAAAAGTCAAATTAAACATACATGGTATCCACTGACTGGATCATTCCTCCACCGAGCATTTCGTCGCCTTGATAAAACACCGCATATTGGCCGGGTGTAATATCCCGAATGTCCTGTGAAAAAACCACTTTGTAGTCGGTTGACCCGATCCTGGTTAATTCACACGCATAATCCGGCGATCTGTATCTGATTTTAACATTACACTTCAGTCGATCAAGTATTTCTCCGGAAACCCAGTTGACACCTGCAACATTCATCTCCCTGAACTTTAATTCTTCAGCAGAACCAACAATTAAACTATTATTGATAGTATCTTTGTAAATTACGTAATATGGTTTTTCTGCCGGGATCTCGATTCCTTTTCGCTGTCCGATTGTGTAATTGGGTAATCCGTGATGCTTTCCGATTATATTCCCTGACGTATCCTTAATCTCCCCCGGGATCATGATCGAAGGTATTTCGGTATTAATAAAACCGGCATAAGACTGGTTGGTAAGAAAACACAAATCCTGACTCTCCGGCTTATCTTCAAAAGATAAACCCAATTCATCGGCCATTTTGATGTTTTCCTTCTTTCTTGTTTCGCCCAATGGGAAAATTACCCTATTGAAAATCTTCTGATCCAACCTGCACAAGAAATATGACTGATCTTTTGTCCGGTCCTTGGCTTTATATACTCCGATGCTGCCATCATTTTTCCTTTTAGAAATCGCGTAGTGCCCGGTCGCAATAAAATCAAATTTTTTCTTGTTCGCCAGTGATATGAGCTGGTTGAATTTCATCGAGGGATTGCAGTGAACACAGGGATTCGGGGTCAATCCCTTTCCAAGCTGATCTAACATTGTGCCTATCACCTCAGATTTAAACTCTTCGCTTGCATCCACTTCGATTAAATCGATGCCGATCTGATCGGTCAGCCGGTTTAAACGATTGAACTCCTTGTCATAATCATAGTCAGTTCCGCGCCATTTCCAGAAACGAAAATGGACGCCTGTCACATGGTAACCTGCTGCTTTTAGCATCCAGGCGGCAATTGTGCTGTCCACTCCGCCGCTCATCGCGATCAAGACTTTTTTTAACATAGGATCTTATACCGTGTAAAATGAATAATCATTCTTCTGATTGATATAATAACAAAAATTTCGTCTTGGAGGATTTATGGCCACGGAAATAAAGTTTGGCACAGACGGTTGGCGGGCTGGAATTGCGGATGGATATACCTTTGATAGTCTACGTCGTTGTGCACAGGGTTTTGCATCTTACCTCAAGACTCTCAACGCCAAGAACAATAAAGTTGTCGTCGGATATGACATGCGTTTTCTTTCCGAACATTTCGCCCAGGCTGCCGCTGAAGTGCTGGCAGGCAATGATTTCCAGGTTTTTCTCACTGACTCAGCCACCCCCACCCCCGTGCTCTCTTATTCTGTTGTCAGCCAGAATGCGATAGGCGCGATCAATATTACCGCATCGCATAATCCTCCGACGGATAATGGTTTTAAAGTCCGGGACCAAAATGGCGGCGCGATCGATCCCGAAGGATTGAAACAGATCGAAAAATTCATACCTGTTGACATTAAAGAGGTGAAATCCATCGATGCAGATAAAGCGGAAAAAGATGGAAGGTTGGTGTATTTTGATCCCGCAGAGAAATACATTGAACACCTCAAGGACCTCATTAACTGGGAGCCAATAAAACAGGCAGGTTTCCAGATCCTGGCAGATCCGATGTGGGGAAATGGCGCTGGATATTTTCCCAGGTTGTTAAACGGCGGACGAACCACGGTGGAAGAAATTCACAATGAAAGAAATCCCATTTTTCCTGAGATGAGCCGACCGGAGCCTATCGAACCCAATATCAACGTTGGTTTAAGAGAGGTTGTGCGAAGAAAAAAGGATGTTCTACTGATCAATGACGGTGATGCCGACCGCTTTGGATTGGGCGATGAGAATGGCGTATTTATCAATCAGTTGCAGGTTTTTGCTCTATTGGCTTATTACCTGCTTGAAGTCCGCGGAGAACGCGGTGCGATCGTAAAAACCCTATCCACCACCAGCATGCTGGGTAAGCTGGGCAAGATCTATGATGTGCCTGTCTACGAGACAGGGGTTGGATTCAAGTATGTCGCGCCAAAAATGCTGGAGACCAATGCCATGATTGGCGGTGAGGAATCTGGTGGATTTGCTTTTCGTGGAAATGTTCCTGAGAGAGATGGCATCCTGGCCGGCCTGTATATCCTGGATATGATGGTGAAACTCAACAAAAAGCCATCGGAACTGCTTGAATTATTATTCAGCAAGATCGGCCCCCATTATTACGATCGTATCGATAATCGATTCTCCGGGGATCGAAAAGAAAAGGAAGCCAGAATTTTTTCTGCAAATCCCAAGGAAATTGCCGGATTGAAGGTAACGGGATTATTAACTGAGGATGGTTACAAATTCTCGCTGGAAGATGGCGGGTGGATGCTCATCCGCTTTTCGGGGACCGAACCGCTCCTGCGAGTATATTGTGAAACAACACACAAAGACAAGGTAAAGGAAATCCTGCAGCAGGGATTGAAGATCGCAGGAATATAAGGGAATTTTGTTAACAGATACTCACTGCCATCTCAATTTACCTGAATTTGCGCAGGATCTGGAACACGTTATAGAATCAGCCCGGAATACCGGGCTGAAAAAAATTCTCGTACCGGGAATTGATCTGCCCTCCAGCCAGCGGGCTGTGAAATTGGCAGAAGAATATCCCGGATTGATCTTTGCAGCGGTGGGTATCCATCCAAATCATTCGACCATAAATGATTCAGAACAGTTGGATGATTTACGTTTTCTCTTGGAAAAGCCGTCCGTTGTTGCCGTGGGTGAAATTGGTCTGGATTATTATCGGGATTTTTCTCAAAAATCAGACCAAATAACCACTCTTGGCCTAATGCTTGAACTCGCAAATGAATTCGAAAAACCGGTTTGCCTGCATCAGCGCGAGAGTTTACCCGACCTATTAATTATCCTCGAATCTTGGCACCAAACTTTATTACTAAAGAATTCCAAATTAGCCCATCAACCTGGAGTGTTTCATTCGTATGGCGGGGATGAACTGCTTCTACCCTGGGCGGAAGAAAAGAATTTCTATTTTGGCATCAGCGGATTCGTTACATATAAGAAAGCTGATTATCTGCGGGAATCATTGCTAAAGATAAATCCCTCACGACTATTAATTGAAACTGACGCTCCCTATATCACTCCTGAGCCATTCCGAGGTAAACGAAACGAACCCGCCAATGCACGTCTGATAACTGAAAAACTTGCTGAAGTTTTGAAGATCGACGTGGGGCAAATGGTTAGTATCAGTGGGGAGAACGCATCCAGATTATTTCACTGGTAGCGGATAAAAAAAGAAAACCACATGAGTGGTTCCAGTGCGCTGGGGGGGACTTGAACCCCCACGCCTTGCGGCACATGGCCCTCAACCATGCCTGTCTGCCAATTCCAGCACCAGCGCGAAGTTTAGCTATTATAATCGTCAACATAATTGTGTCAAGTTGCCCGAAAAAAATCATTCTGAGAGGTCTTCATGCCAATCATTTTAGATGCGATGGGGAGCGATAAATTTCCTGATCCTGAAGTCGAGGGAGTTGTTCAAGCAGTCAATATGATGGAGGAATCTGTCATATTAGTAGGAGATAAACCGGTTCTAACCAAGAAATTAAATTCTCTGGCTCCAAATCATCCAAAAATTTCGATCGAACACGCGCCAGAAGTAGTTGACATGTGGGATAAACCAGTCGAATCTGCCAAGAGTAAACCCAACAATTCGATGGCAGTTGGCATCGGTTTGGTCAAAGAGGGTAAGGGTCAGGCTTTTGTGACAGCTGGAAATACCGGTGGAGCCATGTTCAATGCTTTGCGTGTGTTAGGACGGATCAAGGGTGTTCAGCGCCCTGCCCTTAACGCCACCTTCCCTACTCGTAAGGGGCGATGCATTGTGGTGGATATCGGGGCAAACGCTGATTGCCGACCAGATTTCTTGCTGCAATTCGGGATCATGGGAAGTATCTATGCGCAATTTTTGCTTGGTATCACTAATCCAAAGATCGGACTGCTTTCCAACGGTGAAGAACCTGGCAAGGGTAATCAACTGGTAAAAGATACATATAAATTATTCGAAGAAAGCGGCTTGAACTTTTACGGAAACGTTGAACCAAAGGAACTCTTCGGCGGCGAAGTGGATGTGGCAGTAACCGATGGTTTCACTGGAAATGTACTGGTAAAAACCAGCGAAGCGATCGCGAAGATGATCACGGATGTCCTCAAGGAAGAATTGATGAGCACGACCAGAACCAAGTTGGGGGCCTTGCTGGCAAAACCCGCTTTTTCCCGAATGAAGAACCTGATCGATCCCAGCGAAGTTGGCGCAGCACCTCTGCTTGGTGTCGATGGATTGGTGTTTGTCGGCCATGGGCGTTCAGATGCCAGAGCCATCGTAAGTTCCCTTCTCCTGGCAGAAAAAGCGATTAAAAACGGACTCCTTGTCGATATCAGGGAAAAAATCTGGGAAAAATTAGGTTAATCGGAAAAGACACGATGAGAATTTCAAACAATACGCAATTGATCAACCGTAACAAAAAGCTCAGCCAGGCAGTTTTGTATATCTCCCTGGCACTCTTAGTACTTGGGTTGGTCTGGTCACTGACCAGCCCGGACGTCACACAAACCCAGTTCTCCTATTTAATTCTAATTCCAGCATATATTCTTGTTCAGGTAAGTATTTTTATGGCAAACCGTTGGGGGCGTTCACCCCGGCCTGACGAGATCATTGCGCAATCACTTAAAGGCTTGCCTGACCAGTATACGTTATACAACTACAATGCAGGTGTCCCCCATTTTCTCGTTGGACCAGCCGGCCTTTGGATCATTAAACCTTATTATCACTCTGGAGAGATCACATTTGATGATAAAAAAGGCAAGTTTATTCAAAAAGGCGGTCCGTTCATTATTTCCAAGCTGTTCGCTCAGGAAAGTCTGCCGGATATTTTGCACGATACCAAGTTAGCGAAACGCCAATTTGGCACCTTCGCGGAAAAAAATCAATTGAGATTGCCTGATGTACCTCAGGTTGTGAATTTTTTCTATTCTGAAAAAGCGGATATCATGGCTCGCAACGCCCCAGAACCGACAATGAGTTCTGAAAAATTCAAGGATTTCATTCGCGGTCAGGCAAAACAGAATCCCTTGTCCAATGAGACGATCAAAGAGGTTACTTCACAACTTCCAGGTCTTGAATAAAACTCTAACTGAGTGATTTTCGAAGTCTAGATATCTCCGCAGGAGTTAGATAACGCCATTCCCCTGGTTTCAGGGAACCGAGTTCAATCGGACCGATGCTCTTGCGGAGAATTCGTTTAATCGGCAGGCCAATCCGTTCACCCACCTCACGGATTTGACGTTTTTTTCCTTCTCTCATAATAACCCTGATCCATCGGTTGCTTTTTTCTGTTGATAAGATATCGACCTTTGCGGGAAGAGTCCGATACCCATCCTCCATAACCACGCCTTTTCGCCAAAGGTTTAATTGCTCGCGATCCGGTTCCCGAGTAAGTTCGACATGATATTCTTTTTCGTGTTCATATCGCGGGTGCGTGAGCCTGTTTGCCGCGTCCCCATCGTTAGTTAGCAGGATCAAACCCTCACTGTCATAGTCAAGCCGTCCAACAATGAACAGGTATTCATCCATGTTAACAAAGTCAGTTACCACCTTACGGTCGTCATATTTTTTGATATCAGAAAGAATTTTCCTGGGTTTATGGAATGCGATGTAGATTTTCTTTGGGATTTGGCCTTTTACAGTATTCCCATCCACTGAAATTCTATCTCGTTCAGGATCAGCTTTATCCCCCAATTTGGCGATTGATTGGTTCACGCGCACACGTCCAGCGGCGATGATCTTTTCGCAATCTCGGCGAGAACCAAATCCTAATTTGGATAAAACTTTCTGTAATCGTTCTTCAGCCAATTTAATCCTTAAGAATATGAGGTCCTTCGGTTTCTGCAGTTGGCAGAACGTCGAATGCAGGTAACTCATCCAGCGAAGAGATGCCAAAATAGCTGAGGAAATCGGATGTGGTGCCATACAATATTGCCCGTCCAACGCCTTCGTCCCGGCCCACCTCTTCGATCAGACCTTTGCTTAACAAGTTGCGGACTACACCATCACTGTTCACTCCTCGGATCTCATCGATTTGCGGGCGGGTGATGGGCTGCCTGTATGCGATGATCGCTAGAGCTTCCAAGGATGCCTGGGTTAGAGTCGATGTAGTCTCGATTCCAAGGAATTTTTCCACCTTCTCTGAAATATCCGCCGATGTGACCAATTGGACCCGTTTACCCTGCCATTGCAGGGAAAGATATCTGGAAGCACTATAATATTCTTTCAGTTCATTGATCGAGGTTTGGATCTCTTTCTCACTAACTTCTAGTGCAGTCGATAGCTGGGATAAAGTTACAGGTGAAGCTGACGTGAATAAAAGCGCTTCGATCATTGAAGAAAGCGGTTTACCCGCAGGATTTTCCTGATTATCCGACATGCTATAATTGCTCCGCGTAAATTTTTGTGATTATACCTGAATAGCCATTTTTCTTATCAACATGCGAATACTCATTACTGGTGCGGCAGGATTCCTGGGATCTCATCTTTGTGATCGTCTGCTTACATTAGGGCATGAGGTGATCGGAATGGACAATTTCATCACCGGCCGGCCTGAGAACCTGGCTCACTTGGCCAGCAATGAAAAATTCACCTTTATCCGTCATGATGTGGCGAATTTTATTTTTGTCCCAGGCCAGATTGACGCAGTCCTGCATTTTGCCTCGCCCGCCAGCCCCAATCCGGCTTCCCCCTTTGGATTCCCTAACCTGCCAATCCAAACAATGAAGGCTGGGGCTTTGGGAACCCATAACACGTTGGGAGTCGCTCGCTCGCACGGAGCCCGCTATATCCTGGCCTCTACCAGCGAGATCTATGGCGATCCATTGGAACACCCGCAGAAAGAGACATATTGGGGACATGTGGATCCGATCGGACTCCGGTCGGTATATGACGAATCCAAACGGTTCGCGGAAGCGTTGACGATGGCCTACCACCGCTATCATCATATAAACACGGGAATCGCCAGGATCTTCAACACCTATGGACCACGAATGCGCCTGGATGATGGGCGTGTGATCCCGAATTTTCTTCAGCAAGCGATCCGGGGCGAACCCATCACCATTTACGGCGATGGAAACCAAACCCGCAGTTTCTGTTATGTGGATGATCTGATTAATGGGATCATTAAATTGCTCCTTTCAAAAGAAAATCTACCCATCAATATCGGTAATCCGGTTGAAATGACCATAACGGAATTGGCAAAAGTAATCAATCAGATGACTGGTAACCGATCAAAATTAACCTACCTCAAGGGTAAAGTTGCTGGTGATGATCCCATGCAGCGTAGGCCGGATATCACCAGAGCAAACAACTTGTTGGGCTGGACGCCAGTAATCACTCTGGAAGAAGGGTTACAAAAAACCATCCCATATTTCCGTGAAAAAATGCATTCAGTATGAAAGAATTGATAAACTCAAATCAAAGATTTGTTAAATTTGCTTTGGTTGGCATCAGCGGAACGGTGGTCGATTTCGGCTTCTTCAATTTATTTTCAGTTTTGATTGGACTGCCAGTGATTCTATCAAGTATCCTGTCATTCTCGATCGCAGTAGTCAACAATTTTTACTGGAACCGCGTGTGGACCTATCCTGAGTCGAAAACCGCAAATTTGGCTGATCAACTGACCAAATTCGGCATCGTCAGTGTGCTTGGGTTGGTCATCCGTACACCGCTTTTTGTACTGATCGAAAAACCAGTGATCCAAGCAGCCCAGAATCTTCTTTCGCCCACTTTCTCCATCGATCCCGTTATCATCGGCCATAACCTTGCCTTGGCCACAGTGATCATTGTGGTCTTGTTTTGGAATTATTTCGTTAATCGAAAATGGACATATAAGGACCTTGATCTAGCAGAAAGGTAGGGAGTTATGGACCACAAGGGCACGATGGAAAGTGTGATCAATCGAGAGAAATCACCTTATTTACCTGCTGCATTTTGGCGTCATTTTCCTGTCGACGATCTTCGCCCGGAATCACTCGCCAGATCTACAGTCGCATTTCAGCAGATGTTCAATTGCGATTTCGTAAAGGTCTCCCCGCCTTCATCATTTTGTCTCAGGGATTGGGGTGCAGAAGACGAGTGGTTTGCCGATCCGGAAGGAACCAGGGATTATTTAGGGGCGGTGATCCAACGACCTGAAGATTGGGCAAAACTTTCTGTTCTGGATCCTCGCTCTGGCCATCTCGGCAATCAGTTGGAATGCCTTAAGATGATCAAGAAAGCGCTCCCGCCAGATACACCTTTTATCCAGACCATATTCAGCCCGCTATCGCAGGCGAAAAACCTCGCTGGCAAATCGGATATCCTGCATCACATCCGCCAATATCCTGAACAGTTCAAACTCGGGTTAGAGACCATAACACAAACGACCCAGTTATTCATCGAGGAATGCCTAAAGGTGGGTATTGATGGGATATTCTACGCAGTACAGCACGCGACATATGACCAAATGACCGAATCTGAATTCCTGGGATTCGGAAAAACATTTGATGCACGGTTCTTTGGTCACATCAAACCTTTCTGGTTGAATGTCCTCCACATTCACGGCAGCCACGTCATGTTTGATTTGGTTTCTGACTACCCATTTCAGGTATTTAATTGGCATGACCGGGAGACTTTGCCCGATCTTGCGGGTGGGTTTCAAAAGATACAAGGTGCTGTTTGCGGCGGGTTAAGCCGAATCGATGCCATGGTGCTCGGTGAAAAAGAAGAGATCGAGAAAGAATTCGAGGATGCTCTTCGTCAAACCGGAGGAACTGGATTTATTCTGGGCACCGGTTGTGTTTGTCCATTAACCACTCCACTGGGAAATATCTTCAACGCAATAGATCTAGCCCACTCTCATAAAAGCTGACAATGGCGTCTCCCAGGATCATTGCTGGTCGTTATAAGGGATTGCATCTAAATGCGGTCCCTGGTTCGATTACGCGGCCGATCACAGATCGAGTAAAAGAAGCGCTTTTCAATGTGATTGGCGCCGATATTGTTGATGCCTATTTTTTAGATGTTTTCGGCGGGACAGGAAGCGTGGGGATCGAAGCCCTTAGCCGCGGAGCAGCATTTGTCACCTTTATAGAAAAAAACCGTATCGCTTTTCAAGTACTTCAAAAAAACCTGAGATTAACCAAAGAACCTGATAAATATAAGTTGATTTTTGGAGATGCATTTTCTGTAGTTGAGCGGGAGATAAGCAAGGGATTTGATTACATTTTTATCGCCCCACCCCAATACAAAGGTATGTGGGTCGAAATGTTATTGAAAATGGATACAAACTTAAAACTGCTTAATGAAAATGCTTGGGTAATTGTACAGATCGATCCCAAGGAATACAAGATTCAACAATTATCCGAATTAAAGGAATTCGATATCAGGGATTACGGAAGTACGCGTTTAATTTTTTATATCAAGAATTGATATAATCTATGCGCAATTGCCCTTTTTCATCGTAGGAATACTTAACAAATTGGGGTATTTTCCCTTCTTCATGTTGAGCGCAGATGTCGATCAGCATCGAAACATCATCCAGCACTTGCTCGGATGATCGAATTTCCTCAAGAGATTTCCATTCCAAGATACCTTCGTCAGATTGATTAATTTGCCCCCCCTCATATTCTGCCCGAAAAACAAACACTTCAATTCCGGGCGTTTCGCCGATATCAATGAACAGAATCGCACAAAGCTCTAATTGGCTGATTGTCAATCCGGTTTCTTCAAAAACTTCGCGGGCGGGAGGATGAGAAAGGTTCTTCGCCCTTTTCGATATGCCCACCAACACCGTTCATCTTCCCAAATCCATAAGATTTTTTTTTCTTTTTATGAATTAAAAGATATTCCTCGCCCCGTTGAATAAAAACCAGGGTTCTGGGTACTAAAGAATACCGTTCCCTGATCACTTTGATGTTGTAATCATTCATGATGAACTTTATTTTAAATCATCAGGTACAAAAACACGCTCCTCAAAATCAGAGCGTGTTTTTCCATTATGTTTCAGTTTAAAGATGACTTGCCTGCAAAAACATTTTTTCAGCAGCAAAAATACACATAATTGCGAGAAATTGATGCCGTCCAACCACGGAAAATAGCATTTAGAAAAACAAAAAAAGAAGTAGATGACTTGTACTGGG
>Ga0194126_10012402_pt1 | contig 10791 bp, 9 predicted proteins | sample TA2KigC150mmetaG_FD_148641 | JGI IMG/M metagenome (GOLD analysis project Ga0194126, IMG submission 148641) | Freshwater microbial communities from Lake Tanganyika, Tanzania - TA2015035 Kigoma Deep Cast 150m | ecosystem: Environmental > Aquatic > Freshwater > Lake | place: Tanzania: Lake...
AACTACTTTGCCTTTTAAGGAAGAAGGCATCAGCCCTCCAGTCGAGGGATCTCCCCAGCATTGAATAGTGCCATCGTCTAAAATCGCTACAAAAGCATTATCGTTTGCAACAATCGATTGAACACTCCTTCCCTTAGCAATGAAAGGTGTTGCTCCTCCATTATCCAAATTTCCCCAACAAAAAATTTTACCAGTATTAAGCAATGCAACAAAAGCTTGTCGATTAGAAAAAACAGAAATTGCTTTTGTCCCTTCGGGCAACCTTAATTGCGTCATTGTTGAGTTGCCTGTTAGATCCCAAAAACCAACGCTTCCATCATTAAAAAGCATGGAAAAACTTTGATCGTTCGAAGTTACTGAAACAATTTTTTTTCCATAGGGAATCTCAGGAAAAAGAGGATTATTGAGATTATAAATACTCCACGCAACAACTCCCCCATTTCCTAATAACGCCGCAAAATTAAAACTGCTTCCATATTCATTAATGCTATTGAGAGGAAGTCCAGGTATAACATTTTTTCTAATCAAAAGTTGTTGTTCTTGAGGATTAAAATTTGCATTGAAAATCGTATCAACGGATTGGCCTAAAATTTTAGAAGAAGGTGTGTTTTCATCAATCGATGGAAGCGTAGCGGTGCCGTTTGCTACCGGAGCATGATGTGTAATATTGAAATCCAACCCCAGACTCTCCGGAGTCATAAAAAATACCCCCTCTACTATTAATCCGATGAATAACAATTTTATAAATAAACGACGACGAATCATAGCACGAGAAAAACGACCTAGAAAAATAAACTCTTTTCAACAAAAAGCAACTGATTCCTAACTGGTAACAAATGAATAGGAACATCTGAAGTTCACCATTGCGATGAATTTAACATGTTGTGATTCACCTTTTTTATTATTTTCCCGAAGCCAACTATTGCACTCGTTACCTGTTATACCATCTTGATGAATTAGCTGGACTATAGAGCTCAGGAGTTTTGACAGCTGACAAGTATCAGCTTTCATTAGCAGGTGAAAAGTTAGGATTTTTTAGTATGTGATTGAGGAGCATGACAAGTTTGCGCATGTCAGCAACGAGGGCGACCTTGGCAGGTTATGGCAGTGTCAGAAGTTTTGTGTTTGAGATCGGTTTCTTGTTCTTTGGTTCAGATCTTTTAGCGGTGCGTTAGAGGGTGTCTTGAAATTCAAGGATGAGATATTTTAAGTCGCCTCAGCATTGTCCTTGTCATGGCAACAAACAAAAATGTTTCACTGGTGTAATGGCAATATTCATAATCTTTGCTTAAGCGTCTGTACCGATTTATCCAAGCAAAAGTTCGCTCTACTACCCACCTTCGAGATAATATTTTGAAACCATCTGAAGTATCAATACCACGTTCTCGAAGGTAACTATTGATGTCTTGAATCCCACTAGGAACTCTGAACCACTTTCTTGGTCGCTTAACAATCTCCAAAGTGCGGCCAAAACTTTCTGTAATAGCTTGCATTGATTTTCCAAGGTATCCCATATCAGCCCATATTTTTTTTTAGTCGTTGGTAGCTGTTTTCTATCTTTTCAAGCAATCGTTTTAAACCTTCTCGGTCATTTAAATTCGCTTCTGTAACATGAGGTTCTAATAAAAAACCCTGTGTATCGACGAGAATATGGCGCTTACGTCCTTTTACTTTGTTGCCACCATCATAGCCTTTGACTCCTCCTCTTTCTGTTGTTTTTACTGACTGGCTATCAATAATGCCTGCAGTTGGAAATTTGTTGCGCCCTAATGATTTTCTTAACTCTCCCCGTAAATAATGATTAGCTTTTTGAAAAAAACCTCTCTGCTTCCATGTTCTCAGTTGTGTATAGACTGTTTTCCATGGTGGAAAATCATGTGGCAGATGACGCCACGAAGGTTAAGCAACAATTTTTCTGTAAAATTGAAAAGAGCGGAATGAAAAAGTTAGTGGTGAAGGATTAGTTTTTAGCGGAGGTATTGAGGGTTGAGGTAAGCATTGGAAGTTTCCCAGTCATCGGATAATTCCATGAGAATGGCGGAAACGAGACGGAGACAAGATGCCTCGTTTGGAAAGATGGAAGCGACACGAGTTCTTCTACGGATCTGTTTATTGATCATTTCACAAAGATTGGAAGTTCGAAGACGCTGTCGGATGGGCTCTGGAAAAGAGAATGCCGTAAATCCATCGGGCAAGTTGCCTTCCATCCAAGTAGCAAGCTTTGGAGCGATGGTAGAATATTTTTGAACCATCGCCGCCAATTTTTGAGTGGCGACAGCCAGAGATTCAGCATTAAAAATAGAACGGATATCAGCAGCAACAGAAGTTTTCATTTCCTGTTTTGGAACATAAGCCTGAGCATTTTGTTGAAGATGAAATTGGCATCGATTCCAAGGTATTGCCGGGAAGACTGATGCCAAGGCCGCTTTGAGGCCTTCATGAGCATCGCTTGTGATAGAGCCTGTAGGAAAGAGACCACGGGACTTGAGATTGGAAAGAAAATCGCGCCAGTGGACTTCAGCCTCGGAGAGAGAAATAGAAGTTCCAAGAATTGTCCTTTTTCCATCATGCGATCGAATGCCAATGGCTGTGAAAACGGCACATGATCTAACGATGCCGGCAACGCGTATTTTTTCGTAACGGGCATCTAAGATCAGATGGGCAATAGGAGGAATGGGACGAGATCGCCAGGCTTCGAGCATGGGATCAAGTTCAGCAGTAGCACGGCTAACCTGAGTGGATGTCACTTCCAGTCCACAGAGGGCCTCAAGAACAGTAGTCACACGACGAGTAGAGACGCCTTGCAAATACATTTCAGCAATAGCAATGGAAAGAGCTTTTTCAGAACGTTGACCGCGCTCAAGAGCATTGGGATAAAATGGAATATCGCTATTGCGGACTTGAGGTACTTTCAGCTCAATAGCGCCTAAGCGACTCTCAATAGAACGATTTTTAAAACCGTTGGAATGTCCATTGCGCAGGGAGTTGCGCTGGTATGGAGCTGCACCTAAATGTTGAGAACGCTCGACAAGCATGGCGTGATTGATGAGTAAAGAAATAGCCTCAGGCAAACCTTCGAGGCCTGTCTCTAGGATTGGGTTGAGTATATCTTTAGAAAAGGTAGTATCAGTGTGTTCGGTCATGAGATGGTTTGAGGTAGTTAGTAGTTATTTTTCAAACTTAATCTAACCACTCTTGGCCGAGCCTTACGAGCACCCCATGGGGTGCTCGTAAGGCTTCATGCCTACCTCCAGTTATCTGACAACTCCACCTCTAATAAGAGACAGAAGTACTGAAATCAAAAAGACCTGAGGAAACCAATTTACAGACGAATTGTTGCACTACCCTTTAATAATTTATGATTTTTACAACCTTACGTTGTAATTTTGACTTTGTTTTACAGACAATCCCTCAATTACTTTTTTCTTCATAGCTGAAGAAAGAGTCAACCTTACTGGATTGGGCACCATTTTTAGCATCTTTGTAGCAAAAGAACGAATTCTAACAGCCTGTCTTTTTATTGGGTTCATGGATCTTAATTTTTGAGGTATTGAAGGAAGATCTAATTTTTCAATAGGAGAGGGGAGGGCTATCTTTTCTGTCACAATTCTTTTCCCAGATTGTTGTTCAAAAATTGCTTCTTGATTAACCAAAGCAATCACATTTTTGTTGTAAGAAGGCATTAGTTCTTTCGCGTCCAACACACCAACCCTCAAACTTGAGTGCCTAGCCCCAGCAATCAAATGATTCTTATCAGGAGTATGAATAAAACAACTCATTCTCCCTCTAGAAGTTGCAACATAAGCGGCTTTTTCATCAAGCTTAGTAGCGGCTACAACAACATGATTGGCCGTCTTTCCTTGAGATTTGTGAGAGGTGACGACATAGCCATGAGTAAATTGACGATATGTTGAAGGAACAACTAAGCCATCATTCATCACGAGAGCCCCATCAGCTTGAATAGACTCCACTGTTAAGACTTTTCCATTGATTAACCCCTTTTTCTTATCGTTGGCTTGAAGAAGGATTTTGTCGCCTGGGGAAATCTCTATTTGACGCTTCAAACCAACATCAAAGGATACAGCTTGTTTCAATGGAAGCTCATAACCACCAGAGAGCACAACCGTCGCATTATTTTTTCCATCAGAGCCAGACTCAACCCTCTCTACAACATAAGTCACTCCCTTTTCTAATTTTCCAATCTTCTTACTTGGAGTAACAACATAACCTTCTTTGTAATTTGAAATTTGCTCCCTTTGAAGTTTAGTCCATTGCAAGGAACTAACCACATCCATTACAACTCCATCTTTCAAAACAGATCGCTCCTTTAACCCCTTCCTAATCCCATCAGTGAAAGCAAAATTTTCCTTCCAGGTTGGAGCAACGGCAATTACCTCATCCATCTTCACACCAAACTCTGACTTTTCTAAATAATCTTTTGCGGCATTTTCGAAATATTCAGCACCACTTTCATTAATCCAACCCATCTTATCAAACTCCTCCAAAGCCTCAGCTGAACGTCCCTGAGCCATCAAGCCAATCGCCTCGCGATATTCTTCAGAAATTTGCCTACGAATTTCTTTGAGCTCATTACTTTTCATCTTGGAATGTGTTTCCAAGAGTCGTAAGAAGTCACCGGCTTCGACCGAAACGTGTTGTTTAGAATCGCCAACTAAAACAATCCTTTGCCACCTTTCTTGAGCGAGCTTCAATACCTCGTAACCTTGTTTTGTTGACTTAAGACCAGACTCATCAATGACAATTACGGCATGATGCCACGGTTCCTGTGCTGCCTTAGCTAAATACTCACTGACCGTCGTAGCATTTAAAAAACCTTCCTTCTTCAAAACATCAACCGCCGAAGCAGTAGGAGCAAGATAAAGTAACTGATGGTCTGCTTTTTCAAGATGACCATGAAGCTCTTTGAGCATGGTGGTTTTTCCAGCACCAGCAATGCCCCTCACGGCACACACAGCATCCTTCATCCCACAAATAAACTTTACAGCATCAGATTGCTCCTTAGCCAACCACTCAGACGTCACAGGCTCCTCAAAAAGCAACTTAGGCCTCTTTCCACAAGAAGCATTGACGAAATTAACAGCCCAAGTTTCATGTTCAAAATGTTCCTTAGAAGTGTAAAGACTCACCAAAGGATTAGGATCACTGAGAAGCTCCAACAAAGAACCTTCCTTTTGAACATTGCTAACCTCCTTCTTTAACTCTTCAAGGTCTAAAAAACCAAGCCGTTGGTTTAGAGCCTCCGCTAAAAGCTGATGCTTTGAAAGCGTACTAGAACGCTCAAAGAGATGATTCATAGAAGACTCCAAAGCAATAATTTTTTTTCTACTAGCACGATTTTGAAGTTGATCGATCTGCATCGATTCAACTTTTTTCAAGGCTGAAATCCGTAAAAACGCGAGAGAATAAAACTCACTCTCCTCAAGCTGATCCTTCTGCTTCTTCCTTACCTCATCAGTTGAAATCTCAGTCAGTTTTTTACTCTCGCGAGATTCTCTGGTTAAAACAGAAATCTCAGCAGGAGAGGGGAGACGACCAACTTTTTCTTTAAAAGCCTCAATCTCCTTTTCAATCACAGCCCGGCGCTTTGAATAAAGCTTCATAATTTCATCACTCACCCCATCAATTTCAAACCCTTCAATGAAACCCTTCTCATTGCGACGTTCTACAATATCGTACCCGAGCGACTTCACTCTCCTTGCCAATTCGTTTTGGTAAACCTTCCCAGCATAACGAATCGCTTTGAGCATTTCAAATTCACTCAAGGCTACCCATTCTTGCCTAACCTCATCAAAGGTAGCATTGGCCACCACACAATGAGTGTGAAGCTGAGGATCAAGAGCACGAGAAGAATCGTGTTGAAAAACAGCAGCAGCTAAATTTCCCGTAAATTGGAGATGTTTCTTTCCTAAGACATCCACCCTCCTAGCTGCCAGAGATTCCAACTCTCTAAGACCAACAGCAACAGCTTCCTCATGAGCAGTCCTCAACCTATCATCACCTTCAACAATGGCCATAATGGAAACACTCTTTGCACACCCACATTGAAAGTCAAAAAAAGCGACTCGATTACAAATCGGTTTCATCTTTTTTTGATGAGCTTCAATTTCTTCGCTTGAAGGCATTACTCCAACTTCACTTTTCAAGTCACCTTTGACCCTCAATTTTTGGCAAAGAGATTTACGAGCCTCATCAAAAGTTGGATTTCTCGTCGTCTTATTTCGCTTGGTCAACTTCAACTCCGTGACGGGATGTTGATTGTTCCTCAACCGTTCAAACGCCTCATCTTTAGCCGAAATAGAATTACCCTCAATTCCTAAAAGCTCAGCACCACGACCAACCCAAATACCAGAAACAGATTCTTTCTCAGAATAGTAATCATTAGCAGAAAGGTGAGATTCTAAGTAAGAATCACCGTTTCTTATTTTAGCCATCGTGAACATATCAGCAAATAGTAGAATCCTTCCTAAAAATAGCAATAAAAAATTGCAGATTAGTAAGGATAGACACAATATCTCTACAAAGTAGATATTGTTAGCCTTCGGCTAGTTCAGCTAACGATATAGCACGTTTAAAATAAAAACATTTATTAGTCTAAATTTTAAAGTTAATAAAAAATAAAAATTGACATACCGCACAAATATTATTATAAATTTGCTTGTGAACTTATCAGACAACAAAAATCCGACCAATACTCCCAATAGCGATCTAGAATCCTTTCTCCAAAAAGCTCGTTCTTTACAAAAACCTCGAACAACAAGAACATCCATTTTGACACCCTATAGAGAAAAAATATTGTTCGCGTTGGAGCATCGAATCAGCCTCCAAACAATTTTAAAAACTTTAGAAGAAGAGGGTGTCAAAACTTCCTATGACAATTTGAGGTCTTATATTCTTCGTCAGAAAAATGGATCCAAAAATAAAAAACTATTGCTGAAACAGTGATGCAAATTTAAATTGTAATAGAATTTTAAAGCATATGGAAAATATAAAGAAGACGTCCTTAGATTTTTTAAATCCCGAAGAGGAGGCTAAAGAATTTGAAAAAATCTTTAGAGATGTCGGCCAGTTTCTTAGAGATTCTAGTAATGAGTTGGGTAAATCAGGACTAACTCGAGGTCAGTTTTTTGAAAAATATGAAATAGAAAAAATGGTACAGAAATGCTCTCTAGGAAACCAAATTTAATAATTGTTGCAGGTCCAAATGGATCGGGAAAAACAGTTACAACAGATATTATCAGAAAGAATAGCCCTCATTGGTTTAGCGGGATCATAGAAATTAACCCTGATGTTATAGCTCAGAGGAAATTTGGTGATTGGAATAATAAAGAGTGTGTTCTTAAAGCAGCTAAGCTTGCTGATGAGATAAGGGAAAAATGCTTGATTGAAAAACAGGATTTGCTTTTTGAAACGGTTTTATCAACTAGAGAAAAAGTTGATTATATTTCTAGAGCAAAAGCTAATGGGTTTTTTATAAGGTTGGTATACGTAGCAACAGAAGGTCCTGAAATTAACGCAAAAAGAGTTGCTTTGAGAGAAGATCAAGGGGGGCACGGAGTTCCAGTAGATAAAATTTATAGTAGGTATGAAAAGTCATTACGACTTTCTACTGATGCGGCTTTAATTGCAGACAGATCATATTTTGTGGATAATTCAAGAACTGTTGCAAGCTCAGCAGACATGTTTCAGCCAACTCCAATTTTTAGAACAAACAATGGAGTTATTGTTAAAAAATATTTGGAAGAAGAGTCATTTCCTAAGTGGGTTAGGCCAATTTATATTTCTATAAGTTGTAAATATGCAGTTGATAATAAAAAAATAACTATATCTGAAAATAGAAATCCAACCATATCTATTTAGGGTTAATTAGCAAAATATTGTTTGCGTTGGAACATCAAATCAGCCTCCAAACAATTCTAAAAACTTTGGAAGAAGAGGGTGTCAAAACTTCCTATGACAATTTGAGGTCTTATACCATATCCCCCAAATAACTGGACTTTATATTGATTCTTTGAGAGAATGAGGCATGAGAAGTTTAAAATTAGAACGAGCTGATCTTGCGGTGAAAATACCGCTAAAATATCGGCAAGAAAAAGATGTCCGAAACAAGACGCGGTTTTTGGCTATGCGGCTTACGGCAGAGGGAAAAATGAGCGCTGCTGAGATTGCTAAAATTTGTGGCTGCTCACGCTCAACTCTTTTCGTGTGGCTCAAAGCATTTAGATCAGGTGGATTTGAAGCGCTCTCAGAGAGAAGAAGACCCGGTCCTAGCCATGGAGAGCGTCGAGGCATTCCAAAGAAAGTAAGCCGTCAATTAGACGAAGGAATTAGCACTGGACGATGGAGCAGCGCGCAAGCTGCTCGTGAGTGGTTATGGCGTGAACACAAAATTAAAAAAACTTATAAAAGGGTATGGAAATGGATAAAAAAAGCCGGAGGGGTTCTGAGGGTTCCGCGTCCCAGACACCCCGGTCAAAATGAAGAAGCGGTATTAGCTTTTAAAAACGAGTTGGGATCTCGCTTAGAAGCCTTGGGCCTACCGCAAGGAAGTCGAGTAAAGATTTGGGTGATGGATGAAGCTCGTTTTGGTTTACACACAGAAGTTCGTAAAGTTTGGATTAAAAAAGGAACTCGTCCTCTCATCCCTCGTCAAACTCGCTACGAATGGGATTATCTTTATGGGGCATTAGATGTTGTTGATGGAAAAGCTGAGTTTCTTCATTTGCCGACAGTCAATTTAGATTGCAACAAACTTTTCCTAGAACATCTTAAAAATAGCGATCCAGAAGCTCAACACATCGTCATTGCTGATCAAGCTGGATTCCATTTGAAAGCAGGAGATGAGAGGCTTCCACAAGGAGTTCATATATTGTCTTTGCCTCCCTACAGCCCTGAGCTCAATCCTTGTGAACAACTTTGGGATGTTCTCAAAGACACCGAAGGCTTTGCTAATGGGCTCTTCAAAAGCATTAAGGCATTACGTGATGCTTTAACTCCTGGTCTTCAGCGCTACTGGGAGGATCCAAATCTAGTTCTCTCTTTAATCGGACGACCCTGGCTACACCTTCAAGCAAACTCTTTGTCCAAAATTTGAATAGTCCAGTTATTTAGGGGATATGGTATTATATTCTTCGTCAGAAAAATAAGACTTGGAAAAAATAATTTTAAAAGTTATACAAAGTTTATCGAGTTATGCGATTTTAACAAAAACCACAAAAACTTCTTATAAATGGATCCAAGAAATAACCCTTATGCTCCAGGAGCAGGAACTCCACCACCTGAGCTTGCTGGACGTGATGTCCTTATAGAGCGCGTTTCAATAGCGTTGGATCGTATTAAAAATGGACGTTCAGCAAGAAGTTTCATTCTATATGGATTGAGAGGGGGGGTCGGTTCCGGATAGTTGAGAAAGGTTCGTTTGGATGCTGAATCAAAAGGATTGTTAAGTGTGGTTATTGAAGCCCCCGAAGAAAGATCCTTGCCATCGGTTTTATCTCCGTCCCTACGTTCAGCGTTACTTCGTTTGAGACGTGGAGCTAAAGTAAAGGAAACGACAGAACGAGCATTCAAAGCTCTAGCCGGTTTTATTAAAGGGCTTCGCATTAAATATCATGATATAGAAATTGGTTTAGATTCTGATCCAGAGGAGGGATTGGCTGATACAGGTGATCTTAATATAGATTTAAGTGAACTGTTGGAAGCGGCTGGTCTGGCGGCTAAGGATAATCAGACGGCTTTAGTTATCTACATTGATGAATTGCAATACATCCCAAAAAATCAGTTAGCTGCGCTAATAACTGCTTTACATCATGCGTCCCAAAAGCAGCTTCCTATTACAATGATTGGAGCAGGACTTCCTCAGATTCTTAATCAAATAGGAAGTGCTAAATCTTATTCTGAAAGGCTCTTTGAATTTGTTTCAATAGACAGACTTGATGTACCATCAGCGAAGAGAGCCTTGATTATTCCAGCAGTAGCAGAAGGGGTAGAGTTTGAAGAAGAGGCTGTTAATACTATTGTTAAAGAAACAATGGGGTATCCTTATTTTCTTCAAGAGTGGGGAAAGCATAGTTGGAATTTAGCTACTGAATCACCCATTTCTAATCATATAGCCGAGCAAGCAAATATTGTCGCTTTATCGGAACTTGATGAGAGTTTTTTTCGTGTGAGATTAGATCGGCTTACACCACAAGAAAAGCGATACATGAGAGCTATGGCAGAATTAGGTCCTGGACCACATCGTTCTGGGTATATTGCTGAAAAAATGAGTAAAGGAACAACTAGTATTGCAACAATTAGAAACTCTCTTATTGCAAAAGGAATGATTTATAGCCCTTCCTATGGTGAAACAGCCTTTACCGTACCTTTATTTAGTGAATTTCTAAAACGTATCATTCCTAATTTTCAATAATAGTTAAAAGAAAATCAATTTTAAGTATTACCATGAAATTCCTTATTTTTCTTCTTCTTTCAATTGTTGGAGGAATTGTTCTTGGAATCTATTTGCCAGAAAAATGGAGGCTATTGTCCGTCCTATCCTTTATACCAATTTCCTTACCAGTTTTTTTTCCAAAGAAAAAAGTCTATGCAAAAATTTTTGGTCTCTCTTCAGAAGCTCAAGATTTCACACGAGGATGGCTGATTACTGGATTCACTGGATCAGGCAAAACGTCGGCTCTTACCTATCTTTTATTTCAAATTTTTACAAATGTTCCAAAATTTGGAGCTGTATTTTTAGATCAAAAAGGAGTTTTTTGGGAAATTATTGAGCAA
>Ga0194126_10012403_pt1 | contig 10790 bp, 4 predicted proteins | sample TA2KigC150mmetaG_FD_148641 | JGI IMG/M metagenome (GOLD analysis project Ga0194126, IMG submission 148641) | Freshwater microbial communities from Lake Tanganyika, Tanzania - TA2015035 Kigoma Deep Cast 150m | ecosystem: Environmental > Aquatic > Freshwater > Lake | place: Tanzania: Lake...
GATCCGCGCTTCGGCCCCGTCTACACCCAGGGGATCGCCTGGGCGGCGAGGGACATCGAAAAGACATGGCCGGAGAGCGGGACCTTCAGGGATACTCCGCTCGGGAACCTGGTGACAGACGCCGTCATGGCCGGGCTCGAGAAAGCCGGCATCCAGGCGGACTTCGCGCTCGAGGCCCTGGGCTATATCGCCAATGAAGTCCCCAGGGGCACGGTCGTCGGCAACGACGTTCTCCGGGCTGTGCCCTACGGATACGACGCGGAAACGGGACTTGGCCACAAGATCGTCATCGCCCCGCTCCCGGGGTCCCTCATCCTCGCAGGCCTGGAGCACACCCTCTCGGCCATTCCATACACCAGAGAGTTCTGCATGCAGGCCTGCGGGCTGACCTATCAGTACGACTCGACAAAGCCGGCGTCAAGCAAGCTCGGAGCCTTGAGCCGGCTCGACCCGATGTCCGTCCTGGCGAACGGGGAGCCGGTCGCGGCGAACCCCGATAAATCCTACCTCGTGGCCATGAACGAACAGGTCTTCCAATTCCTCAGCTCCCTGGCGGCGCCCTTGGGACTGTCACTCGTGAGCTTCCCCACGGGCCTTTCGGAATATGCCGTCGTCCGGGACCACATGAGAGATCTCCAGGTGCTCGACAACCGGTCGGAGGGCCGGATCAGAGACGTGCTCAGGCGAAACTGAGGCCAAGCCCGAAAACAGGCCGGCCCCGGCCCGGCTCCGTCCGACCTACTTTCCCTTCTTCAGCCTCTCGGCCAGGAAATTCGGCAGGGCGAAGGCCGCCCGGTGGACCTCGGCGTTGTAGTACTTGAGGCCCTTCGGGATGCGCGTCCTGCGCGGGGCCAGGGGATCGACATCGTCCGAGAGGAAATTGTAGCACCACATCCCTACGGGATAGGTGGGCACGGGGCCGAGATAAAACCCGGAGCGGCGGAAGAGCTTCTTCAGGAAAACGCTCTTCATGGCGTGGGAATCCAGATGGAGCATGAGCGATCCCGCCTGGGCGGCGATGACGCCTCCGGGATTGAGGCGGGACTTGAGCTTGCGGGTGAAAGCCTCCTCATGGAGGACCGTCGACGGCCCGACCGGGTCCGAGGAGTCGACGAGGATGACGTCGAACTTCTCCCTGACCTCCTCGATGAACACGTTCCCGTCGGCCACCGCCAGCTCGGCGCGGGGGTCCTTCAGGGCGGCCTTGAGCCAGGGGAAGTGCCGGCGGCAGGCCTCGATGACCCGGCCGTCGATCTCGACCAGCCAGGCCTTTTCGACGGGGTGCCGGAGAACTTCGCGCAGGGCGCCGCCGTCCCCGCCGCCGATGATCAGGACCTTGGAGGGGCGGGGATGACAGGCCAGGGCCGGGTGGACGAGCATCTCGTGGTAGTAGAATTCGTCGCGCTCGGTCGTCTGGAGGAGGCCGTCGAGAAGGAGCACGCGGCCGTAATCCTTGTTGCGGATGATCTCGATCCGCTGGAACTCCGACCGCCCTTCGTAGAGCACGTCCTTGACGGTGAAGAAGATCCCGGAAGCGGCGGTCTGGTATTCCCGGGCTTCCGTCTTTTTCGCGTTGAGGGCTTTGTCAGGCTTCATGGTATTGAAATGACCTCGTCTTGTCCGGCACCTCAGTAAGACTTGTCGAGCTTGATGCCCTTGTAGTACTTCTTGAGGATGTCATGGTAGGCGGCGCCGGCCTGGCCCATCCCGTAGGCGCCGACCTGGCAGAGGCCCACGCCGTGGCCCCAGCCCCGGCCGGTGAAGATGAACGAATCCACGCGGCCGGTCTCGTCGTAGGTCCGGTCGATGACGAAAAGGGTGTCCCGCAGGCCGAGAGCGGAGCGGATCGGGAACCCGCGGAGCGTGACGCTCTTCTCCGTGCCCTTGACCACCAGATCGAGGGCCCGGCCGGAGGGGCCCCGCGACTTGACCGAGACGTCGACCAGCCCGCCGATCGGATACGATTGACCGACCAGGGCTTCGAGCTCCTCCCTCGTCTTGCGGACCTGCCAGCGGTTGTAGCGCGAGGAGCGATCGAGGACGTTGGAGCTCGAGGGATAGATCACTTCGAGATAGGAGATCTCCCCTTCCCGCTCGATCCAGCGGACCCTCTCGCCGCCGAGCATGGTCAGCTTCGATGAGAAGGAGGCGGCCCCGTCCAGCTTCCTGAGGAGATAGAGGTGGTTGGCAAGGCTCAGCGTCTTGCGCCCCTCCGGCAGCCCGACCTCGATCCCCGTCCGGGTCGCCGACAAAAAGTCCCCGATCCGGAAGATATCCCTCTCGGCCGTGACCACTCCGGCCAAGGCCATGGCCAGCTCCGCGCGGGTGACGGGCCGGACGAGGTCCTCGGCCTTCATGGAGGCCGGGAAAAGCCCGGACTGGAGGCAGTAGGCCAGCGCTCGCCGATCCGGGACCTGGGCCGCGGGAAGCTCTTTCAGAAGAAAATCGACCTCCGTCTGGAGGAGCAGGCGTTCGGTCCGGTCCTTCCATCCGAAGGCCTCGACCAGGAGCCCGGCCAGATTGCCGAAATCGAGGGGGACAGGCGCGGGATCGAAGCCCTCGGCCCGGATGCCCAGGAACTTGAGGGTGTCCCGGGTCCATTCGAGGCCCTCTTCGAAGGACGTGTCCTGCCGGAAGTCCACGGGGGCGGGCCCCACGGGGATGACGCCCAGACTGACGAGAAGGGCGGCGTCGAGGCTCGCGTTGCGGCCGTCGACGAAGATGGGCACGACCGGCCCCTTGGATTCGAGCAGCCACTCCGGCTGGTGGTCCGTAGTGCATTCGACGCTCTTCAGGTACGGGACGGGCCGGCCCCCGAACACGTTCTCGGCGTTCTCGGTCTTCCCGCCGCAGGTGCTGGTGTAGAGGGCGTTGATGAGCTCGCCTCTGTATTTCATGACCTCGCCGCGCGTCTCCGCGACGGCCTGCGTGCTCAGGGGATGCTCGGCGGACATGCCCATGTAGAGCTGGGAGCGGGGGGTGTTGATCAGATCGTAGCCGAGGCTCTTGAACTGCCCCAGGTTCTTCAGGGCGTAGGTCCGGGCCGCCACGGCCTGGGCCTTCAGCGCCTCGAGGCTCCCGAACTGGCCGGGCGAAAGCTCGCCGGGCACGACGCTCATCAGGTAATCCTCGAGGTTGAGGGTGTTGACGAGAACGACGCCCTTCCGGGTCCCCCGGAGGATGAAAAAGCCGCGATAGCTCCGGTTGTTGAAGGTCAGGAAGCTCTGCTCGTTGGCCGGGATGAAATAGATGACGGATTCCCGCCCGAGGGGTTTGAGCTCGTTCTCGATGACCATCCACATCGGCTGGGAAGCCGGTTCGACGATGTCTTCGCGGACGATCCAGATATCCTTCAGCCCGAGCGCGTTCAGCTCCTGGATCCTCGCCAGGGCGTCGCCCCGGGTCAGGAAGTCGCCGAGCTTGATCTCGAAGATGCCGCCGGCAGCGTTCTCCGGGTTCTCCTCGACATAGATGTTCCCGCCGATCCGGTCCCTGAGCTCGACGGCGGCCTGGCCGGCTTCCTTGCGGTCCTTGGCGTAGGCCAGGAGGAGCACGTATTTCTCCGTGAGCTTCTCTGCCCCGCCCTTGACCAGGACTTCTCCGGCGTCGCCGGAGATGAGCTTATAGCTTGTGCCGACCTCGTAGATCTTCATGCCCGAGGAGGAGCGGATCCGGATGTCCTGCAGGTTCTGCCCCAGGCCGATGGTGATGACGGGCTTGGGGATCATGAAGCCGTGGAAGAACGCTCCCTCTGAGCCGAACTCGACCGGTATGCCCCCGAAAAAGAAGAACCCGAGGGACAAGATGAAGATGTATTTGATACGTTGTAAACTCATTGGGGGTCCTGGCTGACTATTGAACATCATCATTATAACCGTCGCGGAAGGGTTTGTCAAGGAAAAATCCCAGATGTGCTACAGCCTGCAACGCCCCCTACAACCTGTTGTGTTCGGTCCAAAAAAATACCCTCCTCCGGACGATGTCGCCCGCCTGTTCTAAGGGCTCCGGACTTGTGATAGAATCCGGGGAAGATCTCGCTGCGGAGGCCGGACCATGAGAAAACCCCTGATCATCGCCCTGACCGCCCTTCTGCTCTGCCGGGCCGGGGTCGCCGCCGACGGCAGCCTGTCCCGGTTCCTCCTGCCCGGGACGGCCGTCCTGGACCTCGACGGCGACGGTTTCCCGGAAAAGCCGGCCGTGACCATCGTCATTCCCGATCAGCCCACGGCGCGGGAGCTGGCCCTGGCCGCCGACATCGCCGCCCGGGTCAATTTCGAGAGCCTGGCCCTGGATTTCGAGCTGGTCCGCCGGGAATCGGAGATCAAGGGCCGGCGGGACCTCGCCGGCCTTATTCTTGTGGGCGGAAGGCTGGCCCGCGTCCGGGAAGCTCTCAAGGAACGCGGCCTCGGACCGGGCGCCCTGGCCTCCCACCAGGGTTTGGTTTTCGCCTTCGACTCCGGGGGCCGGCGCGGCATCGCCTGTGTCGCCGGCTCGGACGAAGCTCTGCTTCGGACGGGCCGGGCCTTTTTCCTCCGCTGGCCCTATTTCTGGGAGGTCTGGGGACGCGAGACCGGGGCCACTTACCAGACCCTCGAAGCCGACCTCGAGCGGTTCTTCGCCGAACAGGGCCTGAAGCCCGCGAAGACGGTCGTCAGGGACGCCCTCTACGAGTTCCCGCTCCGGCCCGAGGCCGCCGATGCCCTCCAGGCCTTGTCCTTCGACCAGGGCCAGGTCCGGACGCTGACCATCGAGCTCCATTTCGAGAACGACGACGGGCGGATCAAAGCCCTCCATGCCCTGGCCGGACTCAGGGACCGCCAAGCTCGCGGAAAGGACACCCAGGTCCTTTCCTATCCGGGCTGCGCCGAGCTGGTCTTCGAGCTGCCTGAACATAACGCCCGCGCCATCTTCGCCCTGCCGCGGACCGGCTCGACGAAACGGCTTCTGACCCCCGGATTCAAGCCCGGGCCGGGCACGGACCCGGCGGGCAAGGAATTCGATCTCCGCACCGTATTCTCGACCGCGGGGGTCTACTCGGACCAGGACCGCGACGGCCTCGCGGACGGTCTGGACGCGGCCGTCATCATCTCCGAGGGACATAGAGGTCCGGGCGTGGCCGGGTTGACGACGAGGCTGATGCTGGACACGGCCGGGGCCTCGTTCCCCATCGTTCACCTCGATTCCGAGATCGAGCACCGGAGGTCGCTGGCCGCGCCCATCCTGGTCGGCCCCGGCGCGCTCACGGCCGATCTGGTCAAGACCGGCAAGCTCAAGCTGCCCCGGCTCGGCCCGGCCGAAGGTCTCGTGAAAGTCGTCCCCAAGGCGTTCGGGAGATCATCGGCCCTGGTCATCCATGCCGACGACGAGGCGGGCCTCGAAGGGACGCTCGACTACTTCGCCCGGACTTTCCCGTATCTCGAGGAGTTCGGCGAAGGGAACCCCGCCCTGCAGGAGGCCGCCGCCGATTTCGAGAAGTTCCTCAGGGGCGATAAGGGCGCCGCGGAGGCCTGGGCGATGAACGAGCTCGACAAGGCCGCGGCCGAGGTCAAAGGGCTGGACCTCGAGGGATTCGACGTCCGTCTTCTCCTGCCGGCCGCCAGCCCGAAGCTCGAGGGCTTCCTCCGGCGGCGGCTGGAAGGCCCGGTCCGGACGGAGGCCCTCAAGGTCGAAACGGCCGATCTCAACTCGGGCTCGAAGGTGTTCGAGAAGGAGCGGACGTTCTCCTGGGAGGGCGACGACGCCTTGGCCCTGGTCGCGGAAAAGGTCCGCGGGCTCGGGGAGGCGGGCGCCCCGGGCCTCCCGCTCAAGGTCAGCCTGGGGCTCAGCGAGTCGCCCCCGGTCCGCAGGAGACTGGAGCGGGAGGTCGAGGGAATCCTCCGGGCCGCCGGTCAGGCCGAACCGCAAGTGGAAGTCCTCTCGGCCTACAAGCCGGGCTTCTTCTGGTTGACCGAGAAAGTCGTCCCCGCGCTCAAAGAGCGCCGGGTCCGTCGTCTCGTCATCCGCTTCGCCCGGGAGGAGGTGGACATCACCCGGCCCCGGCGGACCTATTCCGAGCCGAGCCGCTGGCTCCAGGAGCTCTACCCGGTCGACGAGATCATCTCCCGCGAGCTGGGCGTCCCTCTCGAGGCGATCGAGTTCGAAGCCAAAGGCCCCGGCGGGCCCGTCTACGAGGTCCTCGCACTCGACGAGCGGGGCGGGCCCCTTTTGGAAGAACACTTCTCCCCCCGGGTCAGGGAGATCCCCCTCCTGAGCGTCCTGCCCGAGTGGGGCACGGCCAAGGTGACCTGCGGCTGGCTGCGGATCGAAGCCGGGGAGTCCGTCGTTCACGAATCGCTCCTCGAGACGGACCTGGAGAAGATCTGGGGTTTCTACCAGGAGGAGGTCCTGAAGCCGGTCGTCGCCCACGTCCGTCAGAAGACGGACGGGAAGCCGGTGTTCTCCAAGCAGCCCTATTTCAAAAGGCTCCTCGTCGACGTCCGGGCCAGCGAGCCGGACTACAAGCTCGGTCTCGACGAGGAGATCGTCAGCTCTCTCGAAGCCCTTCACGACGAGATCTATTTCGACACCCTCGACCTCTTGAGAGGGATCACCCGCTTCGATCCCGAGGACAAAGAGCTCCCGGAAGACGCCTCGCGGTCGTCGGCTCCGGGGAACATCCTGCCCGTCATGCATCCGTCCCTGGAAGGCGGCCCGGCCGGGATCAAGGTCGTCTTCGAAGACGCCCCGGCCCCGTCGCCCCGGATGACCGTCCGCTGGAAGGAGAGAGGCCGGGGGGAGGTCACCCGGCAGGCCGTCTTCCCCAAGCTCTCGCCGAAGGCATCGCGGCTCCCCGAGCTCGTCTACAACTCCCGGGAAAGACACATCGAGTCCCTGGTGATCGAGACGGAATGGGACCGGGAAGCCGACTACCTGGCCCTCATCGAGGTTATCGCCGCCTGGCGCAAGCTGGCCGAGGCCGGAGCCCTGGAGCACGGCTTCGATCTCCCGAAGCTGCGCCGTATCTCGGCCCGTCTCCGTCAGGGGGACCGGGAAAAAGAGGAGCCCCTCGCGGTCTCCTTGCCCTCCCGGGCGCCGAAGGCCGCCGTCCCGCCGGGCGGGCCCCGGCCCGTCCCGGAAGGGTCCGTCGTGACCACGCGCGAGATCATCTCGCCCGCCATGTGCGCGGAAATCGTCGAGCGCCTGTCCGGGCTCGACATCATCCGCAGCTACGTCGGCGGGAAGTCCTACGAAGGACGGGACGTCCACGTCCTGGAGCTGTATCTCCCCCGCGGTCGATACGTCTCCAAGCCGCGCCTCATCACCTTCAAGCCGACCCTCCAGGTCACGGCCCGCCAGCACGCCAACGAGGTCTCGGCGACCAACTATCTTCTCCGTTTCGCCGAGCTCACGGCCCGGGACCCCGCCTACCGGGAAGCCCTTCGGAAGATGAGCTTCGTCTTCCAGCCTCTGGAGAACCCTGACGGCGCCGAGCTGGCCTTCGAGCTCCAGAAGATCTCGCCCTTTCACAGCCTTCACGCCGGGCGCTACGGGGCCCTGGGCGTGGACATCGGCTACCAGGCGGGTTCCAAGACGGTCCTGCCGGAGGCCGCGGTCCGGACGAACCTGTACGAGAAGTGGCTCCCGGACATCTTCCTCAACCTTCACGGCTATCCGTCACACGAATGGGTCCAGCCTTTTTCGAACTACACCCCTTACCTTTTCCGGGATTACTGGATCCCCCGGGGCTGGTTCACCTACTTCCGCTCGCTGTCCCTGCCGATCTACGCGAAGCACCGGGAGGAAGCGCAGGCCCTGATGGGCCTGATCGTCGAGGAGATCCAGGCCGACGAAAGGTTCAGCGGGTCGAACCGGAAGTTCTACGACCGTTACGAGCGCTGGGCCGGGCGCTGGGCCCCTCACATGAACGCCCTCGAAATGACCGGCGGAGTCAACATCTACGCCCGGCGTCGGGGGCCGACCGAAGCCCGGCTGACGGCCAGGGCCCAAACGACCTTCGTCGAGCAGACGCCGGAGGTCATGGACGAGACGGCCACCGGCGACTGGCTGGAATTCCTCTGCGAGCAGGGACTCGCCTACCTCCGGGCCCATGTCAAATACCTGGATCGGACGAAGTACGAGACCGTCCGTATCGAAGAGGAGGTCCGGGACCGGGTCCGGCTGACCTTCGTCCGGGGCCGGCCGGGCGATTCGGCGAGAACGGAATGAGCGCCAAAGGGGCCGGGTTGCCACGGGCCCGGGAAATTGATAAGATGAGGGGCGCCGCCGGGGAGCGGGGCAAGACCGCGATGGAAGTCCAGACGAACCTGCTGATCATTTCCGACGATTTCTCGCTCTATGAGACCGTCAAGAAAGCCCCGGTGGGCGTCGATGTCAGCGTCTACTTCTCCCAGACCGACGACGACTTTCTGGCCGTCGTCCGGGACCACGGCATCCGGGTGGCCCTGGTCGACTCCGGGGATTCGCTGGCCGGGGCCCTGCTCATCCTGAAAAAGCTCAAGAAATTCGACGCCTTGATCGACGTCCTCGTCGGGGGCGAGTCGCCCGGCGCCGAGGCCGTCGAGGACATCATCCACGCGGGGGCCACGGACTTCATCGCCCGCCCCTACCAGGGCGACATCCTCCAGGACATCCTCCGGCGGATCTCCCGCAAGCGCACCCTCCGGCGCGAGACCTACGAGCTCGAAAAGAAGCTCGAGCGCAAGTACGTCTTCGAGGGCCTCATCAGCCGGAACCCTTATATGCTCGAGGTCTTCGGCCTGATCGAGAACATCGCCAAGTACTTCACCAGCGTCCTCGTCACCGGGGAGACCGGCACGGGCAAAGAGGTCGTCGCCCGGGCCATCCACGCCCTGAGCCCGTTCAAGGACAGACCGCTGGTCATCTGCGACTGCGCCGCGATCCCGGAGAACCTCTTCGAGTCCGAGCTCTTCGGCTACAGGAAGGGCGCGTTCACCGGGGCCGACAAGGACAAGCGCGGCCTGTTCGAGGAGGCCGACGGCGGGGTCATATTCCTCGACGAGATCGCCGAGGTCCCCGTCGCCGTCCAGGCCAAGCTCCTCCGGGTCCTCGAGAGCCATCAGTTCCGGCCGCTCGGGGCGAACGAGAACACCGGCGTCGAGGTCCGCGTCATGGCGGCCACCAACCGGGACCTGGCCGAGAGGGTCCGGGCCGGGGCCTTCCGGGAGGATCTCTTCCATCGCCTGAACAAGGTCACCATCGAGCTCTCCCCTCTCCGCGAGCGCCCGGAGGACATCCCCCTCCTGGCCCGGCATTTCCTCCAAGGGGCCAACAAGCGGTTCGGCAAAAGCGTCCGGGGCGTCTCGCGCGAGGTCCAGAAGCTGTTCCTCAAGTACAACTGGCCCGGCAACGTCCGCGAGCTGGCCAACGTCCTGGAAAGCGCGGCCATGCTCTGCAAGAAGGAATTCATCGACGTCGGCAACCTGCCGAAGTACCTCCGCGATTTCATCCCGCCCGAGGGGGCCATGGCCTTCGCCGGCAGGGACCGCCTGTCCACGCTCGACGACCTGGAGAAGGACTATATCATCTATCTTCTGAAGGTCACGAAAAGGAACCTCCGCCAGACCGCCAAGATCCTCGGCATCTCGCGGACGACCCTCTACAACAAGATCGCCAAGTACAAGGTCTCCGGCTGACCGGGCGGGGAAACGGCGCCTCGGCCGAGGCGGCGGGAGGATCCGGCCGATCTCAGGAGGGACGCGCCCCGCTCGTCTTTCTCGAGGTCTTGTCCTCGTACATCAGCTTATCCGCCAGAGCCAGGAGTTCCTGGACGGAACACGGCTTGTCCGGGTCATAGCGGGTGACCCCCAGGCTCAGGGACAGCGAATACGGCCGCTCTTTCCGGGCGTTGCGGGCGGCCAGCTTGTCCCGGACCCTCCTGGACAAGGCCGCGGGCTTCCAGTCCGAGGCGTCGATGGCCAGGACGGCGAACTCGTCCCCGCCGATGCGGGCGATGATGTCGGATTCCCGGAAGGCGTCCCGGAGAGCGTCGGCCGCTTCGGCCAGGGCCCGGTCCCCCTCGTCGTGCCCCAGCGAGTCGTTGATCTTCTTCAGGTCGTCGAGGTCGGCGAAGAGCAGGGACAGGTCCTTTCTCGTCCGGTTGGCGATCTTCAGCTGCTGCTCGGCCAGGGCCAAGAAGCCGCGACGGTTGTAAAGCCCGGTCAGATCGTCCACCAGGGACAGGTCCCGAAGGGCCTCTTCCGTCCGGGTCCGGTGGACGGCGATGGCATAGAGCGCGGCCAGCCGTTCGACCGCTTCGAGGTCCCGTTCCTCGTAGGGGCGCTCCGAATTGGCGACGACGATGACGCCGACGATGGCCCCGGACATGACGGCGGGGACGGCCAGGAATTGAGTGACGGGAACGTGCCAGGACGGCATCCCGGAAAACCTGGGGTCGAGACTGGGGACGTTGGCCAGGATCGACTTCCCGTCCCTGAGCGCGGACCGCCACATCGCCGAAAGCTCGTGGGCGTCCTCGACCTTGTCGGCATGCGCCGAGACCATGGCTTGAGCGTCGGCGGTCGTGGCCGCGGCCACGAGCTTCTCCGTTTTGAGATCGATATGCCCCACCAGCGCCGTCGCGCTCGAGGTCAGCCGGCGGGCGTGCTCGAGGACGACAGCCGACATCTCCTCGAGCGGCGTCGGGGTCAACAGGCGCTCCGAGACCGCGGCCTCCGAGGTCTTGGACCGCAGGGTCCAGGAGAGGGCGGCGTCGGTCTGCTTTTTCTTGGTGATGTCCTCGATCGTTCCGTCGTAATACAGGGTCTGCCCCC
>Ga0194126_10012409_pt1 | contig 10788 bp, 5 predicted proteins | sample TA2KigC150mmetaG_FD_148641 | JGI IMG/M metagenome (GOLD analysis project Ga0194126, IMG submission 148641) | Freshwater microbial communities from Lake Tanganyika, Tanzania - TA2015035 Kigoma Deep Cast 150m | ecosystem: Environmental > Aquatic > Freshwater > Lake | place: Tanzania: Lake...
ATTGAGTAGACAATGGAAAGGTTGACGCTCCCAAAAGTGAAGATTAAATCGAGATCATACCTCTGTCAGATAACGTTTACGAGGGTTTCCCGATCCCCCACGGTGGGGGCCGGATATAAGCTCTTTGGCACTGGAGGTCAACCGTTGTGCCCAAGGTGTCAGCTTCATCGCTTCTTGAGGAGCATGACTTCATAGGATAGCTTGTTAAAAACTTTGTTATTTTAAGCTGTTAAGCTATGTGCTGAGTAGAGTCAATAGGCCATTCCTTTATTACTGAGGTCAATTAATGGTTCCCATTCCTGCGCACCCCAAATTAATTTTTTGGTGGCTTCGGTTGATGATAGTGAGAACAATTTTATGGCCTGAGTAATATCTATGCATTTCTCTTTCCCCCCCATTTTTTGCATCTGGCCCATTTCCATGCCCGGAAGTGGTATGTGCATCTCGCCTTAGCTTTTCCACTCGCGCACCATTGCCGGGTGTTGCTGGCCTGGGGTTCGCAGGCTCCCCGGAAAGGTGACATTTCCTCACCAAGGGATTGGTAAGCCCGAAATCTGAGGGAAATTGCATTTTCATTAAAAATTGTGCTATCATGCCTCCCAAAAGACAGTTTGGCTACAAAAAGAGAAACTTTCTCGGTGTTGGACTCGGGGAAAGAGGTCCCCAAAACTATTTTTTGGAGTGCGCTGGCCAAGGCGGCATAATCTCAGCTCAACCATTATGGCCCGGCGCACAAAAATCGGAGGGGCTTATGAAAAAAGCTGGTTTTCCATTAACGTCCTTCGGCCTGTCCCATTTTTCCCGAACCAAGCATCATTTTCCCGCCCTTCGTAAGTCCTGGCGCCGGATGATGCTTGTCCTGGGAGTCCTGAGTCTTGCCTTGATGACCCTGGCGCCCGCCTGGGCCGGGGACGGCGGATTGGACCCGTCCTTTAACCCCGGCGCCGGGGTACACAACATTCCCGTACTCTGGGCTCAAGTCCATTATAATGACGGGTTGGGCAAGTCAATGATCACCGGCTCCTTCACGGCGGTAGGGAGCCACCCCACCAGGGGTGTGGCCAGGCTGTTAACCGACGGCAGCCCGGATACCAGCTTCACTTCCCCGGTCATCAGCGGGTGGGTGAACAGTTGCTTCCTGCTGAATCCCGCTGATGCCAACAGCCAGATGCTTATCGCCGGTCCTTTTGAAGTCCCCTCCAGCGGCGGCGCATATTATGGTCTCGCCCGGTTGAACGCCAACGGCACGGTGGACACCAGCTTCCCCCACACCTTTGGTCCCTGCCCGGGCATGAGCGGCTTCGGGGTGCAATCGGACGGCAAGATCATAGTGGGGGGGTATGCCCTGCCGGTCAACGGCGACACCTCCGGCACTACTTACTACCTGCTGCGCCTCAACGCCAACGGGACCGTGGATGACACGTTTCCCAAGCGCTCGGCCCCCGGCGGGTTCGTGCGTTCCGTGCAGGCCTACCCCAGCACTGATCCCTCCTATCCCAACCAGGTGCGCCTCCTGGGTTGTTTCCCCCGACTATCCGACCCCACTCACCTGGATTACATGCTGCTCTTGGGCGCCAACGGCAGCACGGAGTTGGCGCGCCTCGGGGACGAGATCGTCAACGGCATGATTCTCCAGATGTGGATCCAGGGCGACGGCAAGATGGTCATCGTCGGCAACTTCGACCGGGTGTATAACACCCCGATGAATGGCGTCGCCCGCCTGCTCCCGTTCCCCAACGTGGGCCTGGACCCCGACTTTAATCAATTCGGCAGCGGCGCCAACGGCTATGTCCAACGGGTGGTGGTCGATAGCGGCAATAAACCCGTGATCGCGGGCTACTTCACCGCCATTAACGGCGCCCCCTGCGGCTATTTTGCGCGCCTCAACTATAACGGCTCGCTGGACACCACCTTCAACACCGGGGGTATTGGCGCCAATGACCGCGTCTGGACCATGTTCAAAAGGAGCGACAACACCTGGATGATCTTCGGGGCCTTCCAATCGGTCAACGGCTCCACCCGTCAATGTATGGCCAACCTGGCGGCCAACGGCGCCCTCAACCCCCTGTACGGCTCGTTCAGTATCGCCCGCACCGGAGGGTCGACGGTTTACGTCATTGAGGACAGCCCCCAGGGACTCTATATCGGCGGAGACTTTTCAGGCTATGCCGGCAAATATAACGCCAGAATGGCCCGGTTAAACTTCGACGGCACCCTGGACCCCTCATTTAAAAGCCAGATGGATGGGAGAGTCAAAAGTATCCGCACCCAGCCGGACGGGAAGATCCTCGTTGCCGGCAATTTCGGGAACGTCTACGGCTATACCCCCCGCACCGGCCTGGTTCGGTTCAACCCCGACGGCACCCTGGATCGGTCGTTCTTCCCCCTCGTGGTGAAAGCGGACGGCGCCATGCCCGATATTTGCACGTTGGACGTGTCATGTGACGACGGGAAGATCATGATCGGGGGAGATTTCGCCCAAATCGCCGATGCCAATCGCGCCATGCAGCCCCGCACCGCCTTCGCCCGCCTGAACCCCGACGGCACCCTGGACCCCACCTTCGACGCCCAGATCACCATCCCCGGCGGCAGCAACATCAGGGTCAACGGCGGGGGGGGAGAGGACGGCCTGTATCCGATGGCGGGATATGTCCTGTATCAAGGGGCTAACTGCGGCTTCTACACCCGCCTCACCAGCACCGGCGCCCTGGATACCACCTTCGGTCCCTCCGGCGGCCCGGCGCCCCACGTCAATCTCTTTAACGGGGAAGTGAGGTGCGGGACTGACCAGGCCGACGGCAAAGTCATCGTGGGGGGCGATTTTACCCAATTGATCGACGGCTCCGGTTCCCCGCCCCAGGTGGGCCGCCTCGCCCGGTTCACCGCCAATGGATTGCTGGACAACACTTTTGTCGGCAATCCCGGGGCCAACGATTCCGTCTATGACATGCAAAGACAGCGGCCCGGCGCCAAGATCCTCATCGGGGGGAAATTCACGTCGTATAATGGGGTGGCCCGGAACTACGTGGCCCGGATGAATCCGGATGGCTCCCTGGACAACCGCTTCAATCCCGGGACCGGGGCCAATGGTCCGGTCTATGCCATCCAGTGGAATGACTATATCCGGAAAGCCAGGATCGGCGGCGCCTTCACCACCTACGACGGCGTCACCCGGATGCGGATCGCCCAGATCTTTGCCGGGTTCGGGGCATTTAACCCGGCCATCCCCCTGTTGCTGGTAGATTAGCCGGCCGCCGCGCCTCGGATTAACCGGGGCCGGCGGGGCTGAACGGTCTTTTGAGATGATGAGGCGCACACGACCAAGCCGGGGCTGAGGCCCCGGCTTGGTCGTTCCTGCTGCCCCGACAAGATGGATTTGTGGGCCATATAGCGATTGCCAAAGGTTTTTCCCGCTATTGCATGCGGTTGTTCCACCCCCCTCACCCCAACCCTCTCCCCCCGAAACGGGGAGAGAGGGAGTAGATGATGTCGCTGGGTTTAGTAACCATAAGGCATTAAATCGGTTCCACTTTTTCCCCTCTCCCCCATCAAGGGGGAGGGAATTAAAGACTTTCCGGATACAAACTAGTTAAAGCAGCTGATGCAGTAGGGTCCGGCACAATACTTGCTTAAATGATTATTTAAGCAAGCTAATCCTTGCAATAACCGTCTGAATCGAGAAAAATAAACCCATGGCAAATAAAAAGACCAAGACCGCCCCGATTCCGATACGGCATGACGTCTCGCTGTTGACCGATGAAGATATCTACCTCTTTAACGAAGGCAATCACTACCGCCTGTACCACAAGCTGGGGGCCCACGTGCTCCAGGAGAAAGAGGCGGCGGGGACCTACTTTGCCGTGTGGGCCCCGGACGCGGCGCAGGTCTGGGTCACCGGCGACTTCAACGGCTGGGACAAGGGCCGCCACCCCTTATCGCACCGGGCCCAATCGGGCATCTGGGAGGGGTTCATCCCCGGCTTGGGGCCAGGCTCTCTGTACAAGTACCACCTGGCCTCCAAGTACGGCGCTTACCGGGTGGACAAGGCCGATCCCTTCGCCTTTTCCTATGAAGGCCCGCCCCGCACCGCCTCCATCGTCTGGGACCTGGACTACGCCTGGGAAGACGGGGACTGGATGGCCCGGCGCCGCCGGGTCAATGCCCTGGACGGCCCCCAGTCCGTCTACGAGGTGCACCTGGGCTCCTGGCGGCGGGTGCCGGAAGAGGGCAACCGCTTCCTCACCTACCGGGAACTGGCGTCCCTCTTAGCCGAGCACGTCCAGCGCCTGGGCTTTACCCACGTGGAACTCATGCCGGTCATGGAGCACCCCTTTTACGGCTCCTGGGGCTACCAGACCACCGGCTATTTCGCCCCCACCAGCCGCTACGGCGCCCCCCAGGATTTCATGTTTCTGGTTGACTACCTGCACCGGCACGGCATCGGCGTCATCCTGGACTGGGTGCCCTCCCACTTCCCCGCGGACGAGCACGGCCCCGGCTTCTTCGACGGCACCCACCTCTATGAGCACGCCGATCCCCGCCGGGGGTTTCATCCCGACTGGCGCAGCGCCATTTTCAACTACGGCCGCAACGAGGTGCGGAGCTTCCTCATGAGCAGCGCCCTGTTCTGGCTGGAACGCTACCACGCCGACGGCCTCCGGGTAGACGCGGTGGCCTCAATGCTCTATCTGGATTATTCACGGGAAGAGGGGGAATGGCTGCCCAACGAGCACGGCGGCCGGGAGGACCTGGAAGCCATCGCCTTTCTGCGCCAGTTCAACTCGGAGGTTTATAAGAGCTTTCCGGATGTGCAGACCGCGGCCGAGGAGTCTACGGACTGGCCCATGGTCTCCCGGCCCATCTACGTGGGGGGCCTGGGCTTCGGCCTCAAGTGGGATATGGGCTGGATGCACGACACCTTGAAATACCTGGCGGTGGACCCGGTTTTCCGGAAGTATCACCACAACACCCTGACCTTCCGGATGCTCTATGCCTTCCAGGAAAATTTCCTTCTGCCGCTGTCCCACGACGAGGTGGTTTATGGCAAGGGGTCGCTCCTGACCAAGATGCCCGGGGACGGCTGGCAGAAGTTCGCCAATCTCAGGCTGCTCTTCGGATACATGTACGGTCAACCCGGCAAGAAACTGCTCTTTATGGGGGGGGAGTTCGGGCAGTGGTCCGAATGGTACCACGAAGCTTCCCTGGACTGGCACCTACTGAACGACCCCCGGCACGCGGCCTTACAAAGGTGGGTCGAGGACCTGAACCGCTTCTACCGCCAGGAGCCGGCCCTGTTCACCCAGGATTTCACCCCGGCGGGATTTGAGTGGATCGACTGCAACGACATGAATCAGAGCGTCATCACCTTCCTCCGTAAAGGGCGGGAAGGGGAGAAGCTGCTGGTGGCGTGCAACTTCACCCCGGTGCCCCGGCACAACTACCGGGTGGGGGTGCCGGCGGGCGGGTTCTGGAAAGAGGTCCTCAACAGCGACGCCTTTGAGTACGGGGGCAGCGGCCACGGCAACCTGGGGGGCATGGAGGCCGCGCTCATCCCCGGCCACGGCCGGCTCCACTCCCTCAACCTGACGCTGCCGCCTTTGGGGGTGGTGTTTTTTAAGGCGGCAATCAGCAGTCAGCCGTGAGCGAGGTTTAGACGTAGGGCGCCATTCATCGCGCCCTGAGGGCATGATTTATCACGTCCAGACAAAAAGCCTGTGGGGGTATCCGGTTGACTCCCTTACCCACTATATGTTGTTTTTAATTAACGACTCCATGAATGAATCGCTAATGAACAAAAGTTCGCTAACAAAGTGCTTTATTCCCTCCCCCTTGATGGGGGAGGGTTAGGGTGGGGGTGGGGGTGGGAATGCTATGTTCTACAGGGGTGTTGCCCAGACACCCCCTCCCCCCAACCCACTCCCACCAGGGGAGGGGGAGTTTCCGAATCAGGCTGATCTGATGGGATTTCGGGCTTCCGTTCATCCCATATATAGTGGCCGGGAGAGTCAACCGGATAGCCCCAAAAGCCTATTCCCAGGCGTCTTCGATCTGGGTGAGGACCGCCAGTTTGACGGCCTGGACCTTGCGGTAGACCTGATCCGGGGCCCGGCGGCGCGCTTCCACGGTGAGGAGGTCCTCCTCGATCCCGATGCCGAAAAGGCGCTCGTTTTCCTGGAGATACGGCAGGATGAGGTCCCAGTCGGCGGCGGTCAACGGCACGATCTCGCCGCCGTTCAGCTGCTCATCCACCACTTGCTGGTAGGGGTCCCGGATGTAGATGGCGCCCCCCGAGGCCAGGGAGAAGAGGTTGCCGCCGGGGTAAGGGGTGCGCTGGGAGCGGATGCGGCCCCGGGAGTCGAACTCCAGGCCGTTGACGATGATAAAGCCGCCGCCGGCATGGGGGTTGCCGGCCATGAAGGACTCGGCCAAAAAGTCCAGGGCCGTGCCGTTGATCACCGCCCGGGGGCGGCCCACCGCGTTGATGAAGGGTCGGCCGGCGGCGTTGCCCAGGACGTAGACGTCCCCGCCCTTGGCGCCGTACATGAAGGTCTGGCCCACGTCGCCGTGGACCACCAGCTTGCCCCGCTTCATGATCTGGCCCAGCTGGTCCTGGGCGTTGCCGTGGATATAGAGGGACATGCCGTCGATCCCCGAGGCCAGGTAGTCGCCGGTGCTGCCGTAGGCGTCGATGCGGACGTCCTCGGTGTCGGCCCCGAAGCCGCACCCGAGGAAACGCTGGCCCTTGTAGCCATAAGTGAGGAATCGCCTCCACCCGAGTTCGAAGGCCCGGCACAGGAAACGGGCGTCGCAGCCGTCCCCTTCCGGGGGGAAGCCCGCGGTATCCAGGACCAGCACCGCGTCGTCCCGGGGCGGGGACGTAAAGCGGTTCCGGGTCTCAAAATCGACCCGGCGGTAGCGGCTGGCGTTCGCTTCGCCCAGGCGCGGGGTTGCCTGGAAGATCTCGGTCAGGGCCTCCATGAGCAGGCGCCGCAAGTGGCTGCGTTTCTTGTCGCCGGCATCATAGCGCCGGTCCAGGAGCAGGGTCAGGCCGGCCACGGCTGCGGCCTTGGGGCCGTCGCCGGTCTTGGCCTGGGCCGCAGTCACCGCCAACGCTTCCCGGAAACTGGCATAGGACCAGCCGGGGACGTTTTCTTTAACCCAGCCGAAGAGTTTCTGGCCGCTGGCATCCTCCAGGTGGGACCTGATCAACCGGCTTAACTCCGAATCTTCACTGATGGTAATATCCAGCCGGGTGCCGTCCCAGGGACGCTGGTGCCAGGGCACGGTCTTGGGCTTGCCGAACTTGTCGTGGCAGGAGAGTTTCCGGCGCCCGTTCTCCCCTTCCAGGGAGAAGATGAAGGCGCCGCCGTCGGTGGCGCTGCCGCCCCGGGCGTTCCAATAGAGGTCGGCCACGGGGCAGAACCGGGAATCCTCCGCCGCCAGGCTCTCCAGGGTGGCGTCGATGGCCTGCTTTTCGGAGCAGATCAGGCCGATCTGCACCTCGCCGTCTTGCAGGGCAAATACCTGGGGCCGGAGCATGGACGTGTCGGTGATGCCGATGAGCTCGAAGCGGTTCCGGTCGGGGTCATTCCGGGCGATGATGAAGAACCAGGGGCCGTCGGGGGAGCCGTGGATGTTGGTGGCCTGGAGATGCCGGTAAATCCGCTGGCGCTCCGGTTCCAGAAGGTCGAAATCCCGCTCGGTGGTGGGGGCCATGGACTCGATGACGTATTCCAGGGGGAAGCCGTAGAGCCGGTGCCACAGGTCGAAGGTCAAGACCGCCACTTCGGTGTCCGTGAGGAACTGGGGATAGAAGTGGCGCTGGCTCAGGTATTCGCTCATGGAAAAGTAGTTGGCGAAGTCGCCGTTGTGCACCAGGGCGGTGTTCAGCGCCGCAAAGGGGTGGGCGCCGCCGGGGTGCCACACCCTGCCTCTGGTAGGATAGCGCTGGTGGGCGATCCACACGTGGGCCTTAAAATCCAGGAGATCGTAATAAAGGGCGGCTTCTTCGGCGTAGCCCACGATCTTGAGGATCATGAGGTTGCGGCCCTGGGAGAGCACAAAAGCCTTTTTCTCTCCGAGGGAGGCATAATAGGTCTCATTGAGCTGGTAGCAGTTCTGGGCCACGAACTCGTCTTCCACCTTGGGCCAGGGGACATGATAGAGCTTGTGCCGCTGGATGAAGTGCTGAAGCACCTCGGGCTTCACCCGCACGAAGTACTGCCAGACCTCCGGGGGCTTGACCATCAGGCCCGGCAAATCCCGCCAGTCGCCGATGGTGGGCTGACGCCGGGCGTGGTCCACCCGGAAGACCTCGTCGATGAATTTTGCCTCCACCGTGGGCCGGGCCTCGGCGTCCAGGTAGGCGATCTGAATCAGGTAATCGTCCTCCAGGATGTTCTGCGAAACCCCCAAGGTGTCGGCATCCAGGCCCACCGCGGCGATGCCGCCGCCCTTGCCGTTGCCCCGGTTGTGCATCTGCACCGAGGGCTGGAAGATGTGGCGGCCGGCCACCGGGACGCTGCAGGCAAAGCCGGTGACCCCGCAGCCGCCTTCTTCATCGGCCTTATAAACCCGGCCCGAGGGGTAGGGCGAGGTAAAATCCCGGCGGGTGTGGAGCAGGGCCAGGCCCGGGTGGTGATTCAGGTTGGCATTGGACTTCATTGATATCCTCAAGGTTTTTATGTAGGGCGGGCACTGCCCGCCAATCATAAATTCGCTAGGTTCAATTTACGGCGGGCAGTGCCCGCCCTACACTATATCCTCGTAGGGGCGCACCCGCGTGTGCGCCCACAGGTGGGCGGACACATGGGTCCGCCCCTACTGCGTTTACTTCCTTCTCAGGTCGTCGTCCACCGGGCGGTCGAAGTAGTCCAGGTGGGCCAGGGTGTCGGTGCGGCCCACCAGCTCCCGGATGCTACGGAGGCCCAGGCGGCGCAAAATTTCCTTCAACTGCCAGGTCCAGGCGTAATACAGGTTGCTGATCCGGTTGGTCCCCCACTGTACGGTCATCAGGTCCACCAGCTCGGGGTCGGTGGTGGCGATGCCCCGGGCGCACCCCCGGCCGGACTCGCAGTTGTGGCAGCGCAGGCATTCCAGGGCCACCAGGTCGGCGGTGCCGATCTGCACCCCGTCGGCCCCCAGGGCGATGGCCTTGGCGATGTCGTAGGCGGTGCGGATGCCGCCGGAGGCAATCAGGGTGACGTGGTCCCGGATGCCTTCGGCCCTAAGGAACTGGTGCACCTTGGGGATGGCGTACTCCACCGGCATGGCGATGTTCTTCTTGGCGATGTCCGGCGCGGCGCCGGTGCCGCCGTAGCTGCCGTCCAGCTGGACCACGTGGGCGCCGGCGTAATAGCTGCCCACGGCCACCATGTCCACGTCGGTGGGGGTGGACACCTTCACGGCCACCAGGGCCCGGGGATTGATTTCCTTGATCCAGTCGATGTGTTTCTTGTGGTCTTCCACGGAGTAGACGCTGTGGAAGGGGAAGGGTGAAAACAAGGCGCTGCCCGCCACCGATTCCCGCATGCGAGCTACCGCGGGGGTGACCTTGTCCCCCAGGAGGTGGCCGCCCAGGCCGGGTTTGGCCCCCTGGGCGTACTTGATTTCCACCATCCGCACCCGCTGGATGGTTTCCTCCCGCACCCCGAACAGCCCGGTGGCCACCTGGGTGACGATGTGGTCGTCATAGGGGTAGAGCTCTTCCGGGTAGCCGCCTTCCCCGGTGCTCACCATGGTGTTGAAGCGGATGGCGGCCTGGACCCGGGAGATGATGGTGTTGATGGAGACCGAGCCGAAGGACATGCCGCCGCCGTACCAGGGGACCGACAGCTTGATCTGGGGCCGGCCGTCTCCCCGGCGGTTGATTTCCACCTCCAGGGAGATGTCGTCGTGGCTCAACTGGAAGTCGGGCCGGGCCTTGGGAAACAGGAAGCGCAGCTTGTCAAAGCCGCCGCCGGAGTCGCCCAGGCGGTAGTCCAGGTCGATGTAGGACAACTCGCCGGTCTCCGCCTGCCACCAGTTGCTCAGCAGCAGGTCCGGGGTCCAGCGGCTGTCGCCCAGGGTGCTGAAAACCGGGTGGATACTGACCCGCAGGGCCTGGGCCGGGCACTGCTTGACGCAGTAAAAATCATTGTTCTGGCAGGCCGTACCCAGGCACCGGTAACTTTTGGGGCGCCGCAGGTAATTCCCGGCCTTGGCGTGGACCCCGTAAGGGCAGACCTCGACACAGCGGCCGCACTTGATGCATTTCCGTTCATCGCGCCAGACCCGGTACTTGCTCAAGGCATTCTTGAACCGGGATGGGGTGGGCACGGGCTCCCAGGGGTGGCCCGGGGACCAGGACTCCATGGGGATTACTTTCTTGGGTTGTGTCATGGTTATATCTTTCTCTCAGCCTGAGGTTGCCTTATATCGCGTGATCTGCTGCATGAAGAAATTGGAAACCCAGAGTCCTTACCCCCCTTTTCTAAAGGGGGGTAGGGGGGATTAAATAACTCCCTAATAATCCCCCTAAATCCAATACTGTTCACTTAATCGTAGAGAGCTCTGCGGAGATCACCTTTCCTGTCATTCTGAGGGAGCGAAGCGACCGAAGAATCTCCAAATGAGATGCTTCGCTTCGCTCAGCATGACAAAAAATTTTTCTGCGCCTTAAGTGAACCGTATTGCCCCTAAATCCAATACGGTTCACTTAAGGTTTGGCTATTTCGATGGGTTGCTGGGGCGAGGATGCCCCCCCTCACCCCAGCCCTCTCCCCCCCCCCGGGGGGGAGGGGGGATTAC
>Ga0194126_10012411_pt1 | contig 10788 bp, 12 predicted proteins | sample TA2KigC150mmetaG_FD_148641 | JGI IMG/M metagenome (GOLD analysis project Ga0194126, IMG submission 148641) | Freshwater microbial communities from Lake Tanganyika, Tanzania - TA2015035 Kigoma Deep Cast 150m | ecosystem: Environmental > Aquatic > Freshwater > Lake | place: Tanzania: Lake...
TGATCGACACCCTGAAAAAGCCGACCGTCGCACGGGTTCACGGCCCGGTTCTTGCCGACGGCATCGGGCTGGTCGCGGTCTGCGACATCGCGGTGACGTCCTATGACGCGGAGTTCTGCCTCTCCGAAGTCCGCTGCGGTTTGATTGCGGCGGTTACCGGGCCTTATCTGATACGGGCCATGGGGGAGCGAGCCGCGCGCCGCTATTTCCTGTCCGCGGAGCGCTTTACCGCCGCAGACGCCTACCGCATCGGTTTGATAAGCGACATCGTACCGCTGGTCGAGCTCGACGCCAGGATCAACGAGCTGCTCGGGCAGCTGCTTGGGGGAGGCCCCGTCGCACAGGCGCTCTCCAAGGAGTGGATCCGCACCGCGGCGGGCATCGGCATCACCCCTGACCTGATCAAAGAGAGCGTGGAATACCTCGCCCAGGTGCGCGCCTCCGAGGAGGGAAGGGAGGGGCTCATCGCCCTCCTGGAAAAACGCGAGCCGGCATGGCTCGCCCGGGCAATGAAAACCGCGACGAAAAAGGCCTCTCCGAAAAATACCAAACGCAAGAAATGAGATCCCCCCTGAGTACCCTGCCGGAGGGGGATATCCATCTCTGGGTGGCGTTTCCGGACGAATGGGCCGCCCCCTCCCAGATCGCAGCCGCCCGTGATATCCTTGCTCCAGACGAGATCGCCCGGATGGAGCGCTTCCGTTTCCCGGAGCACCGGCATCTGTTTGCAGTGAGCCATCTTCTCGTCCGGACGGCGCTTTCATATTACTCGGACCTTCCGCCGTGCGCCTGGCGTTTCGTGAACGACGAAAACGGCAAGCCGAAGATCGATCCGGTCGCGGAGGCGGATGCGCTTTCCTTCAGCCTTGCCCATACCAAGGGGCTCGCGGTTGTGGGGATGGCCGGCGGGACCGACATCGGTGTGGACGTCGAGCGGACCGGTCGCCGGGTCGACGCCGAAGGATTGAGCCGGCGGTTCTTCTCGACCGAAGAGGCGGCCATACTGGAGAGTCTGCCGCCCGACCGCTTGGATGAGCAGTTTCCCCGCTACTGGACCTTGAAGGAGGCTTTCATCAAGGCACTCGGCCTGGGTCTTTCCCATCCCCTCGATTCCTTTGCTTTTCGTCTGACGGGGGAAAGCCCCTGCCGGATCGATTTTTCCGCTGCCGAACCGCAGGACCCTAGGAAATGGCGATTTGCCCTGATCGAGCCCCGGCAAAGGTATATCATCGCCCTTTGCGCGGCTTCGATCCAAGATAAACCAGTGACGTTAAGGTGCTACCATGCATCTCCGTCGGGCGAATCGGCGCCGCTCCGCGCCGAACCGCTCGGCCTTTCGGCCGGCGTTGTCTATAAATCGGGAGGCAATGATCATCAAAAGCCGCTGATATACAAGTGATAGATAAAGGTCCTTGCAAAAGCACCAATTAATTCCCTCCCCCCTGGCGGGGGAGGGTTAGGGTGGGGGGCAGGTTGTCATGAAACGGGTCCTCGTACAGCTTTATGAAATCCAGGAGCCCCGGGAGGCGGAGCGGCTGGTCGAGATGGGCGTGGACCATATCGGCAGCGTGATTCTCTCGCCCGGTCAATGGAAGGTCCCCGCCATCAGGGACGTTGTCCGTCTGACACGCGGGTCCTGCGCAAAAAGCGCGCTGATTCCCCTTATCAACAACGTCGACGGCATTCTTCGCGTCCTGGACTACTACCAGCCCGATTTCATCCATTTCTGCGAAGCGATTCCCCTGGCGCCGCGGGACCGCGACCGGAGGAATGCGGTATGCGCCGAGTTGATCGACGTTCAGCGGACCGTGAAGAAAGAATTTCCCCCCATCGGGATTATCCGGTCGATTCCCATTCCCAGACCGGGCCTGGAAGAGCCGGAACGGGTTCAAGAGGCGATCCTGGACATCGCCGGGACGCTCTCCGACACGAGCGATTTCTTCATGTCGGACACACTTCGCGGGTACGGAGAACCGGCGACCGACCAGCCAGTGGCCGGTTATGTCGGCATCACCGGAGAGGTCTGCGACTGGGGCTTGGCTTCCGCGCTCGTAGGGGCAACCGAGCGGCCCGTCATCCTCGCCGGGGGCATATCGCCGGACAACGTCTGCGATGCCATCGGCCGGGTGAAACCCGCGGGAATCGACAGCTGCATGCAGACCAACGCCCGGGATTCGCACGGAAAACCGATCCGATTCCGAAAGGACATGGACCGGGTCCGTCGTCTTCTGGACGAGGTTCGCAGGGCGGAAGAGAGGTGACGGCCATGCGCAAAGCGGAGCGGGAACTCAGAGATCCCGTCGATCTCCTGGCGATCATGAAAGAGGCCCTTGTCTGCCGGATCGGCCTATCCGACAATGGGGCCCCTTATGTGGTGCCCATGAACTTCGGACTCGGAGAAAACTGCCTCTACCTTCACTGCGCCGCAGAGGGGAGGAAGCTCGACATCCTCCGGAGAAACGACAGGGTCTGCTTCGAAATGGACCTCCTGCGCGAGGTGACGCGGTCGGAGACGGCCTGCGGCTGGGGCGCCCGATACGAGAGCGTCATCGGCTTCGGCCGGGCAGTCCCCGTCCATGATACGGCGGAAAAGCGTCGGGGCCTCGATGCGATCATGAACCATTACGGCGCAGAAGGTCCCTTCCACTATCCGGACGACATCCTCGCCAAGACGACCGTCATCAGGATCGATATCGAAAGCATCACCGGCAAACGCCGTCCATAGAGAGCCGAAGGAGCATGGCCTTCCGAGCGTTCAAAGCTTCTCGCCGCGAACCGAGATCGTCTCGACCGCCATCGGGATGTTCTTTCCCGCCAGGGCCATCCCCTTGCGGACGATGACGGGCAGCGCCTGACAGCAGGGAACCTCCATGACCGCTACGGTGACGCTTTTGATCGCCGCTGTCGCAAAGATCGCGGCGAATTTTTTTACATACTCTTCCGTGTCGTCCAGTTTTGGACAGCCCAGGAGGACCGTCTTTCCCTGGAGCAGACCGTCGTGAAACTGGGGATAGGCGACAGGTGTGCAGTCCGCGGCCACGAGAAGCTCGGCACCACGGAGGAACGGCGCCGTCGGCGGAACGAGGTGGATCTGGACCGGCCAGTGGGTCAGGGCGGAGACGCCGGAGCCGGCATGCGCGACGGGAACCTTGGCTTTCTCGCGGGCGGTCTGCGGCGCGAAACTCTGCATCTGCGTTGACGGACAGCCGCAGGGCATCGTCGTTTCCTTGTGAGCGGCCATTGTGGGGATATGGTGGCCGTGTCCATGCCCGCCGCCTGCGGCGGCGCCTTTCCCGGACATGTGCTCTTTTACGGCCGCCTCGTCGAAGGCCTCCACCTCCGCATCCACCACCTGGAGCGCACCCTCGGGGCACTCGCCGAGGCAGGCCCCGAGGCCGTCGCAGTATTTCTCCGCCACCAACCGCGCCTTGCCATCCACCACCTGGATGGCGCCCTCGGCACATGAAGGGACGCACAATCCGCAACCATTGCATTTTTCTTCATCGATCCGTATAATCTTTCTCAAGCTTTTCATGATGTCCTCCTGTAGACGTTTTATTAGAGTTGGGGGTTCATTCCCCTTTTTCATTTGCGGCTCAACTTCTCTCATAGGAAGGTAAAAAGCGCTTTGACATAAGTCAAAGAAGCAGGTAATTAGTTTATCTCAGCCAATCGGAGGCTGCGGATCGGGACCGGAGCCGATCTGCGCGCTCAGGAGGCGCGAATGGTGGATGTGATCAAACAGCTTGCCGGCATGCCCCTTTTTACCGGCCTTTCGAAGGCGCAATACGAAGCGCTGGCCCGGATCGCCATCCGGCGCTCGCTCAAAAAAGGAGAAAGGGTTTTCTCGGAAGGTGACGAAGGAACCGGCTTTTACATGGTCGTCGAAGGCCGTGTGAAGATCTTCAAGGTTTCCGCAGAAGGGAAGGAGCAGATTCTTCACCTGTTTGGTTCGGGAGAGTCGTTCGGGGAGGTGTCGGTATTTACCGGTCGCGGATTTCCGGCCGACGCGGTCACGGCGCTCCAGACGACCCTTCTGTTTTTTCCACGAATGGCTTTCAGCGCTCTGATTCAGAAAGACCCGGCCCTCGCTCTCAACATGCTGGGCCAGCTGTCGATGCGCCTGCGCCATTTTGCGGACCTCATCGAGGACCTGTCGCTCAAGGAGGTGCCGGGGCGGCTTGCAAAATACCTGCTCTATCTCAGCAGTAAGGATGGTGATCGCGAGTTGGCGCTGGATATTTCAAAGGGGCAACTCGCATCTGTCCTGGGCACAATCCCCGAAACGCTATCCAGGATTCTCGCGAAGATGCACAGGCAGGGGTTGATACGCTTGCGAGGGGCGCGGATACTGATTCTAGACCGCCGGGGCCTCGAAGCGATCGCCCTGGAGGGCAGGCTGGGATGACCCCCCGTTTTACCGAATGAAAGTGAGGTGGCGCGTTATGGAGATCATTGATTTGCGCAGCAGAGAGGTGTTTGGCAACGATGGGCGGGGCGTCGCGACGCTGGTGGAAGAGCCGCATATCACGATCGACCAGATCGGTCTTGAGCCGGGTAAGGCGATTCCCCTCCACAGGGTCGATACCCCGATGACCATCCAGGTCGTCCGCGGAGAGGGGGTCTTTTTCGTTGATGGGGAATCCGCCCGGATCGATCCAGGGAAGCTCATCCTTGTGCCTCAGGGAGCAGGGATGGGGATTTTGAACGATTCGCAGACTCCGCTGGTGTTTCTCGTTACCAAGACATTCCTGCCGGAATCGGCTCCGCAGGAGTCCTTTTTAGACAACCGGCCGGGTGTCTTTGTGAACCTTGTGGATTTCGCGCCCTTGAAGCCGGGAAAAGAGGAAGCGTTTCAGGAGTGGTTCCGCCACTCCAGTGAGGTCTTCGCCAAGCACCCGGGGTTCATCTCCCGGACACTGCTGGGGCCGATCGAGGGGACCAGCCGCTATGCCGCGATCATCGAGCACGAATCAAAAGAAACCTTCATGGACATGCACCTGAGCGACGACCGTGAACGGCTCTTTCGCGAGGCGGAGCCCCTTATCCTCGGCGAGTCTAAACCGCATTTCTATCACCTGCTCGCCTCGCATCGCAGTAAGAGGTAAAACGACGCGGTGGCCGGAAGTCCTGTGGCGGCGGTAAAATAAAATATAGACAGATCCGACGATTTATATTATTCGTCACGAAAATATGACGTCCTTTTTTTACATTCATCATCGATTCAGCCGTCAAAGAAGAACCATGGACATCTTTACAATGGAATGTTCGAGGGACAAATGAGATTTGACATTGCCAAAAGCGGCAGCGGTTTGGTTTACGAGATCCGAAATATCGTGAACGTGGCGAATATACTGAAGCGCTCGGGGGTCGATGTGATCTGGGAAAACATCGGCGACCCCGTCCAGAAGGGGGAGAAGATCCCCGCCTGGATGCGGGAGGTCCTCATCGACCTCCTCAAAGAGGACCGCACCTATGGCTATTCCCCCACAAAGGGGATGAACGAGACGCGGGAGTTTCTTGCCGGACTGGTCAACCGGCGCGGAAAGGCGCAAATCACCCCGGAGGATATCATTTTTTTCAACGGCCTGGGCGACGCGATTGCCCGCGCCTACAGCGCCATCCGCGTCGACGTACGGATCATCATGCCGGAACCGACCTACTCGACACACCTCCTGGCGGAGGTGCTGCATGCCTCGTTTCCCCCGAATACCTACCGGATGAACCCTTACTGCGACTGGTCACCGGACATCAATGAACTGGAGCGGAAGGTAAAGAGCCACATGGCCGTCGTCGGGATTCTCGTCATCAATCCCGACAACCCCACGGGCTATGTCTATCCCGAGGAGACGCTCCGGCGGATCGTGCAAATTGCCAAAGACTACGACCTCTTCCTCGTCTTCGACGAGACCTATCACCATATCGTCTTCAATGGGAAAAAGACGGTCTCCCTGTCCGATATCATCGGGGATGTGCCGGGGATCTGCATGAAGGGGATCTCCAAGGAGTTCCCCTGGCCCGGCGCCCGATGCGGATGGATGGAGATCTACAACGCAGACAAGGACGAGACTTTTGCCCGCTACATCGACGCCATCCTGACCCAGAAGATGTCGGAGGTCTGCTCCACAACGCTCCCGCAGATGGCAATCCCCCGGATCATGACCCACCCGGAGTACCGCCCTTATCTCGACGAGCGGATCAGGCATTACGAAAAGCTTTCCAACATCGCTTACAGGATACTGAAGGACCTCCCCTATGTGATGGTGAACCGGACCTGCGGCGCCTTCTACATGTCGGTCGTCTTCAACGAGGCGATCCTCAACAACCGCCAGTTCCTGCCGATCGCACAGGACGACATCCGGACCTATATCGAAAAACTGGTTGCGGAGCCGGTCGAGCTGGACAAACGTTTTGTCTACTATCTCCTGGGCGCCACGGGGATTTGCGTCATCCCGCTGACCTCCTTCTTTACCGACACCCCCGGTTTCCGGATGACCCTGCTGGAGAGGGACGAGGAGAAGTTCGAGGCGGTGGTTCGGGCACTGGCGGGGAAGATCGTCGCCTATGTGGAATCATCGCGGTAGGTCTTTATCGCCGCGTCCCCGCTCGCTTTCCAGATTATGAATGTGCACGTGCTGCCCGCTGGCGATGTCCCTTGTGGCAACGCCGATGGGTTCGCCGTATTTCACAATGTGCTCGCCTCTCTTGATGTCCCGAATTGCAAATTTGTGCCCGAAATTTACCTTTTCCAAAACGCGGACGATGTGCTTTTTACCGGTGATCGACAATACAACCTCCGTCCGGGGAGCGATATCCCGCAGAACGGTAGCCACATTATCGGCCGCTTCCATCACAATCGCGGTCCTGTCTGTCATGCCTTTCCCCCATTTTCGCTTTCCGTTCCATTGGTCGTCACAAGGAGGGTCCGATTCTTCGAATGGCGAAATCGTTAAAGCCGAGCACTTCGGCTCGGGAGAGCGTGCCGGAGGCGACTTGAAGCAGCTCGGCGAAGATCCTCGCTCCTGCCTCTGCCACCGACTCAGACCCGGTGAGCACCGTTCCGGCATTCATATCCATATTGTCTCTCATCTTCTCATACATGGCCGTGTTGGTCGCAACCTTGATCGTGGGTGCGATGGGTGAACCGCAGCAAGACCCCCGTCCCGTCGTGAAGACGACGATATGGCAACCGCCGGCGACCATGCCGGTGATCTGTTCGATGTCGTGTCCCGGTGTGTCCATCCAGACCAGACCTTTTTTTGTCACCGGCATGGCATAATCGATGACGGCCTGAAGCGGCTTTGTCCCCGCTTTGTAAATACATCCGAGGGATTTCTCCTCGATAGACGATAGACCTCCCTCGATGTTGCCGGGACTGGGCTGCCCTCCCCGCATGTCCACACCCATCACTTTTGCCGCGTTTTCACAGGACCGGATCACCTCATAACAGCGGGCGGAAACATCGGGGTTGACCGCCCGGGCGGCAATCAGATGCTCAGCGCCGATCAGTTCCGTCGTTTCGGCAAGGATCACCGTACCGCCGGCGTCGATGAGCTTATCGCTCACCACGCCGAGGGCGGGATTTGCGGAAATACCGGAGCAGGCGTCCGAACCGCCGCATTCGGTTCCCAGGATCAGCCCCTCCACCCCGATGGGTGTTCTCGATAGACGGGATGCCTCGCCAACCATCATCGCCGCGGCGCTCGCACCCGCAGCGATGGCTTTCGTGGACCCTCCTTCGTCCTGGATGATCACCAGACGAACCGGTTTACGGGGGCAGGCTTCCTTGATTTCCGCGGCCACATCCTGCGCGCGGACCGTTTCACAGCCGAGACCGACCACGACAACACCATAGACGTTCGGATGGGTTCCATGACCGACAAGCACCCGCTTTGACAGCACCGCATCGGCCCCGAGCTGGGCGCAGCCGTGCTGATGTTCGACCCAGACGGAACCTTGCACCATTTGCGAAATTCCCCTGGCCACGCGGTTTGCACAGACCACCGATGGCACCACAAGCACATGATTCCGAACTCCAACTGCCCCTTCTTCCCGACGATACCCCATGAATTCCATACGCGTTCTCCTTATGACTTTTTCTATTGTATGCCATCGCATAAAAAAACGACAGTTTTTTATGCCGCGCTTTCTAAAATCAATTGACAGGCGTGCCCCCTCCTGTATACTTTAGATACAGAGAGCGTTCGTCTCGGGACATCCTATCCGGGTAATGCAAAGGTCTCGTTTACAACCCAGGAGGAAGAGTGACAATGGAACCGAAGATACCCAAGAAAGGGCCGTACATGATGGAGATGCAGCCGGGCAAGTATTCCTGGTGCAGCTGCGGTCATTCCGCGGCGCAGCCGTTCTGCGACGGCGCGCACGAGCGGCTCGGTGCAGGCTTCACACCCGTCGAGACAGAGATCAAATATCCCAAAACGGTCGCCTGGTGCGGTTGTAAGCGTACCGCCAAACCGCCCTACTGCGACGGCGCACACAACAAGCTTTGACCGTCGCCGATGAGTGAGATGGTCTGCCCCTGGTGGCTCTGTTACAGTTTCGACAACCCCCTGCGACGGCTCTTTCATGATCCGGAGCGCCTCCTTCGTCCCTATGTGAAGGCCGGGATGACCGTCGTCGATATCGGTTGCGGGATGGGGTATTTCACCATCGGTCTGGCGCGCCTCGCCGGTCCGGACGGGAAAGTGATCGCCGTCGATCTCCAGCAGAAGATGCTGGATGCCCTGGGAAGACGGTCCCGGAGGGCCCGACTGGCAGAGCGGATTGTCCTCCACCGCTGCCGCAAGGAAAGCCTCGGGGTCGAGGAGGCCGCCGATTTCGCCCTCGCCTTCTGGATGGCCCACGAGATCCCCGATAAATCCCGATTCTTCGGAGAAATCATCGCCTTTCTCAAACCGCAGGGAAGATTCCTGCTCGTCGAGCCGAAACTCCATGTGACGAAGAGGAACTTTGAACGAACGGTCGCCGTGTGCCGGGAGATGGGACTTCAGGTTCTCGGTGAGCCCCCGGTGGCCCTGAGCCGCGCCTTTCTCCTGGGAAAAGGGTGAGAGAGTTTTGAAAATCAAATCCTTCGAGTTCAGCCTGCGGGAGCTGGCAGGTTCGATGGGCGATTTCGGGACGCTCTTCCCCCTCGCCATCGGCTACATCGCCGTCTGCGGCCTCGATCCGGCGGGTTTTTTGGTCATGATGGGCATCGCCAACATCGCGACCGGCCTCGTCTATAAACTCCCCATGCCCATCGAGCCGATGAAGGTCCTGGCCGTTGTCGCCATCGCCCAGCACTGGACACCCTCCCTGATCTACGCCTCGGGCTTCGCGATGGGGATCGTCTGGCTCTTCTTCGCCGTGACGGGGATCATCGACAGGCTCGCGAAGATCACCCCGAACAGCGTCGTCCGGGGTATCCAGGCGACCCTCGGGATACTCCTGGCCGTCGAGGCGGTCAAGATGATCTCGACGGGCTGGGGCCTGGGGATCGTCGCGATCGTGATCGTTCTCACCCTCAGGGAGAGCCGCTACGCCCCCGCCGCCCTGGTCCTGATTCTCCTCGGAATCGCCATCGTCGCCTTCCAGGGGCGGCTTCCCCCGGCGGACGCGATCCGTTTCACGCCGCCGCCGCTGACGGGCTTCAGCCCGAAGGAGGTCTGGGATTCGCTCGTCCTCGCCGGATTTGCCCAGATCCCGCTGACGGTCACGAACGCCACGATCGCCACCTCGGCCCTGATTGCGACCTACTGGCCGGAGAAGCCGGTGGGCGTGGGAAAGCTCTCCTGGAACCAGGGGATCATGAACCTGATCCTCCCGTTCTTCGGCGGGATGCCGATGTGCCACGGCAGCGGCGGGCTGGCCGGCCAGTACTACTTCGGGGCGCGGACCGGCGGAACGAATTTCATCGAGGGGGCGATCGAAATCTCGCTCGGCCTTTTTTTCGCGGCGGCCATCGCCGGCCTCTTTTCCGCTTTTCCCGCCGCGATCATCGGGGCGATGATGCTGCTCGTCGGGATCGAGTTGACCAAGTTTGCCCGGGACATCCGGTGGGACCGGGATCTCGCTCCTCTAACGGCAACGGTTACCATTGCCCTTCTGACGAATATGGCCGTCGGCTTTCTCGCGGGCCTGGCCGCCCACCACGGGATGGCGCGATGGCGGGGGGAAAATTAAACCAATTCCAGGATCGCCAGGGCCGCCCCCTTGGCCCGCGGGCCGACCTCGAGCGTCGGACCGACGCAGGACGGACACCCGCAGAGGCATGGGCAGGCCCGGATGAGCTGCCCGGCCGATGCGATCAGGGTATCGTGGCGGTCGAACAGGAGGTCCGAGAAGCCGATCCCCCCCGGGTAGGCGTCGAACAGGAAGATCGTCGGATCGAAGGCGTCCATCGCCGGAGTCGAATCCCCCGCGGGCGAGGCGGTGATCGTCCGCCAGTTCCCGTCCTTCCGGACGAACCACTCGCCGCTCTTGTCCCCGATCGCCCGGTCGATGTCGTGGAGGTCGGCCATGAGCATCATGGCGGCCAGGTGGTGGAGGCTGTAGGCCAGCCCCGACAGGCCGTCGATGATCTCGGCCTGATGGTAGGGAAGCGCGGCGAGCCGGTCCCGGGGGATCGTGAACCAGTAGCTCGTCGTGTGCATGTCCTTCTCGGGGAGGTTCACGTCGCCGTAGCCCAGGTTCTCCGAGGTGTAGAACTTGATCTTCTTGTAACCCACGACCTTGCTCACCACCTGGACCTCGCCATGCTCGACGAGGATCCCTTTCCCGGGACGCTTT
>Ga0194126_10012418_pt1 | contig 10786 bp, 10 predicted proteins | sample TA2KigC150mmetaG_FD_148641 | JGI IMG/M metagenome (GOLD analysis project Ga0194126, IMG submission 148641) | Freshwater microbial communities from Lake Tanganyika, Tanzania - TA2015035 Kigoma Deep Cast 150m | ecosystem: Environmental > Aquatic > Freshwater > Lake | place: Tanzania: Lake...
CGATATAAGTAGAGAGGGAAGAACGGTTCTTTTCGTTAGTCACAATTTAACTGCCATAGAGCATTTCTGCAGCAGATGTATTCTGCTAAAGAATGGAAATTTGGTATTAGATGGAGACGTAGAATCAGTTATAGAAGGATATATAAAAGATGTGAGGGAGAGTACTAAAGATTTAATATTGGCTGACAGAATTGATAGAACAGGTTCAGGAAAAATACGTGTAATAGATTTTAAAGTATTAGATTCTGCCAATAATGAAGTGACAACGTTAAAATCAGGTGAAGATTATAGTTTTGTGATTGCTTATTTAAATAATTCAGGAGAATTTCTTAAAAATATTATTGTCAGTTTAGATATATATGATGATAAAAATTCAAGACTTTTGCTTTTCAGGACAAATTTTACAAATAATAATCTTGAAATAAAAAAAGGAACAGGTAAAATTTTTTGTAAAGTTAATAATTTGCCATTAGCTTCCGGTAATTACCATTTTTCCATTTTTATATCATTTGCTGATAGTGAAATATTAGATTGGATTGAAGACACAGGTTATTTTACTGTTGAAGGTGGGGATTTTTTTGGCACAGGCAGTAACGGCTTGCCAACACATTGCAAAATACTTCATAAGGCGGAATGGTTTACTGAATAAATAAATTAAGATTAATAATCCTTAAAAATATGCAAAAAAAGTTTTTTAATATTCCAATATTATTTATAATTTTTAACAGAGCTGATTATGCAAAGAAAGTTTTTAAGGAAATAAAGAAGATAAAACCAAAAAAACTGTATATTGCTGCTGACGGACCCAGAAAAAACAACGAAGCTGATTTAATAAATTGTTCAAAAACCAGGGAAATAATAAATCAAATAACCTGGGAGTGTGATATAAAGACTTTATTTAGAAAGGAAAATTTAGGCTGTAAGATTTCCGTAAGTTCTGCAATAACCTGGTTTTTCAATAATGAACCATTAGGAATTATACTTGAAGATGATTGTCTACCTGAACAATCATTTTTTTGGTTCTGTAAGGAATTACTGGAAAAATATAAGAATAATAAAAAAGTTATGATGATTGGCGGAACCAGTTATTTATTCAATAAGGTTAAATTTAAAGAAAGTTATTTTTTTACAAACTATTTTCATATTTGGGGATGGGCTACCTGGAAGCGAGCCTGGAGACTATATGATATAAACATGAAAGGCTGGGAGGATTACAAAAAAAGTAATACATTGCTGAAAATCTATAAAGACCAAAATATTACTAAATTTATTCAATCCATGTGTCAGGATGCATACGATAATTTAATCAATACATGGGATATACAGTGGTTTTTTAGTTGTTTAAAAAATGAAGGTTATTCGATTATACCTAAGTTTAATTTAATTTCTAATATCGGAGTAACAGGTACCCACTCGGATAATCAAACAACAAGTCATTTTTTTCCGACTAAACCAATTAATCTTAAAAAAATAGTGCATCCACAAAAGATTATCCTTGACTCATGTTTAAATAACATTATTTATGAAAACATATTAAAAGGTTATCCTTTAAGCAAGTTTAAAAAAGTATTGTTGTTAACAAATAAACTGTTTAAAAGAATAATTCGCAGATTTTTTAGATTTTTTAATTTAGAAATAAAAAGAATAAATACTTATAATGCAGAAAAAATGAAATAATTGGATTCTGAAATCCTATAAATACAAGCGTAAATTAAATTAAAAAAATATTAAGTACTAAAGAAATAAAATAGAAGATTTGTAATGATTAAAACAGTATTAGTAACTGGTGGTACAGGTTTTATCGGCAGTTTTGTTCTGGAAAAATTATTAGATAATAATATTAAAGTAATATTATTAAAAAATAGCACATCAAATACATGGAGAATTGATCATGTTTTATCTTCAATACAGAGTTATGATTTAGATAAAGTAAATCTAGACTTTATTTTCAGTAAAAACAATATAGATGCAATTATTCATCTCGCAACTTTTTATAAAAAACAATATATTACTCAAGATATCGATTCAATGATATCAGCAAATATAACATTGCCATTAAAATTATTGGATTTAGCAAAAGAAAATCAAGTGAAATATTTCATTAACACCGGGACCTTTTTTGAATATTTGAGTAACGGAAAACCAATAAAAGAAGATAAAGCTAAGCGACATCCATTCAATTTATATGCCTTAACAAAGATTTGTTTTGAAGATATGCTTAAATACTATTCAGAAGTATATAATATAAAATCTGTAACATTAAAAATATTTTCCCCGTATGGACCCAAAGACAATGAAAATAAATTGATACCATCAATAATAATAAATTCTCTAAAAAACAGTGAAGTAAAATTATCACAGGGATTACAAAAATTGGATTTTATATATGTTAAAGATATTGCTGAGGCTTATATAAAATGTTTAAAAAGAATCAATTTTTCAAAAAATAATTTTGAAATCCTAAATATTGGAAGTGGTATTACTCAAAGTATAAGAGAAATCGTATTAAATATTGAAAATATATTGGGACACCCAATAAAAAAAATTTGGGGGAAACCTACTAAAGACAATTTAAAGACAATTAAATGTGATCGAAGTAAAGCATATAAGACAATAGGATGGACACCAAAATATAAAATTACTGACGGTTTGCAAGAGACTATAGATTATTATCGGGGGAGGCATTATGATTTATCAAGGTAATGAACTACTTAAGGTTCCAGGAGTTAAGGGTAAATATATTGAAGGAATAAAAATAAAGCAACTCAAAAAAATTCCTGACGAGCGCGGAACTATTTACCATATGCTTAGATGTAATGACGAAGTATTTAATAAATTTGGAGAAATTTATTTTTCTAAGGTATATCTAGGTGCTATAAAAGGTTGGCATATACATTCAGAGATGACATTGAATTATAGTGTAATAGAAGGAATGATTAAATTAGTACTTTATGATGACAGAAAAGAATCTACTACAAGGGGAAATTTAATGGAAGTATTTATTGGAGAGGATAATTATTTTTTGGTCAGTATACCTCCAAATATATGGAATGGCTTCAAGGGGATTGGTAATAAACCTGCAATAGTAGCAAACTGTTCCACGCTTCCACATGATCCTAATGAAATTAAAAGGTTAAATCCTTTTACAAAAAAAATCCCATATAATTGGGATTTAAAAAATGAATAATAATGTGTTAAGAATATGTAAAAATAAAAAGATTATAATAATAGGACATAAAAGCCTCAGAGATGTAGGCTTTGTCTATGCTAAATTTTATTAGGGGAGTACAAACATTAAATGATAGCTATACTGGGTGCAGGAATTTCTGACATATCCGCAGGGTATCACTTAGGTTTAAAAGAAAAAAAGGCAATTATATTTGAAAAAAACAATTCTTGGGGTGGACTTTGTGATAATTTCACTATAGATGGATTTAAATTTGACAACGCAATTCATCTTTCTTTTAGCAAGAATATATATGTAAATAAACTTTTTTCAAAATCGTGTAGTTATTACACTTATGAACCATATATTGGAAATTATTATAGAGGTCACTGGTTAAAACATCCAGCTCAAAACAATTTATTTCAACTTGACATGAAAGATAAGATACAGGTTATCACAGATTTTATATATAAAGATAAATCTATTAATAAGAATAAAATAAATAATTATGAACAATGGTTGAGATCTAAATATGGAAACTATTTTGCTGAGAATTTTCCAATGAGATACACAAGAAAATACTGGACTGTTGATTCAAAAGATCTAAAATCTTCATGGTTAGAGAACAGGATGTATGTTCCATGTATAGAAGAAGTCTTAAGAGGTGCAATGTCAGAAGATACAAAAAATGTATACTATACAGGCAAGGTGAAATACCCTAAAAAAGGTGGATATAAATCATTTTTAAAATACATGGCTCAAAGGTGTGATATTAGATGTAATAGAAAAGTTATGATGATAGATACAAAGAAAAAAAAGCTTGAATTTGAAGATGGTGCAACTGAATACTATGAAAACCTAATATCCAGCTTACCTCTTCCAGTAATTATCAAGTTAATCAAAGATGTTCCTAAAATGATAGCTGAATCTGCCGAAAATTTAAATTGGACATCTGTAGCACTAGTTTCATTGGGTTTTAGAAAGCCAGATATTACAAAATATTTAAGGTTTTATATTTATGATGAGAACTTTTTACCATCAAGGGCATACTTTCCTAATCTTAAGTCAGCTGAAAATGTATTTGAAGGATGTAGCTCATTACAATATGAAATCTATTTTTCTAAGAAAAAAGAATTAAAAATCAAAAATCATGATTTGATTAATCACGTAGTCGAAAAATCTAGTGAAATTGGAATTTTTGATAAAAATAATGTTATTGTTTCAGATTGCAGGGAGTTGACTTTCGGTAACGTAATATTTGACAAAAGTATAGATATTAATAGAAAATTTATTCATAAATATTTAGACCCTTTACTGATCAATTATTTTTTAATTATATTCATTTTTAATTATATTCAAGATGATTAAAATTAACCGTATCCAATTTCATAAAAGTATAATTCTTCTTATTATACTTTAATATAATATTTTGTTTTTATAACATAATAAATTAAAAGTAATGTAATTAATTCTCAATGGAAAATAAAAAATGTAAAATTTGCAATCATCAAACAACAAAAATATTTGATAATTTAATTTTGAAAAAATATATCGTAAATTACTTTCAATGTAGCAGTTGTCTTTTTATCCAGACTGAAGAACCCTATTGGTTGGAAGAAGCCTATTTAAAAGCAATTTCTGTGGCAGATACCGGCCTAGTATCTAGAAATTTATCAAATTCAATCAATTTAAAAATAATATTGCCATTTTTAATAAAAAATCCTGAAAAATATAAATTTCTAGATTACGGAAGCGGATATGGTATATTAGTTAGACTGATGAGAGATATGGGATATAATTTTTTCTGGTATGACAAATTTTGTGAAAATTTGTTCGCAATTGGTTTTGAAGCTAAAGAAAAAGAAAAATATAAGTTAGTAACTGCATTTGAGCTCTTTGAACATTTTGTTGAACCAATTGTAGAAATACAAAAAATTTTAGAATTTGGTAACCCTGATTTTTTAGTATTTACCACTATTATTTATAAAGAAAATATACCTGATAAAAATTGGTGGTATTATTCATTTGAAAGCGGGCAACATGTTTCTATATATAACATAAATACTTTAAAATTTCTTGCAAATAAATTTAATTATCATTTATTAACTAATAATAATAACTTGCACGTCTTTACTATGAAAAATTTTTCAAATAATATATTTAACTTATTCTTAAAATATCAAAAATATGTTTTAAAATTAATAAAGCATAATTTAAAATCAAAAACTTTTGATGACCATCTATATTTAAAAAACCAAATTGGGGATAGAGAGTCTTTTAATTGAGTAAATTGAAAGTTATTAGATAACTTTTTTACAAATATCTTCATAAGCTTTTTTTGTTTTCATATATGTTTTTTCCCATGAAAAATCCTGTAATCTCAAAAATCCTTTTAATACCAATTTTTCCCTTAACGTGTTGTTTTTTAATATTTTCTCAATTTCTAATATTAATGACTCACTCTTATTTGGTTCGAAATATAATGCAGCATCTTGTGCAATTTCAGGGAAACAACTCGAATTACATAAAATAATTGGGCAACCACAAGCAAATGCCTCTAATATAGAGATACCGAATCCCTCACATAAAGATGGGAAAATAAAAGCAATTGCATTCTTATATAAATAAGTAAGACTATTATCATTTATAGAAAAATGAATAATTTTATTTTTGATTTTTAAATTTTCAAATATCTGTAATTCAGCTTTTGTAAAATAATTTCCACCAGCACAAACCAGTTTTAAGTCATTATCTTTTTTTAAAATTTCATAAATTGAAGTAATAAAAAAATAAAAATTCTTATAGGAATCACGATTACCAACATATAATAAATATCTATCTGGAATATCTTTTAAAAACTCTTTGTCTAAATATTTAGTAATATTCTTATCTATATTTAATGAGGTACCATGATATATAACCATTATTTTATCTTCATTAATCCCTAAAATTTTGACAATATCTTTTTTTGTATTATTAGAAACAGCTATGATTTTTGAAGACAGTTTTGCTAGCCTTTTTTTCTTTACACTAATGTCGTCATTAATAGGAAAATATTGAGGATAAATTTCATGTATCATGTCATGGATTGTAAGAATAAAAGGTTTATTTCCCAAATAATTTAAAAAATAATCATTGTAATATGTAGGATGAAATAAATCATAATTACCAAACTTCAGATTATTTTTTGAAAAACTTTCATTATCAACAAAATTGGAATTTATCAATCTTAAATTTTTAAATAAATTATTTAACTTTCCTTTACCTTTGAAATTTATTGTAGGCAAAAATTCTTTATATGGTGACAATTTTTTTATCGAATTATTAAAAAGTTCATCATTCATCAAATAATTATTATTAGAAAATTTTAACGATAATTCATATTTTAAAGAATCATTATTTTTAGAATAATTCATTATTTCATAAAAATATCTAGAAATCCCACCATAAGATTGAATTTCAAATATTTGGTGGTCATATAAAATCTTTAAATATTTTTTAATTGCCATTAATTAAATTATTGTAAAAAACAAAATTTTTATAATTACTAGAATTAGAATTTAAAACTGACTATTGTAGTGAACCCATTCATTTGAATATATTATATATAAAAATAACTTAAGTTAAAATAATATGATAGGGCTGAAAAAAGAAGTAGGGCAGGTTTTTTAATCATAGACGAGTTTACTACTGTATTTAACGTTGTTCTTGACAGTACAAAAATTAAAAATGGAGAGCACAGATTATATGTATATGCCCATTCACCAATTTTTGGTTGGGATTTCAAAAAGGTAGATTTTTATATAGAAAATTAAAAGTTTATCTCTTATTTTCTTATTCTCATTTATATAAAAGAACAAAATTTTCCAGTCTTTTATAATTTATATTTTGAATACTAAAAATTTCAATTTTATCAATAATGCAGTCAGCTTTAACATTTAATGGATCAATTCTGAGCGATTTAATTTTTGAACATCTTCAATTTTTATATATATATTGTTCATTCCTTCTATTATTTTAAACCTTTCACTATCTTTTTCATTATATGTTGAGTTTTGTTTACCATAAAAAATCTGCATCGTGGCTTCAATAGGTGATTCTATAGCTACTAATACTATTAAAGTATTTTCATTATTTAATTTAAATGGAAAAGTTGTTTCAAAGTAAGGGTCATCGTTTAAAGCTTTAATCAATAAGCCGTCTGTCTTGTAGTCATTAATAAATTCACAACTTCTCAAAGGCCTAATATAGTTTTGAAAATTTGATTTGTCTATTTTTAAAAACGTTCTATCTTTTATTTTCCCAATTACAGAGGAAAATTTTCCATCGAAAAATTCCTGTATGTCAGTATTAATTATTATACCATCTATCTTCTTATCACTAAAAATTTCATTAATACTATTATTGCTCCATTCTTTGTCAGTTAAATAATACAACTTTAAATATTGGAATAAAATATATAGGAAGGTTTGGAGAATGGACATATTTATTTAGTGATGAAAGCCTCCTGAGTGGTAAAAAAGTAGCAGAGAGGTTGTCTAATGAGTAAAAAAAATATTATTATTACTGGCGGATTTGGTTTTCTTGGTACAAATATTGCAATTGATCAAATTAACCGTGGGAATAATGTTTTTATTCTTGATAATCTTTTTAAAGAACAAGGAATAGAACAAAATAAAAATTTATTATTAAAAAATGGTGCAAAATTTATCTATTGCGACATAAGAAATTGGAATGATGTAGAAATATATTTTAAGAATACAAAAGTTGATATTTTAGTACATTGTGCTGCACAGGTGGCCTTTAAAAGATCTGTTGAAAATCCCAGAATAGATTTTGAAATAAATGCTCTGGGGACTTTCAATCTATTGGAAGCTCTCAGACTTTATTCTCCTAATAGTATTTTTATTGCAACTTCCACAAATCAGGTTTATGGCCCAATGAAGAAATTAAGAATTGAAGAAACTGAAACGAGATATATATGGTTGGATGAGCCTTATAAAACTTACGGAATTGCAGAAACCCAAAATTTGGATTTTCTATCACCTTATGGTTGTTCAAAAGGGGCAGCAGAACAATATAGTCTAGATTATGCAAGAATATATGGACTTAAGATTTGTGTAATCAGATTGTCTGGTATTTATGGTATTAATCAGTATTCCTGTGAAGATCATGGCTGGGTATCCTTTATGGCTGAGATGATAAAAAAGAATAAGGAGTTTAATAGATATGGTAATGGAAAGCAGGTAAGAGATATATTATATATAGATGATATAGTAAAATTATACAATATTGTTATTGAAAAGATAGAACTAGTAAAAGGAGAAGCATTCAATATCGGTGGTGGAATGTCTAATAATGTTTCTGTTTTAGAACTTTTAGAGAAACTAGAAAAAATTACTGGGCATAAACAAAAGTCAATTTTAAATCCAAGCCGCCCTGGTGACAAACTTATATATATATCTGATATAAGAAAAGCAGAAAAACTCCTTGGATGGAAACCAAAGATTTCTATGGAAGTCGGTTTGTCAAAACTAATTGATTGGATTTAATTTTTTTAATCTTCATATTTATTTATTGCATAATAAAATAGGATACAAATATTTACTGTATAATCGAGTAGGATTAATATTTTTATAATTATCTGTAATTTAAACCATAAAAATACCTGTCAAGTAATATGTACTTAATAAACTTTATTCACTCCAATAAATCTTCTAACTATTAAATAAAATTTATTAAACTAAACTAAAAATAGATTCTACCAATCATTCATTTTTTCATTCTTTAACTTATTTTTATGATTTCACATGTTATTTATATTCATAGTTTTTACTACTTAATTTCCACCCTTTCTTGTTGTATACAAAATCGCTACCTCTGAGATTTAATGGGTTCATCGTCCTCAGTACAATCATAAGACCTATTCGCATTAGTCTTAAAAAATATTTAAAGTCCTCCAAAGATCTTATTTTCCGAAGAATTCTTAAAGGATTTATCAGGTAACTCAAACTACGATAAATCAAAAAATCTTTATAAGCTTTTTTTTGTAAAGCTTGCAGTTCTTCCTTTTTAAAATATACTGTATCACTACCTGATTCATTCAACTTATAATTAATTTCTTCAAACAATTCTCCATCAATTTCTAAATTTTTAAAATAATCATCAAAATCCAACAAACCCTCTTTTTTAAAATACTGATAAACATCTGATGTTGGTTGGGGAATCAATAAGTAGAAGAGTGCAAAATCTGTTCCACTTTTTTTTGCAAAATCAATTGTATCTAAAATCGATTTTAGCTGTTCATATGGAAAACCTATAATATTCGTACAAATAGTCCACATGCCAATTTTATTAGCATATTCAATTATTCTTTTTGCTTGAGTTAATGGATATGGCTTGCCTAAAAATTTTCTAGTTTCTTTATTACCAGATTCAATACCAAAAGTAATACGGTAACACCCTGCTTCATACATTTTTTTAATTGTAGGCTTATCCAATGTCCAATGAGCAATTCCATTAGGTGTAATCCACTTAATATTCAATTTACGCCTAATTAATTCATCGCAAATATTATTCCATCGTTGTTTATTGACAGAAGCACTATCATCTAAAAAAGCTATCTCTCTAACCCCATAGTCATCTACCAGTTTCTCAATTTCATTAACAACATTCTTTGGGCTTCTTCCCCGCCAAGTCCTCCCCCAAACAGCTTTCACTGTACAGTAAACGCATTTACCAGGGCAACCACGGCTGCTAATAATCCCAGCTACTGGCTGTCTTAGTACGTATGGATTGTCGCGCCCCACTGCTAAATACTTATTAAAATCAATCAAATCCCATGCAGGAAAGGGTATTTCGTCTAAATTATCAATAAATTCTCTTGGCTCTGTAACTACTATTTCCTCTTTTTGCCTAAAAGCCAACCCCTTTATATCATTAAATTTTTTCGATCCTTTTAAAATCCTTTGACATAGTTCAAATAGCGTGATTTCACCTTCTCCAATAACTACAAAATCAATATTTTTATCTTTCAATATAGATAAATAATACGAAGAGGAGTGGTTTCCACCAACAATTATTTGAATTTTTTGGTCATAACTCTTAACTAATTTAGCAATATCCATTATATCCCGATAGTAAACCGAATACATACTGGTAATCCCTACTATTTTAGGTTTTTCATTTTCCAATATACTCAAAATTTTATCATCAGATAGCCCAAATCGAATATGGTCTAGGTAATAATTTGTTTCCTTAATATTGAATATCCCCAGTTCAAAAATCTTACTTAAAAGACCGTGTTTCCGTAAGTATGAAGCCAAATATAATAAACTCAATGGAGGAGATGGTTTATAAAAAGAATAGTACTGTTTTTTTTGTGAATAATAAGGATTTAAAAGTATGATATCCATTGTTATAGTTTAAAGTGTTTTTATAAAAAAGTTCTTATTTAAATCACCTATTTTCTTTATATTATCTATTAATCTATTAATCTTGTTAAATATTTTCTGTTTAATTTAATATTAAGAATTATAATAATTTTAATAATTTGTATTAATCTCAACAAAAAACTTAATACTAATTTTTAATCTTCCACCAGCTTAAAATAAATTATAA
>Ga0194126_10012428_pt1 | contig 10780 bp, 7 predicted proteins | sample TA2KigC150mmetaG_FD_148641 | JGI IMG/M metagenome (GOLD analysis project Ga0194126, IMG submission 148641) | Freshwater microbial communities from Lake Tanganyika, Tanzania - TA2015035 Kigoma Deep Cast 150m | ecosystem: Environmental > Aquatic > Freshwater > Lake | place: Tanzania: Lake...
GCGCAGACCGGCGGTGATGGTCGTGCGGGACATCCCCGTCGCTTGGGCCACGGCGGTAATGCCACCCCAGCCCATCTCCCGGGCCTCGGCCGCCGCCCATTGGCGTCGCAAGCGTTCATCCATCTCCGGCTCCAACGACCGGTACTTGCTTTGAATCCGTGCGATAGTCTGTGCATCCTGCATGCACGTATTATCCCACAATCTTTCACATCGATCAACAATAATTTGTTCAGATTATTTTTGCGCGATCACTTATCGGTTCGGAATGTCGCCGAAGACCTGTTCTTGACCAAGGGCGAGACGCCCTCGCCACGGCGGCTGTCCTACACGTTGGACTAAACCGCTTCGCGGTAGGATGACCCGTGGTTAGCCCGGTTCAGTAGAGCATGTTTTTCCCCCACAGGTTCTTCGATATGCTCCATGCCAGATGCCCCGCAGGTGGGTGTCACAAATCGTCGTTCTGGCACAAGGAGCATTGCCATGAAAGATCTCAAAGACCGCATGATGGAAGACATGAAGCTCAGGAGCCTCGCGCCGGGCACCCAGAAGGGTTATCTGGACGCCATCACGGCGTTGGCCGAGTACTATCACCGCCCGCCCGACCAACTGAGCCAGGAGCAGATTCGAGACTACCTGCTCTATCTGATCGAGACCCGCAAGTTCGCCAAGAGCACGTTCAAAATTCATCTGTCGGCCCTGAAGTTCCTGTATCGACGGACCCTGGGGTGGTCGTGGCCGGTGTTGGAGCTGCCACGCATCAAGACCGAGAAGAAGCTGCCGGTGGTGCTCAGTCGAGAGGAAGTGTGGTCGCTGTTGGATCGGGTTCGCAGACCCCAAGCCCGCATGAGCCTGATCTTGATGTATACCTGTGGCCTGCGGGTTTCCGAGGCCCTGCATCTTCGCATCCAGGATCTCGATAGCCAGCGGATGGTCGTGTGGGTACGCAACGGCAAAGGCGACAAGGATCGCTCCGTCCCATTGCCCCAAGAGACGTTGGACCAACTGCGAGCTTACTGGGCCAAGTACCGCCCGACGAGCTGGCTGTTTCCTACGAAGAACGGCGCGACCACGATTCGCAGCGGCGCGGTACGATGCTGCCTGAAGGCGGCCCTGTGGGAGACCGCCATCCGCAAGAATGTCGGGTGCCACACCCTGCGGCATTCGTATGCGACCCACCTGCTGGAGGCAGGTGTCCATCTGCGCGCCATTCAGGCTTTGCTCGGGCACAGGAGTCTCAAGACCACGTTCATCTACAGGCACCTGACCCAAAGCACGATGGCGGATGTCCAGGCCCAGGTCAACCAGGTGATGACCCGCGGCGGAGGTCCGGCTGAACCGCCGTGATCGAAGTGGCCGATGTCTTGCGGCAATACGGCCCGGCCTATCTCGAACAGTTCGGCGCTACGATGCCCGCCAGCCATCGACGGGCCTTCGAGGACATCCTGCGATGCCGCACGGCAGCCTTGGGCGGCCATTTGTACGAATGCAACGAATGTGGTCGGCAGCATTACTCCTATCACTCCTGTCGTAACCGCAGTTGCCCCAAGTGCCATGCCAGCGACACCGAGGCCTGGCTGCCGCAACGGCAGGCGGAACTGCTGCCGGTGCCGTATTACCATGTGATCTTCACGCTCCCCCAGGAGCTCAGAGATTTTACGCGCCTCCACCAGAAGAAGTCCTATGCTCTCCTCATGCAAACGGCGGCGCACGCGCTCTTGAAGCGGACGGCCGACCCTCATTACGTCGGAGGTTTGGTGGGCATCATGGCCGTCCTGCATACCTGGGGTTCGAATCTTGCGTATCATCCACACGTGCACTGCCTGGTGACCGGGGGAGGCGTATCCGCCGACGGGCAGCAGTGGCGGCCGGCCCGGGAAGACTACCTGGTCCCCGTCCAGGCGTTATCCAAGCTCTTTCGCGGCATGGTCCTCGACCGGATCCGACGGCAGTTCCCCGAGATCGAGCTGCCGTCATCTCTGTGGCACAAGGACTGGGTGGTTCACTGTAAACCGGCCGTCCAAGGCACGGAGAAAGTCTTGGCGTATCTCGGCCGCTACATCCATCGGGTCGCCATCACCAACAGCCGTATTCTCTCGATCGACGATGGCAAAGTGACCTTTCGATACCGGGACTCCCGCACGGCGGCAACGAAGACCCTGACGCTCGATGCCAATGAATTCATTCGTCGCTTCCTTCAGCACGTCTTGCCGAGCGGCGTGCATAAGGTGCGTTACTACGGCCTCTGGAGTCCTTCCCACCGGGATCATCTGCACACCTGGCAACACCGATTGGTCAAGCCATCGCCCGACGAACAACCGCCATCGGGGCTCGGTCCGTCTGTCGAGATGCCGTCGCCACCACCCGTGCAGCCCTGTCCCTATTGTAAGACCGGCACGCTCGTCTGGATCAGACGGCTACCGCCCCAAGGGAGGGCGCCCCCGTGATGCCGCTCAGTTCCACTATGTTCCGCGTCCTGTCAGACCTGACTCGTAGGGCTTGGCCCCCCGAGACAGTACCGGTCCGTCCCAATCGTACGAATATGCCCCATCTTCGCACTCGATTCCACCCCATTGACCCTCCGTCGCTCCAGACGAAGGGGGGATTCCTCTCCTTGAAGGTCCTGTCTCGCACTACTGCCGCCCATCACGAGTAGCAGCCCTTCCGACTAAAGCTCCAAAGCGCCCCCACGACGGCGTCCAACCGAGCTTTTGTGTCGGCGGGGCGACACAAAAACTCTTAATTCTTTCGAGCTTTTGTGTCGGCGGGGCGACACAAAAACTCTTAATTCTTTTTAATTCTTTTTGTTCGCGTGGTTCGCGTATTTCGCGGTTGAGAAGACCGTTGCCCGGCCCTCGTCGCTCGTCTCTCGCAGGTCGTTCGGAATCTGCGTTGCTAACGCGCAACAACTGAAAAGCGTTTCCAGATCATTGTGGTGGCTTGATGCAAGTCCGGACCAAATAAGAAGATAGGAACCACGAATGGCACGAATCACACGAATCGAAGAGGAAAGGCAAGGGGTCAAATTCGTGTGATTGGTGTGATTCGTGGTTCAGAAGCACTTCGGTTCCGGCCGCAGGCCGGGCTGCGTTCATCGGCGTTCATCTGCGGTTGAAAGGCAATTGAAAGTTCTCGGTTGTCGGTTCTCAGTTCCCAGTTGCGGCCTGCGGCCGGGTTTCGTCCTCCCTTGGCGCTCTTCGCGGGCTTGGCGCGAGGACCGTGGTTCCCTCAGCCGGGGCGGCTGGGGCAAGGCGGTGGGCGGAGCCCACCCTACCGGCTGGAGATCAGTTCCCAGTTGGCAGTTCGCAGTTCCCAGTTGCGGCCTGCGGCCTGACGTCCTGGGCCGGGGGCGGCTGAGCTACATGTCTGCTCCAATCTGCGCGAATCGGGAGATTGCCGCGCTTCGCTCGCAATGACATGATCTGCGGCTGTCAGAGGGTTCCCGGTTCTCAGGGCTTCGGTGGGGCGAGCCCCACCCTACGGGTTCCGATCTCTGCGTCTTGGCGTCTCTGCGCGAGTAGCCTTATGGTTGCGGCCGCCGGCCGCGGCGCGTCTTTTTGCGGCGAAGAGGTTCGGATGGGCCGTCCCCTGTCTTCCGTCTGCTCTGTGCCCTCGGTGTCCTCTGTGGCTGAAGAGCAGTTCCCAGTTGACAGTTCGCAGTTCCCAGCCAGATTGCCGCGCTGCACTCGCAATGACATGTTGCGGAAGTAGTTTCAAGTTTGAAGTTTCAAGTGTTAAGATGGGCAAGTCCGTGATCTGGCTTCACACTTCAAACCTTACACTTCACTCTTCACACTTCCAACCTGTCCCGGACCGGATAGACAGCGTCTGCCGACGCCACTACAAGCGCGATCCGGGCAGGGGCGTTCTTGGGCCAGGAAATCAGACCGCCAATCAGACCGCCGAAGATCCGTGTGTCTGGGCCGAAAACCGCGTTTTCAGGGGCGCCAGTGCGGATACCGGCATCAGAGCGCCATGCCATAGTGGTTGGCGGTCTGAATTTTTCGCCCAAAAACGCCGGTCGGCGGAGGCGGATCGATGAACTGCCCCAGCTCTGCAACGTCCTACGCGGCGAGATGAACCTGGTCGGCCGCATGAAGATCCGCAGCGCTCCGGGCCGGGGCAGCGCGTTCGTGATTGCTATCCCCGACGGAACGGGGCCGGTGACCCGTGACCTGTCGCCCGTGCCCCGGGCCACGGAGCACGAGCCCCGGGCCACGCTCCGGGTGCTGCTGGTGGACGATCACCAAGTCATGCGCGAGGGGTCGGCGACCTTGCTGAACGAGCAGGAGGATATCGAAGTGGTCGGCCAGGCCGCCAACGGGCAGGACGCGGTGCGGCTGACCCGGGAGCTTCAGCCGGATGTTGTCGTGATGGACGTGGCCATGCCGGTGATGGCCGGCGACGAGGCGACCCGGCAGATCAAGCAGGCCCAGCCCCGGACGCGGATCGTCGGTCTCTCGATGTTCGACGAGCCCGCCTGCGCCGAGAAGATGCAGCAGGCCGGCGCCGAGTGCCACATGCCCAAGACCGCGCCCTCCGAAGATCTGCTCGCGGCCATCCGGGCCAAATGAGAGGGCGGGGACCCAAGAGCCGCCAGGGGCGGAAGCACCAAATTCCACCGGATCGGTCGGATCCGACCGATCGGACGGATCTTGGAATTTGTTTGAGATTTGGAATTTGGTGCTGGTTGAACCAGGCCCAAGACTCGGCCTTTGCGTCGGCAGTTATGCCAGGCGCCAGGGGCTGCGCAGGGGACGGCCGAGCATACGGTTGGCGGTTTCGTCGTTCGTGAACCGCTCCGCTTGCGGGTCCCAGGCGAGCGTGCGGCCCACCTGAATGGCGATATGGCCGAGCTGGCACAGCGAGGTCGTGCGATGGCCGACCTCCGCGTCCGCCAGTGTTTGCCCCCGGGTCTTGACGGCGTCGATGAAATCCCGCTTCTCGTCCTGGAGCGGCAGGTGGATCTCGTCCGGTTTCAGGGTGGACGTCAGAATCGACTCCGGCTCGGCCTTGATCGTCCGCTTGGTGTAGTCGGCCTCGATCCAGCCTTCGCTGCCCTCGAAGCGGATGTAGGGCCGGCTCGTGCCGTAGAAGAGGTGAACCCCGTTGGCGTACCGGTACCGGAGCTCGAAGCCCAGCAGGACCTCCCAGAGCCCGTCGGTGGGATACCGGCCGGTGCCTTCGACCTCGACCGGCCCGGTGCGCTCGGTGCCGTTGCCCCACTGGGCGATGTCGTTGAGGTGGGTGCCCCAGTTGGTCACCATGCCCTCGCAGTAGTCCCGGACGCGCATCCAGCCGGGGCGGTCGTAGCTCTGGCGCGGGTGTACGCGGTTGACGGTGTACGGCGCGACAGGGGCCGGCCCGAGCCACAGGTCGTAATCGAGCTCTTCCGGCACAGGCATGGTCGGTTCCACAGGGCCGGCGACATCGCCGACCGGCACGCCGGTGCGGATCGTGTGCACCTTGCCGATCCGGCCGTTGAGCACCAGCTCACAGGTCCGCTGGAAGCAGGCGTGCGAGCGGAATTCGCTGTCCGTGCGAAAGACGCGGTTGTACCGCTTGACGGTGTCGCTGAGGATACGGCCTTCGGCGATGCAGAGGGTCAAAGGCTTTTCGCAGGAGATGTCCTTGCCCGCCCTGGCTGCGGCGATTGCCATGGGGATATGCCAGTGGTCCGGCGTGGAGATCATTACCGCGTCGATGTCCGGACGGGCCAGCAGGTCCCGGAAATCCCGATACACCTGGCAGCCCTGAAAGGTCCCCGAGGAGCGGTCTTTGGCGTAATGAGTCTCAACGGCCTTGCGGCCGTTCTCCAGCCGCCAGGCGTCCACCTCGCAGACCGCCACCACCTGGACATCGGGAAAGCTGAAGAAGGTCTTCACGTTGGAATGGTACGCCTGCCGGCCCATGCCGATCATGCCCACCGTGATCCGGTTGCTCGGCGCGTGGGCCCCGAAGACCGAGGACGGGACGATCGTCGGCGCCAGCAACGCCGCACCGGCGGCTGCTCCGAGTGAGTCTCTCAGGAAGGTCCGCCGCGTCACATGATTTGCACGTCCTCGCGTTTGCCGGTCTTCAATCATACCTCAATCTCCTGTTCGGGCCATTCTGCGTTTGTCTATCGCGCGTTCCTGGACAGAACATATTCCCGAGTTCTCAGCACCATTTGCGGGTCTGCCTCGAGCGGCAGGCAGCCGGTGCCGATGCACACATCGGTGTGGCCCTCGGCCAGGGCAACCACCCGATCCACCTCCTGCTTGATCGCGTCGAGATCGTTGGCTGTGATGGGGCGCGGGTCCATGTTGATGCGGACTCTTACCTCGGGATGGGACTTCATCTTGTCCATGAACCCCCGCTGGTTGGTCTCGGCCGGGCAGCAGACGAAGCCGGTCCCGGTCGCGAGCAGCGAGTCCAGAATGGGCAGGGTGTCACCGCCCATGATGCAGGGGACCGGATGGCTCACGAGGCCCGAGACCTGGCCCATGATCGCGCGCAGCGCGGGCAATTCGAGGTCCCGGAAGTTCGCCGGCGAGAGCAAAGGCGGCGCCGCGGCCGACTCGAAAAAGGCGATGCCCAGGCCGTGACGCACGATCTCCCGGCAGAACCGGACTTGTCCCCTCACGAGGGACATCAAGGCTTGGGTGACCATCTCCGGCGCGGTCTGAATCTCGCACAAGATGTTCTCGAACCCCATGAGATTGGTCGCCAAAGAGAACGGCCCGCTCAGGGGCACGCGGACATCGGCATCGGGACACGCCACGGCCACGCGCCGGGCGGCCTCGATCGCCATCGGAACCCGCCCGGCCGACTCCGGGTCGAACGGCTCCAGATCGATCAACTGCCGGGCGGTCGAGAACGGATGCTCATGGATCGCGGGAATGCCGTTGCCGGAGGCCTGGCTGACGACCGCGCCATAGGCCTCGGCCTCCAGGTTGTAGATGTCGATGCCGACGACGATAGGCCGATGCTGATAGAGGCGGTAGGCCTCGACGTGGCCCCGGGCCAGCAGATCGACATTCCGCGAGACGTCCCCGGGACTGTGCCCGATGACGCGGGCCGCATGCTCGTATACTGAGGGTGCGAACTGCATGCACGCCACTATACCCCGCCGCCAACGTGGTGTAAACGTGGAAAAACCTGACCTGACGGCTTGCACCTGACGGCGACCCGTCGTGTTTGACCGGTATCCAAGACCTGCGTGGCATGGGCATCCTTCCCATGACCCACAGAGCCCTCGCCCGTCGGGGCCGGGTTATTCCTGCCTTCGCAGCAGTGACGACCCTGACTTCACGGGCGGGACGCCCGTGGTACTCATGGGCGGGACGCCCATGCTACTGACGGGTTGCGTTGGTCGGGCGATGCGGTACAATGCCGCTTTCTTCGGAATGGGTATTGGTCAGGAGTAGAGCATGGCAACGCAGATGGCGTCGGATCTCACGCCGCGAAAGGTCGCGCGCGTGCAGACGAAGTATCGTCGGATCGTCACGGATATCCCGGCTCCCCAGTCGGTCCCGGCTCTCGAACGGCTGCGGCAGTTCGAGCCGCGGTCGATGAGCGGCCAGCCGCCCATCGTGTGGGATCGGGCCGAGGGCATTCAGGTGCACGACCGCTGGGGCAATATGTGGCTCGACTGGTCTTCCGGCGTGGTCGTGGCCAACGCCGGACACGGCCATCCGACGATCCGCAAGGCCATGATGGAGCGGATCGAGCACGGCCTGACGCACAACTACTGCTTCCCCTCGGAAATCCGCGGCGAGCTGGCGGCCGAGTTGGCGAAGGTAGCGCCCGAGGGACTCAAGAAGGTCTTTCTGCTGACCACCGGCTCCGAGGCCTGCGAATGTGCGATCAAGCTGGCCCGGACCCACGGCAAAGCCATCGACCCGAAGAAGATCGTGATCGTGACCTACCAGAACGCCTTTCACGGGCGGACCTTGGGTTCGCAGATGGCCGGCGGCATCCCGGCCCTCAAGGACTGGATCGTCAACCTGGACCCGGCGATGGTCCAGGTGCCGTTCCCGGACGGCTTCCGCGGCCCGGACACGAGCTTCGAGGGATTCCTCAAGGCCCTGGAGCGGGCCGGCGTGGCGCCCGACCAAGTCGCCGGCGTCATGAGCGAAACCTACCAGGGCGGCAACGCCAGCTTCGCGCCGCCCGAGTACGTTCAGAAGCTGCGGGCCTGGTGCGACAAGAACCGGGCGCTGCTGATCTTCGACGAGATCCAGGCCGGCTTCGGCCGTACAGGCACCTACTGGGGATTCGAGCACTATGGCGTCGTGCCCGATCTGATCTGCTGCGGCAAGGGCATCACCAGCGGCATGCCGCTGTCGGCGGTGATCGGGCGGGGCGACATCATGGACCTCTATCCGCCCGGCTCGATGACCTCGACCCACACAGGCAACCCCATCTGTGCCGCGGCGGCCCTGGCGAACCTGAAGGTCATCGAAGAGGAGAGGCTGGTCGAGAACTCCCGGCGGATGGGCGAGATCATGCAGCCGCTGCTGCGGGAGGTGGGCGCGCGGTTTCCCAAACACGTCGGCGTCGTGCACGGCAAGGGACTCGTGGCGGCCCTGCACATGATCAAGCCCGGCGGCATCGAGCCGGACTCCAGGCTGGCCGCCGACATCGTGCGCCGGTGTGTGGAGAAAGGGCTCCTGATGTTCGCGCCCGTCGGCTACGCCGGCGCCTCGGTCAAGGTCGCGCCGCCGCTGGTGACGCCGGAAGACGCGATTCGCGAAGGTGTCGCCGTGCTCGCAGAGGCCATGGGCGAGGCGATTTCGTAGCATGGGCGTCCCGCCCATGAGTCGCAGGGCCATCTTGGCCCTGCTTCCACGGGCGAGACGCCCGTGATACTCATGGGCAAGATGCCCATGCTACGAGGAAGGGAACCTCTTTCGAGGGACGATTCTGTGGACAGGCAAGACGAGAAGCTCGAAATCGTCGTGGTTGGCGGCGGGATGATCACGCAGGATCAAATCCTGCCGTCGTTGTATCACTTGCAGCGCGCGGGCACCATCGGATCGATCAAGATCTGCGCCCTGAACTCGGCGCCCTTGCGCGTGCTGGCGGAATTCCCGCGTTTCGCCGAAGCCTTTCCGGGCCAGCGGTTCGAAGCCTTCCCTTCACTGGACACGCCGCCCGAGAAGATGCACCCGGACCTGTTCAAAGACGTCATTGCCAGCCTGCCGCCGGGCAATCTCGTGGTGGTGGCGGTGCCGGACCATTTGCACGCGGGGGTCATTCGCGTGGCCGTGGAGCACGACCAGCACGTGCTGACGGTCAAGCCGCTGGTGCCCACGTACGCCGAGGCGGTCGAGATTCATAAGCTCGCCCATGCCAAGGGACTCTTTGTCGGTATCGAGTACCACAAGCGGTTCGACCGCCGGGCGCTGGATGCCCGGGGCCTCTATCGGGCCGGGCGTTTCGGCCAATTCCGCTGCGGCGAGGCCAAGATGATCGAGCCGTACTACTACCGCCATTCCAACTTCCAGAACTGGTTCACCAAGGAGAACAGCGACCCGTTCACCTACGTGGGCTGTCACTACGTGGACCTGGTGTACTTCATCACGGGCCTGCGGCCGGTCGAGGTCTCGGTGCGCGGCGTCGAGGGCAAATTCCCGAACGGCAACGTCGGTTACATGTGGGCCCAGGGCCAGGTCGTCTGGGAGAACGGGGCCCTGCTGAGCATCACGGACGGTCTGGGCTACCCGGACGAGGCCGCCGGCACGAACGACCAGGGCCTGGTCATGTACTGCGAGAGCGACAACTGCGCCGCGATTCTCAAGCACGACGACCAGTATCGCGGCGTGCAGCACGGCTACATCGACCGCCGGGCGGGCACGATGTTCCGCTTCGTCAGCCCGGACTATTTCCGCCTGGTCCCCTGGGACGGCCCGGGCCTCCGGCCGGTCGGCTACGGTTTCGAATCCATCGAAGCCCTGGTCCTGGCCGCCCAACGGGTCAACGCGGCCGCCGCCGATCTCAAAGGCACGAAAGCCCTGACGGCGCGGCAACGGGTCCTCGCGGAGATCGACAATCGCGGCGTCCTCGCCACCCCCGGCGCTAGCTGGATCAACGAGCTGGTCACCGAGGCCGCCCGCCTCTCGATCGCCCAAAACGGCCGCGCCGCCGTGATCGAATACGAACCCAAGCCAAACGTGCGGTTGGGAGCCTGAGGTTACCTGAGGCCGGTGAGGTAATCATCCCGAGATTTCGGCAGGGCAAACGCAAAGTCGTTTGCTGTATGGGTGGCAGCGTCAAGCGGAGTCTTCGGAGCTTGGCGATGGCGGATTGCCCGTGCGTAGGACCATCGCCAAGGCCTACCGGCCTTGACGCTGCCACCCGTCGGTGAGGTAATCATCCCGAGATTTCGAGCTTTCTGATTGACAGACCCATCTTTATGTCTTACAATGTAAGACATGAAGACGACTGCGAAGACATCCACGTTGACTATTCGATTGGACAAGGATCTTGACGATCTGCTGACGAAAGCAAGCCGGCGATCCGGAAAGAATCGAAGCGAGATTGCCCGCGAGGCGCTCCGGCGCCAACTCCGCCTGTGCCAATTCGAGGCCCTGCGGCAGAGAATGATGCCCTTTGCCGAGGCACGCGGCTATTTGACCGATGAGGATGTGTTTGACGAGGTCTCGTGAAGGTCCTTCTGGATACGAACGTGCTCGCCAGCGCCGCCGCCACGCGCGGTTTGTGTGCGGACGTTCTGCGTGAAGTTCTGGCCTGCCATGAGCTTCTGGTATCGGAGCAAGTGTTGAGCGAACTGCACCGC
>Ga0194126_10012430_pt1 | contig 10779 bp, 10 predicted proteins | sample TA2KigC150mmetaG_FD_148641 | JGI IMG/M metagenome (GOLD analysis project Ga0194126, IMG submission 148641) | Freshwater microbial communities from Lake Tanganyika, Tanzania - TA2015035 Kigoma Deep Cast 150m | ecosystem: Environmental > Aquatic > Freshwater > Lake | place: Tanzania: Lake...
GATGGAGCAGATCATGGCTGCCCCGATCATCGCCCACCCGCTGGGGCTCTTCGACTGCTGCGGCGTCTCCGACGGGGCCGCCTGCGCCATCGTGACGACGCCGGAAATCGCCAGATCGCTGGGGAAAAAAGAACCCGTTTCCGTCAAGGCGATCCAGCTTGCCGTCTCCAGCGGCTACGAGGGGGGATTCAACGAGTGGGACGGGGAGCATTTCGTCACGACGAGCAAATGCAGCACGAAGGCTTACGAGGAGGCGGGGATCACCGATCCCCGCGAAGAGATCAGCATGATGGAGCTCCACGACTGCTTCTCGATCACGGAACTGGTCACCTACGAGGATCTCCACATCTCCGAGCGGGGCCGCGCCTGGAAGGACGCCCTCGACGGATTCTACGACCGCAACGGCAAGCTGCCCGCCCAGGTGGACGGGGGGCTCAAGTGCTTCGGCCACCCGATCGGGGCCTCGGGCCTTCGCATGATCTACGAGATGTACCTCCAGCTTCTGGGTCGGGCCGGCGAGCGTCAGTTGAAAGATCCGCGCTACGGCCTCACGCATAACCTGGGCGGGTTCCCGCACCAGAACGTCTGCGCGATCTCGATCGTCGGGCGCTACGAGAACTGAGGCATCGAAACACCAGATGCGCTGCTCCGGCTGTGCTCTGTGTTATCAATAGATGACATATCAATAAATAACCTTGACATATATGCATCAAATATACATACTAAGGCATCACAATTATATGAGGTAACAATATGAGAACGACGCTGAACATTGAAGATAACTTGATCGATCAAGCGACAAAAATTACTGGAATAAAAGAGAAAACAGCGCTTGTGAGGCTGGGCCTGGAAGCGCTTATTGCCAGAGAAAGCGCTCGGCGGCTTTCAAAGCTGGGCGGAACTCAAAAACAGCTTCAAAAAATACCCAGAAGAAAAGGAGCATAATGGCTCATGGTTCTGGTGGATACGTCTGTCTGGGTCTCGCATTTGCGAGACGGCAATACTGAACTTGCAAACTTGCTCAACAATGGCAGTGTATTATGCCACCCATTGGTCGTCGGGGAACTGGCTTGTGGAAATCTCAAGGACAGAGCCGTTATACTTTCGTCTCTGCAACTGTTACCAATGAGCATTGAAGCGGAACATGAAGAAGTCTTAACCTTTATTGAGAAAAACCATTTAATGGGAAAAGGAATAGGTTATGCGGATGCACAGTTGATGGCATCCGCTGTATTAATGAATGTTCCGATTTGGACATTTGACAAGAAACTGTCACAAGCGGCCGGCGGCTTGCATATAAAATATGGGAATAAATAACCTCTGAAGCCGATCGTAGCCCTGTCGAGCTACCCCGGCTTAGCTCTGCGTTCAATACATGAAAGGAGATGATCATGGGGAGTGATGCTGCGGTCTGGACAGGCTCTATCGCCATGCTGCTGGCTGTAATTACTGCGCTGTTCAAAGAGCAATTGGTGCGCCTATGGCGCCGCCCAAAGTTGGAGACGAGGGTTCGACTCTCGGCTCCGGATTGCCACAAGACTCAGATGACTCTTTTTAACAGAAGTACGGGGGCAGTCACGGGGACTGCGGATTGCTACTATCTTCGCCTTTGGGTTGAAAACACTGGCAATCAACGGGCAGAAAAAGTTTAACTATTTCTATCTAAGCTTTCTCGTCAGCATGCCGATGGCTCGTTCGTGGAAGAAAAATCATTCCTTCCTATGAACCTGCGTTGGTCGCACTCGCAGCTATCGTCATTCGGCCCTGAGATCTTTGCGGAGGGAATATCACCACGGATGGGAAAGCATTGTGACCTCGGACATATCGTTGACCCAAGCAGGAGGGCTGCCTTTGGGGTGAACTTGTCGAATGTGTGCGCGGGGAAAACGATATTGGAGCTAGACCTTGAAGTAGCTCCAAACACCCTGACTCACCTCGTTCCGCCTGGAGTCTATCGGTTCGAAATGCGACTAGCGGCAGCCAATGCCGAGCCAGTGACAAAAGCGATTGAGATCAACCACACGGAAGACTGGTATGCCGATGAGAACAAAATGTTTTCTGATGGATTTGGGATGAAAGAAATTTCTTGAGTTATTAGAAAATCAGTACACCCAATGCGGAGAAATAGCAAAGTGAAATCCGAGAAGGCTTTACGTTCTAAAAGGCCTTACCACCGTGCGGGTGACTTTGTCGTTGGCCGTCGGAGATGACGGGCAAGGAACCGATGGAAGAACAGGTCATATCAAGAAAACGAGTGGCCGATCATGGAGAGGAGTTGAACGGGAAACGCGAGGTCAACGCCATGCTCGATCTGGTGAAGCATGAAACGGAGCGCATCGAATCCCGTTTCCTCGAACCGGCTTGCGGTACCGGGAACTTCCTGACCGCGATTTTGGAACGGAAACTTGACGTCGTGGAGAAGCGGTACGGAGAGTCGCAACTGGACTTTGAGCGATACGCCATCCTCGCCATCTCCTCGATTTACGGCATTGACATCCTGGAGGACAACGTCCGCCAGTGCCGGCACCGCCTCTACGGTGTGTTCGACTGCGATTATTATTCCCGGCTTTTTAAGAACCACGCCAATAACAAATGCCGCGAGGCGGTCCGGTTCATCCTTAAGCGGAACATCATCTGGGGCGATGCCTTGACTCTCAAGACGGTCGGCGAGGATCCGGGCAGCATCGTCTTTTCAGAATGGTCGCCGGTCAACAGCAGCATGCTCAAACGGAGGGACTTCACCTTTCACGGCCTGCTCGAGCATGAAGGCATGAAGGAGCTGCCGCTCTTTTCGGACCTCGGGGAAGACGTGTTCATCCCTACGCCCGAGAAGGAATATCCCCCGGTCCACTTCTTGGAGATCGCCGATGTTCAACAGTAGCGGCTACAACCCCGACGTGCTCTCCTGCATCGCCAATCTGAGCAGCGATGAGGTCTTCACCCCGCCGCAACTGGTGAACCGGATTCTCGATCTGCTGCCGGAAGAACTCTGGAGCGACAAGAAAGCAACCTTTCTCGATCCCGGCAGCAAGTCGGGCGTGTTCCTGCGCGAGATTGCCAAGCGGCTGGACAAGGGACTGGAGAAGCAGATCCCCGACCGGCAGGAGCGAATCAACCACATCTTCAACAACCAGCTCTTTGGACTCGCCATCACGGAACTGACTGCCATGCTTTCGCGCCGGTCCGTCTATTGTTCCAAGACTGCCAACGGGAAGTATTCTGTCTGCGAAGCCTTTGACAGCCCTGCAGGCAACATCCGTTTCGGGCGCGTGGAACATGCCTGGGAGCATGGCCGTTGTGCGTACTGCGGAGCCAACAAGGAAAACTACGAACGGGGCGGCGAACTGGAAAGCCATGCCAATGTCTTTATTCACGTAGAAAAACCGGAGGAAATCTTCAAAATGAAATTCGATGTCATCATCGGCAACCCGCCATATCAGTTGAGCGATGGAGGATTCGGAGAGAGTGCGCGACCGATCTATCATCTGTTCGTTGAACAGGCAATGAAACTCAAGCCGCGCTTCCTGACGATGATCATTCCTTCCCGGTGGTTTGCCGGAGGAAAGGGATTAGACAAGTTTCGCGATGCCATGCTCCACGACCACCGCATTTCCCACCTCGTTGACTACCCAAAACTCTATGACGGCTTTCCCGGGGTGAAGATTCGAGGCGGTGTGTCGTACTTCCTGTGGACCCGCGACCATGACGGCCCTTGCTCGGTGCAGACCATGTGGGACGGCGAACCGCTCGGCCAGCCGATGAAGCGAAGATTAGACGCCTACGACGTCCTGGTCAGGCGCAACGAGGAGGTCTCGATTCTCGACAAGGTCCGCGCATTCCGTGTGGACGGAAAACCTGAGCCGACGCTGGAAAAGCGAGTCTCCAGCAGGAAACCCTTCGGTTTTCCAACAAATTTCCACGGTTCTGAATCGCCCAAGAGCTTGAGACAACCGGTCAAGTTCTATGGCTCACAGCGCATCTCTTGGATCAAGTGCTCGGACATTCAGCTAAACCCGGAGTGGATCGACCAGTGGAAGGTCTTGATGACATGTATTCAAGGCACCAGCGCCGCGGTTGAGACTATGTTCCTGAGCAGACCCATCATCGCGGGACCTGGGGAAGCCTGCTCCGAGACGTACTTGGTCGCCGGGAGATTCGACAGTAAGCTGCAAGCCGAGCGATATGCTGCATATCTGCAAACGCGGTTTGTCCGTTTCCTCGTGTCTCTACGAAAGGCCACGCAACATGCTACGAAGGATGTCTATGCCTTTGTCCCCGATCTTCCCCTGAATCGTGAATGGGCAGACGAGAAACTTTACGAGCGGTATGGGCTAACGGAGGGAGAGATTGCCTTCATTGAATCTGTGGTCCGTCCGATGCCTGCCGATAATGACAAGGCAGGCGGGGAGGCGAGCGATGAGTAAACCGAAAAGCAAAGCGCCCGCGGTGAAGCCGGATCCGCTTTTCGACCGCATCGTCTCGATCCTCGAACAGGCGCGGGGCAACGTGGTCCGGGCGGTCAATACGAATATGGTGCTGGCATACTGGCTGATCGGCCGGGAGATTGTGGAGGAAGTTCAACGCGGCAAAGGGCGGGCGAAGTACGGCGAGAAGATTATCAAAGACCTTTCGATAAGGTTGACGGAACGGTATGGTGCCGGTTTTTCACCCACAACCCTCCAGTATTTCAGGAGGTTCTATCTTGCCTACCAGGAACGATGTTCGGCAATTCCACGCCCAATGGGCGTGAATTCTGCCGCTGACCTCGCAGGGCAAGAGAATTCACGCCCAGCGGGCGCGGTATCTTCGGAGACGGCAATTTTCCACCCAATGGGAAGAGAATTGGTCCATTTCAAAAAAAGCTACCCAGTGGGTACCGAATTGTTGCAGGGTTTTTCCCCCCAACTCTCCTGGTCGCACTACCGCGCCCTGATGCGGGTGGAGAACCGGGAGGCGCGGGATTTCTACGAGCGCGAGGCCATTGCGGGCGGGTGGGACAAGCGGACGCTGGAGAGGCAAATTCAGTCATACTACTACGAGCGCATCCTCAAGAGCCGCAAGCCGGAGAAGATGTTGGCCGAGGGTAGGAATCTGCCCGTAGTTAACGCACCGGCCACCGACCAGCTCAAGAATCCGTATGTGCTGGAGTTCCTGGGACTGCCGGACGCGGCGGCATTCCACGAGTCGGACCTGGAGCGGGCGATTATCACTCACCTGCAACGGTTTCTGCTGGAACTCGGCAACGGCTTTGCCTTTGTCGCCCGGCAGAAGCTTCTACGCATTGGGGAACAGGATCGGTATATTGACCTCGTTTTCTACCACTGCCGGTTGAAGTTCTACCTGCTGATCGATCTTAAGGTAGGCGAGCTGACCCACGCGGATGTCGGCCAGATGGACGGTTATGTCCGGATGTTCGACGGTCTCTTCGTTGAGCCGGACGACAACCCGACGATCGGGCTGATTCTCTGCACGGAGAAGAACGAGACTGTCGCCCGCTACTCAGTATTGAAAGACCGCAAACAGATCTTTGCCTCCAAGTACATGCTTTGTCTGCCGACGGAGGAACAGCTCCGGCGAGAGGTCGAAAAAGAGCGGCGGTTGGTTGAAGCAACGAGGGAGAAACAGGCCGATGAGTAAGGAGTTCTTTCCGCGACGTCCGGCATCTCGCCCCACAATCTATGCTTACGAGGATACGAACCCGGAGTACGCGGGGAATTCTTCGTTACTCTATTTTGTTCGGTAAGGAGGAAATATAGTGGACATTCTCAAATACACCGATGAGCACCGGATGTTCCGGGACGCGCTGCGGCGCTTTCTTGCCAAGGAGATCACCCCCCACGTCGATCGCTGGGAGGAGGCGGGAATCGTCCCCCGCGAGGCCTGGAAGAAGATGGGCGAGCAGGGTTTTCTCGCGATGAACGTACCCGAGGAGTACGGCGGCCTCGGGGCGGACTTCCTCTACTCCGTCATCGTCGCGGAGGAGATGATCCGGACCAACTCCGCAGGCCTCGCGGCGCCGCTCCACACCGATATCATCGTCCCCTACATCGTCTCCTTTGCCTCAGAGGAGCAGAAGCACAAATACCTCCCCGGCTGCATCTCCGGCGATATCATCACGGCGATCGCCATGACCGAGCCCAATACCGGGAGCGACCTGGCGGCGATCAAGACGACGGCTGCGGAGTCCGGCGACGATGTGATCATCAACGGGCAGAAGACCTTCATCAGCAACGGGATCAACTGCGATCTCCTAGTCCTTGCCGCCCGCGATCCGTTGGAGGAGAATCCCCATGCCGCGGTCGACCTCTACCTCGTCGAGGCGGGGACCCCAGGGTTCGAAAAGGGAAAGCAGATCAAGAAGGTCGGCTGGCACAGCCAGGACACGGCGGAGCTTTACTTCACCGACTGCCGGATTCCGAAGGCGAACCGCCTGGGCGAGAAGGGTTCCGGCTTTCTCAAGCTCATGTTGAAGCTCCAGCAGGAGAGGCTTGTCTGCGCGATCGGCGCCGTGGCGGCCGCCGAATCGATGCTCGAGATGACGATCAAGTATTGCAAGGAGAGGACCGCATTCGGCAGACCCCTGACCAAGTTCCAGAACACCCAGTTCGAGATCGTCGAGATGGCGACCGAAACCCGGTTGGGGCGGACCTTCATCGATAAGCTGATTGCCGACCACATGGAGGGGAAAGAGATCGTCGTCGACGTCTCGATGGCGAAGTACTGGACGACGGATATGGCCTCCCGCGTGGCCGACCGCTGCATGCAGCTCTTCGGCGGTTACGGCTACTGCGAGGAATACCCGATCGCCCGGGCCTGGCGGGACATCCGGGTCACCCGGATCTTCGCCGGGACGAACGAGATCATGAAGACGATCGCCGCCCGGTTCATGGGGTTGTAAGGGGCAAGGTTGTGGTCCGGTCCTGAAAAAAGAGGTTGACTTTCCCCGGGGACAGCGGTTATAAATTTAATCAATCCGGTTTTTTCTATTTGTCTTGACAGACGGACTTGTGGCAAAGCCCGTTTTTCTTTCTGTATAGTTTTATTTCTGCAAAAGCGTCATCCAGTGAAAGACAGCGTCGCCGGCTATTGCCGGTGAGTGACGTCATTCCGACGTGGAGATCGGATTTGCAAAACGGTCTTCATGGAAACGTTCTTTGTTATCGTCGATTTGAACATTCTGACCAATGAAGGAGGGAATCATGGGAAAGAAGATCTGGGTGCTGTTGTTTGTCGTATTATGGATGCCATCGCTTGGCCAGGCCGCCTCGCTCGCCGGTGTGACCGACACCGAAGTCACCATAGGGATCACCAACCCCCTTTCCGGGCCGGCGGCGCTCTGGGGCATCACCGGGGTAGGGGCCAAGGCCTGGGCCGATTACATCAACGACAAGGGGGGAGTCCACGGCCGCAAGATCAAGGTGATCCTTCGGGATGACGGCTACAACCCGTCGCGGGCCCTCGCCAACCTTACGGAGATGAAGGGAAACATATTTGCCGTGGCGGCCCTCTTGGGGACGGCCATCGTGAATACGACGAAGGATTTTTTTGCCGAAAACAAGATTCCGCTGATTACGCCCTACGGCGATGTCCGGATCTTCGAGAAGTATCCGAAGGACAAACTGCGCTGGGTCTTCGTCTCCTATCCGGACTACAAGGATGAGGCCGAATATCTGACGGGGCACGCCGTCAAGAGCCTGGGCGCCAAGAAGGTATCGGTTTTTTATCAGAACGACGATTATGGGAAAATGGGTCTCGAAGGGGTTAAACTGGCCCTTTCCAAGCTCTCCGGCGGGGTCTCCCTGGGCGCCGCCATCCCCTATGATGTGACCGAAAGGGCCCTGGCGACCCACGCGCAAAAACTCAAAGAGGCGGGGGCGGATACCCTTCTGGTCTACGCCACCCCCACCCAAGGCCCCCTTATTCTCAAAGAGATCACCAAGCTGGATTACCGGCCCAAGGTGCTGGTATCGTTCCCCCTCGGCGATCCCATCATGTATCAGATCGCCGGCGCCGATGTCTGGGAGGGTGTTTACCCCGCCTCCCCGGCCAACTCCAGCCTCCCCGGCGAACCGGCCGCGGACAAGGTCGTCGAGATCCTCAAAAAATACGAACCCAAGATCGCCGGCAAGGAATACCTGGGCCTCTTCGGCGCCGTTTCGATGATGCACACCGTCGAAGGGCTGAAGAACGCCGGTCGCAATCTCACGCCGGAGGCGATGATCAAAGGAATGGAGATGATCAAGAACTGGAAGCCCGAGGGACTCGGGGCGCCGGTCACCTATGCGCCGGACCGGCGGCACGGTATCAACGGCTCCAGGCTCACCCACGCTCAGAAGGGAAAACATGTGCCCCTGAGCGATTATGTGATCCACAAACCGCTCTTCTGAGCCGATGGGCGGTATGCTGGAAATTAAAAATCTTTCGATCCACTTCGGTGGAATCAGGGCCTTGAACGGTATCGATCTTGCGGTCCGCGAAAGCGAGATCCTCTCGATCATCGGCCCGAACGGCTCCGGAAAGACCACCCTGTTCAACTGCCTCACGGGGATATACAACCCCGACGAGGGCGACATCGACTACCTGGGGGAGAGTCTGCTCGGGCTCTCCCCCGACGCCGTCGCGATCCGCGGCATCGCCCGAACCTTTCAGAATCTCCGTCTCTTCATGAACATGAACGTCCTGGATAATCTCATGCTGGGGCGTCACGTCCATATGAAGAAGAATATTTTCGCCGCCTTTCTGAGACTCCGCAGAGAGGAGCTTCGCCACCGGGAAAGGGTGGAGGAAATTATCGATTTTCTCGATCTGCAGGCTTACCGCAAATCCAGGGTCGCCGATTGTCCCTACGGCGTCCAGAAGCGGATTGAAATGGGAAGGGCCCTGGCCCTTGAGCCCAGGCTCCTGCTGCTGGATGAACCCATCTCGGGATTGACCTCCGAGGAAAAGGAAGAGGCGGCTTACCGAATCACCGAGATCCGGGGCCGTTTCAAGATCACCATCATCCTGGTGGAACACGACCTGAAGATCGCCTCCCGCCTGGCCGATAGGATGACTGCCTTCAATTACGGCCTTAAGATCGCCGAGGGAACGCCGGAGGAGGTCCAGCGCAATCCGGAGGTCATTCGGGCCTACGTAGGAGAAGAATGACGGCTTCGTAAAATGGCCCCCGGCGAAAGTCGGGGGCCATTTTACGAAGCCGTCCGGATTTTAACGCTTCGCTGATCACATGTGAGAGCTTCAAGTATGACAGCATTTCTGAAGATCGCCAATATCGAAACGCTCTACTTTGACCGTATCTACGCCCTTCACGGACTCTCGCTGGAAATAAAGGAAGGGGAGATATTCGCCATCCTGGGCCCCAACGGGGCCGGGAAAACGACCCTGCTGCGGACCGTTGCCGGGCTCTTGAAGGACCAGCCCAAAAAGGGGTCGATCGAATTCAACGGTCGTCCTATCCAGCGCCTCTCTCCGGAGAGAATTTCTTCTTTGGGAATCGTCTATGTACCGGAAGACCGGGGCCTTTTCAGGGAGCTGACGGTGGGGGAAAACCTGGAGCTGGGTTGCTGGGGAAGAAGCGATCACGGGATCGAAACGGACATGCACTACGTTCACGAACTTTTTCCCATCCTGAAGGAACGACAAAGACAGCAGGCCGAGACCCTCTCGGGGGGCGAGCAGCAAATGCTGGCGATTGCCAGGGCCTATCTCCGCAAACCGAAGCTCCTGATGCTCGACGAACCGTCCCTGGGGCTCGCACCGCTGATCGCCCGCAACGTCTGTGACGCCCTGGTCAAGATCAGCAAGCTGGGAACGACGATCCTGCTGGTGGAGCAAAATGCGAAACTGGCGTTGCGGATCGCCCATTATGGCTACATTCTGGAGGCCGGACGGATTGTCCTGAAGGGGACCTCGCCGGAATTGATGGAGAACCCCGATGTGCAGGAGCTCTATCTCGGCCTGGGGGGGGAGACCGCCTCTCCCAAAGGGTGGCGACTGTACAAGAAACGAAGGAGCTGGTGATGCGAGCGGTGAACTTTCCAACGCTCTTCTTCGAGCAGGCTGAGCGCTTCAAGGATCGCGTCGCCCTGCGGCATAAGGATTTCGGCATCTGGCACCGCATCTCCTGGCGGGAATATGCCGCGGGGGTCCGCGAAGTGGCGGCGGGTCTGATTTCGCTGGGTGTCGGCCACGGCGACCGCGTCTCCATTCTGGGCGAAAACCGTCCCGAATGGCTGATCTGCGACCTGGCGGTGATGACCATCGGCGGCATCACCTGCGGCATCTACACCACCTCCGCGCCGGAAGAGGTGGCCTATATCGTGGGTCATTCCGAGTCGAAGGTCATCTTCATCGAAAACGAGGAACAGGTCGACAAGATCTTGCAGATCCTGCCGGAAGTCAATCTAAAGAAGGTGATCGTCTGGGACAACAAGGGATTGTGGGGATTTTCGCAGGAAAAGGTCGGTTTCTATACCGACTTTCTTAAAGATTCCAGTGAGTACCTGAAGAATAACCCATCCTGCGTGGAAGTGCGTCTGGGCTCGGTCCGGTCGGACGACACGGCAATGATCATCTATACCTCCGGCACCACCGGCCGTCCCAAAGGGGCGATGATCTCCCACCGGAATATCATCGAACTGACGGATTCCTTTGTGCAGGCGAACCCGTCCTTCGAGACGGACGAGGTGGTTTCCTACCTTCCGCTCTCCCACATCTATGAAAACCTGATCTCCCTTTTCCAGTCCATCTGGGCGGGGGGGACGGTCAATTTCGTGGAGA
>Ga0194126_10012431_pt1 | contig 10778 bp, 13 predicted proteins | sample TA2KigC150mmetaG_FD_148641 | JGI IMG/M metagenome (GOLD analysis project Ga0194126, IMG submission 148641) | Freshwater microbial communities from Lake Tanganyika, Tanzania - TA2015035 Kigoma Deep Cast 150m | ecosystem: Environmental > Aquatic > Freshwater > Lake | place: Tanzania: Lake...
CACGCCTCTGCCAGACGTCCTGCATTAAATGCCCCCGCTCGACTATACTCATTCACAAGGTCTGTAACCTTCATACCCTTTTTTATGATCTGTGGAGAAATCCGTGGTTTACACAGGTACTTATGTTGCAACTGGCATTGTTTAGATTTTTTTGACATGGATATTTGTTTTTTCCTTATTATTTGGTAGTAACGAGAAAGCGCATCTCAATATCATTCTTATAAAATTTTAAATAACGAGGTGAGAGTATATAAAACTATTACAACTCAGTCAATGAAAAAGGACAAACTTTCAGATAGTGTCAAAGACTATATTGGGTCATATATCTTATTTCGCCAATAACATCTTCAACAGTTACACCTTCTAAACAAATTTGCGAAAAACAATTCCTTCTCGTATCAAAGGAACATGGACTGCATGGAGATTTCTTATAAAGGATTTTTACCCGCTCTCCACGTGGTCCCCATATCCCTGGATTAGTAGGCCCGAATATAGTTATTGCAGGAGTACCTACGGCAGCAGCCACATGAGTAATACCTGAATCATTTCCTACAAAGACATTACTTCGTTTTATTATAGCGGCTAAAATAGGCAATGGAAGCTGGTCGGCGAGAATAATATTATCTCTTACTTTAGCTCTTAACTCTTCAACTATCCCGGTATCCGCTTGACCTGAGATGAGGAGAATTTGTGCATCCATCTCCTTCTTGAGCCACAATATTAATTCAACATAACGATCTACAGCCCAGCATTTTTGTCGACTGCCACTCCCTGGATGCATGGCAACCAACAATTTTTTTGGATCAACAACTCTCTCGTTTAGAAATTTCTCACCAAGAAGTACATCCTCATCTCTTAAGAATATTTTAGGAATTTTATTAGAATGAGGTACGCCCAACAAATCCAAACATCTTAAGAAATGGTCGATTACATGAATATCCTCTCCTTCAGAAGGAACCGGTTCATGATGAATGACATGCTTTGCACCTGCCGCCCTCAGGTTATTAATCATGATTTGTTCTCTATCCGAAACAAAGGAAATAATCAAATCCACGTTGCTCAATTTGTTTATTAATGACGCAGGCACGTTGGAATTCTTCGTGAAGAGATGAGCGATATCCGTCTGATCAAACCGGCTAATCGTATCAGCGTAGAAGCGCCCTTTTACAATTTCCAGGAAGGATGAATAGCCCATAATATCAATCCGGGCATTTTTGAAATATTTACGAATGGCTTCAAAGGTGGGCAGCGTAACAATCAGATCACCAAGGGCGCCGGGTCGGATGATTAAGATGTTTTGTATCGAAGATTTAATGTTTAAACAAGACGTAGGAGGTTTGGAATTGATGGTTGTGTAGTTAAAAATATTTCAATAGATTTTGTTTGTTTTGCTTCGGAATGAAGCACCGTGCGAATTATAAACCTTCTTTCTTCTTTTTTATCATTTCGGTAACCTGATCGAAGAACTTAGGGTTGCCGTCAGCCGCCGCTCTTTTTTTAGCTTCTTCTTGTATCTTTTTAACGTCGAAGATATGCCCCATGCATTCTTCTGCTGATTTACACCATTCTATACAGGTAGGAACTTTATCCTTAAAAATTTCAGTGCCGCATTTATGGCAATCGGCCTTCTCCTCATCACTCCACATCTCTACCGTAGCGCCGCAATTATGGCATTTACGCTCAATCGGTGTAGGAGTAGTATTCCGTATGCTTCCAGGGCATCTTACCTTACCCATTCTATAATCTCCTTAAATTCTCTGAAAGATATTTGCTTTGAAATAATAAACAAAATTTTAAGTTAAATAGTTTCTCAGGTCAAGAATTTTATAGAAGCAAAACGTTTTACAAGTTGACAATGATTTCTTACTTTTATATCATCAAGCCGTTTCCAATAACAAATGTTCGCTGTGTTTATGGATAAAAACAAATCAAAACACGACATCTCAAGCCTCGTTGTAAAATACCAGCGGCTCGTTGATACTGGCAAGCTAAAGGATTATAACGAGGCACAGACTGTTAATGAATTCATCCTCCCCATGTTTCAATTCCTCGGATGGGACATTCATAACCTACATGCCGATGAGGTAACACCGGAAGAACGCATCTCAAAAGGACGTGTTGACTGGGCATTCAGGATTGACGGCATCCCAAAATTCTTTCTTGAGGCAAAGGCATTAAAAGTTGATCTGGATGTTGGTAAATGGGCAGAACAGGCAATAAACTATTCGTGGAACAAAGGCTGCACATGGGCTGTATTGACTGACTTTGAGGCAATAAAGGTATTTAATGCGGATGTATCAACCAGGAACCTGAAAGAAAGCCTATTCTTTGAAATCCCTGTTAACGAATATCTGTCACGTTTCGATCAACTCTGGCTTCTCTCAAAAGAGGCATTCAAAGAAGGACTCCTTGATAAAGAAGCAGAAAAATGGGGAAAGAAGGTTAAGAGAATCCCTGTTGGAGACAAGCTCTTTCATGATATGATGGAATGGCGCAACCTCTTAACAAAGCATTTTCACATTCATAATATCCTCGAACATGAAGAACTCGATGAGGGAGTCCAGAGAATCCTTGATCGTCTGGTATTCATAAGGGTTACAGAAGACAGGGATATCGAACCGAACATCCTTCTTTCTACCATACGCATTCAGCCAGAAAATAGACCGCTTGCAAAGATTCTGGCAAAGATATTCCGCAATTTTGACGAAGGTTACAACTCGAGGCTTTTTGCCCCGCATGCATCTGAAGACTGGAACATTGATAACAAACCGTTTGAAACGGTCATCAACGGTTTATACGAAACAGATGACGGCTACAGGTATGACTTCTCAGCAATTTCCAGCGATGTCCTTGGTGGTATATACGAGCAGTATCTTGGTCATATATTAAGACAGGCAAAGAAAAGGGCATCGGTAAAAAAAGAACATAAGAAAAGGAAAGAGCATGGAATTTATTACACCCCTGCTTTTATTGTGAAATACATTGTCAAAAACACACTTGGCAGAATATTGGAGGAGATACCACTGAATAAGGCAATGAATCTCAAAATATTAGACCCTGCGTGCGGCAGCGGTTCATTTCTTGTCGAGGCGCTGGACGTTATGGATAACTATCTGGAAACGCAAAGGAAACAAAAAAGCAAAGTGGGACAGATGGAGTTTGACTTTTTCAGAAAGGTGGAGATTTTAAGCAGGAACATATATGGCGTTGATTTAGACCCGCAGGCAGTTGAGATATGCCAGTTGAATCTTTTGCTCCGTACTTTAAAACGGAAGGCAATCCTTCCAAACCTTACCAAAAATATCAAATGCGGCAATTCGCTTATAAGCGGCAATCTCATGGAACTGATAAAGTACTTTGACAGACCAGAGGATAAAAGATGCATCAACTGGAACGAAGCATTCCCTGATGTTATGAAGAACGGTGGTTTCGATGTAATCATCGGAAACCCACCGTATGTGAGGATACAGACGCTGCCAAAAGATGAGGTTAAATATTTCAGTAATACGTATGAATCGGCAAGGGGTAGCTATGATATCTACCTTTTATTTATAGAACAAGCATACAGACTTTTGCGTAAGGGTGGAGTTGCAGGGTTCATATTACCTAAAAAATTTATGGTCTCAGACTATGGAGAAAAGTTACGGGAGTTATTGAGTCGTGAGCGTGGCGTATGGAAAATCGTAGATTTTGGCGATGCGCAGGTATTTGGTGAGGCAACAACATACACCATGCTTCTATTTTTGCAAAAGGTACAAAACAAAGAGGTATTTTATGTATCAGCCTCTGATTATTTGAAAAAGAACCAAAAGGCAAATTTAGATGATCTTGAAACGCAGTTTGTAAAGATAAGCCATAATAAGCTTACTTCAAAGCCCTGGAGCTTTGCGACCTCAAAATACATCAAAATTTTGGAGAGAATTGAAGAAGGGAATGTAAGATTTTGCAATGTAGTTGAAAAAATATTCCAAGGTCTTGTGACAAGTGCAGACAAAATTTACCTCTTGCAGAAAACAGATGAAAATGTAAAAGACAAGAACTTAATTCCATTGTATTCCGTAGCCTTAGAAAAAGAGGTATTTTTAGAAAAAGAAAACGTTCACCCACTTCTTAAGGGTTCTTTGGATATTCGTAGATACTATACCGAAATAATTTCTCGTTTTGTTCTTTTCCCTTACAAAGATGGAAAGCTTATTTCTCAGGAAATATTTGAAAAAACTTATCCTCATTGTTGGCAATATCTTCTCGAAAACAAGGCAACTCTTGCTGATAGAGAGAAAGGGAAGATGAAACATGCAGGTTGGTATGGCTATGTTTACCCAAAAAGCTTATCATTGTTTGAAATACCAAAACTTCTAACGCCATCCATAGCTAAACAAGCCTCATTTACCTATGACGAGAATGGCGAATATTACTTTGTCGGCAGTGGAGGAGGTGGCGGTGGCGGATATGGGATTATCTTGAAAGAGGACATTAAACTCTCGCCTCTTTACATCCTTGCCCTTTTAAATAGCAGACTGCTTGATTTTTACCTGCAAAACATCAGCAGTCCATTCAGGCACGGCTATTTTGCCTATAACAAGCAGTATGTAGAACAACTCCCCATAAAACTCCTCGATCTCTCGAATCCAATTGAAAAATCCAGGCATGACGAGCTTGTTTCCCTTGCCGACAGGATGCTCAAGCTCAATAAAGAACTTCAAAAGACATCTGAAAATACTGATAAATGGTATTCTCTAAAGAAAGAGATTGAACAAACCGATAAGCTGATTGATGAAATTGTATATGAGTTGTATGAAGTAACAGAGGAGGAGAGAAAAATTATTAATGGAAAAACAATATGAATGCAAATGAAATTAATCTTCAAACATTAACGGATAAGACATTTGCTGACCTTTGTCATGCCTTGCTTTCTGCTGTGCATGGAGCATGTTATAAAGCAGTTGCAGGAGAAGGCGGTGATTCGGGCATTGATGGCTTCATAGAGGACCGTTCAATTATTTATCAGTTTAAATATTACAAGGCCCGTCCCAGACCAGTCACCTTCTTAAAAGACATAGATAAAGTAGCTCATTTGCAGGAGCTAAAGCAGTGGATTCTTTTGATACCAGATGACCCTACTCCCAAACTATATCAATTAATTGCCAAGGAGAAAGCTATTCGCTCTTTTGGTATCGATGTTTTAGGTAAGACATGGATATTATCATTACTGGATAAGCACAAAGATATTAGAGAACGGTTTTTCCCTCCAATTGCCAAAGAGGCAACCGTAAAAAGGGTAATACACTTGACTGAATGTAATGCACAGAGGCATGAAAAAATGCTAAATGAGATTAAAGAAGAAATTAAAAGTAAAAAGCCAATTAAGGTTTCGGCAGAAAGGCCATTGAATAGTTTGACACCAGAGCATATACGAGATATATTGGATGTGATTAAAAGGATAGAAAAAGGCAGTAATAAAAAATACTCATACAGTGTGGTTCTGAAGCAGTTAAAAAATAAATATAATGTGTCAAACTGGCACTTCATTAAAGACCATAATTATGGTGAGATTATGACATGGCTTGATAGATACTATCATGGCGTCAAGAAATCATATATATCCCCATTGCAAGCGCGGAAAACTCTTCAAGGAGTTATCAAATCCCAGCAAAAGAGATTGGGATTAAACGACAGAGAATATCGTGATATACTATTTAAAATAGCAGAAAAAACTTCAACTACACAAATGGATATTGACGAACTTAAGCGTGTTAAGGATGAATTTAATATTCGTTTGGGATCGAAATAGATGAAGAGATAAGTACCATTGAAACGTCAAAAGTCTTGTTATGAAGGCTTATTATTAGAGTGTATGTTTTGAAATCTTAGCGATACAAGTTGCTTCTTAAAAGGCGTGAGGCAATGACAGGAAGAAAAGTAGAAAATTTACATTGTCTTACCCGAAAGTTTATAGTACCCTTTTATAAAACGATAGTAATTATACGAACATTGAATATAATCAGGAGGTGTATCATGCAAAAAAGCATTAAAGAGAGGATAATAAAAGAAGTTGAAAAGATACCGGAGGACAAAATTGAGGAACTTTACGATGTCATTCATTTCTTTAGAATAGGGGTGGAAACCCAAAGAAAAATAGTTAAGGATAGTCGAGAAACCGCATTAAATTATTTCGGCATATGGAAAAATATGTCTTATGAAGAAGCAACAGTATTAGACGAGATTCAATCAAGGCGTGAAAAGGCATTCAGAAAAAGAACATTATGAGTAAGTATCTCCTGGATACCAATATCATATCTTCTTACCTCAGAGGAGATGAAACACTTAAAGAAAAAATCTCTGGTAACATTGATTTAATCGCCACTTCTATAATATCCTACTACGAAATTATCAGTGGACTTCTGAGTATAAATGCAAACAAAAGAATTAACGAGTTCGAAGCATTTTGCGAAATCGTTGAAATTGTCAATCTAGACAAATCAAGTATTAAGGCTTCCTGCCAAATCTATTCAGACCTAAAAAATTCAGGCAATTTAGTAGACGACATAGATATCCTTATTGCGGGTATTGCCATATCTCATAATCTTATCTTTGTTACCGACAACACAAAACATTTTAAGAGGATTAAGAATCTTAAAATAGAGAATTGGAAGTAATGGTTTTTTCGAAATAATATGTAGTACGGCTTCATTTTCAGAAGGTTTGAAATGGAAAAGGTATTAACCCGTCAGGAAATGAGGGAATTGGACAGGAAGGCCATCGAGGAATACAAAATTCCCGGGATTATCCTCATGGAAAATGCCGGAAGGAATGTGGCTAAAGAGGTTTTGCAGATGATAGACAATCCCCAGAAGGAAAAAGTAGCCATTCTGTGCGGGAAGGGGAATAACGGTGGTGATGGGTTTGTCGTAGCGAGACATCTTCATAATCACTGTATTTCAGTGGGCGTATTCCTCGTTGCAAAGATTTCCGACATTTTAAAAGATGGAGATGCCGCCACTAACCTCCAAATACTTATAAATATGAAAATACCGATACAAGAGATACTTGATATTCCTGGCATAAACAATCTTTTGAAGGAGTTGAATGGTTATAGTATCCTGGTCGATGCGCTGTTCGGAACGGGACTATCAGGTGAGGTGAGAGAACCTTTTAAAACACTTATTCACGGAGTTGATGACCTGAATAAAACCATTATATCGGTGGACATACCGTCGGGACTTGATTGCAACACAGGCAAAGTATTAGGCGCTGCCATTAAAGCCACAAAAACCATAACCTTTGCAGTTGCAAAAAAGGGGTTTTACCTGAACGACGGACCGGGTTATACAGGAAAGGTTATTGTGTCGGATATCAGTATCCCTAGAGAACTGATTTTTTAAGTTAAACAGCCATTTTCAATAGAACATGTTTTTTCCTGAATACCTTGTCGTGTTCCATTGATTTATCTATCCTTTCAAGCAAAGTACCCACCGTATCATTTGCCTTTACAATCGTAACATAAACAGACGCAGTAACGCGAATACTGTCATTTCCTACAGGAAAACCCGACTGTTCGACAAGCGCCCTAATCTTGTTTGCGACGCGATTCAGTTGATCTTCATTAATGTTTGCAGCGATTACCATAAACGCATCGTCTTCCCATCGGCCAACCACATCGGTTGCCCGCATACTATTTTGCAGCGTCTTTGCAATCATCTTTAATACGTCATTCCCCATAGCACGACCATACGTCTTGTTTATTTGTTCAAACTCATCTATGTCAATATAAATCACCCCATATGTCCAGCCATACCTATGCATTACACAGACGACAGACCGGAGATTCATCTCTAATCCACGTTTCTTCATTAAACCTGTATGAGGATCAACCAGGGCGCATTTTTCCAGTTCTTCGATCTTGTGCGTGTACGCTGATTTGGAAGAATTATCGCAAAGCTCTTCAACAGCTCCAATAACTTGCCCATGCGAATTTTTAATTGGTGACACACGCACTAAAATAGGCACCCGATGACCTTCCTTGTGATGAACGTACACCTCCATACTATGCATGCATCCATCATTCATTGATTTTACCGCCAGGCATTCCTCCCCGCATACACTAACGCCCTGCTCATCAACATACTTCAAAAAATTGCCTCGACAACATTGTCCCACTATCTCAGGGCTTTTATAGCCCGTAAGCCTCTCGGCGCTTTTATTCCAGGATGAAATTACCCTTTCCTGGTCAACAACATATACTCCGGCAGACAAACTATCTAACAAGTTTATGTATAAATCACCCTTGTTCACGTCTCCCCCCTCCCTTTTTGTATAATTGTTCTTAACTGCGTGTGTTATTATTAACTTATCGGAATTATAGGGAAATAATTTAGTAAATATTTAAGAAAAGAGATTGGAAAATGAGATATGAAACTTCTGGCAGATAAATTTGTAAAAAAGGGAATGTGCCGTTTTTAGGACAACAATAGTATGGTTACATCAGGCTGGGAAAAAGCTTCAAATGTTGGCTGGGGAACTAGGATTCGAACCTTTTAATAGCATTTTTTGTGTTTCCTTTGTTTTAGCTTGTCTCGTGTCGTATGTTGTTGAATCTTGATAATTTGCTTTCTATTTTGATATTGTTTTATATTGTTTAATGTTGTTCTATATTGTTTGATATTTCAAACTGATTTCCACAAAACTTCCACAAATTTGAAGTGTAATCATTTTTGTGCTAAATTGTAAAATTTGTACTTTATTAAAGGTCGTTTGGGGTTAGTCCTGTATGCTTTGAAATTCGCGCAAGCATATGAGGGCCAATTTCTTCCTTGTCATGAAAGGCAAAAACATAATTTGGCCATCCTTCCCTTTCTAGGATCCTATGAGATGTTTTGTCGTGTCGTTTAATATTCCATCCGATTTTTATTAACGCCTTCAGTACAAGGCGAGCTTTTTTAGAAGGCCATTGACTCATGCCGGTATCACAAAAAGTGTTCTAATTTCTGGAATTGGATCGCCATGTTCGACTCTATCGGCTATCACACGAAGTGCCAAGGCTTCCACTTTAGAAATAGCATCTTCCCGATTTTGTCCATAAACCATTACTCCGGGCAATTGCTTAATTTCAGCTATCCAGCGACCGTCCTTCTCTTGTTCTAATTCAATATTCATTGCTTATATCTCCTGACTTCTCTTTTTGATTTCAGATACGTATTTATTATGTTTTCTTCTGGTTTTAAAAGTATTTGGTAGTCGATAAGCTTTTATACCCTCAATGATATTGTCAACTTCTTTTTCAGTCAAGATTTTCTCGCTTTTGCTCTTAATGTATTTTATATAACCTTTAAGAAGTACGTTATCAGGCATTTTGGTTTTAAATTTACAGTCGTCTGCGATGAACATGATAATAGAGTGAAATTTGTTTTCTGGTATTTTTAGAATTTCATGGATGGTTTTTATATGTTTCCAATTTTGTCTAAGTGGGTTTTGGAAAGTGAATTTTTTAGTATGGAATACTTGTGTCCATTTTGAATCATATTCTTTGCCGTAAATCCAGCCTTTCATATTTTTTGTTTCGGTTACAAAGATACCATAGATTGATATGATGATGTGGTCTATTTGGGTAGTTCCGCCTCTAAACATTGGTAGTGTGACATTTTTAAAAGTGTGATATATTTTTTTATCGAGGTACCACCAATGCATAAGACTAACATCTAGTTCACCGTCCCAACCTTTAAATTTAGTTAGCAGTGACATTTTTCGTAACCCCCTTTCCAGCATTTCAAGCAGAGTATTTTACTATCATTGAATAATTTAACCTGTCTTTTGTTTTTTTTGATGATGTTCCCAGGCATCGCGTATTAAGTTGTCCAGAATTGTTTTGATTGTCGTTTTTTTCCCTTCATCTTTGCCATTGAGTATTTCAATGAGTTTATCAATATATTTTTGTTGTTCGGGAGTATAGATTTTTCGTTTATTAAAACCGCCCGTAAGGAGTTCTTCCATAGTCACGCCTAACACTTTTGCCACTTCATAAGCTTCATTAATTTTTGGAATGCTTCCTTTTAAAATACTATCAATAATACCTTTTTTTATTCCTTTGTTTCTTAAAGAATAAGGTTTGCCAAATTTTTTTGATAGGTCTAAAAAGTTATCTTTTAATGATTTATGCATATATGTTATTTAGTTTGCGAATATTTTATTTGACATATTCGTTAACTTGCGTATAATTTTCCATAAATTTACATCTATATACCATAAGTAAAAATGCGAAACAATGAAAATTCACATGGAACCATTAGTAACGGTTGAGGAGATAAGTAAGATATTAGGTTTAACGCCAGACACTGTGCGTAAAAAGTGTAGGGAAAGGAAGATTCCTTGTTATAAGATTTGCGGGTTTTACAAATTTAAGTTAAGTGAGATTCAGGAATGGATTGAAAAAAAGAAAAAGCAGGTTATTGAGATGAGTCGGCTTAGAGTTTCAAAGAAATTGTTTTATTAAAGGTGCTGATCGTGGTTAGTAGTCAATATATTGGTGTGATAAATTTTGATGTATTTTGTAATGAAAGATTAGTGAAAACAAAGTATGGGATCCCATGTTTTATTGTATGTTCTAAGTGTACGAAGAAGGCGTATCAAAATAAATTATGGTCAGATGATGTGATGGGTACCAGGCGTGACAAGCGTAGCGGAGCATCAGCGGGAGCGAAGCGCAGGCACGCCGACAAATAAAAATATTGGGGGAGATGTTAACTTGGCGGTTGAATCTCCCCCAAATGGTATGGTAACTGTTT
>Ga0194126_10012433_pt1 | contig 10777 bp, 9 predicted proteins | sample TA2KigC150mmetaG_FD_148641 | JGI IMG/M metagenome (GOLD analysis project Ga0194126, IMG submission 148641) | Freshwater microbial communities from Lake Tanganyika, Tanzania - TA2015035 Kigoma Deep Cast 150m | ecosystem: Environmental > Aquatic > Freshwater > Lake | place: Tanzania: Lake...
ACTGGCCGCTTTACCGGAAGAGGATCAGAAGGCCTTCTTCCGTCAGAGGCAGCGGCCTCGCCAAAGCTCCAAAGCGTTGGTGATGCATGGCTGACATCACATCTGAGACGACACTGGAGGAGCTGGCGGCGATCATCAGCCAAGGTCTTGCTGATCAAGGTCTGATAGGGGATCCCCTCCTTGAGGGCCCGTGTCCGGATCTCTTGGAGATCACCGCTGGAGAGGCGGATGTTGATGCGCTGATCCTTCTGCCCCGTAGCCCTGGCTGATTGGCGCAGACCATCCAGCAGCTCAGCGGTGGCAACGGTGCAAAGGGCTCCCTGCTCGAACGCATCGAGAACCTCTTCCCCTCACTCAATCCTTCGGCCCTGGCGGTCGCCGCCGCTGGGCGGGCCGTTGCGGTCGCTGCCGGGTGCCCAGTGGCGCAGGCGCAGGGGGGTGGCGGGGTCGAGGCTGAGGCTGGATCGCCAGCCGCTGATCCAGTCGATCACCACGGTGGAGCCCTTGAGCTTCCACACGCCACCGGAACGGTTGTCGATGTCGTTGAAGGCCTGGCCGTTGGAGAGCAGCACGGCGGTGTAGGGCTTGAGCTCGGTCTGGGCCGGCGCAAAGCTGTAGACCCCCACCACATCAGCCTCGATGCCGCTGAGCTTCACGGCGGGGCCGAAGTTGAAGGGCACGCTGCCGCGGTTCTGGCCCGGCTGCCAGGCGGCATGGCTGAAGCCCTCGGGGCCCACGTAGATCCAGTCGGTCCAGCCGTTGCCGTAGTCGACGCGCACGCCATTGCCCCAGGGCTGCCAGCGCCCCAGCTCGCGGATCTGCGTGGCGCCCAGCCGGGAGGCGCCCGCCGAGGGCACGCCCTCGGTGCCCACGGTGCTCACGGCCCTGCCGCCGGGGAACAGGCGCACGTTGAAGAGGTTGTTGCGGTTGTCGGTGAGGGCCCAGGTGCCCACGTAGTTGCGGCTGTCGGGCTCGGTGGTCTTGCTGGCCGGCTGACTCCGCACCTGGACTTGCGCCTGCAGAGGCCCCGCTGCAGGCCATGCCGCCAGCAGCAGCAGTGCTCCGCCCATGGAGAGCAGCAGGGGCAGGGAACGCCGAGGGGCCATGGCTTCCGGGCTGGTGGTTTGGATTCTGGGGGCGCGTGTTGTGGGTGGCAGCTTGAGACGCCATTGAGTGGCCAAGCCCCTCACGCTCAACCACTAGCCGGCCGCGGGCGGTGTGGGTGATCAGGATCCATTCGATCGCCTTGCGGCAAGCCTCCACCAGGCAGACCGGATCCTCAGGCGCAGTACCAAGAGCATGTGTAGCCATGAACAGCTGACGCCTTGCGGCGCAGCGACGGGACGCCGCCAGGACACCCCGCCAGGCAAGGGGCGCCCCCTGCTGCCGTTGGCGCGGTGAGCACCGGCGTCAGCCGGGGCGATCGCGCCCAACCAACCAGCAAGGGCGCCTCGCGCAGCCCTTGCCAAGGGGTGAGCCTGGAGGTGCCCGGCGCGGAGCTTTTGGTGGGGCGCCTGGGGATTGTGCAGTGCATCTACCGGACGGATGCACAAAGTACTTGCGCCAGCACCAGACCCCGAGATTATGTGCGCTAGGTGAATTATCTATGCCGCGATGGGTGGTGTTGCGCGTTCACGAATCAGCTGTAGCAAGTCAAAGATTTGTCCAGCCTCATATCGGCTAAACAGATCTTCAGGCCCTGTTGGAGCAATATCACTAAATGGAGGATCGTAGAGTCTTGATGCCTCCATGACTCCCTTGCTTGTCAGCTCATCAATGACTGCATTGATGAAGCGGATCTGCATCACGCTGTGAGTGCCTTCGGCCAAGTAGTCAGCAAAGAGCTCTTTTGCAGCATTGCGATCGATGCCAACCAGCGACCGCACAAAGAGGCCAAATCCATGGCATTCTTCCTTCGCACGCTCGATGACATGTGCATCGCCAATACCATGGGAGATGAGGAACTGCTCTAGCTCCTCGAGATCGTTGCTTGTGAGTGGTTGATTGCGCCGGAGGCGCTGCATGGTGAGGTGATCGTCGTGCTCTTTTAGGAACTCTTGAGCCCGCAGACGGAATTGCTTGAAGGTGTCGTTAGTGAGAAGTCTGGCTCCATCCAGTTCCTTGATCTCTACCAGCTCATCACTGAAATCGCTGTAGAGAGGTTCCTGTGCTTTGGTTTCGATCAACCCGATGAGCGCTCGAAGCCTGCGCCGCACTTCTTCAAGCATCGGTACGGTCACGTCTTGCCACCACTCATCCCGCATTAGGTCTTGAATCAGGTCAAGTTCTGCAGCCACCATTGGGATGGAATGGCGTGCTTCAAGCAGAGTCGCAAGTTCACGCACCTGACCCTGCAGCCGCAGAAAACGTGGTTCACCGCGCAGCTTTGCTAGCTGGAGCTTGTAGAGCAGCAAGTCAAATCGCCGTGCCGTCGCATCGGTATCGCCAGTTTAATCTGCATGCGATGAAGGTAATGGGGCAATAGTTTTTGTGAGAAGTTCGTATTCGTCTTGGCTGAGCTGGACCCATGCGTTCCGTTCGGAGAAATGCTCTACCTGCTCGAGATGGGGGCGCACCAGAAAGTTGTCAGAGGGGCAGGCCGCTATGTGGCAGCGCAAAAGCTCGGCCAACGCATCGCGATGTTTTTTAAGATCTGAGGAGACTTCTGCCCCTGCCTTCTGTTGTTGATCGACCGCATCGAGCAGAGCCAAACGCGCCTGGAATAGACGCGTAGCCAGCGTGGCTGGCGGTGTGGCACCTTCGGCTCCGCTATTGCCGAGGAAAAACTCGAGGTTCTGGCAGAAATCAAAAATCCAGAAGCACTGCTTGTCCTGACCTGGTCCGAACAGATCAGGGCAGAGGCGTGTCCCACGGCCCACCATCTGCCAGAACTTGGTGCGCGAGCGTATGGGTTTGAAGAACACCAGGTTGACGATCTCCGGGATGTCGATCCCGGTGTCGAGCATGTCGACGGAGATCGCAATCATCAAATCACTATTGGGATCAGCAAAGTCATCGATCAGGCTCTGGGCATAGGAGGTCTGGTTGTCGATCACCCGTGCTGTTTTGCCCGCTAGGTGCGGGTAGTTGTGATCAAAGCGCTCCTGGATGAACTGCGCATGGCGGTGATTGCGGGCAAAAATCACGGTCTTGCCAATGCCGTCGCCGTTACCCCTGGGGCAGCCCTGGGTCATCAGCACCTTGAGGCCTTGGTCGATGGTGTTGGCGTTAAACAGCCAGTTGTTGAGCGCTCCTGAATCCACCTGCCCGCTGCGCTGGACATCTTCGTCCCAATCGAGCAGGTCCCATTCGGCTTGCTCTTCACCACTAAGGTCGTCGTAGCGGATGCCTTCTCGCGGGAACTTCAGCGATACAGAAATTGGCCGGAAGGGAACCAGGAAGCCGTCGGCCACGGCCTGGTCGAGTCCGTATTCATCGGTGGGCATGCCGATGTCGAGCTCAAAGAGCTGGTAGGTATTGCGGTCGATCTCATCACGTGGTGTTGCGGTGAGGCCTGTCAGAAGCGAATCGAAGTAACTGAAGATGGCGCCATATTTCTGGTAGACGCTGCGGTGGGCCTCATCAATGATCACCAAGTCGAAGTGCCCAACTCCGAAGCGCTTGATGCCCTTGCCATCTTCCGCATCAATGAGCCTCATCATCGTGGGATAGGTGGACAGGAACACACGTCCTTCTCCGCCCTTGTTGGTCACGAGATTGACTGGTGAGCAGTCCGGCAAGAACGAGCGGAAAGCGCGTTCTGCCTGCAGCACCAGGGCCGTGCGGTCGGCCAGGAACAGGATGCGCTTGACCCAGTTGCAGCGGATCAGCAGTTCGCTGAGGGCAATGGCCGTACGGGTTTTGCCTGTTCCAGTGGCCTTCACCAGCAGCACCTTGCGGCGACCGTTCTCCAAGGACTCGGCGATGGCGCGGATGGCGCGCTGTTGGTAGTAGCGGCCTGCAATGTCACTGGCAATTGGTGCCTGGCTGAGCTGCTCGCGTGTTTCGCGGCGCCGTATGAGGGTGACCAGTTCCGCTTTTTTGTAGAAGCCCTGCACATCACGGGGTGGATAGCGCCGGTCGTCCCAGAGCCGATGCCTGTAGCCATTGGAGAGGAAGATCAGCGGCCGCTGCTGGTAGCGCTGCTCCAGGCAGTTGGCATAGAGCTCGGCCTGGCGCTGCCCGTCCATTGGGTCACGGCTGGTGCGCTTGGCCTCCACGAGAGCCAGGGGTTTGCCGTCATCCCCCCAGAGCACGTAATCAACAAAGCCTTGCCCGGATCCATTGGGCATCCCCTGCACCTCTTCTTCATGGGTGCAGCCAGCGCCGAGCGCCCAGCCGGCTTCCTCGAGATAGTGGTCGATGTAGCCCTTACGCGTTGCCCATTCCGGCAGCTCAGGGTCTGGCTTGGCAGCAGCCTGATTGGCTTTGCGATGCGCGGTGATCTCGGCGCGCAAACGCTCGAGTTCCTCCTGCGAGCTTTGTGACGCCAGGCGTTGAGCGCGCAGCTGCTCATCGCGTTCCGCCAGCTGCTCGGCTAGCGCTTCGAGTTGCTCGCGGGTTTGAGACTGCTCTGCAGCCGCAGCGGCTCTGCTCGGTAGACGCTCGGGATCAAACCGCTGCCCACGCACACGGCCTGGATCTAATCCATAGGTGAGTACAAGCCAACGCAGCACTTGGAAGAGTTCACCGGCGGCGAGGACAGCGTCGCCGGGGCGGATCGGATCAATGCGATGAACAGCCTTGTTTCCGAGGTCCTTCAGTAGCCGGAAGCGGCGGATCTCATCGCCTGCCAGTTCGCGGAACTCAGGTGCGTAAATCAGATCTGCAAGCGTGCCATTGCCGTAGGGGCGCTGCAGCTGGCCGTCGTTGTCGTACACCCACTCCACCAACAGCTCGATGGTGCGCCGGGCATAGAAGCAGGCGGTGCGGGGATCACTCAGGGCGCACTCTTCGACCCGAACGGCTTCGACGTGCAGCTCAGGCCATTGGCTGGCGATCAGGGCGTACTGGGACGACGAGGCACTCATGACGGCGATCCGTTAGCCCGTGGCTCCATTGTCCTCGAGTTGTCGATCCAGTGACTGCCGGATCAGGCCAACCGCATAAGGAACCTCCTCCAGACTGGCCACCGCGATCTCCACATCGCCATTGCCCCAGCGACCGATGCCTGTCACGTTCTTCGCGAGTCCCCTGGGATCGTCTAGATCAGGGAAGGGCATGTTGAGGCTGAGGCGGAGCCGCTTCGCCTGCGGGACGACGTCGACAAAGTTGGTTTCGGCCTTGTAGGCGATGTAGAGCTTCAGCACCTCCTGGGTGACGTTGTCATCCAGAGCGCGGATGCGGGCATCCAACGCATCGAAGATCTCCCGGACCTGGGGATTGGCCAGTTGGGGGTGATCCTCAAGGGTGTAGCTGGCTGCTTGGCTTTTTGCTGGCTTGTACTGCTGACGTTTCTCGTCGCTGAGTTGGGGGGCGGCCCACACCTCGAGAGCCCGCAACGCGAGAGTTTCCCCGCGTGAGCGAATGGCGTCGGCGCCCCATCGCTCCAGCTGCCCCAGGCCTTGGTTGAGACGTAGGGGGCTGGTGCGGAAGCCACCCTCCTGGTGGTCGCGCTTGTCGATGAAGGAGCGATCGCTGAGCTCGGGGTTGTAGCCGGTGAGGGTGAGATTGCCGAGGCGATGCAGCCACTCCTCCTGAAGTTGGCGCCAGTCCGGCCCCAGCGCCTCTCGCCAGGCGGCTGAGAGCTCAGGGTTCTGGGGAAGGATGTGCTCGATCGTGTAGTCGGCTACGGCGATGGGCTCTTTGCGCTGGTGGTTCTCAAGGCGGCGGAGCCAGTAGCTGCAGCTCTTATTGAACTTGTAGAGGTTGCGGATCTGGATCTCCCGGCGGAACTCCTCGTCGGAGGGGAAGCGCCGATAGGAGGGCAGATCAAGCAGGTGGGCTTTGAAGCTGGGCAGGTAGTGCCCCGGTTCACGCCGTAGAGCGCGGCTGAAGGTGGCGAAGGTTTTCTGCTGGGAGTTGGAGGGGATGGCGCAAACCGCTCTGCGGAACACGTAGGCCTCCAAAAGGCGCAGGGCTTCCAGCAGCTCATCTCGGCTAAGTAGACCGGCTTCGTAGTCGCCGTAAAGCTCGAGTAGCAACGGGATGACCACATTGACCTTGAGCTCGCGCAAGTCGTGGAAGGCATCCCGGAGGTGGTGGTCAGGCTCCTGCCCCAACGCGACGCGGCAGTAGCGAATGGCAGTTGCGTGGAGATCGCGCAGCAAGGCCTCGATGCCGGCACCAGCAACGTCGGGCGTGCGTTCGTACTGCTTGAACACCTCGTAGACCAGATCAAGCCGGGGCACCTCGGCCGTTTTGAGGGTGAGGAAGTCGCGCATGAAGGCGCTGAACTCGTTGCCGCTGTAGGCCTCCTGCCCGAAGGCCAGCTCCATCGGCCGCCAGTGGAGGGCGTAGAGCCGCTCCTGCAGCTCGGGCGGCTGGCCCATCAGCACGTAGTTGCGGATTAGATCGGCCTGGGAGAGCTCCCGGCCGGTGGAGTTCATGCTCTCGAAGATCAGCTGGGGATTGTCCTGATCGCGGGAGAGAGCCACATCCACCACGAGCAGCTTGCTGATGCCACGGCAGACCACGGCTAGATCGGTTGTGGGTGCGCGCAGTTGCTCCAAGAAGAACTGGTGGTTTTCCTGGATCCGGATTGATGGCTCAGGTGGTGGTACAGCCACGTTGGGATCCACCACAGCCATCAAAGTGGCGCGGTCCGTATCGGAGAGCAGCAGCTTGAAGCGCTTATCGCCCTTCTCCAGGGGATTAGTGAGGTAGTACTGACGAATCTTTGCGGGCGAAAATCCCTCAAACGGTTCCTCCTGTTCCTCGGGCAACTCACTGAGTTCCGTGGCCAGGGCCGTGAGCACCAGGGTGACGGTGGTGAGCCGCTGTTGGCCATCAATCACCAGCTTGGGAGCCTGCACCGCGAGGTTGCCGAGGCCTTCATCGACGTGGACCACCGAGCCGATGAAGTGGACGCCGATCTCGTCGGCTGACCCGGCGCGGAGGATGTCAGCCCAGAGCTGCTGGCATTCCTTCAGCGTCCATGAATAGGTGCGCTGATAGATCGGGATGATGAACTGGGAGACGGCGCCCAGGATCTGGAGGAGCTTGGCTTCTGTGGCTTTCATTGATGACGTTCAAGCGCAAAAGCGGCAGATGAAAAACTGCTCACGAGATCCCGGAGAGACGATACCGAGGATGCGCTGATCCGCCCAAGAGAGCTTAAGGAGCCCATTTTCTTGGCAAACCGAATCTGATTTTCAAGTGGAGGAATTGGCACCTCAAGGCCTTTAAGCCGGCCCATGCTGATTCGCCCCCTTGTCTGCCCAAGAACAAGTGCGCTAGCCATCTGATTCGTCTCAGGGAGATTAAGCAAGTGACTGACATACTCGGGAATGCACCGTGTTTTGTCGCAGCGCATCTGAATGCAGTCGGCCTTGTTGATGGCCAAAGGGATGTCACTTGGCAGAATGCAGGCCCTGAGATTCGGATCCCCTAGCGTTCCTATCATGACGTCGCCGGGAAGACATGAATGCTTTTTGATCGTTTCGTAGTGCGACGGGGAAATATAGGCTCTGTCGCCATCAAGAAAAATACCTACGCCAATATTCTGGAGACGCACAACCCGAATTCCGGAATCCACATAGTGCGAGCTCTTTAAGTTCGAGCCAAATGGCCCATCGGAGAAGATATCTGCCATCTCGGCCAGGGGGATCATGGGCCAGCCGAATGGATTGGCAACCGGAGACCCAAACTCATTATAGAAAACGCTCAGTTCGACATCTCTGGATAGAGCCTGATGCCAGCTTCTGAGCCTAATAAGTTCATTGGCTTTATCCAGAATCGCCGCGATGCGCCGCTGCTCCTCCAGTGGTGGGAGGGGGATTTCAAGATCATCCAGAAATGAGACGGGGACTCTCTTCTGCCCAGCGCTCCCTGTCATGCGCCTCTCTCCTGCCCTCAAGATTCTTTCCTGGCGTAGAAAATGGAGCAGGTATCTCCTGTCGAGCCGTGAAGGAAGTGGTCGTATGACGTGAAACTCCGTAGACCCATAGCCGACATCCGTGGGTATTGAAGCTTCACCAATTTTGCAGTTTTCAAAGCATGGAGTGATTTTTGCGACTAAGATGTCTCTCGCCTGGAAGGATGTATATCCCTTGCAGACTTCAGGGAATTGACGTTGGGTGCTCTGGGTGATGCATGCTTGTTGTGCATCGAGATCAGCCATGCCTGCGAAGCTGACCATCTCATCCGGTTGAGGAATTCGACCTGGCCTTGGATTGATCTGAGCAACGTCTCCAAGCCTTGACTTAGGAGTTGTCATCGCAACATCCCCTCCAGCTCCTCGATCCCCTGCAGGATCTCCTGCTCGATCGCCCGCAGTTCCGCCAGGATCTCCAGCGGCGGGCGGTGCTCCACCTGTTCGTGGATCAGCTCCTTGTAGCGGTTGAGGCTGAGGTCGTAGCCCTGCTCGGCGATCTCAACCTTGGGTACGCAGAAGCTCTGGGCGGTTCGTTCCCTCTCCCGTTCTGAATCCTTGCGTTGGCGCCAACGGGCCAGACAACCCGGCAGGTTGTTCTTCTCGTGTTCGCCTTCCGCTAGATCTTCCTTCGGAGCGGGGCCGAGTTTCTCAAGTGGCAACAGCGGGTTGCGCTTGTCGTCGAGGCTCCAGCCTCGGCGGTCATGTCGTAGAACCACACCTGATCGGTGCCACCCCGGCCGGTCTTGGTGAAGAACAGGATTGCCGTGCTCACGCCGGCATAAGGGCGGAACACACCGCTCGGCAGCGACACCACTCCCTCGAGGAAATGGTCTTCCACCAGCGTGCGTCGCAGCTCCTTGTGGGCCTTGCTGGAACCGAAGAGCACCCCATCGGGCACGATCACGGCTGCACGGCCACCGGGCTTGAGCAGCTGCAGGAACAAGGCCATGAACAGCAGCTCTGTTTTCTTGGTTTTCACCACCCGTTGCAACTTGCCACTGGTGCTCTCGTAGTCCAGTGATCCCGCGAAGGGCGGATTGGCCAGGATCAAGGTGTATTTGTTTTCCTCGATGGCGCCGTCTTCTGACAGCGAGTCGCGATAGCTCACATCAGGGTTCTCCACCCCGTGCAGAAGCATGTTCATCGCACCGATGCGGAGCATCGTGGTGTCGAAGTCGAAGCCATGGAAGAGGCCACGGTTGAAGTGCTCGCGTAGCTCCGGGTCACTGAGGATCTCCGGGTGGTGCTCGCGCAGGTACTCGCCTACCGCCACCGGGAAGCCGCAAGTGCCGCAGGCTGGATCCACCATCACGTCCCGTGGCGTGGGCTCGGTCATCGCCACCATCAGCTCGATGATGTGGCGCGGCGTGCGGAACTGGCCGTTGGTGCCGGCGGTGGCCAGCTTGCCGAGCATGTACTCGTAGATGTCGCCCTTGGTGTCGCGGTCCTCCATCGGCACCGCATCGAGGAGCTCCACCACCTTGGTGAGCAGTCCTGGGGTTGGGATGGTGAAGCGGGCATCTTGCATATGGGTGGAGTAGGCCGACTCCTCTCCACCCAGCTCCCGCAGGAACGGGAACACCTGCTCGCCCACCACCTTGTACATCGAGGCTGGATCCCCCAGTTCCTTGAAGCGGCTCCAGCGCAGCTGCTGTTGCTCTTCCGGGAAGATGCGGCGGCGCATCGGCTGGCCAGAGCGCTGGCTGCGGCGTTCCTCAAGGGTTTCCAGTTCATCCAGCCGCCTAATGAACAGGAGATAGGTGAGCTGCTCGAGGACCTCCAGCGGGTTGGCAATACCACCGCTCCAGAACGCATCCCAGATTCGGTCTATCTGGTTGCGGAGCTCACCGGTTAGCACCGAAGCTGCGGTGGTTCCGGGGGCGATGGCGGCCTGGGGGGACGTCGCGGCTGCCGGCCCCGATCGGTTTGTTCTTCCACCAGAGGCAGTGGCTGGCTTCGGTGGTGGGCTCACGCCCGCTGCTTTCAGGCCTCCGCCTGGACCACGGGCTTTCTCGGCAGCTCCCATCACCACCACGCTGTCTTTCGCAGCGTTCAGCTCCTCATCGCTGACCGCTTCTCCCAACTCACGCGCCAGCGCAGCCTGCAGCTCGCTATTCGTGATGCGGCTGCCGTCCTCTGGGATCAGGGCGATCAGGGCGTCAGTGATCTCAGTGCGTGTGGGCATGGGGCGAAGGGATGGTGGTGAAGCGTCTGGTGGGGTGATGGAAGCGCTCAGTCCTTGCCGCTGAGGTCGAGAACGGTCCAGGTGGTTTCCCAAACCGGGCCGCAGGCCATCCCGAAGCTGTTCACTTCGAATGCCACCCAGCCCGGCTGCTCCACGCTTTCCAGGTACGCGGCCACGTCTAGATCGGCATCGTCTTCTTCAATCTTGGCGAGATAGGCCTGCCAGGGCTCTTGAAGTTCCTCCGCTAGCTCAAGTGGCTCATTGGGTACCTTCTGATGCCAGCCGCCACGGAAGGTCTCAGCGTTAATCCCGCCTTCCTCCTTGTAGACCTCCTTACCGTTGACGGGGCAGAAGAAGTTCCAGTGGCCATGGCTGATCGCCTGACCCACACCACAACCCATCAACGCGAGCGCGCAGCACGATGAATTGCGTCCGCCTGGGTTTGTTCTTGGCCCCCTTGGCTTTTGTCGCTGGCAGTGCCCTGGCCCAGCAACCCGTGCAACCCCTCCCGAAAGTGGGATCCTGCCCTCTGGGGTATTACAGCTCCGGCAGCTATT
>Ga0194126_10012436_pt1 | contig 10777 bp, 9 predicted proteins | sample TA2KigC150mmetaG_FD_148641 | JGI IMG/M metagenome (GOLD analysis project Ga0194126, IMG submission 148641) | Freshwater microbial communities from Lake Tanganyika, Tanzania - TA2015035 Kigoma Deep Cast 150m | ecosystem: Environmental > Aquatic > Freshwater > Lake | place: Tanzania: Lake...
TCCTTCAGGCGCCCACTATGCGGCCATCGATGAGGTGCCCCCCAGCGGCGCGGACTACATCAAAACCAGCACGCCTGACGAAAAAGAGCACCTTGACGTGGAGAATCTGCCCGCCGAGGCCCTGACGGTGAAGGCCATCCAGGTCCAGGCTTTCTGTCTCAAGGGAGCCTTCATTGACCCGGACCGACTGAAGCTGGGGGTGCGGATCAACGACACGGATTATCTTTCGGACCCCATTGACCTGCCGGTGTCTTCTCTGATCCGTAAGTTTACCCTGGACCAGAATCCGGCGGGTGGCAACTGGACAGTGGATGCGGTCAACAACGCCAGGCTGGCCCTGCAGGCGGTGAACTGATATGGCCAACAACTTCTCCTTAGACCCCAGGGTCAAGGCCCTGTACCAGTTCGAAAACAACCTGAACGACGGCAAGGGCGGGAACCACCTGATCGATCACAACACGGTCGCTTTTACCTCGGCTGACAAGAAGGAAGGCTCCTATGCCGCCGACTTCGAGAAGGACAATGCCGAATGGGGCAACCGTCCGGACAGCCAGCTCGACGCCGGCTTCCCGCTGAAGAGCGGTGATGCCACCAGGAAGATTGCGGTGTGTTTCTGGATCAAGCCCGAAAGCTATATCAGCCCCGGGTATCTCGTGGCCAAGTATGACACTACCGGTCGCCGCTCCCTGGCCATCGTGCGGGACTATGCCTGGCTGAAGCTCTACTGCGGCTACAACAACGGTGATAGCGCCGAGACCATCGACACCGGCTACCAGATCAACAATGGGGAGTGGTACCACGTCGGCGTCAGCCTCGATGGAATAAACCGGACGGCCTACATCAGGGTCTTCCGGGCCTCGAACTCCGCGGTGACCGAGTATTTCAAGACCTTCGCCAACCCGTTGCACGTGGAGGACGCCGACTTCACCATCGGCGCCCGGCACGACGGCAACGCTTCCTATTGCCACGACGGCCTGCTGGACGAAGTGGTGGTTTTCAACGAACTGCTGACGGCCAAGGAGATCGACGCCATTCGCAGCGGCGCCTACTCATATCCCATGACCGAGGTCCGGGTCGAGGCGGCGGGAGCGCAAGTTGCGTATACGGACCAGGATGGCTTTGTCCGGGTGGATGCCGCCGGTTTCATGGCCGCGTATGGCCTCTTTGCTGAAATCGGGGAGGTGCAGGTAAACGCCGGCGGCCTCATGGTCGCTTACGGCATGGCGCTTCCGCCCAGGCGAGTCTTCCCGGTTTCCCATCCACAGGTAAAGTGGCAGAGCCATTTTAGCAAAAGAAAGTTTCCGGTGGTGGTCTGACGTCAAAAAGGCTTATGGCCGGGATGCGGCCCGGGCATTTCTGGGAAGTTATTTCAAGGCGCCGGTGGTCATGACGGTGAAGGGGGAGGCCTGAATGTTGAACGATTCCTGGTGGGCGCATTTCATTGGACCTGTGCTGACGGTTATCGGCGTTCTCATCCTGGCCGTTGCCTCGCTGGCCTGGCGCACCGTGTTGAAAATCGAGCAAAAATTGGAATCCTATCTGGAGATCCAGATGGAATGCCAAAAGCATTTGCCGGAGAAATACGTGCAGTGGGAGATTTTTAACAAGGTGTTTGACGAGTTAAAGGATAACCGGAAAGAGCGGTGGAACGAGTATGACCGCCATGCCCACGACCCCGCCAGTGGAGTTGTGATAGCCAGGAAACAGTCGTGAGTCGCCCATGAGCCAAAATAATTTAAGGCCATGCGGGTCAGCGTTAAGTCTGTATCGGATTGGGGGAGGATCAAGTCATGGGTAAATGGAAAGGGATGATAGGTGAGAGTTTCACGCCAGAACAATTCAGGGAGTATGTCGCCGGTCTGAGTTGGGATGATTGGCTGCCGGAGTTCATCGTCTTGCACCATACCGCCGTCCCATCTTTGGGGCAGCGCCCCTCGGGGTTTACCCGTGAACACCTGCTTGGACTGGAAAAGTATTACCGTGATGAAATGGGGTGGAGCGCCGGCCCCCACCTGTTTGTTGACGACCATGTGATCTGGGTCTTCACTCCTTTGACGGTCCCAGGGGTCCATGCCAAGAGCTTCAACGCCCGGTCCATCGGTCTGGAGATGCTGGGAAACTACGACGTGGAGGCCTTCACGAGCGGCCGGGGGGACATGGTTAGGGAGAACGCCGTAGCCGCGATTGCGATGTTGAGCGCTGCCCTGGACCTTGACCCGGACGGCATGATGTTCCACCGGGATGAGCCGAATACCATCAAAACCTGCCCGGGCCGCAACGTGGATAAGGCCACCTTCATCCGAGCGGTCAAGGATTACGCGACAAGTGAACCTGCCCCTGGCTTTACGCAACTTTCAGCGAGTCAAGCAGGCTTTACGCAAACCAAATTCAAGTCCGAAGAGTTGGGCCGGGCTCGGGAGTACCTACCGGTCTTCCAGGCTGCGGCCGGCGCCTACCAGTGGCCGGCAGAACTTGAGGCAGTAATGCAGCAGGCCCTCGGCCCCCGGTGGATGACCTGGGTATTGATGGGGATAGCCAGCCGGGAGAGCCGGTTGGGAGTGCTCCTGGACGAGGATGGCCGGGGGGACGGTGGCCACGGCCACGGTGAGATGCAGATTGACGACAGGAGCCACAAGGCTTTCTGTGCCTCCGGCCGGTGGCGGGACCTGGCCGCCAGCCTGGGATACGTCCACGAAAACGTGATCATCCCGTCCTTCAATTATCTGGCCGACTACTTTGACCTGGTGGGCGAGGACTACGAGCGCCTATTCTGGGCAGCGATTGCCGGATACAACGCCGGGCCTGGGAATGTCCGAAAGGCTCTAGAAGCCGGTGCACCGCCCGATTCGGTGACCACCAGGCGAGACTACTCCCAGGATGTGAAGGCCCGGGCCTTGGCGTTCAAGGAGATCCTTGGATGAGCCACCGCCATTTGCACGTCAGCGATCTCCGGTTCATTATCTCCCTGCTCATCCTCCTGCCGGCGTGGTTCACGGTCTGGTACTTCTACGAGAGCCAGCCTCATGTTCTGCTGGGGACCAACCTCATCACCGGCGTCATGGGCTACTGGATCGGGTCCAGCAAGGGGAGTACGGACAAGGACCAGGTGGTGGCCAAGATGCCGCCAGTTCCAGAACCGGAGCATCACTGCTGCCGACCACCTATCAAAGCGGAGATAGCCGAATGATCACCTTTTTTCTTAGCCCTATTGGAAGATATGTGGCCCTGGGCCTGCTCCTGGCTCTGGCATATGGCGGTTGTCAGATGAAAGGGTGCCTGGACCGGCAGGCCCGAGAGCGGGCCAAGGTTGCGGAAACGACCCTGGAGGTGAAGGATGAAAAGAAAAAGCGTCAAGATGCTGTTGATAAGTTTGGCGATGACGATGTGCTTCGTTATTGGGGTGGGGTGCAGCGAGACGATAAAGCTGGCCCGGCCCCCGCTCCCCGATAAGCCTCAACTGGGGAGCCTCTGCCAAGATAAGAATGATCGCACCACCGAGCCCGGGTGGTGGATAAGCGACCCCGATATGCGGAACCTGATCAAAGCCTGGGAAGGTGTTGAGGCGGTCAGGGAGCAATGGAAATGATCAAAGTTTTTGTAATAATTCACGGAGCGGGGAATAAATATGACTTAAGTTCATCGTAGGAAAGTTCAAGGCTCCAGTCAGTCACGTGATTAAGCCTCTTGGCTCCGCCAGGCAATAGTTGCCCCCCTCTTGTCTTAAAGGCCACATTGACCACTTTTTTTCCCCAATCCTTAATTGCCTGTACTGCAGGGACATAATCTTGGTCGCCCGAAACTATGACTGCTATGTCATAGATATCACTTAGCATTATTAAATCTGTCGCTAATTTAACATCTACCGCCTTTTCTTTGCCGAAAGTCTTATCAAACAGCCTATATCGAATTGCGCCCGCTCTCCTGAACTCGATAGAAGAGTGATCTTTTGATATATTGTCTTGAATCAGGGTCCAATCGTCAAAGCGGGTGCGCATTTTAGTTTTTCTTGCGTCCAACTCCATGATGAAATCTTTAAGCTTCGCTATTAAATCATCTTGGTTTGATAATTTATCTATCTCATCTTTGTACGGTTTGTGTTCAGAAAGCAATTTCTTCGCGATTTCTAGTTTAACGACTGGATCAGGAAATTTGTAGGGAAAAAAATCAACCTGCTGAATTACGTACCAATATGTCCTTAACCTTACTCCTGAACCATTGGAAGCTTTATTGACTATCCAATCAAATAATTGAGCCCAATTTGCTTTTTTGGGTAAATGATCTTCCCTATTGAAAATACCTTTAAATAAATCAATGATAGTAAAACGAAAATTCTCTCCATCGACAAAAACACATACCTTTTTTTCCATAAAATTCCCCCAAAAAACAAACGGGAGACACGCAGTCTCCCGTCATCAACAAGGTGCTCGGGACGCACCCAAGCGTTTCTCAATACCTGAGCTCATTTTAATCATCGGGATTTTAATGTCAAGCATAAATTTTTCGTCAAGGAAAAAATGTGCCATATTAATCAGGCAAAGTCGCCATCTGCTTCAAGGTCCAGACATAATCGGAAACCCCCGCCTCCATTGTCAGGGTCACTCTCAAGAAAAAGGTCTGGGGCCGCTATGCGGCCCTTTCTTATTTTTGGCTTGCGATGTCGCTCATCTGATTCAGACAACGGAACCAGGTAGCCATCGCCTCCCATGCTTCCTCGGCGTTATCCAGTTTGGTTTCCACATGCGCCACCCGGGTATTGCGGAAGGCGTTTACCTTTTTCAGCTCGGTAAACAAGCTCTGCATCTGCGGGCCTGAGAATACCTGTTCGGCATCCCGCCAGACTCCACCGGTGCCTCTCCCGCCACTTTGAGCGTAGTCCAAACAAAAAAGAAGGGTCCCCAATTTCTGGATTGAGCGCCCGAAGACCAGATTGTCTCTAAGGTACCGCTGGTTCTTCTCCATGGGAACCCTGTCTCTCGGTGTCAAATTATCCAGGTATGGTGCAAAATAATCCCGGCTCTGCCCAGGGTCCGTAGGGATGCGCGGCCGGATACGGCTTTCCAGAATCTTTATGGCGTAGTCATCCAAGGGCTTCAGCAAAGGTTGAAAGGCGTGGCTGTAATCGGGCATCCCGGCGCGCACAGCATAGTCCAGGACCTGCACCGCCTGCCGCATGGCGTCCTCTATCGCCTCAGGCGCCTGTGCCATGCCCGACTGCTTGAGCACGCCGGCAAACCTGTCATCCGCTTCCTTTTGGGCGGTGGCTTCCTCTAAAGGCAGTTGCAATTGCCTGGTGGTGGCTTCCTCAAGCAGCGCCTTGAGCGACGGCTCGCAGGCCCGCCGCAGTTCCTCCACCGTGGCTGGGGCGCTCTGCTGGAAGAGATAGTAGGGCACATACAGATAGCGCCACCTGATGTTCCCCTTTGATGCCGCCTTGCACCACTCCACCGCGGTTCTGGCCTTGAGGGGCACCAGGTTGTCCACCTTGCCTTTTAATTCCACCAACAGATATTCGCCATCCTTCAACCGCACCGAGAAATCGGGGACATAAAGCGCCCGGTGCCCGTCCGGACGCAAATAGTCGATCATCAATTTCTGGGGCCCGGCATTTTTGGCGAAGGCCGCCACATCCCCGGCAAAGTCGCAAAAGTCGGCGAATTCCTGTTCAAACTCGTTCTCACAGGGCACCAGGTTGAACATCGTCCGGGTCGCCGGCACCGACGGCCGCTTCTCCGTGCTGCTGGCCTGGTAGGGCTTCCAGGTGGAAAGGCGCTGCCCCTGGCTGATCCTCTGGCGTTCTTTCTTCTGAACCGTCCTGTCCAAGATTAACTTAGTGAAGGTGGCTCGGACATGCTCCAGCACGTCCGCGTCCCGCATGCGGTGATCCACTTCCCCGGAATAAAGGTCCACCTCCCGCTCAAATAACACCTTGGAGAGAAACTCCTCCACCAGCGGCGTCAGGACTTGGTGCGGGTTGGTGAGGCGGCAGGCCCGGCCCAGCATCTGGGCAAAGTAGCCTGCCGCCGACCAGGCGTTGGTCAGGAGTCCCGCGTCCAACTGCATGCGCGTCACGATTTCCTGCGTAAAAAGCTGACGTTCTTTATAATCCACCGGCCCTTCCTTTTTCTTGCCGATGGGCAGCGGCTGGTAACGCTGCTGAAAGTATTGCCGCACCACCTCGGAGGTTAGTCCCACCAGTTCCGCCGTCGTCTCTATCGAGTCCGACACCAGCGGTAGCTCGATTTCCAGGTCTTCCACCGGCTTATTGGCGTGGTCCACAAAAACAGTCACCGTCTGCTTGAACACCTCGCGGATGGGCAGCACCGCGATGTCCAACCCTTCTTGGGCCAGCTCCTCTTCGTAGAGTTTGCGGAAGGCCGGGTGATGCACCACCGTCACCATTTCCGGCACGTCGCCCAGAGGAAACATGCGGCGCAAACCCCGCCCCAAGGTTTGCTCCGGCAAGATACCTGCCGCAGCGGAATAGGGACGCAAGGGAACGATGGTCGTGACATTGCGGACGTCCCAACCCTCCCGGAGCATCATCACCGAAACCACGCAGTGGAACTTGCTCTCTTTTTTATCCAGTTCCCGGGACATCTCCCGCAAGGCCCGGAGATCGTCCGGCTTCATCCCGGTTTCGCTCTCCACAAATTCCTTGACCTCCCGGCCCCAGCGCTTCACCGTTTTGATCCTGCCTTTCAGCCGGGTGTGGATATTGAGGACGCGGCCCTTGAGCAACGGGAACGGTTCGCTGTCCAGATAGTCGGCGATTTCATTGGCGCTCTGGGCGTCTTCGGTCATGACAAACAGGATGGGTTTGCGCGTTTTACTCAGTTCTTCGTATGTCTTTTCATATCGTTGATAGCCCAACTGCAAATGCATGGCAAAACGCTCGTGGGCCGGAGTTCTGCGGTCCCCCCGCTCCACCAGTTCATCGGATTCGCCCAGCACCGGCACCTTGACAATGCCGGCGTCCACCGCCTCGCCCAGGGGAAAGTCACAGATAATGTGGCGGAACAGATCGCCGTTGGTGTGCTTTGGGGTGGCGGTAAAATCCAGTTGCAGGCAAATGCCGCCGTTTCCCCGGCTGACGCTCTGGCTGTGCAGGGCGTCAATGGCCCGGTTCCAGGCCAGGTCGGGGTCATGCAGGTGGTGGGCCTCGTCATTCAGCACCATCAGGCGGGGGTGGCGGGTGATACGCTCCCGCAGCGCCGCGCCAGTGTCCAGGGCCTGGGCCCGCTTCACGGGCGGGCCGAAGATGGACCCCACCCCTTCTTCTTCCCCGCCAGCGTTGTTGCGCGACTCATAGAGACGGTGGATATTGGTCAGGTAAACCGTGCCGGTGGTGCTGGCCCCGCCCGGCTCGTCCTGCAACACCACCTGCACCTGGAAATCCGACTTCCACTCCTCCGGGAGCAAAGGGTCCTTATAAAAGATGGTGCAATTCTCGAAGTCGTCCTTCAGGCGTTCATAGACCGTCAGGTTAGGGGCGATGATGACGAAATGCTGGGCCAGGTCGGAGCCCGGCTCGTAGAGCCGGTGGAAGTAACTCCAGACAATCCCTAAGCTCATCACCTTGGTCTTGCCGCCGCCGGTGGCCACCTTGCAGCAGTTTCGGGGCCAGCGGTCCTCTTCTGGGTTGATGCCCAATGCCAGGTCCGCCAGGGCCTCGCCGCCGAACTCGAACATCAGTTCCGCCACATTGCGGATATTTCTCATCTCATATAGATAGATGATGGTCTCGATGGCCTCCCGCTGCGCCCAGTGGTAGCGGAAAGGGATGGAGTTCCCTTCGTCGTCGGTGATTTCGTGCTCGGAGTTGAACCAGTAGTTGAGAAGGGTGCGGGAGGTTTCGCTCACCCCGGCGTACCCGCCCCGGCGCCAACCGTCCACTTCGGCCCGGATGCCCCGGACCAGCGGGCACTTGCTGGGCCGGCGCCCCGGTTGGATGACGGCCGGGCCGCCCGGGGTGGGGTTGGGCTTACGGTGGCTGACAGGTTCTTCCCAGGGCTTGAACAGCGGCTCCAGCGCCGCCACGTTGGTTTCGTTGACTTCAAAAGCCATGGCTCATACCTCCACCGCGATTACCGTGGTGGTGTCCACCCCGAAGACGTCGATCACTTTGACGCAAATCCGGTGCGCGCCCTTCTGGGCATATTCCCAGCCCAGGTCGGTGCGGGTCTTGAGAGAACGGTCCTTGCGCGTCCGGAAATCCTGCCAGTGATGCTCGAAGGGCTTGCCGTCCCGCCACTCGAAATCCACCGCCCAGAAGTCGATGAAGTCGAAGGGGGAGGTGACCGCCCGCTCCCGCAGCACCGCCATCTCGGCCTCCGGGGCCTCGGCCAGCGCCGGGGTGAAGTGCACCAGCTCCACGTCAATCTTCTTGCCCTTCTTGACTGCCCTGGCCTCCAGGAACCCCGCCTCGAAGAACTGACATTCCGTGCGGTTGGGCTCCATGATCTCCCGGGGGATGTATTTCAGCCGGATGGTGAGGCCGGTTTCGGCTTCGATGGCCTGCTTTTTGGCGGCCAACTCCATCTCAAACTCCCAGGCGAGGCAGTGCAGTTCCCGGGCCCCCGCGGCCTGGGCCGCCTCCGCCGCGGCCTTGAGTTCCGCAAAGGCGAAGATGCTGTCAATCTGGTCCACGTGGACGAGCGCCCCCTGCTTCTTGCCGTGCAGGAGGGCGCTGGGCGGGTTCTCTAAGGGCGCCGCCTTGTAAAACTGGAGGACGATACGCCGGTGCTCGCCGTCGGCCCCTTTGAGGCGCTCCACTTGCCACCACTGACGCTCGTAGCGGCCCAGGTTGTAAACGTCAAAGGAGCGGTAAGGTTTGCTGGCGGCGTGGAGTTCGCGCTGCACCTGGATGAGGCGCTTGCGGCTGACATGGATGGCGTAGCGGCCCAGGTCTACTCCAATCCACCGCCGTCCCAGCTTTTCGGCCACCGAAAGGGTCGTTCCTGAGCCGCAAAAGAAATCGGCGACAAGGTCTCCTTCAAGACTTGAGACTTTAAGAATACGCTCAACTATTGATTCTGGCTTTTGTGTTGGGAAATCCTGACGTTCTCGGCTCGCTGCCTGGACATTCCTTACATCTTTATCAGCCCAAATATTCTGTAAAGGAGTCCCTTTATTCGGGTCCAGAAAGTGTTTATAATGAATTGCCCCACTTTGGGATATAACTATTATTCCTTTACTCCATGCTTCATCGATTCGTTCCTGAGACCATCTCCAATGGCAACCTTGAGGGGGATTAATAATCTTATCACCAAATCGTTTTGCAGGCCCTGCTCCTTTTGCGGTCAACGTTACAAATCGATATTTCTTACCATTTTCTTCATATTTATAAAATGAAGATATATATTCTTCTTTTGCTTCAGTATAATGAATTTCAAAATGATATGAACTTGATTTTGCATACAATAAAATATAATCTACTATCTCGCCATACGAGGCAGATACATGTCCATGTGGGTTAGACCGTTGCCAAATAATCTCATTTATAAAAAGGTCTTTTCCAAAAACATAATCCATTATGATTTTCAAGTAATGATTAACTTGTGAACCTAAGTGTAAATAAATAGACCCCCGCTCACTTAACAAATCCCGCATGAGAACTAACCGCTCGTACATCATGTGAAGATAAGAATCAGTGCCTTTGCCCCAAGTATCCCGGTAGGCCACAGCTTCCAGAATGGACTGCTCCTTCTGCACCGCCTCCCCTTCATCACCCAGAGCCACCTGCATGCTGAAGTCAGCCCCCACATCAAAGGGCGGGTCAATGTAGATCAGGTCTACCTTCCCTCGAAATTTTTCCAGCAGGGCGGCCAGGGCCAGCTTGTTGTCCCCCCAGATGAGGAGGTTGCGGAAGTCGTCCCGGTGGGCCGACTCCGGCTTCCACAGCAACCCCTGGGCCTTGCTCCGGTCCCGCGGCTCGTCTATGGTTTCAATGCGCTGCAAGGGCAGGGGCGACGCCGGCAGCTTAATGGGCCGCCGGTTGCCGTACTCATCATACTTCCCCTCCCACACCAGTTCGGTCTTCAACCGGGAGAGCGGGTGGGGGTTGTCCGGCCCCCAGGGATTAACGCTATTTTTAACGCGATTACTCATCTCTGCATCTACCTCTCATTTCTTGCCCTCAAGGGGGGGCCTTGACTCCGGGGCTGCAAACGCTGTTCTCGTAGAGCCCCTTTAGGTAGGGGCCTATGGTATTCATGCCAAAGGCATTATGCCACGCGGAAAAGAAAATGGTTAAGATTTTTTGGAGAGTTAAGAACGACAAATTACATGGCCGGAACAATTTTCGAGAGGTCCTCTTGCCGGAGACGGTGAAACTGCCAGAATTTATTTAACCGAAAACCTCAGAGGTAGGCGCAGACAAAGATGTATAGTATCATGCGTTATCATATTGAAATAACAATGACTTTCAGGCAATTCATGCATAGGGGTGGGGAGGTTGAAAAAATATATAAAAAGGATGAATGGCACGGGGAAGAGTACGAAAAATAATTGCCGAATTTATTATCTGTAATAGGTTAACATATTTATATTATTTATAAATCTGGTTATTAAAAATTTAGCAAGAAACAATTCTAATGCAATTTCCTGACAATTTCAGTCCCTTACCCGTTAACTGCGTCTTCCGTTTCCTCCTCCGAAATGGCCTCAGCTAACTCTTGTCCATGGGGTGTCAGGGTAACGGCTGTAGCGCTTCCGGTTATGGACTTCCAGATTGTTACCAGCCCCTGCCGCCAAAGTCGGTCTAAACTTCTACTCAAAG
>Ga0194126_10012437_pt1 | contig 10777 bp, 9 predicted proteins | sample TA2KigC150mmetaG_FD_148641 | JGI IMG/M metagenome (GOLD analysis project Ga0194126, IMG submission 148641) | Freshwater microbial communities from Lake Tanganyika, Tanzania - TA2015035 Kigoma Deep Cast 150m | ecosystem: Environmental > Aquatic > Freshwater > Lake | place: Tanzania: Lake...
ATCTCTTCCGCGCGATCGATGCGAATATTTTTTTCTGTCACCAGTTGTTGAACCAGGGTATCTATGTCCTGCTCTTTTGCGCCAGCAGCGATCGCTACCTGTCGGGCATGCAGGTTCATGTGTCCTTGTTGGATGCCTTCTGTTGCCAGTGCCCGCAGGGCGGCCAGGTTTTGCGCTAAGCCAACTGATACAATGATTTGTGCTAAATCGACCGCGCTGGACACCCGCATCAGTTTTAGCGCTAACCGTGCTGTTGGATGTACGCGAGTGGCACCGCCTACTATTCCCACCGCCAATGGCATTTCCAGGCTGCCAATTAAATCGCCCTGAGAGTCGATTCCCCAGGTGGAAAGCGAGCTATAACTGCCATGGCGGGCTGCGTATGAGTGTGCGCCAGCTTCCACGGCACGCCAGTCATTTCCTGTGGCAATCACAACCGCATCCACACCGTTCATAATTCCCTTATTGTGAGTTGCGGCTCGATATGGATCGACGGCTGCGAACGCCCATGCTGCCACTATTCCGTCTCTAACTTGTTCGGGTTGGTATCCATCAAACCCCAGTTGTTCCAGTGGTATGGTGCATGTCGATCTTGCCAACCGGCGATCAGATAAATTGGATAGGATGCGGATGTTTACTCTACCTCCGGTAATCGTTTCAATTTCTGGTGCCAGCTTTTCTACAGCAGTATTCACCGCATTTGCTCCCATTGCGTCTCGAACATCATAGATCAAATGCACAACCATAAACGCGCCTATCGGGGATTGGTTGAATACTCGACATTCCAGGTCACGTGGTCCACCCCCCAGTCGCTTCAAAATGGGGTCAATTTCTGATACCATTTTGAGTAATCTTGTCTTATGTTCAAGTATGGCAAGCTGAGCTTGTGCCATGTCTGGAATATCCAGCACCTGGATTTGACCGATCATTTCAGGTGGATCGGTTTGTGACGTAAATCCCCCTCCTGACCGGGCAAGTTTCGCCATGAAGGAAGCGCCAGCAACTACTGACGGTTCTTCGATAACCATCGGGACCAACACTTCGCGTTGATTGACGACAAAGTTGAGTGCAATTCCCAAGGGTAGTGAATAGCACCCGATAACATTTTCAATCATGTTAGCTGCTGTCAAATGGTCCAACGCCTCAGGATCTTGCAGCAATGCGATTTCATCACTGCTCAGCCAATCATTTTTCTGTAGCAGGGAAAGTCGCTCTGCGAGTGATAGTTGATAAAATCCAGAAATTCGTGAGGTAGTCATAAGTTGAATTTGTATAGTTTTCGGATATCTATAATCTTTCTCATACCATATAATACGTTATCCAATCACTTTTAATCTCATACGGCTGGCAAAAACTATCAAAACCATGAAATTTCCGTGACTCCTCAGCAATATTTGTTTTACATAAATCCGCTTGGTACCTTGCTGTTTGATTTGGAGAATTTTAGGGTAAAATAGGTGTTACGGTGAGGTCTATTGAATGGCATTACTGACACGTGAGCAATTGGAAGAAAGGCTGGTTTCACTTCATAGAGCCAGCCTGGAACTCGTTAGCAACTTATCTCTGGAAACAGTTTTAGAAAGAATTGTAAGCCTGGCACGTGAAGAGGTGGACGCCGCTTATGCTGCATTGGGGGTTCTGGACAGTGATGGCAATTTGGTGCAGTTTATTCCAGTGGGTATGGAAACCGAGGAAATTGTTGCCGTGGGAAGTTTTCCGATTGGGTTGGGGATGATCGGTGCTTTGAAAAAAGAACGCCGAACAATTCGGGTAGCGAATATTGCAGAAGATGAACGTAGCGTTGGTTTTCCTGAAAATCACCCCTATATGGAATCGTTTTTAGGGGTTCCAGTGATGTTAGGTGGACAACTATTGGGGCAAATCTACTTGACCAATAAATTGGGTCATGTACAATTTACCGCCGATGATGAACGTGTAATCGAAACCCTGGCTGCCTATGCTGCTGTGGCAATCAATAACGCCCGCTTATATGAAGCTGTTATTCAGCGCGATGAAGCATTGATAAGCCAGAATGAAGATCTTGAACTGCTTAACGATATTGCTGCTGCTCTAACAGGTACATTGGAAGTAGAACAAGTGTTAAAACAAACCGTAATTCGTATCCTCAGCTATTTGGATATCGATGCGGGAGAAATATTTGTCAACGAAGATGGTAATAAAGAACTGCAGTTGGCAATTCACCAGGGTAACTATCCAGGAAATTTTTTCACCAAGCTACGTTTTCGGTTGGGAGAAGGAGTGGTTGGGAAAGTGGCCAGTAATTCCAAAAGTGAGGTTATTCACGATCTTGGCCAGGTATCTTTTCTCAATCCGGGTTTGTTGGTTGCAAGCTATCAGTGTATGGCATGTATTCCTCTCATGACGCATGGCAGTGTGGTTGGAGTAATGTGTTTGGTGAGTAAGCAAGAAAAAAAGTTTTCAGAACGGCAATTAGACTTGCTTGCAGCAATTGGAAATTGGGCGGGGATTACAATCGAAAATGCGGTGTTACATCGCCAGGCGCAACGGCTGGCGGTGTTAGAAGAACGCGAGAGAATTGGCATGGACTTGCACGATGGTATTATCCAATCGATCTATGCGGTTGGTCTGGCATTGGATTATGCACGGGTAGCCTTGGCGGATGATATCAATCAGTCTCGCCAAAAGATTGAGCAAGCGATCGATGGATTGAATAAAGCCATTCGCGATATCCGCGCTTATATATTAGATCTACGTCCACGCGAACTGGTAGGCACCGACCTATTAAATAATCTTCAACGTCTGGTCGATGAATACCGAATGAATACACTTTCGGACGCCACTATATTAGGTCCGGATGATGGATTAACTGGCCTTCCCGCCTCCCATGCCACTGCACTGTTTCACATCTGTCAGGAAGCTCTGGCAAATGCTGCCAAGCATTCTCATGCACGCCGGGTGGACGTGAGATTATGGACTTCAAAAGATCGGGTGTTGGTAGAAGTGGCAGATAATGGGCTTGGTTTTGATTTACGCAAGATGAGCATCACACTCGGTCACGGATTATCGAATATGCACATTCGAGCTCGAAAAGTAGGTGGAGATGTGGAAATCACTTCAGCCCCTGGAGAGGGAACAACTGTTTTAGCCTGGGTGCCGCGCCGTGCTTGATGGAATTTATCACCAGTCGTAATAATCCAAAAATAAAATTTGCTCGAGCTTTGCGACGGATCGAAACACGTCGTAAATATGGATGCTTTCTAGTCGAGGGTATCCGGCATGTAGGAGAAGCCGCCGAAGCCTACCTGGCTGGGCGTTCCATCGATATCCGGGGGATTTATTATGCGCCTGAACGGCTGACATCAACCTTTAGCCTGGATTTAATCAATCGTCTGATCCAAAAAGGGGTTGTCTGTACACCCGTTTCTGAACAGGTATTTCTCTCACTGGCTGAAAAGGAAAATCCACCAGGTATTATCGCTATTGTTAGCCAACCAAACTTCCAGTTAAAAGATTACTCGCCAGGTATTTTTTCCTGGGGGGTTGCTGTGGTAAGTCCGCAGGATCCTGGAAATGTTGGTGCAATCATCCGTTCGATTGACGCTGTTGGCGCATGCGGATTGATTTTACTCGATGGCGGGACGGATGCCTGGCATCCGGGCAGTATTCGTGCCAGTATGGGTACCATCTTTTGGAAACCGGTTATCCAGGCAGGTTTTAATGAATTTTCAGCATGGATAAATCAACATGGTTACGCAGTGTATGGTAGTTCAGCACAGCATACGTCCGATAACCTACATCAAATTTCTTATGAACCACCGATGATTTTATTATTGGGTAGTGAACGGCAGGGTTTAACCTCTGAACAACGCTCAATTTGTAAGCAGGTGATTTCATTGCCAATGGAGGGTCGTGCCAGCTCACTAAATCTGGCTGTAGCTGCCGGAATTTTGTTGTATGCCATGAAAACTAGCTAGGGGGTAAGATGAAGTTTGAAAAATTTTAACATACGTTGGGAATACTCCTCAGGTACTACAACAGGACCTCCACAATGCCAGGCAGAGTCAATCAACCATACTTGTGCGTTTTCATTCAAAATAGAAGCATATTGTAAATTTGCCCGGCGTTCAAAGTCATCCAAACCACCAGCCACCAATACAATTGGTGGAGCATTTAAATCTGCCAGGATTTGAATAAATGCTGGCGGAGCGGGGCGTTTTAAATGGATTTCTACCATTTTGAGAATCATCCGGTTGATGAATGTCGCAAATTGTTCGTTGAAGTTTTGCGCTTTGGGAAAATCTTCAATTTGCTGTACTTGAACACCATCCAACCATAACGCGGCGAAACGTTCAGGAGCTAAATATGCCGCGTTCAAAGCAATATGTCCGCCTCCCGATAACCCGATTACTCCGATATGTTTCGTATCCACCTCCGACCGGGAGGATAAATAATCTAAAGCTGCAAGCAGGTCAGGTCCATCCAACCAACCCAGGGAAACTGTATCACCACTGGATTCTCCCAATGCCCGTTGGTCATAGAGTAACACTCCATACCCGGCGTGAATGAGTTGGCGAGCATGCCAGGCTGAATCACGCCGGTCACTTCGGGCACCATGCAGCATAATAACCACCGCTCCAGGTCTGCTTGTTGGCAGAATCAACCAACCTGCCAATGTGTTGCCATCCTTTGTAGGTATAAGCACATCTTCGTAACTCGTTGCTCCATAGTCCAGCGGTGTTTCACAGCATACTTCGTGTTGATCTGGTCGTGTTTGAACAATGACATAAGCATATGGACCAAACAGAAAAATTGCCAGTGGAATTTCCAGTAAAACTACTAATATAACCCGTCTTCGGTAGAGCCAATGGTTTATGCCGGGCAAGCTCAAACCAGCTTCTACCAATACACCTAACAGCAACCCAATCAAAACCCCAATAAGAATGCTATGATAAGGTCGGGAGATGTAGTAGCCAATCAAAGCACCAAAAATTGCACAGATAAAGCCATTAAAGAGGGGGAAAATGAGGCGATTCTTCATCGTGGTTTATGCTTTAGGGTGGTTAAGGGGTTTTGTGATAAACTAACAATTCATTTTGTTGTGAATCATATAGAAATAAATCCACTTGGTTGCGTATAGTAAAGAAGGCAGCCTTCGATAATAACTCAAAGTAAACCTGTTCGGCTTGCATGGCAGGTTCCTCGCCCGCCATTAAGGTACTGCTTATCTGGCTAACTGAGAAATCCCCATTTCGATAAGCGCTGAAATTCCCACCATAACTGTTTATTGCCGATTGTCCAGAGATTTCTCCATTGTTAAATTGGGCTGTAATACGAAAATCTTCAGGAGCAATGGTGCTATTTGACCATCCTACCAGCACCCATTGGGTTCCTTCGAGTGGGGTTGATTTTATGAGCAGATCGCACCCTGTAATGAATAATATCCCTGTGATTATTAGCAGGATAGGTTTATATTTTATCGAATGCTTGTTTGTCATGTTGTTCTACCATTTTTTTCTCTAAGCTCGAATTATTCTTACTAGTATTTCGTAACGCCATTCAACGATCTGGCGAGTGCAGAAATCATCCATAATTCGATAATAATACTGGTTTTTGATCAGCATTTTATGAATGTCAAAGCCAATGTTCAGGAAGATCAGGCAGGTTTGATATCTTTTATATGCTTAGCCAAAACCAACACGATGTAAACCATCCAAAGGATCAAGCCAATATGCAACACATCATTTTCTGAAAACCAAACACCCTGTTTCCAAAGACGTTGTGTCAAATCTGATAGCAGATAAAGAAAATAACCGGCTATTGTGATAGCAAGCCAAGCCCACGTTCCCAATAATGCACGATCCATGACGAGTCTATACTGAGAATACCTGCGGCTATTCAGAATGATAAAAAAGACGATCTTGGGTGTTGAGAAAATCAATAAAAGCTCGAAAGAAATCAAGAATTGAATTGGGATAAATGCCCCTATCAGAATAATTAGAAAATAGAGAGTGATACTGGTCAATGCCAGGAGAATGAGCGTCTTACGTTGTTTTCTGATTGTACAACTATACGCCTGTGCAATCATCATGGCATCTATACTGGCAGCCGATACGATCAGATAGATGATTTCCCACCAACTGGTCCATAGGCAAAATTCACGACCGGCACATTTTATGTGATAGCTAAACGCCTCGTAACTGGTACCAGCCAATAATGCCCCAATTCCCCATAGTAACAGAGCAATTCCCCACCAGGCGCGTGATTGTTGTGAATTTTTGATAGAAAAAAAGTATATTCCTGCGGCAATCGTAATAAATCCAAGTAGATATACTATTATTGAAGTAGTGGGCTGGATAATTAATATTGCTCGAGATCCGATTTGGATTTCCATTACCGGTTGGATACTGAGCCAGTCTTGAGGTGTTTGCCTTGGGCTGTAGAGAATCGATTCTATTTGGTTGCAGCCTGCCAATAACAGGGTAAAACAGAGAAAACGAAACAGCTTTTTCATATGGTTATCCAGCGTAATCGTGTAACCTGGTCGCTCATCATATATTATCCTTGCTCCTGCCTGTGCCTGGCATTATAATCAATTTTCGTAAAGCGGTGAAAATGAAACCATACAAGCATCCCGTTTTTTATCTCGTTTACAAACCGGATACATATCGTAGTTTGTATCCTACTATCGCTTGTAGAGAAAGTGCAGCAGTTAAAAATATTATGATGATGATGGGGGATTTCTAATTGGATCTTTTTACCCATACGATGAATGATCGGATAAAATCTGAGGCACCGCTAGCTGCACGAATGAGACCTAGATCATTAGATGAGTTTGTAGGTCAAGAAGAAATTGTAGGTGCAGGAAGATTGCTACGGCGTGCCATTGAGGCGGATCGGCTGTTTTCTTCGATTATTTTGTGGGGACCACCTGGAAGTGGGAAAACCACCCTGGCACAGATTATTACGAATCAAACTCGCTCAAATTTTGTTACCTTATCGGCTGTCATGGCTGGCAAAGCGGAATGGCGTATAGTCATTAGCCAGGCGTTAGAACAACGAAAATTCTATCAAAAAAAGACTATCCTGTTTGTGGACGAGGTACACCGTTGGAATAAAGCTCAGCAAGATGCCTTGTTGCCATACGTAGAGAATGGCACCGTGACGTTAATCGGAGCTACCACCGAGAATCCGTATTTCGAGGTAATTGGCGCTTTGGTATCCCGCTCGCGAATTTTTCAGCTTCAGCCTTTGAATGATATTGCTGTTCAAAAAATTATTCTAGCTGCACTATCAGACCAGGAAAGAGGTTATGGAAATCGAATAATATTGCTGGAAAATGATGCTATGCAGCATTTAATACGCGTGGCTGGTGGTGATGCCCGCAATGCATTGAATGCTCTGGAATTAGCTGTAGAAAGCACGCCTCCCGATGATAATGGCGTTATTCGCATAACTTTACTTGTTGCTCAGGAATCAATCCAACGACGAGCAGTCCTGTATGATAAAGACGGCGATTCTCACTATGACACTATCTCAGCCTTTATCAAGAGTGTCCGTGGTTCCGATCCGGATGCTGCGCTGTATTGGTTGGCAAAAATGCTTTATGCCGGTGAAGATCCCCGCTTCATTCTGCGACGTCTCATCATCCTGGCGGGTGAAGATATTGGCATGGCAGATCCAAACGGATTGATTATGGCTACCTCTGCTGCTCAAGCATTTGACTATATCGGTTTACCGGAGGGCATCTATCCCATTGTGGAAGCCACATTATACCTGTCTACCGCGCCAAAATCTAACAGTGCAGGAGCTTACTTTAAGGTGTTTCAGCAAATCGAACAAGAGGGTGTGGGAGCAGTACCGCAACATTTACAGGATGCCAGTCGTGATGGAAGGGCACTGGGACATGGTAAAGGATATCAATACCCACACGAGTCACCTGAACATTTCTTACCCCAACAATATTTACCTGACCGTTTATTAGGTACTTATTATTATCATCCATCTGAACAGGGATACGAAAACCAGGTCAAAGAAAGGTTGGAAAAATGGCGGGTAGCGCAGCGTCAGGTACTAGGCATTGAACAGATTAATGAGTTGCCCGGCCTTTCTCATGAAGAAATTCAAGTGTTAAAACACAAACATAAACCATCTGGAAATGTGTAAGGCTGAATAATCAAGGAAATAATGGCAAATCTATTGCTGATCCGTCATGGTGAAAATGATTATGTAAAGAAAGGACGGCTTGCCGGCCGGATACCTGGTGTGCACCTGAACCAAACCGGTCAGTCCCAATCACTTAGGTTGGCAGAGATACTTGCCAAAGTGCCAGTAAAGGCGATTTACAGCAGCCCATTGGAGCGTACTTTAGAGACCGCAGAACCGATTGCTAACTCTTTGGGTTTACCGATCATCCAGCTCGCTGGATTATTGGAAATGGATTATGGAGAATGGCAAGATCAACCATTAAAATTGTTGCGTAAGCAGAAGCTATGGAAATTAATCCAGGAGTCGCCTTCTCGGGTGCGATTTCCTGGAGGAGAATCCTTTCTCGAAGCTCAATCTCGGATTTGCCAGGAGATCGAGCAAATTGTTGCTGTTCATGCAAAAAATGACCTGGTGATTTGTGTGTCTCATGCCGATCCAATCAAGCTTGTGATCTGTCAATATCTTGGTATGCCACTGGACTCTTTTCAACGCATTTTCGTAGCTCCTGGCTCCATGACCATGCTTCAGATCAACGATAAGAGCTCCCAACTGGTATTTTCGAATTTTGATTTATCTCTAACAATTCTGAATGCATGATTCTGGTATACTAAATTAATATCAAGGTATCAAATAAGATACACCAAACCGCATCAGGGTTTGAATCTCTGAAATTGAGGATGGAGTAGCAAATGCCAGGAACAGAAATTGATCTTCGTCCGGTAAACCATATCACCACCGATGCAATCGGGCAACCGGGAAAAAGAATATTCTATATTCAAGGCTGGCAAGAGGAGAAAACCATCACCCTGGTGGTAGAAAAATTGCAGATACAGACTTTAGCTGTCGGAGTTGAACAATTCCTGGCTGAAATTTACCAAAAGTTTCCTCACATATCTGATGCATCTGCAGATTACACCGAAGAGAAAATGCATATACATCCACCAGTGGATCCACTTTTCCGCATTGGTGAAATTGGCCTGGGTTATGATGCTGAGAATGACCTGGTCGTGTTGATAGCGAAGGAGATAGTCCCGGAGGGTGGGGATCAAGATGCTGTTGGTGTGGTTAGATATTGGTGTACGCGCGCACAAATTCGGGCGATGTGTCACTGGGGAATTGAAATTGCTTCCCGCGGTCGTCCAATTTGCCCTCAATGTGGTCAAGCAATGGATCCCGAAGGGCATTTTTGTCCTAAGAAAAATGGACACATACACTGATTGTTTGGGATAGACCAACAATAATTTGGTTTTAGATGTGGATGCACTCTTCAAGCAAGATGAATCAATTCTGCAAGTTCTTCAATATGGGGAATTAAGTTTAAAAGGAGAATTTATTTGGGGTTCGAACACTACCTTCTTTTTGCTTTCATGCTATCAGGATAAAAATTTTAAAGTTGTGTACAAACCGGTCAAGGGCGAAAGACCGCTTTGGGATTTTCCTCCAGCGTCTTTGGCAAAGAGGGAAGTAGCTGCTTTTACCCTCAGCGAATTATTAGGGTGGCGATTGGTGCCTCCTACAATTTTTCGCCAGGATGCGCCTTTTGGTCCCGGGTCAATTCAGTTATATATCGATCATGATCCAGAATATCATTACTTCAATTTTTCTCTCAAAGACCGTCAACGATTAAGACGCGTTGTAGTTTTTGATTTGCTGGCTAATAATGCTGATCGAAAAGGAAGTCATTTATTAGTAGATTCTGATGATCATTTGTGGTTGATTGATCATGGGATTTGTTTCCATGAAGAAATCAAGCTGAGAACGGTGATTTGGGATTTTGCTGGCGAACCTATTCCCGATGATTTGCTTGAAAACATAAACCATTTACTGGAATATTTGCATCTTAGTCGGGAAGAGTATTCTAACAAATCTTCACTATTGGTGGATTTGTTGAATGGTCCAGAAATCCAGGCATTAATCAGACGTGCTGAATGGATCATGCAAGCGAAAATATTTCCCGATCCTCCTCCAGATCGTCGGCCATATCCCTGGCCATTGGTTTAATAAATAAAAATAATACGAGGTGAATTATGGTAATGGTTCGTATCGCTCTGCTAGGATTTGGCAATGTAGGCAAAGCGTTAGCCAATTTATTGTTCGAAAAAAAGCAGGAATTGCTTTCAGAGTATGGTATAGAGTTTATTGTATCCGGTATAGCCACTGGACGCCATGGGTTTGCCATTAATGAGGGTGGTATCGACCTGGAAAAATTATTAGAGAATGTCGAGAAACCTGGTTCGATGGATGATCTTTCTGAGATAAGCCCGATAGTAGATGTGAAAGATTTCATTAAGCGATGTAACGCGCATATTCTATTTGAAAGCATCCCAGTCAATTATCTCAATGGGCAACCCGCGGTGGAGTATTCACGTATGGCTCTGCAAGCAGGAATGCATGTTGTCTCAGCGAATAAAGGTCCGGTTGTTCATGCACACCAGGAATTGACCCAAATTGCCAGACAGCAGAAATGTAAATATTATTTCGAAGCAGCGGTCATGGATGGTACTCCCATCTTCTCACTCTTTCGTTCCACTTTACCAGCAGCGCGCTTGCTAGGTTTTCAAGGAATACTTAACTCCACCACCAACATGAT
>Ga0194126_10012438_pt1 | contig 10776 bp, 7 predicted proteins | sample TA2KigC150mmetaG_FD_148641 | JGI IMG/M metagenome (GOLD analysis project Ga0194126, IMG submission 148641) | Freshwater microbial communities from Lake Tanganyika, Tanzania - TA2015035 Kigoma Deep Cast 150m | ecosystem: Environmental > Aquatic > Freshwater > Lake | place: Tanzania: Lake...
ATGTGCTACCGGATATTTCTTTAAGCAACATGGGAAAATCGCAGACTCAAAATGAATTTTGCAAGAGGCTCAGCTTTTTTGATTTTCACTTCGGATTATCCTATAATTGGCTCATCCAGGCGCAGTCGGCGACAATCGTGGAATTTTTGCCGCCGGTGAGGCTGGATAATGGCAGTTATTCTCAATTCTGGGGAGCCTATATGACCCGCTTATGCCTGATAACGGCTATCTTGCTGATGGTGGGGGTAAGTCCGATGATTGCCGCGGAAAAATTTGAAAAAGACATCATCAAGACTGTGGCCGGGGACCTGGAGATCACCTTTATCGGCCACGGCACCTTGATGTTCGCCTTCGGCGGCAAGGTCATCCACGTGGACCCGGTGGCCCAGTTTGCCGATTACCGAAAAATGCCCCAGGCGGACCTCATTCTCATCACCCACGAGCACCGGGACCACCTGGACTCCAAGGTGGTGGCGACCCTCCGCCAACCCGGAACCCAAATCGTGCTGAACCAGGCCGCCGCGGTCCAGGTGGCCGGAGGGATCGTCATGAAAAACGGCGAGGTTAAAACCGTGGCCGGATTCGTTATCGAAGCGGTGCCGGCCTACAACCTGGTGCACAAGCGGGACAGCGGCGAGCCTTTCCACCCCAAGGGCCGGGACAACGGCTACGTCATCACTTTCGGGGACAAGCGGGTCTACGTGGCCGGGGACACGGAAAACACCCCGGAAATGAAGGCCCTCAAGAACATCGATATCGCCTTCCTCCCCATGAACCTCCCCTACACCATGACCCCGGAGATGGTGGCCGACGCCGCCAAAGCCTTCAAACCCAAAATCCTCTACCCTTACCATTTCGGCAAAACCGACCCCGCCAAACTGACGGCCCTCCTGAAAGACCATAAGGACATCGAGGTGCGGATTCGGAGGATGGAGTAATATCCTCAAAAGGTGCTGAAAGAAGGAAAACCTGGCATTGATCTCCCCTCCCCTTAGCAGGAGAAGGGTGGATGGGAGGAGGCTGTATGAGTTTAACTTAGACCAATTCCCATTAAAAAAGGCAGTATGCCAAGTTGCCATCTAATGAGTAATATGATAGACTGCTCCAAAAAATTTCAAGGGGGCAGTCATGGGAAAAGTTACCAAGAGCATCCCCCACCTTTCCAAGGAGGAGATTCAGGAAAGGATAAAGAGCACGGTAGGATTTTGGCGGGTGCAAAAGTGGTTGGTCATTTGGAATGCCCTGGTCGATCCTCGGCCTGCCAGGGAAATTGCTTTGCACACCGGGCTCGCAGAGCAATCGGTCCACAATCTGATTTCCAAATATAACCGTGTGGGGCCGGAAGCGGTGGAGGGGCCGGGGAAGGGTGGAAGGCGCCGCTCCTATTTAAGCTGGGACGAAGAGGCTTCGTTTTTAGAATCATTCAGACAGGCAACTCTTACCGGTCAGATAGCTACGGCTGCAGAAATCAAAGGGGCGTTGGAAAGGCAGCTCGGTCACAAAGTCCATAAGACTATGGTCTATAAGCTGCTTAAACGACATGGCTGGCGGAAACTTGTACCCCGGCCGTTCCACGTTGATGCCGATAAGCAGGAGCAGGAGGCTTTTAAAAAAACTTCCTGAAATAATTGCTGAAAAACTGGCCAACAGAGACCCTGAAGATCAGCGTCCGGTTTTACTCTTTGCTCAAGACGAAGGACGTTTTGGCCGCATCAGTGATGTCCGGCGTGCCTGGTCACCCCTGGGGATAAGGCCGCAAGCGCCCAGGCAAGTTATCTGAACTTATCTATATGTTTTTACGGCAGTTTGTCGGCGTTGGGAAGAATGACTTCCTTGATCTTGCCCTGGGCCAATACGGAGATGATGAACATCTTCCTGAGACAAGTGGCGGAGGATTTTTCAGGCTATTTTATCCTCATGTTGTTATACCGTGTCCGCTTTCAGGTGCAACAAACTCAACCTGTAACTTATTGATAAATCTTATTTATTTTAACCGAAAACCGAAGACCGAAAACCGAAAACGGTATTAGATCAGGCCGGCTGGCATACATCGCAAAAATTGGAAGTACCTCAAAATATTAGACTGATAAAACTCCCTCCTCGAAGCCCGGAGTTAAATCCTTCCGAACATATTTGGGAGGAGTTACGGGAGAAAAATTTTGCTAACAAGGCATTCCAGGATCTCGATGGAGTAGCGGACAACCTCTGTCGGGGTCTGAATGATCTCGCCAGAGACCCGGAGAAACTTCGTTCGATGACTAATTTTCCATACCTAAATATTACTTGTTAGATGGCAACTTGGTATCATGCCAAGATGCAATCAAAAAGGTATTATTGGGCGCAATTTATTGCGCCCGAAAGGCGGGCGTGATAAATCACGCCCCTACAACTGTTGCCTTTCGACTGCGACTTGGTATTAGACCATTTTCTCTTTCAAGTGCAACAAACTTAATCTGTAACTTATTGATAATCCGTAATTATCTTTACCGAAAACCGAAGACCGAAAACCGTATAAGTTGTGAGGCCCCGGCAAATATGGTAAGGTTAAGGGCAAAAATATCGGAGGAGCACATGTCCGCAGCCTTTCCCGCCAACGCCCGGGAAGCGGTCATCACCTTTCATTACGCCGACCGCATCAAAGCCCAGATCCTCCTGGCCTCCCGCCTGATAGTGCCTCTCAGCCAACTCCAGGGCGAAGCCCGGGAAGGCGGCCGCGTGATCTTCCTGGAGTTCCTCAAGGGCCTGGAGCAGGAAATCAACCTGGCCCAGGTCCAGATCGCGGCTCCAGACATGGTCCGCATCCGCACCGTGATGACCGGCCTCCTGGGCATGGCCGACGCCGGCATGTTCCTGGACCTGCAGCAGCACTTCACCTGGATGATCACGGTGATGGCCACTTACGCCCAGCGGGCCATGGAGTTCCTGGTGAAAGAGAAGCTGATTTAAGGACGGTTTTCTGTTTTCCGTTTTTTTAAATCCGAATGATTCTCTTCTCGTTCCCAAGCTCCCGCTTCGGAACGCACCTTCTATTGCCCAGCTCCGCTTGGCAAAGGACACGGCACGCCATGCCTTATACGGTTTTCGGTTTTCGGTTTTCGGTTTTCGGTAAAGATAATTATGGATTATCAATAAATTACAGATTAAGTTTGTTGCACTTGAAAGAGAAAATGGTATCACCCACAGCCGGGGGCGGCGGTTCCACATTCCATGATTAACTTAGAAGAATTTCGGGCCGGGCGGTTCGGGGTTCCGGTAGCTGGCGCCTCCGAGTTGCCGGGGTTCTGCCGCGATTGTCCCTTCCTGGTGCAGGAGCAGTCCCAGGTGTGCTTTTGCGACGGGCTGTTTTATTATTATTGCGCCTATTCCAAACACGAGAATCCCCATCCCGCCAATCCGCCTTGCCTGAAGACCCGATAACAATAATCACCACAGAGGCGCAGAGGGCGCAGAGAATGTTTTAATTTTTGGCCCCTTGAGGGCCAAGAATACAAAAAATTATGATTCTTTACATGTACTCTGTGCTTTCTGTGCCTCTGTGGTTAAATTTCCATTTCCCTCACCAGGCGATACACCTCAATCAGGGGCAGGCCCTGCTCCTGGGCCAGCCGGCGGCAGGCTTGGTATTCCGGCATCACCCGGCGTTTGCCCCCGTATTCCATCACTTTCACTTCCAGGGGGCCATAGGGCGTTTCCCTGGTCTCCGGCCAGCGCCGGGCCGCCACCCGCTCCACTTCCATGACCCGCACCCCCAGGGTGGTGGAGTCCAGGAACAGCCGCTCCAGGAGGCCCTCCCGGGCCGGGGGGGGCGCGATGACCGTAAGTCGCACCCCGGGGCGGTTCTTCTTCATCTGGAGGGGCGCCAGGGCCACGTCCAGGGCCCCCGCGGCAAAAAGCCCCTCCATGAGGGGCTCGTAAAACTCCGGATTCATGTCATCGATGTGGGTCTCCAGGACCAGCACCTTTTCCCGGAGCCCCGGGGCCGCGGCCAGGGGTTCCCCCAGGTAAACCCGCAGCAAATTGGGGTGGCCGGGCAGGTCCCGGCTGCCGGCGCCGTAGCCCACCCGGGTGAGAAGCATGGCCGGGCAGGGTTCGTATTTGGCCTCCAGGCCCTTAAGGATGACCGCGCCCGTGGGGGTCACCAGCTCTCCCGGGAGGTCCGTGCCGTACACCGGCAGCCCTTTGAGCAACTCCAGGGTGGCCGGGGCCGGATTGGGGAGCCGGCCGTGGGCTGAGGCAATCATCCCCCAGCCCATGGGCAGGGAGCTGCAAAAGACCCGGCTGATTCCCAGCTTTTCCGCCCCATAGGCCGCGCCCACCACGTCCAGGATGGTGTCCAGGCCGCCCAGTTCATGAAAGTGCACCTTTTCCAGGGGCTGGCCGTGGATGCGGGCCTCCACCTCCCCCAGCATCCGGAACATCCCCAGGCAGCGCTGGCGCACCCCCTGGCTCACCGGGGCCTGGGCCACCAGGGCGCAGATTTCGGCGAAGCTCCGGGTGGGTTGGGAAAAGTCGCTGGCAAATTCCACCTTCACCCCGGTGAGATGGTTCTTTTCCACCCGGTAAACCTTCAGCTCCACCCGGGTCTGGGCCGTGAGGCTCAAAACCTCCCGGAGCTCCCGGGCCTCCAGCCCCAAATCGATGAGGGCGCCCAGGGTCATGTCGCCGCTGATTCCGGCGAAGCAATCAAAATAGGCCCAAAATTCAAGCTGCTTGTCCATGGGTGAAAAGCTCCACTTCTCTTACGGCCCGGGCGTCGGCCTGGCGCACCACGAAGCGCAGGTTGCGGAATCGGATGTTTTCCCCCACCCGGGGGAGATCCCCCAACTGGGAGATGAGAAACCCGGCCAGGGTTTCATAGTCTCCCGGGGGAAGGTCCAGTTGCAGGGCTTCGTTGAGGGCGCTGATTTCCATGCGGGCGCTCACCAGGTAATGTCCGGCATCCATTTTTTTGTAAGGCGACACCTCCTGGTCGAATTCGTCGGCGATCTCTCCCACGATTTCTTCCAGTAGGTCTTCAATGGTGACAATCCCCACCGCGCCGCCATATTCGTCCACCACCACCGCCAGGTGGATGCCGGTGCGCTGCATCGTTGCCAGCAGGCGGTCGATCTTTTTCATCTCCGGCGTGTAATGCACCGGCCGGATAAAAGGCTTGATGGACTCCCGGGAGGGTTCTTCTCCCAGGAGATCGAAGCTGTGAAGCACTCCCACCAGGTTGTCGATGCGGCCCTGGTACACGGGCAGACGGGCAAAGTGGGTGGCATTAAATTCTCCCAAGGCCTGGGCGATGGTGGCGCTATCCTGAATGGCCGCCATCCGGATCAGGGGCACCATCACTTCCTTGACGGTGCGGAGACTGAAATGGAGAATGCGGTGGATGATTTTCCGCTCCTGGGTTTCCAGGTCCACCTCGGGGCCGCTTTTCTGCACCACCAGGCGCAGGTCTTCCCGGGTGATGAAGGGCAACTGGCTGGTGTGCCGGGCCCCGGTGATCCACAGGATCGCCCGGGACAGGTGGGCAAAGACAAAAGTGACGGGGGAGATGATCCAGGACACCCCCCACAAAAAAGGACCCAGGCGCTGGGCCAGGCGGTTGGGGTGCTGCCGGGCGATGGACTTGGGGGTGATCTCCGCCAGAATCAAAATCAAGGGGGGAAGCAGGAGCATGGCCACCAGTTCTCCACCCGGCCCCAAGGCCTCGATGAGCACCGCGGTCACCAGAACGGTGTTGGAAATCTCCGCCAGGTTGGAACCCAGGAGGCAGGTGGCCACCAACCGCTCCGGCGTCTCCAGGAGCTTGAGAGCGATTTTCGCTCCCTGCTGCCCCTCTTCCGCCCGGTGTTGCAGCCGCCGGCGGCTGGCGGAAATCAGGGCGATCTCCGAGGCGGAGAAAAAGGCCTCCAGCAGCAGCAGCGGGATGAAAATCAGGAGAACGCCGAATATCATGGCGAACCCCGCTTGACCTCCACCTCCAGGAGGCGAGTGCCTTTCATCCGCACCACCGTGAAGGTCAGATCCTCATAAGACGCGTGGTCGCCCACCCGGGGCAATTCCCCGCACAGGGAAAAAACCAGGCCGCCCACGGTATCGAACTCTTCCATGGGTAGATTCACATCCAGCAGGTCATTAAAATCCGTCAGGGAAACCGCGGCCTTGACCCGCCACACCCCGGGAGCGATTTCCTCCCAGAGTTTTTCTTCTTCCTTGAATTCCTGGGGGATTTCTCCGAAGAGTTCTTCCAGCAGGTCTTCCACCGAGACCAGGCCCACCAGGGTGCCGTATTCATCCACCACCAGGGCCAGCCGCTGACGGCGGGATTGGAGTTCGGTGAGAAGATCAAAGGCCCGCTTGTTTTCCGGCACGTAATAGGGCGGCCGCAGCAGGTTCAGGATTACCTTGTCGTCGCAGACCGTCTTTCCGGGGCAGTAAAACAGCAGGTCCTTGGCATGGAGAATCCCCAGCACCGTGCCCTTGTAATTCTGGTAAATGGGGACCCGGGAAAACCGGGAATGTTTGACGGCCTCGATCATCCGGTCCAGGGGCATATCCAGGGGGAGGCTGAAAATGTCGGGCCGGGGAACCATAATCTGCCCCACCCTTAATTCGCCGAAATCCAGAAGGTTTTGAATGAAATCCCGTTCCAGGGCGGCAATCATGCCCCCCCGGTGACTTTCCTCCACCATCCGGACAAAATCCTCCTGGTGCACCGCGGGGACCGGCAGGTCCGTGCGAAATCCCAAGGTGGCCAGGATTCCCCGGCTCACCTGCATGAGGATAATTCTGACGGGGGCCAATATGACTACGGCCAGCCGCGCCACCGGAGCCACCAGGGGCGCCAGGCGCGCCGGGTAGGCAAGGGCGATGGACTTGGGGATTATTTCCCCCAGGAGCAATAGGGTGGGAGACATTACCACCAGGGCGATCCATTTTCCTTTATCGCCCCAGAGGGTGAGGGCCAGGGAAGTGGCCAGGACCGAAGCCATGATGGTGACCACCTCCACCCCCAAGATCAACGTGACCAAGAGTCGCTGGGAGCGGAGCAGCAGGGATTCCACCAGCTCTCCCCGGGCCGGCCGCCTTTCCTTGAGCCGCAGCCGGTCCAGGGGGCTCAGGGCGAACAGGGCGGTTTCCGCGGTGGCGAACAGGCCATATAGGAGAAGAAGCACTCCCAGGACCAGCCAGCGGGTCAGGTGTTCCGTTTCCATAAGTGTGGGGTGGGCATGGCCCACCAAGCAGTTACCAGTTTTTTTAGTTTTTAGTTTTCAGCTTCAGGAAAATACCCGGCCGCTGACTTTGGCGGGTGCGGCGGCCCGCCCCACCAATAAAAAATCCTCACACCAACGGCCGGGGCGCGGCCCCGGGGAGGCGTTTTTTAACCATCTTCTCCCGGGGGGCCGGCTCAAAGGGGGAGTGCACCAGGGCCTCCTGCAGCACTTCGTCCATGCCGCTCACCGGAACGAACTTGATGCGGCGTCGCACTTTCTTGGGGATTTCCACCAGGTCTTTTTTATTGGCCTCGGGGATGATGACCTTGCCCATGTGAGCCCGCAAAGCCGCAATGGCCTTTTCCTTCAAGCCGCCGATGGGTAGGATCTTGCCCCTTAAAGTGATTTCCCCGGTCATGGCCACGTCCCGGCGCACCGGTATCTGGGTGAGGGCGGAAATCAGGGCGGTAGCTATGGTTACTCCGGCGGAAGGTCCGTCCTTGGGAGTGGCCCCCGCGGGCACATGGATGTGGATGTCCATCTTTTCGTAGAAGTCCGGGGCCAATTTGAGGCGCTGGGCCCGGGAACGGGCGTAGGACAGGGCCGCCTGGCCCGATTCCCGCATCACCTCTCCCAACTGTCCGGTCAAGGTGAGCTGGCCCTTCCCCGGCATCAGGGAAGCCTCCACCGCCAGGATTTCCCCCCCCACCTGGGTCCAGGCGAGACCGGTGGCCACTCCCACTTCGTCTTTTTCCAATTCCTTTTCGGGCAAAAACCGGGGCGGGCCCAGGAACTTGTGGAGATTGCCCCGGGTGATGGGAAAAGGCCCCTTCTCCCCTTCGGCAATGCGCCGGGCCACCTTGCGGCACAGCGCCCCGATTTCCCGCTCCAAATTCCTCAGCCCCGCCTCCTGGGTGTAATGGACAATGACCCCCCGGATGACTTCCGAGGAAAGCAGCAGTTCCCCGGGCTTGAGACCGTTTTCCTTGAGTTGGCGTGGGAGCAGGTGGCGGCGTAGGATCTCCAGCTTCTCATCTTCGGTATAGCCCGCCAGGCGGATGATCTCCATGCGGTCCTTCAGGGCCGAAGGGATGGGATCCACCAAATTGGCGGTGGTGATGAACATTACCTTGGAGAGGTCAAAGGCCACATTGAGGTAGTGGTCGCTGAAGGAGTGGTTCTGCTCCGGGTCCAGCACCTCCAGCAGGGCCGCGGCGGGGTCGCCCCGGAAATCCATGCCGATCTTGTCCACTTCATCCAGGATGAACACCGGGTTGTTGGACCCGGCGGTTTTAATCCCCTGGATAATGCGCCCCGGCATGGCCCCGATGTAAGTGCGGCGGTGGCCCCGGATCTCCGCTTCGTCCCGCATGCCGCCCAAAGAGATGCGGGTGAACTTGCGGCCCATGGCCCGGGCGATGGATTGGCCCAGGGAGGTCTTCCCCACCCCCGGCGGACCGACAAAGCAGAGAATGGGGCCTTTCATCTTTTTCTGGAGCTTGCGCACACTAAGGTATTCCAGAATGCGGTCCTTCACCTTCTCCAGGTCGTAATGGTCCGCGTCCAGGATGGCCTTGGCCTCCTTGACGTCCAGCTTGTCCCGGGTGCTTTTGCTCCAGGGCACCTCCACCAGCCAGTCCAGATAGGTGCGCACCACCGAAGCCTCCGCGGCATCCGGATGCATCTGCTCCAGGCGGGAAATCTGTTTCAGGGCCTCTTCTTCCGCCTGCTTGGGCATCCTTGCCTGGGCAATCTTGGTGCGGTAGTCTTCCATCTCCTTGTGAGTTTCATCCAGGTCTCCCAGCTCTTTTTTGATGGCCCGGAGCTGCTCCCGCAAAAAATACTCCCGCTGGGTGCGGTCGATCTCCTCCCGGGCCTGGGACTGGATCTTGGCCTGGAGGGCTGACACTTCCAGCTCCTTCCGCAGGAAATCGTTGACCTTGATGAGGCTCTGAATGGGGTCCAGCTCCTCCAGCACCGCCTGGGCTTCCTCGATCTTGAGTCGCAGGTTGGCGGCCACCAGGTCCGCCAGGTGTCCGGGGTCTTCGATGGATTCCAGAATAGCCAGGAGGTCCGGGGAAATGATCCCCTTCAAGGTCAGAATCTTTTCCGACATCTCCCGGGCATTGCGCATCAAAGCCTCGGTGGTGGGAGAAATTTCCCCGGCCGGGGTTTCCTCAATGACCTGCAATTTCACCTGGAAGTAAGGCCGCAACTGGAGGAACTCCTCCACCGCAGCCTTGGCCTTGCCCTGAACCAGGATCTTGAGGCGCCCATCGGGGAGCTTGAGCATCCGGAGGATGAGGCTCACCGTGCCGGTGGGGTAAATATCCTCCGGTTCCGGGGCTTCCATGGTCTGGTCTTTTTGCGTGGCCAGAAGCAGCAGGCGGTCTTGCGCCAGGGCCGCTTCGATGGCCAGGACCGAGGCCTCCCGTCCTACAAACAGGGGCAGCACCATGTTGGGAAAGACCACCACGTCCCGCACCGCCAACAGGGGCAAGACCTGGGGGATAATGATCTCTTCTTTTTCTTCTTCCTTGGGACTGGCCATATGGTCTCCTAACCAGGCCGCGCCTGCCCCTTCACCGCCGGGATTGGCCTGGGAAATTACTGATAAGCCCGGTTTTCATCCGGAAAAAATCCGGGGGGTTCTATGCCGAAAATTTCGCGACTACCCGCAACTATAAGGCTTATCGATACAAATGGCAACGCCGCTAATCGGTTTTCGGCCTTTCAGTCAAGTATTTGGCTCTCACCAAGTCCAGAGGGCCATTGCCGGCGGCAGAATTAACCCAAAGCCGGGCTATCCTATAAAATTCCCCTGGCGCAGGCTTCCGGCTCCCTCCCACCCGGTCAGGAGGAACCCATGCGCTTCTCCCTTGCGGCTGCGGTAAAAGCATTTGGTATTATTTGTCTAAATGTTGTATGATAAGAATTCAAGAATTGGGGGAGAAAAATTGGGGGGGAAAGCCAACCCGGCCGTGGCTGCCAAGCTCCGGCCCGTTCCTGACACCTTTTTCACCCGGCTGGCGCGGGCCGTGGACCGCGCCGGGGACGCCCTCCTGCGCCTGCAGCACCCGGAAGGCTACTGGTGGGCGGAGCTGGAGTCCAACGTCAGCATCACCGCGGAATATGTCATGCTCCACCGCTTCCTGGGGTTGGACGGCAGCAAGATCCCCCGGATGGCCGCGGACATCCTCAACCGGCAGCTTCCCAACGGCGGCTGGTCCATCTGGTATGGCGACGGCGGCGAACTGAGCGCCACGGTGGAGGCTTATTTCGCCCTGAAGCTGGCCGGACTGTCCCCGGAAGACGAGCCCATGGTCCGGGCCCGGAACTTCATCCTGGCCCGGGGCGGCGCTTTAAAAACCCGGGTCTTCACCCGCATCTTCCTGGCCCTCTTCGGCCAAGTATGTTGGGACGGCATTCCCCTCCTGCCGGTGGAGTTCATGCTCATTCCCCCCTGGTCGGGCCTGAGCATCTACGAATTCTCCAGTTGGACCCGGGCCACCGTGGTGCCCCTGATGATTATCATGGCCCAACGGCCGGTGCGGTTCATTCCCCCGGAGCA
>Ga0194126_10012442_pt1 | contig 10775 bp, 6 predicted proteins | sample TA2KigC150mmetaG_FD_148641 | JGI IMG/M metagenome (GOLD analysis project Ga0194126, IMG submission 148641) | Freshwater microbial communities from Lake Tanganyika, Tanzania - TA2015035 Kigoma Deep Cast 150m | ecosystem: Environmental > Aquatic > Freshwater > Lake | place: Tanzania: Lake...
TGGATTGACTGACGACCAATACACTCCCGCATAGAACTGCTATTGCATCAAAAAAAGACACTCGTAAATGTCACCCCGGCCGGTCTCCCTGCAATCTGCAACACTCTCCTCTGGAGCGCGCGATGGCACGTCGCGCATCTGGGACGCCTCGACGAGCCATGTGATCCGCAGCTTTCCGGCGACCGCCGGCGAGCCGAATCCCGCCGTCTTTTCCGCCGACGGCGCTCGAGTTCTGGCCGGCAGCGGCCTCAATCTTCCTCATCTGTGGGACGTCCTCTCTGGTGCTGAGTTGCGCACCTTTGTGGGCCATACCGCTGCAGTCACCGCGGTGGCGCTGTCGCCCGATGGGACGAAGGCGTTGACCGGAAGCGCGGATGGGATCGCGATTTTGTGGGACGCCAACACAGGCGCCCGCCTGTATACGTTATCAGGCCACACCCAGGCCGTCACCGCAGTGGCATTTTCGCCCGACGGCACCCGCGCGCTGACTGCCTCCAGTGACGGTTCGATCGTGCTGTGGGATGTGGCTTCCGGCGCCCAGACTGCCGCTTTCAACCAGGGCAGCCCCGTCGTGTCGGCAGTGTACTCACCCGACGGAAAACACCTCGTTTCCTGCAACGCGTCTCAGCCGAGCACGGCCTACCTGTGGGAGGTATCCTCGGGTGCAGTGCTCCGCACTTTCTCGGATACAGCTACGACGGCCGCGATGGGGGGGGTGGCAATATCGCGCGACCAGGCTTTGATCGCCACCAGCCATGCCGACGGCCGGGTGCGGCTCTGGCAATCCGGCCTGAAGATCGCGCCGCTCTATCCGATCACGCCGTTGGCGGTGGGTTCGGAATTGCCGGTGACGCTGCGCTCCAACGGCTTCGCGTACTTCGAGATCGAGACCGAAGCGGGGCGCAATCTGCTCATCACACTCGGCCAGGGAGTTGCCAGGCAGTCGCAACAAACCAAGCGAAACCGCGATGTTGGCAGGTTTGCCGATCCATCCATCGGATTGACGGAGGCGCTTTCGGTTACCGCCACCATTGATCCGACGGCCGTGCGGCTGTTTGCACGTTACAGCAGCCTTCCGTCCGCCTTTGAATACGACTACTTCGACCAGACGCCTGTCTCGAACCTTCATGCCGAGATACCCATTGCACCCACCAGCGCGGGCAAGTACTACGTGCTGGTCCTTGCTCCTGATCTGCCCCAGGGCTCCATCAACACCAGCATTCGTGCAGACTATACCACTTCTCACGTCAGCAATATCTCGCCGGATCGCGGGGGCAATACCGGGAGTGTCACGGTAAAGATCACCGGAACAGGGTTCACGGCTGACACAGTGGCCCGCCTGGTGGCGCCGGGAGGGGCGCTCATAACGGGCGAGATGCCCGTGCTGAACAACCCCGCGGAGATGTTTTTCACGTTTAACCTGCGCGGTGCCGCGCCTGGCCTCTACGATGTCCAGATCGAATGCCCAGGCCACCCACCCACCTCCCTGGTGGATGCCTTTGAGGTCACCCTCGGCACCGGCTCACACCTCGCGGCCCAGTTGGTGGCTCCCTCAGCAGTTCGTGGCTTCAAGTATCACACATTGTGGCTCGAATATGCCAACGTGGGCGATGCGAATATGGCCGCTTCTCTATTCATCGTCTCCACCTCCCCGACCGTACCTGTTACGTTGCGCAAGGAGACCCCCTATGAGCCGCGATCGGTCGAGATCCTTGGCGTCAACTTCGACGGGCCAGCGGGTGTGCTCCCCCCTGGTGCAATGTATCGCATCCCCATCTACTTCTGGGCCGACCTCATGGGCGAGATCACCTTTAGCCTGAAGGTCATGATGGCTGACGCCACGCCCATTGACTGGGATGCGGTGGAGGCGGGGGTGGAATTGGGGGATACACCCCCTGATCTTTGGGCCGCGACCTGGGACAACTTCAAGGCCCAAACTGGCGCCACCTGGGCCGACTATCTGCGCGCCCTCGACGACCAGGCTACCTACCTGGCAGGATCCGGAAGCCTGGTGTATGACGCACGTGAGCTCTTCTCATCCGCTATGAGCAGGTCAGTAGGTACCTATGTACACCGCACGTTAGCCTGGAGCGTGGACGCCTACTCTGCTGCGCGCGGCCTATCTATGGCATTCGGCCGCACGTCCCTGGACACACTCGACCAGCGCTTCAACGCCGGCCCCTTCGGCAGGAGTTGGTCCCACAACTACGAATATGCGCTCACCTGGCCGGACCAGGATACGGCCATAGTGACGGGCCCAGGCGGCACCGCGAGGCCGTTTGGCAGGCACCTGGATGGATCGTGGCAAGCCGCGCCCGGTGACCTGGGTGTCCTCGAAGAAATGATGGATCTGACTTACCGGCTGCGCGAAGGAGATGGATCAGCATGGTGGTTTGATTCCTTGGGCCGCCTGATGTACCTTGAGGAACCGAACGGCAACCGGATTACCTTACATTACAGCGGGAATCGCCTGACCGGGGTGAGCCACTCCAACGGCCAGAGCTTCGCTTTGGAATACAATGCCCAGGGGCGCATCGGCCGTCTAACGGACCACGCCGGGCGTGCGACTGAGTATTTCTACGACGCCAGCGGTGAGCATCTTCTCAGCGTGGTCGCGTCCGGTGGCGTTACCACCCACTATTCCTACGTCCCGGCCACCGGAGGACCGGCGAATCATGCCCTGCAGACGATCACCTATCCCGATGGCACGCACCAGTACTACGCCTATGACGGTCGGGGGCGTCTGGCGGCCCAATGGCGCGATAACAATACTGAACGGGTAGAGTTCACCTACGACGCGCAGGGAGCCGTGTGGGTGAAGGATGCATCGAACGCGGTGAGCAAGCTGGACCTGGGCGCGCTTGGTCAGCCCCTGGAAGTGCAGGACCCCCTGGGCAACCGGGGGCGGTTCCAGTATGATCAAGCATTCAATCTGACCCGCCTGACCAAGCCGGATGGTGGGACATACGTGATGGCTTACGACAATCAGGGTAATCCGACCCAGGCGACCGATCCGCTGGGCAATATCATCACGATGGGTTACACGCCCGACCTCAACCGTCTGGATTGGCTGCGCGACGCCAGGGGCAATCTCACTGACTTCATCTACAACAGTGCAGGCAACGTGACCGCCATTACCTATCCCGATGGCCGCCTAGAGACTTTCAGCTATGACTCGACCGGCAACCTGGTCAACGCCGCGAATCGCCGCGGGCAGGCCGTCACCTTTTCTTACAACGCGCTGGGCCAGATCACCCGGAAGGTGTATCCCGATGGCAGGACTGTGGACTATACCTACGACGCGCAGGGGAATCTCCTCTCTGCAGCCGACTCCGCCACGGGGGCGATCACCATGCAGTACGACGCGCGCAATTTCCTGACGCGCATCGGGTACCCGGGGGGCCAGTGGTTCACGTTCGAGTACAATGACGCCGGGCTGCGTACGCGGTGCACCAGCCACGACGGCTATACGCTCAACTACTACTACGACGCGGCCGGACGGCCGGCGCGCCTGACCGATGGCGTCGGTGCGGAGATCATCCGCTATGCGTATGACAGCGTCGGCCGTCTGAGCAAAGAGACGAAGGGAAATGGAACATACACCACTTACGCTTACGATGCAGCCAGCCAACTCCTCCACATGGTCAACTACGCCCCGGATGGCGCGGTGCAGTCACGCTTCGACTACACTTACGACATCAACGGCAACCGCACATCCATGACCACGCTGGCCGGCACCACCTCCTACCAATATGACGCCATCGGCCAGTTGGTGGACGTCACCTACCCTAACGGCCGTCACATGGTCTACACCTACGACGCGGAGGGCAACCGCGTGACTGTCTCCGACAACGGCGCTGCAACCGCCTATGCCGTGAACAACATGAACCAGTACACCCAGGTCGGCGGCGCAACATACACCTACGACGCCGACGGCAACATGACGTCCAGGACCGACGCAACCGGCATGACCACCTACCAGTACGACGCCGAGAATCGCCTGGTCCGAGTAGTCACCCCTGTCGACGGCACCTGGGAATACACCTACGATGCCCTGGGCAACCGGGCTGTCGTCAGCCACAACGGAGCGGTGACCCGTTTCATCCATGACCCTACGGGCCTGATGGATGTGGCCGCCGAATATGATGGCAGCGGTGTGCTAACAGCGCGCTATATTCACGGTTTTGGCCTGGTCGCGCGTGTGGGCGCTGCTGGCGCGCCGGCCTACTACGCCTTCGATGCCGGCGGCAACACGCGCCAAGTGACCGATGGTAGCGGCGGCATCGCCAACACTTACGACTACGATCCGTTTGGCGTTCCCCTCCTGGTGAACGAGACTATCCCCAACCCATTCCGGTATGTGGGACGATTGGGTGTGATGGCGGAGGCGAATGGGTTGCAGTTTATGCGGGCCAGATACTATAGCAGTCAGCTCGGAAGATTCATCACGGTAGACCCCATCGGTTTGCTGGGTGGCGACACAAATCTGTACACCTATGCCGGCAACGATCCAATCAATGCCTCTGACCCACAGGGAACGTTTGTTTTTGTGCTCGCCCTCGCAGGCGCAGCGACAGGCGGCCTGCTCAACGCAGGTTTTTACGCACTGGGCCAAGCTCTTGGAGGGCAATCCATCTCTGGGTGGGGTCTGGCGGGCGCGTTTGCATCGGGCGCGCTGTATGGCGGTGTTGTCGGTGGCACGGGTGGCCTCGCGAGCTGGGGCACTTTGGGAAGCTTCGCGGGAATGGCGACATGGGGGGGAATCACCAGCGGTTTTGGTCACTTGATAGAACATGGAAGAGGTTCGAGTTTGAGTGGGCTTTGGGGTTCCATGGTGGCTGGTATCGCAACCGGCTGGATACCGATGAAAATGCTCGGCTTTAACGGCAAATGGGGTATGAATATGTTCGGGAAGGCGCTCCGGAACGCATTGCTGGGTCTTAACAAGACCGGTAAGTCTTTATACGGGTCTCTGTTTGCCAGCATGGCTGCCGGTTTCATCTGGAGTATGGCTACAAACATCGTTCAGGCCATTGACCCCAACGACAAACTTGGCCCCGCGGGGATCGGTTCTCAGCGGGCTGTCCCTGCGGATGGTGAATTGACCTATACAATCAATTTCGAGAACGCGATCACGGCCACTGCGCCGGTCCAGGAGCTGGTGGTCGTAGACCAACTCGATCCGAATCTCGACTGGACGACGTTCCAGTTTTCCGATGTGGCGTATGGCAACCAGTTGCTCTCAGTTTCAAACGATTCGCTGCAGTTCTCAGCCCGCGAATTCCCGACGCCCCCGACGATCACGGGTACGACCCAGGGCCCCATGGCCGTGGATATCACGGCCTCGCTCAATCCGCAGACGCGGCGCGTGGAATGGCGCTTGAAGGCCATTGACACGGCCACCGGCCTGCCGCCCGAAGATCCGTTTGCCGGCTTCCTGCCCCCGGAGGATGGCGCCGGTCACGGCCAGGGGCATGTCAGCTTCTCGATCCGGCCCAAGCCCGGCATTGCCATCGGAACGCGTATCACGAACACGGCACGTATCATCTTCGACAACAACAACCCGATCGCGACGAACGAAGTGTGGAACACCATCGGCGATCTCAGCCAGTTGCAGTTCGAAGCGGGCATGTATGAGGTGGACGAAGATGCGGGCACCGCCACCGTCACCGTCCGGCGCGTCGGCGGCCAGCTTGGCCGGGTCACCGTCAACTATACAACCAGCAATGGCAGCGCCACCGCTGGCGCCGATTACGTTGCTGCGGCAGGAACCCTCACCTTTGCCGATAGGGACACGGCCGACAAGATGATCACCATCACGATCAAAGATGATGCCCTGGCCGAAGGCAATGAGACGCTGTTCCTGACTTTGAGCGACCCCACTGGCGGCGCCACCCTGGGCGAACCGAAGACAGCCACGCTGACAATTGCCGACAACGAAGCGTTGCCAACCGGCGCAGACCTGGCCCTCAGTAAGGTTGCCAGCCCTGTTTCGGTCACGGTAGGGAGTATCGTGACCTATACCCTCACTGTCGCCAATCAGGGACCCAAGGCGGCTACGGGTGTCATTCTAAGCGATCCTCTCCCGGCAGGCTTCTCTCTTGTCTCGATCACAGTCAGCCAGGGTGCGTGCGATGGAGGCAACATCATCACCTGTGGGCTTGGCGCGATCAACAGCGGCGCGACGGCCACCGTCGTTATCGCTGTCGCGGTAACGGCAGCGGGAACCGTGACCAATACTGCCACCGTGACCGGAAATGTGAGCGACGGCGACATGACCAACAACAGCGCCGCCTCGACAACCACAGTCAATGCGCCTCCGCCGATCGCCCCTGTTGTATCCATCGGTCGCGATGGAGAGGTTCTCGTCTTGAGTTGGACCCATCGGTCTCAGAATACATCCTATCAACTCTGGCGAGGCACAGTGCCCTACTTCACACTTGATGATAGCAGCGTGCTTGTGGCCAGCGGCATGCCGCCGGTTCCGAACTGCGTGCGTGTGGAGTTGACGATCGTCTGCACCGACAGCGGGGCGGTGGGCAACCCGGCGCTAAATCACTTCTACCTGGTGCGCGCCTTCAACTCGGCCGGCACGTCAGCAGACTCGAATCGCGTGGGGGTGTTTGGTTTCTCGTTGATGCCAGGGAGTCAATGACAACCGCTGCGCTTTCCGCTACACTGGCACCTTGGAGGCACTATTCGGCGTTGTGCTTTGGAGACAAGCACGCGATGCCAAACGAACTCGCTCGCTGCCGCGCCCGCGACCTGGGCCTCGCGCCTGGCGTCCTGCCGGCCGGCCAGTTCAACGCCATCACCGATGTGGCGGGCGTGCGCGTGGGTCACGTCACCCTCATCGAGGGGGATGCCATCCGCACCGGCGTCACCGCGATCCTGCCCCACGGCGGCAACCTCTACCAGGACAGGGTTCCGGCTGGCCTGGCGGTGGGGAACGGCTTCGGCAAGCTCATGGGCAGCACGCAGGTAGAGGAGTTGGGCGAGATCGAGACCTCGATCGTGCTCACCAACACCCTGGCCGTGCCCCAGGCGGCCGAGGCGGTCATCGCCTGGACGCTGACACAACCAGGCAACGAAGCGGTCGTCTCGGTCAGTCCGGTGGTCGGTGAGACCAACGACAGCCGGCTGAACGACATCCGTCGCCGCGCGGTGACTCCTGAGCACGTGCGACTGGCCATTGAAGCTGCCCAGGAAGGACCAGTCGCGGAGGGGTGCATCGGCGCGGGCACAGGCACGGTCGCGTTCGGCTGGAAGGGCGGCATCGGGACCAGCTCACGGCGGCTGCCGGAGGGGCGCACGGCCGTGCGCCCCTACACGGTCGGCGTGCTGGTGCAGGCCAACTTCGGCGGCGTGCTGCAGATGGCCGGCGTGCCGGTGGGCCTGGCGTTGGGGCGCTATTATCTGCGGGAGGTCGTCGAACGAGGCGACGCCGACGGTTCGATCATGATCGTCGTCGCCACCGATGCGCCGCTCTCCGACCGCAACCTGACGCGCCTGGCGCGGCGCGGCCTGGCGGGTCTGGCGCACACGGGCGCGAGCATGGCCGACGGTTCGGGGGACTACGCCCTGGCCTTCTCGACAACCGAGAGCGTGCGCCGCACACCTGCACGGCGGAGTGGTCTGGCAACTGTGACGGAGCTGCCGAATGCCCTGCTGTCACCCCTGTTCGAGGCGGTAATCGAGGCGACCGAAGAGGCGATCTACAACGCGCTCTGCATGGCGAACACGATGACCGGATATCGCGGGGTGACGATAGCGGCGCTGCCGCTGGCACGAGTGGCCGAGTTGTTCGCAACCGATAGGCGTCACCCACCGCTGGCTGGCTCTCTGCCGACTGCCCAACACCCCGCCTGACCCCACACCCCCGCTGATACCACTCGTAAGCCCAGATGCCCAACGCGACTGCCGGGCCATCCGGTGAGAACTGGGAGCGCCCTTGCGCCATATTGAAACCGCACCGCAGAGCGGCCATTGGACATCATTGCATTTCTATGCTATTATATACGTGCTAAACACGTATTTGAGGGCATATAAATGCAGCTTCGACCAACAACTGGCGTCACAGAAGGCCATTTGCTCGCTGCTTTGGATCTGGCCGGCATTTCCGTGCTGAATCTGGCGCAGGATCGGGCGCGCCTGGCCTTCCTCGCCGATGACGAATTGGCCGATGCGCTCTACCGTCTGCGCCGCAAGGGCTGGCTGATCCCCGTCGAGCGCGGCACGTACCTGGTGGTACCCCGCGCCGGAACCCATGGCTGGGACGAACACCCGTTTCTCGTCGTAGCGGCGTTGCTGGCTGGCGACTACTACGTTTCCTTCTGGACGGCGCTGGCTCACTACGGCCTGACTGAGCAACTACCCGCCACTGTGTTCGTGGCGTTAGCGGGTCGGCGGAAAAAGGCATTCGTCTTTCACCGCCAGACCTTTCGTTTCGTGACCCTGCCGGCGCACCGCTTCTTCGGCTGGCGTGAGGTCCCGATCGATGACCAAACCTGCCGCATCGCGGAGGTCGAAAAGGCGTTGGTGGATGCCCTGTACCAGGAGCAATACGGCGGCGGGATCATCGAAGTTGTCAAGTGCCTGCACCATGCCCGCGGCGTCGTCGATCCGGCCCGCCTCATCGCCTATGCCGTGCGGATGGATAGCGCGGCGCTCTGTCGGCGCCTGGGCTATCTGATGACTATCCTGGGCTGGCGCGAAGCGTCGGGATTGTTGCCTTACCTGGGCCGCACGCCTGAGACGTACCTTTCTACCCTGCTCCCCCGGACATCGGCGCTTTTCGACGAACAGTGGAAGCTGTGGGTGAATGTGCCCACGGAGGTCTTGACTGGATGGCAAGAGAACGGCTGACGTTGACGCGTGCCAGGCTGATGCAACTGGCTGGCGAGAGGGGGCTGAACGTGTATCACCTGGAAAAGGACTACGTGCCCACCTGCCTCCTGCGCCAGATTGCCCAACAACCGGATCTCGCCGAAAGCCTGATCCTCAAGGGAGGTCTGGCGCTGCATCACATTTACGGTAATTCACGCCTGTCGGTGGATCTGGACTTCACCGGTCGGCGGCGTGTGGATGCGGAACGGATCCGCGAGGTGATCGCAATGACCGCGGGGTTGAGCATCCACATCCCCAGGGAGCTTCCGCCGACCCGCTTCTCGCTTCATCTGCGGCCGATTTCGTATCGCGGACCGTTGGGCGTGCCGGGGACAGTCGAAATCGAGGTCAGTTACCGCGAAGAAGTGCTCTTGCCGCCGGATACCGTCCCGTTTCACAATCTCTTCTTCGACAGCTTTCCGGTGTCGGTGATGCAGCTCGATGAAATCATCGCCGAGAAGGTGCGGGCGCTCTACCAAAGGCCTAAGCCTGGCGATCTCTACGACCTCTACTTCATCTTCACCCAGCCAGCCCTGACCTATCACCCCGAAGTCATCAACGACTTGGTGCCGGTCAAATTCAAGCTGGTGGCTGGCGGCGCGTGGATCTCTTCCAACATGCCGAGGAGATCGCGGCCCTGTGGGACGCCCATCTGACCGGAGTCGCGCCGGGCGAATGTCCGGCCGTCGCCGACGCGGTGGATCTGGTGAGCCGCAAGCTGCGTTTCTTGCGCTAACGCCAACCAGCGCCGTCAATCTGCCCCCCGGCATCCTGATCGCATGGCTGATGGCAGACGCACCCAATTCGCCCGCAGCGGCGGCTCTGCGCACGGACGATATCCGCTGTATCGCGGCGCGGAATTGATCGCCGCTTTTGACAGGAGCCCTGCCGCAAGGTATAATATAAGCAGCTTAGAATAAGCTACTTATACACAGGCCGAGAGAGACCATGCCACACAAGTTCGTTGGTCGCCAGCGCGAGATTGCCGAGCTCAACGCCGTGTTGGCCCGCCCAGGGGCGCAGTTCATCCTGGTCTACGGCCGGCGGCGGGTGGGCAAGACCACGCTGATCTTGCATTGGGCCGGCCAGACCGGCCGGCCGGTCATCTACTGGGTGGCCGCCCGCGACACACCGGCGCAGCTCCGGCAGGGCTTCATGCGCGCCGTGTGGCAGTGGGCGCATCCCGGCAGCCAGGCCATCCCGCGCTTCGCGTCCTGGCAGGAGGTCTTCGCCGCAACGGCCGATCTGATCGGGAACCAGCCGGTGATCCTGATCATGGACGAATTCTCCTACGCCGCCGAATCCGACCCCGCCCTGGCCTCCCACCTGCAGGCAGCCTGGGACCACCTGTTCAAAGAACGTCCGTTGACCATCGTGTTGGCCGGCTCGCACATCGGCGTGATGGTCGAGCAGATGAGCTACAACGCGCCGCTCTACGGCCGCTTCACCGCGCAACTGCCGGTCACGCCCCTGGCCTTCCCTGCGCTGGCGGATTTTCTGCCCCGTTACACCGCGGCCGAGCGCGTCGCGGTATATGCAGTCGTCGGCGGCATCCCGGCCTATCTGGAGCAGTTCGACCCGGCGCAGAGCCTGAGCGCCAATCTGAAGGGCCTCTTGATGCAGCGCACGGGCCTCTTCCGCAGCGAGCCGTTCATCCTGATCGGCGATGTCATCCGCCGCGAGACCCAGACCTACGAGGCGATCCTGAAGGCAATCGCGGCCGGCAATCGGACGCCCGCTGACATCGGCGGCCTGCTGGATCGGCCGGCCTCCTATCTCAGTCCCAATGTCATTAAGTTAGCATTAGGCTGCGCGGGAAGGGTGTAGTATGCTTCCTGCAATCTCAACAGGAGGCTCACTATGCCTGAAACTACCGCGGCTCGATGCAC
>Ga0194126_10012448_pt1 | contig 10771 bp, 10 predicted proteins | sample TA2KigC150mmetaG_FD_148641 | JGI IMG/M metagenome (GOLD analysis project Ga0194126, IMG submission 148641) | Freshwater microbial communities from Lake Tanganyika, Tanzania - TA2015035 Kigoma Deep Cast 150m | ecosystem: Environmental > Aquatic > Freshwater > Lake | place: Tanzania: Lake...
TCCGGAACTGCAGGGCCGGGTCACAGTGCTGAACAAGGACGGCGCCATCGCCGCGCAAGTGGGCGATAATCCGAACGCAAAGGAGCGCGCGAATTACGGCCTGCCGCCGGACCAGTGGAAGGACGGCATCTGCAACTCCCCGCACGGGGCTTCGATGGATAAAGACGGCAACTTGATCGTGGCGGAATGGAGCCAGTTTGGCCACCTGCACAAGTTCATGCGCGTCAAGTAGAGGCTGACGGCGAGGAGCCTCAAGGTTGAGTCTGAGCTGAGCTGAGAGCGCGTTTTGAAAATGCCTTTTGGGGGAACAGGCCACTGGCCTGTTGCTACAGGCTACCCGCCTGCCGCAATGTTCGACGGCAAGTTGCCGCCGAAAACGGGCTGGTAGCCCGTTCCACCTATTTTCAAAACACGTTCTGGGCGAATTGCTGCAGAGCTGCCTTAAAGGTTTGCAACGCCGGAAGCAGTTGCCGTAGTCTGCCCGGACAGACGGAATGAAAATTTACATCGACGGGAAGTTTTACAGCGAACAGAACGCAAAGATTTCGGTTTTCGACCACGGACTTTTGTACGGAGACGGCATTTTCGAGGGGATCCGGGCTTACCACGGGCGCGTGTTCAAACTCAAGGAGCACATTGACCGTTTGTTTTGCTCCGCGAAAGCAATCCTGCTCACCCTGCCCCTGTCGCACGCCGAACTCATGCGCGCAGTCGTGGCGACTTGCCGTCAGAACCGGATCCGGGACGGCTACATTCGACTGGTGGTGACGCGCGGCGTCGGAGGCCTGGGGCTGAACCCGAACCGATGCAAGCGGCCCTCGGTGATTGTCATCGCGGACAAGATCCAGCTTTACCCCCAGGAATTTTATGAACGCGGGCTGGAAATAATTACCGTGGCGACGGTGCGCAATTTGCACAGCGCCTTGAACCCCGCGATCAAATCACTCAACTATCTCAACAACATTCTTGCGAAGATTGAAGCGAACAACGGCGGCTGCGAAGAGGCGATCATGTTGAACGCGGAAGGATTCGTTTCCGAATGCACTGGGGACAATATCTTTATCGTCAAGGGCGGCGAGTTGCTGACGCCGCCGCTCTCTGCCGGCGCTCTCTACGGCATCACTCGCGGCGTCGTCATTGAACTGGCGAGAGGCCTTGGCATATCCGTTGCTGAGATCAACCTGACGCGGTATGACTTATTCAACGCGGACGAATGTTTTTTGACCGGGACAGGAGCCGAGTTGATTCCAGTGGTGAAGATCGACGGGCGCGTCATCGGGACGGGAAAGCCCGGACGCCTCGCGAAAACGTTTGTGGAAAAGTACCGCAAGCTGACTCAGACATCCGGAGAACCGATTTACGGAGCTTGAACCAGCCAGGAGTCTCAAGACTTGAGCTCCGATTTCTTTGCGCGGCGGTTTTGTCCCGTGCATGGAAAAACGTGTCCGGCTTTGAGGCGATAAGACGGATGCCGGTGGGGGTCAAGGCGTCTTGACTTAAGACCTGCGGCAGCCGATATACGAACTGGATTTATGTTATGCGATATCTGCAAACAAAACGTTGCCACGGTCCATTTGACCCAGATGGTGGAAGGGAAAACGAAGAAAGTGGATTTGTGCGAAGCGTGTTCCAAAGACAAAGGGGTCGATGATCCCACGGGTTTCTCGCTGGCCGACCTGCTGCTCGGCCTGGGCGCGGCCCAGGAGATCGAACACGCCATGCCGGGCGGCGACGCCAAGTGCCCTCACTGCGGTTTCACTCAGGCCGATTTCAAGAAGTCCGGGCGACTGGGCTGCGCGGAATGCTACACGACGTTCGCCGAGGGTCTCGAAGGCTTGCTGAAAACGATGCACAAGGGAACCCGGCACGTCGGCAAAGCGCCACAAAGCTTCAAGCAAAACCAGGATTTGTCCGACAAACTGAAATCCCTCCAGGGCAAACTCGAAAAGGCAGTCGTGGAAGAGGATTTCGAGACGGCGGCGCGAGTCCGGGATGAGATCAATCAGATCAAGAACAAGATCGCCAGCTTAACCCCGGGATGAGCCATGAATATTAACGAATTTCTCGCCGCACCATCCGAGGCCAGCAAACGCAGCGGACCGCACGACCGGATCGTCTTGTCGAGCCGCGTCCGATTGGCGCGCAATCTAAAAGGCCTGGCGTTTCCCGGCTGGGCCAAGAAGCCGGAACGGGTCAAGTCCCTGGAAATCCTGCGCCCTGCGGTCGAGGGTCTGAGGCAAATGGCCGGCGCGTTTTCCGAATCCATGGACAACCTGACGGCGCTGGACAAACAAATCCTGGTCGAGCGGCATCTCATCAGCCGCGAACACGCCGCCAAGAGCGCCGGCAGCGGCCTGGTCTTGAACAAGGAAGAGTCCCTTTGCGTGATGATCAACGAAGAGGATCACCTCCGGATGCAATCGCTCCGTCCGGGCCTGCAAATCAAGGAAGCCTGGCAGGTGATCGATCAGGTGGATTCGACGCTCGAAAAGAAAGTCGAATACGCCTTCACGCCCGCGTTGGGCTACCTCACGGCGTGCCCGACGAATCTCGGAACCGGCATCCGCGTGAGCGCCATGCTGCATCTCCCGGCGCTGGTCATCAGCGAGCAGATCAACCAGATCATCCAGGCCGTGAACAAATTAGGCCTGGCCGTTCGCGGTCTTTACGGCGAAGGCACGGAGGCGCTGGGCAATGTGTTCCAGGTTTCCAACCAGATGACCCTTGGAGAAGCCGAGACGGAAATTGTCGAGCGCTTGAACAAAGTGCTGGCGCAGTTGATTGAGCACGAAGAGAACGCGCGCGCCATGCTGCTGGAGAGCAAACCTAAGGTCATTCTCAACCAGATCGGACGGGCTTACGGGATTCTCGCCAACGCCCACAGCATTTCCTCGAAGGAGACCATGAACCTGCTCTCGCTGCTGCGCCTGGGAGTGGATATCGGGTTGTTCCCGGGGACCGAGCGCGCGCTGGTGGACGAGCTATTTCTGATCACTCAGCCGGCGCATTTGCAGAAGCGCTACTCAGAAAAGCTCTCGGCAGAAGAGCGGGATTTGCTCCGAGCCGACATGCTCCGCGAGCGTCTGCGCCACGTGAGCCGGCCGCATCCGATGCCTGCGCAGTCTGACGGCTCAAAGCTGGACAAAGGTTCTGATTCGTAGCATCTTCTGCTTGACTGTATATGAGCGAAGAAGCCATGAGTAATTTCACCCCCCGTGCGCAGCAAGTCCTGGCCCTGGCGCGCAAGGAAGCGGATCGATTCAACCACAATTTCGTGGGCACAGAACATCTGTTGCTTGGCTTGATCAAGCTTGGCCAGGGCGTCGCGGTCAATGTCCTGCAAAAAATCGGACTCGACCTCGAAACCGTCCGCATGGAGGTGGAAAAACTCGTGGGAACGGGGCCGGACCAGAAGACGATGGGAAACATCCCCTACACGCCTCGCGTCAAGAAAGTGTTGTCTCTGGCCGCGAAGGAAGCCAAGGCTCTCAACCACACCTACGTGGGCACCGAACATATTCTGCTGGGTCTCCTGCGCGAGGGCGACGGCGTCGCTGCCCGGGTTCTCAAGAACATGGACGTCGATATCGAGCAGACGCGCCAGGAAATCTTGAAAGAACTGGATCCGAATTTCAACACAGCCGAAGAAAACGCTCCCAACGAACCGGCGGAGAAAGCTCCCGAAAAGAAGGGCGAAGTCAAGACGCCGGCCTTGAAGGCGTTTGGCCGGGATCTGACCGAGATCGCGCGCAAAGGCGAAATGGATCCGGTGATCGGGCGCAAGAACGAGATCGAACGCGTCATTCAGATTCTTTGCCGCCGAACCAAGAACAATCCGGTGCTGCTCGGTGAAGCGGGGGTCGGCAAGACCGCCATCGTCGAAGGCCTGGCCCAGGAAATCGCGCGCGGCAACGTTCCGGAGCTGCTGCGGGAAAAGCGGGTCATTACGCTGGACCTGGCCCTGATGGTGGCCGGCACCAAGTATCGCGGACAATTCGAGGAGCGAATCAAAGCCGTGATGGACGAGATTCGCCGCGCGAAGAACATCATTCTCTTCATCGACGAGCTTCACACGATCGTCGGCGCTGGCTCGGCCGAGGGCACGATGGACGCGTCCAACATCATCAAACCGGCCCTGAGCCGCGGCGAAATGCAGTGTATTGGCGCCACGACGCTCAACGAATACCGGAAATACATCGAGAAAGACGCCGCGCTCGAACGACGATTCCAAAGCGTCAAGGTGGAAGCGCCGTCGGTAGATGAAGCAGTGCTGATTCTCAAGGGCCTCCGTCAAAAATATGAGGATCACCACAAAGTCGATTTCACGAGCGACGCTCTGGAGGCGGCGGTCAAGCTCTCCGACCGTTACTTGACGGGCCGCTACCTTCCGGACAAGGCCATCGACGTCATGGACGAAGCCGGCGCGCGCGCGCGCATCGGCGCCATGACCCGGCCGCCGGACGTGAAGAACCTCGAAGGCGAGATTGAAGAAATCCGTTCTCGGAAGGAGCGCGCGATCAAAGAGCAGGACTTTGAAGGCGCCGCGGCGTTGCGCGATAAGGAACGCCAGGCCAAAGAAAAAATGGAAGGCATCTTGAATCAGTGGCGGACGACGCGTGAAGAAAAGCGCGTCAAGGTGGATCAGGATGACATTCTGCAAGTCGTGGCCAAATGGACCGGCATCCCGCTCAAGCGCATGGAGCAAGGCGAAGCGCAAAAGCTGCTGGCGATGGAAGCCGAGTTGAGCCGGACAGTGGTCGGCCAAACCGAAGCCGTCAGCGCGCTGTGCAAAGCTTTGCGCCGCTCGCGAGCCGATTTGAAAGATCCCAAGCGGCCCATCGGAACGTTTGCGCTGTTGGGCCCCACCGGCGTGGGCAAGACACTCGTGGCCAAGACGCTCGCCGAACAGATGTTTGGCGACGCCAAATCGCTCATTCAACTCGACATGAGCGAATACATGGAAAAGTTCACGGTGTCGCGCCTCGTTGGTTCGCCTCCCGGATACGTCGGCTACGAAGAGGGCGGGCAACTCACGGAACAGGTTCGCCGCCGGCCTTACTCGGTCGTGCTTTTTGATGAAATCGAAAAAGCGCACCCGGACGTGATGAACATGCTGCTCCAGATTCTGGAGGAAGGGAAACTCACGGACAACGTGGGACGCGTCGTGGACTTCCGCAACACCGTGGTGCTCCTGACCTCCAACGTCGGCACGGAAATCATTCGCAAAGGCGCCGCGATCGGCTTTACCAAGTTGTCCGACGAATCAAGCTACGAGAAGATGAAGGAGAAAATCCTGGATGAAGCGAAAAAGGTCTTCCGCCCGGAGTTTCTCAACCGCCTCGATGACGTGATCGTTTTCCGCGCGCTCAACAAGACGGATTTGATCCAAATCCTCGACCTGGAAATCCAGAAAGTGATCGAGCGATTGAAAGGCCGGAAAATCGAACTCCAGCTGGATGAGAAGGCCAAGGATTTTCTGGTCGAGAAAGGCTACGACCCGACTTATGGCGCCCGCCCCATGCGCCGAGCGGTCGAACGGCACCTCGAAGATCCGCTCGCGGAAGAAATCCTCCGCGGAAAACTGCACGAGAACAGCCCGATCCAGGTCACGCTGGAAGAGGATAAATTGGCCTTCAAGCAGACGGCCGCGGCCGAAGGCGCGTTATCCAGCTAGACTCACCCTTGCCCGGGCGAAAACACGGTCTTGCTAAAAGGACCGTGTTTTTTTATTCACCAACTATGAATTTCGGCGCCCGGAAGCGGCTGGTGGACGGGATCGCAACTCTGGGGCGAATGGCTCTCATGCTGGGGGAGGTGGTGCGGTCGCTCTTCACGCATCGGCTGAGCGGCAGCGACCTGATTTACCAACTCCACTTCATCGGCGTGAAGTCCCAGTCCGTCGTTCTGGTCACCGGCGCGTTTACCGGCATGGTTCTTTGCGCGCAAACCTACTTTCAATTTCACAAGGTCAAAATGGACACCGCGACCCTGGCCGTGGTGAGCGTTTCGATGAGCAGCGAACTGGGGCCGGTGCTCACCGGGTTGATGGTCGCGGGCCGCGTCGGCGCCGCGATGGCGGCGGAGTTGGGCACGATGCGCGTCACCGAGCAGATCGACGCGTTGCGCACCCTGGCCACCCATCCGATCGATTACCTGATCGTCCCGCGGCTGCTGGGCACGGTCATTTCCTTGCCGCTGCTGACTGCCGAGGCCATCGCGGTCGGCATCGCCGCCGGATACTTCGTGGGCGTGTATTTGCTGGATATCGACGCGGCGTACGCCTGGGCGAACATGCTCCGGTACAGCCACGCGGTGGACGTGGTCATTGGAATTACCAAAGCGTTCATTTTCGGCGGTCTCCTCGCGTTGGTGAGCTGCTACCAAGGCATGAACTGTCGCGAGGGCGCGGAAGGCGTCGGGAAGGCCACCACCGAGGCCGTGGTGATTTCTTCGATCGCGATCCTGGTCAGCAACTTCTTTCTGACCCTGTTCCTGACGCAATTGCTCGCATGATCGAAGCGCGAGCTCTCCAAAAAAGTTTCGGCTCGCACCGGGTCCTCGACGGCGTGACCTTTCGCATTGAACGGGGCGAATCGGTGGTCATTATCGGGCGGAGCGGCGGCGGCAAAAGCATTTTGCTGAAGCACATTGTCGGCCTCCTGGCCCCGGATGCCGGAGACATGCTGATCGACGGTGAAAACATCGCGGGTATGAACGAACGGCAATTGCTCCAGGTGCGCCGGAAGTTCGGGATGCTCTTCCAAAGCGCCGCCCTGTTTGACTCCTTGACCGTGGCCGAGAACGTCGCGTTTCTCCTCCGGCGGGAACGAAAGCTTTCCAGCCAGGAAATCTTCCGGCGCGTGGACGAAACGCTGGAGATGGTCGATTTGCCCGGCACCCAGTCGAAAAAGCCGGCGGAACTTTCCGGCGGCATGCGCAAACGCGTCGGCCTGGCGCGCGCGATTGTTTATCGGCCGGAAATTGTGCTGTATGATGAACCGACGACGGGCCTGGATCCGGTGGTGGCGGACAGCATCGACCAACTGATCTTGCGCGTGTGCGAGCGCCTGGCCGTGACCTCCGTGGTGGTCACGCACGATATGCGCAGCGCCCGGCGCGTGGGCAATCGCATCCTGATGCTGCATCAGGGGCGCATTCATGCGTCGGGCACGCCGGACGAGATCTTCGATTCCAAAGATCCGGTCGTTCACCGGTTCGTCACCGGGATTTCCGATCCGAAAGAGCACTTGTTTTGATATGAGCCAGTCACGTCTGGAGTGGAAAGTCGGGCTGTTCGTCCTTGTCGCGCTGGGCCTGATGGCCGCGGTCATCCTCAAGTTCAGCAAGGGCACCTCTGTGTTCGAAGCGACCTACGAAGTCACCATGCGGACCAAGAACGTCAGCGGGTTGATCGAAGGCGCAGCCGTGCTCATGGCCGGAGTCCCGGTGGGCCACGTGGCGGACATCGATCTCAGTCCGGGCGGGACCAATGCCATCGTGCGGCTGCAAATCCTGAAGTCGCATCCCATCCACCGCGACGCGGATTTCTCGATCAAACAAGCAGGCTTCCTGGGCGATTGCTTTGTCTCCGTCGTTCCCACGGCAAACGCCCTCAGGCTCTTGCAGAACGGCGACGAGGTCGAAAGCGAAGAGCCTTTCGACCTCCAGGAAATGGCGCGGTCCGCCGCCGGCCTGCTCCAGCGCGTGGATGATACGGCCAAAAAGCTCAACGACGCCGTCAAACGAATCGACGGCACGTTGTTCGCGGAGAACACGCTTTCCAACCTCACCGCTACGGTGTCCAATTTTCGCCAGGTTTCCGAACGGGCGCTGAACACTCTGGACGGGGTGGATCAATTCGTGCGGACCAACACGCATCCGTTGAGCGCGTCCGTGAGCAACCTGGTGGCCTTCTCCGAGCAATTGAGCCAGACGGCGAAAGAGATTCGCCTGACCGTTGCCACGAACCGTTCCGAAGTGAACGCCATCATAAAAAACATTGAATCCGCCAGCGGCGAAGTGGATAAACTGGTGAGCGATCTGCAAACCGGCCGAGGGCTGGCGGGGCGACTCCTGAAAGACGGGCAGTTGGAGCAGGAGTTTTTGGCGACCATGAATAATCTGAGTCTGTTGAGCAGCAATCTGGGCCGGTTCGGTCTCTTCTGGAAACCGAAAGCAAGACCGTCGCGCGCCACGCCGGCGGCGCCGCCCCTGGGCCGGAACCCTCTTCCATAACATGTCACTCTGGGTCGTCCGCATCTTGTTTTTGTTGCTTTGCACCGCCGGGGGCTACGCCATCAGCCAGGTGCGTCCGGAGCTGATCGAAAAGGGCATTTACGGTCTGACCATCGGCTTCGGGTTTGGAGGCCTGTTGATTGGCATCGACGAGATGTTGAAGGGGTTTTCTCTTCGGGCCTTTTCCGCGGCGACCTTCGGCTTGCTGCTGGGGAGCTTGATCGCCTGGTTGCTCGATCGGTCGGGCTTGTTCGTGTACGCCGACGAACGCGGAATGTGGCTGATCCGGCTTTGCCTCTTCGTCGCGTTCGGGTACATCGGCATGGTGCTGGCCATGCGCAGCAACAAGGAGGATTTTTCACTGATCATTCCGTACGTGCGCTTCGCGTCGCAAAACAAGCCGGACAACCTGCTTTTGCTCGACACGAGCGTGATCATCGACGGACGCGTCGCGGATCTGATCGAGGCCAATTTCCTGGAAGGCATCATCGTCGTTCCTCGATTCGTCCTGAAAGAATTGCAGCAAATCGCCGATTCGAGCGACCCCATCCGCCGCGCGCGAGGCCGGCGCGGCCTGGAGATGCTCAGCCGCATCCAGCGGAATCAACGCAACGAAGTGAAAATTCACGAAGGCGAATTCCCCGAAGAGACGAGCGTCGATGCGAAACTGGTCCGTCTGGCGCACATGCTGAGCGCCCGGCTGTTCACCAACGACTACAACCTGGGCAAGATCGCCGAACTGCAATCCGTGTCCTTCGTGAACGTGAATCAACTCGCGAGTTCGCTCAAACCGGTGATCTTGCCGGGCGAGAGCCTGAATCTGCGGCTCGTTCGAGAGGGCAAGGACAAAGGACAGGGCGTCGGCTATTTGAACGACGGAACCATGGTGGTCGTGAACCAGGCGCACAACCTGATCGGGCAGCAAGTCGAAGTGCAGGTGCAAAGCCTGCTTCAGACGGGCGCCGGAGTGATTATTTTTGCCGATCTGAAGTCGCCGGCAAAATCCACACTGGCCGCTTGAACTAATGAGCCGAGGAGAAGAGTGACGGGCTCCGCGTGCGGCCTGCCAACGCATCCAGAAAACACTACCGCTGACGATTTCAAGGACGTTGGGCTACTGCGCATCCAAGGATGCATCTTAACGCCCTGTTTCTCCTGCGATAAAGCTGGCTGCACGGCGTAGCGCAGTCTGCAAATCGGGTTCAATGGGAAAAGTTTTCTGGAATTCCTTTTCTTTGGAGCGACCCATGACACGGACTTCGCCAGCGCTTCGATCATAAATCACTTTGAACGCTGGCCGCTTTCGCTTTTCTGGCCAGGTCTTTTCCCACTCGGCCAAAGCGGGGGGTGAGGAAAACGACTCGACCGGCGATTCCTTCCACACTTGTCTCAAGGTTTCCACGTCCACGGTGTTTGTGCCTCGGGTTGCCCCCACCAAATCAAGCATCGCCACTTGCACGATAGCTCCCGAAGGTTTGGTCAATATCGGAACCAGCAAAACCGCCACCAACGCAGTCGTAGCTGCCAACCCGATCATCCAAAAACGCCAGCCTTCAATGTGCGCCGTCTCTGCCTCTGATCGCGCCGCGCTCGTTCCGCCGAATGTTTCTCGGACTTTCGACTGTAGCCGTACTCTCGCGTAACCCGGCAGTTCCTTTTCTTTGGCTTCCGCCGCTTCTACCAACGGCAACACTTCTTTGACGACTCGGCTTTCCGCTCGAAGACGCTCAAGTTCCGCTTTCAATTCTGGATTACTTGCGACGACCGACTCCAGTTCCGCGCGCTCGTTATCGGTGGCATGATTTGCAATGGCTTTCATCGCGAGATCGAAAAAGCGCTGGTCATTCATTGAGTTCATCGCAAATGCGCCTCCAATTCTTTCAACAATTTCGGATGCTGCGCCCCTTGCCTGCGCATTGCCTCCAAACCACGCTTCAGATACACGCCCACAGAACCCAGGGCCACGTTGTGTTTGGCGGCGATCTGTTCGTAGCTCAGGCCCCGCATGAAAAAATCGTTTAGGATTCGCCGTTGTTCTGGCTTCAATTGCGTCTGCAACTCTCCCAATAAACCCGCCAACTCCGTTTGCTCAAGGTCCGCCAATGGAGAATCCCCGCTCGCCGGTCCGGTATCGTTCTCCTCCGCCTCTCGCCGGGCTTCGAGACTTTCGGTGACTCCCGCGCCTCGCTTGGCCGCGAATCGTTCCCGCAATCGGCTGACGGCCAGGTTGTGTGCGATGCTTGCCGTTAATGGCTTGAGTTCTTCAACCTCTTTGATTTGCGCAACCTTTTCCACCAATTCCTCCAAAGCTTCGATAGCCACGTCTTCGATGTCTTCCGGCAGATAAGGCTGAAGCTTTAATTGAGCGACGGCGAACGCAGTCGGCCACAACCAGCGAAACGCCTCATCCCAGGCGTCGGCGTCGCCACTCTTCAACGCTGAGAGTTCAGGAACGCTCATTAGAAACGCCACTGAAGATTTTGGAGCACCGGGTTCCCCATTTGCCGGAAGTGCGCGCCATCGGCTTGGACTCGGA
>Ga0194126_10012451_pt1 | contig 10769 bp, 10 predicted proteins | sample TA2KigC150mmetaG_FD_148641 | JGI IMG/M metagenome (GOLD analysis project Ga0194126, IMG submission 148641) | Freshwater microbial communities from Lake Tanganyika, Tanzania - TA2015035 Kigoma Deep Cast 150m | ecosystem: Environmental > Aquatic > Freshwater > Lake | place: Tanzania: Lake...
TGGGCGGGTACTAGCAGGCGCCTCTTGGGAGCACATACCATCCTGGTATACAACACTTCCTGTCGAAAGAGCCCCGTTCAAAGCGGGGCTCTTCTGTTTCCAGAATGGCATCCAGGTCACAATGATGCTTACTCGTACTTGAAGCGCCAGATGCCGATCATGAAAAAGACGGTCGCGAAACCGAGCAGGACACCGGTCTCGAGCAGGATACCCTCCACGCCCTGGCCTCGTTGCAGCAGGTCCATCATGCCCTGCATCGACCAGGTGGTGGGAAGGACCTTGACCGCCATCTGCACCATTTGCGGGAAGAGTTCGATCGGGTACCAGCAGCCACCCAGGAGCGCCATCACCATGCCGAGCATGATGCTGAGTCCGTTGGCCTGCCCGTCGCTGCGGACGAAGGTCCCCAGCATTGTCCCGAGGGCTGCCGCTGCCAGTGCGGAGGCGGTCATCAGGATGGACAGCGCCAGGGGTTCATCGCCCCAGTTGACATGCATGACGAATATGCCGAAAAGGACGAGCAGGGTCATCTGTACCAGCGCCCAGAAGACGTTCCCGATGATCGACCCGAGCAGGTAGGCGCCCTTGCCGGTCGGGGTGGTCAACAGGCGGCGCAGGGTGCCGCGCTGGCGTTCGTAGGCGAAGGCGGCGGACAAGCCGATGAGCGGGATGAAGACCCAGGTGATCAACTGGCCGGCGGAGGAATTGGCAGCCGGGTCGTACTCGATGGGATCCTTCGTTCCCCCGAGGACGGATGCAACCCGGTCTGGCGCCTCCTCTATCGACGCCTGGGCGTCCTCCAGGGCGGAATCGAAATATGCCTGGCGCCCGGTATCCGATTCGAACGGGCGGATGGCTTCGGCCTCAGCAACGGCATTCCTGGCGATGGTGGCTGCGCTGCCGAGCCGGTAAAGCACGGCTTGCACGGCGCGCTCGGCGGCCTGGGCATTCAGGTTGTTGGGTTGCTGCCTAAGTTCGAGGATGATTTCCCCGGCTTGCAGTGCGGCGCTATCGCACCTGGCGGGGATGACGAGCATGGCAGCCGCGTTGCGGTTTTCGAATTCGGTTTCGGCCTCCTCCAACGGCATCACATCCGGCCGCACCGTCTCGGACTTTTCCAATTCGGCCAGGATCTGCCGGGAGAGGGCGGTCTGTGCCTGGTCAGCCACCAGCAGGCGGATGCGGTTATCGGCAGGCGCTCCGGTGCCCCCGGCCAGGATGAAGGTGAAGACTACCGGCAGGATCAGGAAGAACAGGAGCTCCGACTTGCTCGAAAAGCGCAGGATGGTATCTTTCCAGATGATGTTCAGGATGCGGGTCATGCCGGCCTCATTTCTGCGCCATCGAACGGCGGTTGAAGAACACGAGCGCGACCAGGAACAGGACGGTCCCCATCACGAACAGACCCAACATGGGCGCGCCGAGTTCCAGCAGCGACCCACCGCGGGCCAGGATCGTGAATCCATCCAACCCCCAGGCATTGGGAGTGATCTTGCTCAACCATAGGAAATAAGGTGGCAGCATCGTCATGTTGACGAATGTACCGCCCAGGATGCCGAAGGTCAGCATGATTGCCGTCCCGACATTGGAGACCTGTCCCGGGGTGCGTGCGAGGGCTGTGATCAACAAACCCCAGCCGGTTGCCCCGAAGACGGCTGCCAGGATGAGCGCCAGCACGCCCAGCGGGTCACCCCACTGGATATCGAATAGCAGCGAACCGGTTACGATCAGGATCAGCATCTGCGCCACACCGGTCAGGTAGACGCCGAAGATCTTGCCGATCAGAATCTGGGCGCTGCCGGTGGGGGAGATGAGCAGGCGCGGCAGGGTGCCGCGCGCCTGTTCGGCCAGGATCGACCTCCCGCCGTTGCTGACGGTAAACATCAGGAAGAGCAGCGCCATGCCAGGCGCCATGTACGCCATGATATTGAAGGCCTGGCTGGTTTCACCGGACTCGCCGGCATTCAAGGAAATGGCGGGCTGCTCCCAGGCGGCCGAGGCCTGCTCCTGTCCCATTTCGGCTGCCAGTTCCGGGATCTGATCGGGTGTGATGAGGCCGGAAGTCAGCAAGTGCGTGAGTACGACTTCCCCGCCGATCCGCCCGGTCTCGACCCGGCTGATGAATTCTTCGAGGATGGACTGCAACACCCCGGCGCTTACCGGCCGGGTGGGGTTCTTGTAGATTTCCAACTGTACTACCGCCCCCGTGGAATCCTGCCCGGCCTGCGGGATGATGCTGTTGCTGAAACCGGCAGGGATGATGATGGCGGCGGCCGCTTCATCTGCATCCACTGCGAGACGGGCCGCCTCCGGGTCCGCGACGGTGGTCGGCAGCGCCAGGTCCGCCAGTTCTTCGGATTCGAAGAGTTCGACCAGGGCCAGACCGAGTTGCCCATCATCCTGGTTGACGATCAGGAGCGGGATCTGTTCGATGCCGTTCGTCGATCCACCGCTCAACGCGCCGGTCACGAAACCCATGCCGAGGGTCAGCAGGAAGGGCGCTAGCAGCATAAAGGTCAGGGCCGCCCTATCCCGGAAGATGAGTTTCAGGTCTTTGAAACCGATCAGGAAGGTTTTCTTCATGGCATTTCAGTCCCTCAAGGCGCGGCCGGTCAGGTGCAGGAAGACCGCTTCCAGGTTCGGTTCCCGGATGTCGAGCGAATGGATCTTGATGCCGCGCTCGTTGGCCCGCCCGACCACCGGGGCCAGGATCTCCTCCGCCTGGTGGGCGATTACCGTCACCTCGTGGTCGGTGGCGTTGGCCTGGAGCACACCCGGGATGTCTTTGAGGCTCTTCGCCAGGGCTTCGGCGTCTTCATCCGCGCCGATGTGCAGGATGAGCGTTTCGTCTTTGCCTACCTGCTGGGTGAGTTCGGCCTGGGTGCCGAGGGCGATCAGTTCGCCGTGGTCGATGATCCCGACCCGGTCTGAGAGTTCGGCCGCTTCTTCCATGTAGTGGGTTGTGTAAAGAACGGTCATGCCCGTCTTGTTGAGGTCCTTGACCGAGTCGAGGATGGCGCGGCGCGACTGCGGGTCGATGCCGACGGTCGGCTCATCCATGAACAAGACCTTTGGTTTGTGGAGCAATCCAACCCCGATGTTGACCCGCCGCTTCATACCGCCGGAATAGGTTTTTACCCGCTGCCTGGCTTTGTCGGACAGCCCGATCTGCTCCAGCACTTCGTTGATGCGGGTTTCGAGCGTCCTGCCTGCAAGCCCGTACATGCGGCCCCAGAAGGCCAGGTTCTCGCGGGCGGTCAGGTCTTCATACAATGCCAGGTCCTGTGGGACGACACCGATGATGTTACGCACAGCCATCGGCTCTTTAGTGACGGAATGGCCGGCGATGTAAGCCTCGCCGCCATTGGGTGAGTAGAGGGTCGAGAGGATGGAAATGGTCGTGGTTTTGCCTGCGCCATTCGGGCCGAGCAGGCTGAAGATCTCTCCCTCCTGGATATCGAACGATACCCTGTTGACGGCGGTAAAGTCGCCGTATTTCTTGACGAGTTCCTTGACTTCGAGAATGGGTGGCATGGGTGGTCTCCTCCGGTTGGGTTTACTCTGGAATTAACGAATCAATTGGCTTTTGGTTGCGTTATTCACGATGCGGGGTGTTGCGTCTGACCGCCTGCGCCAGCCGTCCGGCGATATGTTCGACGATTGTTTCCGGAACGCCGTCCACAGCCTTGGATTGGAGACGCAGGTCGACCGGGTCGTTGACATAATCGGTAATCACGAATGCGCCGTCGGCAGCCAGGGCGACTTCGGTCGAGAACAGGTCCAGGCGGCAGACCTGGGCGATGCGGCGTGCGACCTGGCGCAGCCCGGTCAGCCCGAGGCGGGCGCTCTCGTCAGCACCCAGCCGGCGGTAGACGTGGCTCTGTGTGTCCCACCAACAGGGATAGACAGCCCCATCGCACGCCAGGATGCGGAACCAGGCGGTGCGGCCGGCGAGCGTGACCGGTTCCACGTGTGCTTGCAGGAGGATTTTTTCCTGGGGGAAATCCCGCCTCGCCTGGTGCACCTGTTCGGGGCGGGTGGCTTCGAGCACCACTCCCAACCCGCCTCCGCCGATGGCAGGTTTGATCACAAATCTCCCGCCCAGCGCACCCAGGTCCGTGATGCGGATCTCGGGTTGTTCGTCGAATGGCGGGAGGATGATGGTGTGTGGGGTGTGCAGGCCGCGGCTGATGAATTCTAGGTGCATGGTGGCCTTATCCCACGCCCAGCGGGTCTGCTCCTGCGGGTTGAGGCGCAACCGGCCGCGGGCACGCGCCCAGTCCTCCAGCGGTTGGAAGCGGGGATCGGTATCCGAGGCGCGGTCGAAAAGGGCGATGAAAGAGGTCTCACCGCTTTCCAGGGCGGCAAGCAACGGGTCCAGGGTTGCGGGGGTAACCTGGAGCAGGCTCAAGCCGCGGTTGGCGCAGGCCGCTTCCAGCAGGCGCGCCAGGTCGGCGTCCCATTCCCAATCCCAAGCGAAGCACAGGTCGTAGTTCATGTCACCGGTTCAGTGAACGCCCCACCCTTGACCCGGCGCTCTTTCAGGCTGCGGCTGGCGTCGAATGTCAGGATGACCTCGATCGGTTGGAAACAGGCGCCTGGGCCGAGCAGTACTTTCCGGCAGCGGAAAGTGGTCTCGCCGCGGCTGCCTTCGCATTCGACGCTCAGGTCGTTATAGAGGTCGACCCGGCCTTCGATGGTCTCGCCACAGCGGTTGCAGCGCACAGGGAACAGGTAATACCGGTGGGCGGGTCGGGGAGGGCGGAGGAGGTTGGCAAGGGTATTGAAGAATCCCATGATTCAGCTCTTTGATGGGTCTACAGGCATAGTATAACGGTGAATCTCCCGGAAATTCCCTGGAAAACGGTTCCAAATGTCCGTCCATCCCCCGGGCAGGGGGCCTGTGCGCCTCCTGCCCGGCGATCCTTCTGAGGCATGGCGGTGAAATATGTCTGACAATTGACAACACCTTGTTTCTTTGCTACACTTGGGATGTAGTTGTCTGACAACTTTACCCCTCCAACGACCACAACGGCGGATCGATCCTCCGTCACGGGCGGCCTGGGAGCCGCCACCGACATGCCTACCCTCCTCGTAAAAAACGCGACCGTTCTTGTAACGATGGACGACCACCAGCGGGAGATTCCCGGCGGCGGCCTTTTTATCCGTGACGGCTCCATCGAGCAGGTCGGACCCTCAGCCGGTTTACCAGAAACTGCGGACGAGGCGCTCGACCTGGGCGGACACCTCGTACTACCGGGGTTGGTGAACACGCACCACCACTTCTACCAGACCCTGACGCGCGCCGTCCCGGCCGCCCAGGATGCAAATCTATTTAATTGGCTGAAGGCGCTCTATCCCATCTGGGCGCGTCTCAACCCTGAAGACATCTTCATCTCCACCCAGACTGCCCTGGCGGAACTGGCGCTCTCGGGTTGTACCACCGCTTCCGACCACCTGTACCTCTTCCCCAACGGCTCCAGGCTGGACGACGAGATAGCCGCCGCCAGGGAGATTGGCGTCCGCATCCAGGCCGCGCGCGGATCGATGTCACTGGGCGAATCCAAGGGCGGACTTCCGCCCGATTCGTTGGTGGATACCGAGGAAAATATCTTGCGCGACTCGCAGCGGCTCATCGAAACCTACCACGACCCGCAGCCGGGCGCATTCGTCCAGGTTGTTCTGGCTCCCTGCTCGCCCTTCTCGGTTAGCGGGGAACTGATGAAACAGTCCGCTGCGCTGGCTCGCCAGTACGGCGTGCGCCTGCATACCCACCTGGCCGAGACCGAGGACGAAGAGCAGTTCTGCCTGCAAAAGTTCGGCTACCGCCCCGTCCCGTACATGCAGTCGGTGGACTGGGTCGGCGAGGATGTCTGGTTCGCCCACGCCGTCTACGTCAACGACGAGGAAGTGCAGACATTTGCCAGGCACGGTTGCGGCGTGGCGCACTGCCCATCCTCGAATATGCGCCTGGCCTCCGGCATTGCCCCCATCAAGGAATACCTGGCGGCGGGTGTAAAAGTCGGCCTGGGCGTGGACGGGAGCGCCAGCAACGACAGTTCGAACTTGCTGGCCGAGGCGCGCCAGGCCATGTTGTTGGCCCGTCTCAAAGAAGGTATCACCGGTTTTTCTCTCACCCCAAATCCATCTCCTGATGGGAGAGGGGGAGGGGCGAGGGCTTTAATGTCCGCCCGCGCAGCCCTGCGTCTTGCCACGCGCGGCGGGGCCGCGGCGCTTGGGAGGTCTGATATTGGCAGTCTCGAGGTAGGGAAATGCGCCGATTTCTTTGCGATTGATCTCAACCGTCTCGACTATGCCGGGGCGTTGCACGACCCTGTGGCCGCGGCAGTCTTCTGTCATCCGGTGCGCGCTGATATTACAGTCGTTGGCGGCAAGTTCGTGGTTCGCGGCGGGCGGTTGGTCACCTTGGATGAGCGGATACTGGCCGAACGACACAACCAGGCCGCACAGCGCTTGCTGGCAGGTTGAGGTGACAGATCTCCTGGTGCAGGTGATTTTTGGCTGGCCTTCCATGATCGCCTCGCTGCTTCTGGCCGCAACCGGAGTCTTCCTGAAACGACCGGTCCTGTTGCTGGTTGGGGCGGCGTTCTTCATTGCGCCTGCCTGGTACCTGGGCGGTACCCCATCCATCCGGTGGTTTGGCGCGCTGCTCCCATTGTTCATTCTCTGCTCAGCCTGGTCGGTGAAGAAAGGTTGGATGATACCGGCCTGGTTATTGCTGCTCGCGCCGGCCGGCGCCTGCGTCTGGTTGGCCTGTCTCGTCCTCAGCCAGTAGGAAAGACCAGGAGATTGAATGACTCATTCCATCGAACTGACCCGCAAACTGGTCGATGTCTGCATGGGCAGGAAACCGGCCGACCTGGTAATCCGCGCCGGTCGTTGGGTGTGCGTCCAATCCGGGGAGTGTGTCCCCGATACCGACATCGCAGTAATAGATGGGCGCATCGCCTATGTCGGCCCGGACGCCTCGCACACCATCACTAAAGACACGATCGTGCTCAACGCCGATAACAAGTACCTGGTCCCCGGCCTGCTCGACGGTCACATGCACGTCGAATCCAGCATGCTGACCGTGACCGAATTTGTGCGGGCAGTCCTGCCGCGCGGCACCACCGGCCTGTTCATCGACCCGCACGAGATTGCCAACGTGTTCGGACTGAAAGGCGTGCGCCTGATGGTCGATGAAGCCGCAAAGCAGCCCATTCATATCTGGGTGCAGGCGCCGTCCTGTGTCCCGTCTGCGCCAGGCCTGGAAACGGCCGGCGGTGAGATCACCCCGGATGATGTGGCGGGGGCGCTTACCTGGGAGAATGTCATTGGCCTGGGCGAGATGATGAATTATCCCGGAGTGGCGAATGCGGATATGAAGGCGTTATCGGAAATGAATGCCACCCGCCAGGCGGGGAAAGTCATCGGCGGGCATTACGCCTCGCCGGACCTCGGGCCTGCTTTCCACGCCTATGTCGCCGGAGGCGCAGAAGACGATCATGAAGGCACGCGCCTCGACGACGCCATCGCCCGCGTCCGCCAGGGGATGAAGGCCATGCTCCGCTATAGTTCTGCCTGGCAGGATGTGGCTGCACAAGCGCCGGCGGTGACCGAACTCGGCCTGGACCCGCGGCGCTTCATCCTTTGCACCGATGACTGCCATGCGGAAACGCTAGTCGGTGAAGGCCACATGGACCGCGTCGTCCGCCACGCCATTACCCAGGGAATTCCACCGATGACGGCTCTGCAGATGGCGACCCTCAACCCTGCCGAGCACTTCGGGTTATCGCGCGAGATCGGCCAGATCGCTCCTGGCCGCTGGGCGGACATCCTGGTTGTGGATGACTTGCAGGATTTCCGCCCTGAATTGGTCATCGCCCGCGGCCGGGTCGTTGCCGAGGGCGGCAGGCTGTCTATGGAATTACCGGAAGTGGAGCATCCGGAGTGGGCGCGCAAGTCGGTGCATCTCAAATGGCCTTTGAAGGAAAAGGATTTCCGCATCAGAGCGGAAAGGGATGGGCGGAACGTCCGCGTGAATGTGATCGGGGTCATCGAGAACCAGGCTCCCACCCGGCGCCTGACTTTCGACGTGGGACTGGTGGACCACGAGGTCAAAGCCGACCGTACCCGCGACCTCGCCAAGGTGGCCGTGGTGGAGCGTCACCACGGGACGGGCACAGTGCAGGTTGGGCTGGTGACCGGGTTCGGGTTGCGCGAACGCTGCGCCATCGCTTCCACGGTCGCCCATGACTGCCACCATATGATCATCGTCGGCACAGACGAGAAGGATATGGTTTTGGCCTCGGCCAGGCTTGCCGAAGTCGGCGGCGGCCAGGTGGTCGTAAAGGATGGCGAGGTGATCGGCCTGCTTGAACTTCCCATTGGCGGACTCATGTCAAACCAGAATGCAGAAAGAGTTGCCGAATGCGCAAAAACCATCCTGGAAGGTTTTCGCGCCTGCGGTTGCAGCATCAATAACCCGAACATGACATTAAGCCTGCTGGCCCTGCCGGTCATCCCCGAATTGCGGATCTCGGACCTAGGCCTGGTGGATGTAACCCGGTTCGAATCCATACCGGTGGTCCAGGCAGTTGCAGAATAGAAGGATGAATATGGCAAATTCCCCGTTCCGGCGTCTGCAGGCCGACCTGGCCCAGTTGATCGCCTCCCTGCCGCCCGAAAGCCGCCTGCCCTCCGAGCCGGAGCTCGCCAGGAGACTGGGTGTATCGCGCGCCACCCTGCGCGAAGCGATGCGTTCGTTCGAAGGGCAGGGCATGATCCGCCGACGCCAGGGTGTGGGCACTTTCGTGGTGGCCCAGGTCCCGGTCCTCGAGAGCGGATTGGAAGCGCTCGAAAGTATCGAGACCCTTGCCCAACGGATTGGCCTGCCGGTAAAGATGGGCGAGTTCCAAGTGCAACAGACGGTGGCTGGCGAGACAGAAGCCGCAGTGTTGAATGTGCCGGTCGGCGCATCCCTGATCCAGGTGACGCGCGTCATTTTTACGGACAGCCGGCCCATCGCCTGCCTGGTGGATACCCTCCCGGCGGACATTCTTTCCGTGCGCGAACTCGAAACGGGGTTCACCGGTTCGGTGCTGGACCTGTTGCTGCGCCGCGGGAAACCGAAGTTGACCCACTCCCGCTCCGAGGTGCGCGCCATCGGCGCCACACCCGAAGTGGCGCGCTCGCTGCAGGTGCAGCGTGATGACGTACTGCTTCACTTTGTGGCGCAACTCTTTGCCGATGATGGCCGCGTGGTTGATTATTCCTTTAGTTATTTCCTGCCCGGGTATTTCCGCTTCCATGTGGTCCGCAGGGTAGGCGGAACATAAATATACAGGTGAAGGACAAGAGAGACCATGGAGAGTAAAGTCGAAGAGATCAAGACCCGCGTGAAATCTGCCCGGGGCGACATCATCCAGTTCATGCGCGACATCTGCGCCATCCCCAGCATGGACGGGAAGATCGGTCCGGTGGGTGAGCGGATCATCGCTGAAATGAACAAACTCGGCTTCGACGAAGCCCGCTTCGACAGAATGGGCAATACGCTGGGGCGTATCGGCAATGGCAAGAAAACGCTGGTCTACGACTCGCATATCGACACGGTGGGCGTGGGGGATCCCAATGATTGGGACTGGGACCCCTTCACCGGCAAGGTCGAGGACGGCATCCTCTATGCCCGCGGCGCCTGCGACGAGAAGAACTCCACCCCCGGCATGGTTTACGGCCTGGCAATGGCGCGTGACCTCGGCCTGCTGGATGGTTACACCGTCTATTACTTCGGCAACATGGAAGAGTGGTGCGACGGCATCGCCCCCAACGCATTCGTGGAGGTGGACCCGAAGGTAAAGCCAGATTTTGTGTTGGTCGGTGAGCCGACCAGGATGCAGGTCTATCGCGGGCACAAGGGACGCATCGAATTGAAAGTCACCGCGCACGGTCGTTCGGCGCACGCCGCTTCGCATTACCTGGGCGACAATGCCGTGTACAAGATGATGTCCATTATTTCGCAGATCCGCGAACTCGACCGGCGGATGCGCTTCGGCATGGGCTATCACCCGGTGCAGGGCTACCCGTCCATCGCGGTGACCGATGTCTCGGCGCGTACGGCTTCGCTCAACGCCGTGCCCGACCAGTTCACAATATACATCGACCGGCGCATCACCCTGAACGAACCGCATGACGATGTGATCGCCCAGGTCAAAGGCCTGATCCCCGATTACTTGCAGGACGAGATCCATGTCGAGGAGTTGTTCTACGATACGCCGTCGTACACCGGGTTCGTCTTCCCGGTCCCGAAGTTCTACCCACCCTGGCTGCTGGCGGACGACCATCCGCTCACGCTGGCCGGTCAGCGCGCCATCGAGGCGCTGTGGGGCGGGAGGCGCGAACTGGGCGCCTGGGATTTTTCGACCAACGGCACCTACTGGGCGGGAAAGGCCGGCATCCCGTCCATCGGCTTCGGTCCCGGCGACGAGAAGTTCGCCCACACCACCCTCGAACAGGTCCCGCTCGACGACCTGGTCGAGGCAACCGAGTTCTATGCCCTGCTCCCACAGATGTTGAAGGAGCAGGTTGGTTAGAGCAACACCAAACCCAATTCCTTAGAGGAGGCACGACAATGCGTAGTTTTACTGGCCGGGACATCCTGTCCCTCAAAGAGTTCGAACGACAAGAGTTCTTCCACGTTTTCGACGTGGCCGCCGAACTGGAACCGATCGCCGTCAGCCGCCGCAATAGCGACCTGCTGGCGGAAAAGA
>Ga0194126_10012455_pt1 | contig 10766 bp, 7 predicted proteins | sample TA2KigC150mmetaG_FD_148641 | JGI IMG/M metagenome (GOLD analysis project Ga0194126, IMG submission 148641) | Freshwater microbial communities from Lake Tanganyika, Tanzania - TA2015035 Kigoma Deep Cast 150m | ecosystem: Environmental > Aquatic > Freshwater > Lake | place: Tanzania: Lake...
TGGAAAAGGCGATGGAGGCGGGCAAGCACATCATGCTGGTGGCGCAAAAGATGGCCTCCAACGACGACCCCAACTTTGAAGATCTGTACACCGTGGGGGCCATTGCCAGCATCCTGCAGATGCTCAAACTCCCGGATGGCACGGTCAAGGTGCTCGTCGAAGGCAATCAGCGCGTCAATATTACCGAATACAGCGAGGCGGACGGTTACTACGCCGCGCGCGGTGAGCCGATTGAAGAGGCGCTGCCGACCGATTCGGAACTGGAGGCCATGCGTCGGACCCTGCTGACCCAGTTCGACAGTTTCATCAAGCTGAACAAGAAGATTCCAGCGGAAATCCTGGCCTCGCTGTCCGGGATCGAAGACCCGGGCCGGCTGGCCGACACCATCGCGGCGCATTTGCCGCTTAAATTGGAGCAGAAACAAGCCATCCTGGAGATGCCCGAGCTCAAGGGACGCCTGGAACACCTGACCGGCTTGATGGAGACTGAGATTGACATCCTTCAGGTAGAAAAGCGTATCCGTGGCCGCGTCAAGCGCCAGATGGAGAAAAGCCAGCGCGACTATTACCTCAACGAACAGGTCAAGGCGATTCAGAAGGAACTCGGCGACGAGGAAGAAAGCGCCGAGCTCGATGAGCTAGAGAAACGCATTCAAGGGGCCGGTCTGCCCAAAGAGGCGATGAAGAAGGCGCAGGCCGAGCTCAAGAAGCTGAAGATGATGCAACCGATGTCCGCCGAGGCGACGGTTGTGCGCACCTACCTTGATACGCTGGTCAATCTGCCTTGGAAGAAAAAGACCAAGATCAGCAAGGACCTCAACAAGGCCGATGAAACCCTCAATGCCGACCACTATGGTCTGGAGAAGGTTAAGGAACGCATCGTCGAATACCTGGCCGTTCAGCAGCGGGTGGACAAGCTCAAGGGGCCGATTCTCTGTCTGGTTGGACCGCCCGGGGTGGGCAAGACCTCGCTGGGGCAATCCATTGCCAAGGCCACGAATCGCAAGTTTGTGCGCATGGCCTTGGGTGGCGTGCGTGATGAGGCTGAGATTCGCGGTCACCGCCGCACCTACATTGGCGCACTGCCCGGCAAGGTACTGCAAAGCCTGACCAAGACCGGTGTGCGCAACCCCTTGTTCCTGCTCGATGAAGTGGACAAGATGGGGCAAGACTTCCGGGGTGATCCGTCATCGGCGCTACTCGAGGTTTTGGATCCGGAGCAAAACCACACCTTCCAGGATCATTATGTCGAGGTCGATTTCGATCTATCCGATGTCATGTTCGTGGCCACAGCCAACAGCATGAATATCCCGCCAGCCCTGCTTGATCGCATGGAAGTGATTCGTCTGTCCGGCTATACCGAGGACGAAAAGGTCAATATCGCCCGTCGTTACCTGTTGCCCAAACAAATCAAGAACAACGGCCTCAAGGAAGGCGAGATCACGGTGGCCGAAGCCGCCCTGCGCGATATCGTGCGCTACTACACCCGCGAGGCTGGTGTGCGTGCCCTGGAGCGCGAAGTTGCCAAGATCTGCCGCAAGGTGACCACAGCCCTACAAATGGGCAAGGCCAAGGCGCCGATCCGAGTTAATAGCCGCAACCTCGACAAATACCTGGGGGTGCGTCGCTACAGCTTTGGCATGGCCGAAAAGGTCAATCAGATCGGCCAAGTTACGGGTCTGGCCTGGACCGAGGTCGGGGGCGAACTGCTGACCATCGAAGCCACGCCCATGCCGGGCAAAGGCAACACCATTCGGACCGGCCAGCTGGGCGATGTCATGAAAGAGTCGGTCGAGGCGGCCCGGACCGTAGTGCGGAGTCGCGCCGCGCTCTTGGGTATTGCGGCGGCTGACTTTGAAAAGACCGATCTGCACATCCATCTTCCGGAAGGCGCTACGCCCAAGGATGGCCCCTCCGCAGGTATTGCCCTGACCACGGCGATTGTTTCGGCCTTCACCAAGATTCCGGTGCGTTGTGATGTCGCCATGACCGGTGAGATCACCCTGCGGGGTGAAGTCTTGCCGATCGGCGGCCTCAAGGAAAAGTTGCTTGCGGCCCTGCGCGGCGGCATCAAGAAAGTGTTGATCCCGATTGACAATGTCAAGGATCTGGTCGAGATGCCGGACAACATCAAGAATCAGCTTGAGATCGTCCCGGTGAAGTGGATCGAAGAGGTCCTGGCCAACACCCTGGAGCGTCAGCCCGAAGCCTTGAAAGAGGATAGCGCAGCAAACCCGGTGCAAACGCCGCTAGCAACAGGCGAGGGCGCTAGCGCCATCACCCACTAAACCCTGATATTTTCACTTTAACTTAACGAAGGAAAATTCAATGAACAAGACCGAATTGATTGAGACGATTGCCGCTGAAGCCGATATTTCCAAGGCCTCTGCCGGCCGCGCCTTGGACGCGGCTATGGAGGCCGTCACCAAGGCTCTTAAAAAGGGCGATATGGTGACTTTGGTTGGCTTTGGAAGTTTCTATGTTGGCAAGCGCGCCGCCCGAAGCGGTCGCAATCCGCGCACGGGCGAATCCATCACCATCAAGGCTGCGAAAGTTCCTAAATTTAGGGCTGGCAAGGCGCTTAAGGATGGGGTAAACTAACGCCCAGTTGCTTGGCACTGAGCGAAAACTGACATATAATGCCGGACTTTCGCGGGTGCTTAGCTCAGTTGGTAGAGCGTCTGCCTTACACGCAGAATGTCGGCGGTTCGAGACCGTCAGCACCCACCAGCGAAAAGCATTTGGAGTGGTAGTTCAGTTGGTTAGAATACCGGCCTGTCACGCCGGGGGTCGCGGGTTCGAGTCCCGTCCACTCCGCCAATAACAACATCAAAGCCCATGAGTTTATGGGCTTTTTTGTTTTTACAGCATTGCCAACTATCAAAACCACTATCGATTAGTGGCTCGGTTGGAGTGCTGTCGCCGTCTCGCCAGCGCCGACTTTTCTATTCAGTCCGCTGACCGCTATGCAGCGGTTGCTGTCCTTGGCTGACAATAATTGGCGAGGTACTGAGGGTCAGCTTATTGACGATGGCTTGCAGGTGCGGAGATACTTCTGGGATGGCGGTTGAATTTCCTATCCTTTGGCATCCGCCATCCCCCAACCTCATCCGCTTCCACGGTCATCTCGTTGCGCATGCATGCTCCCCTGGCCTTGAGCCTGTCCTTTCACCTGGCGGTATTGGGCCTGCCCATGCGGCTGCCGGCTGCCCCGCCGTCGGCGCCAGAGCCCGTGCAGGTGCGGCTGGTGCTGATGCCGGAAGCCAAGCCTGTCCAGGAAACGCCACCGCCCAAGCCCGTTGCCAGGTCCACGCCGACCTCCACTCTTCGTGCCCCAGCGCCGCAAGCCTTGCTGGCGGGGGGCGGGACCATGAGCGAGGAATCGGATGAGATTTCGGCGCAGGCCACGCCTGCCGCCGCCCGAACCCATCTGGTGGAAGCGGGCAGTGCTGGCGTCAGTTCGCAAGTTTCAGGCGGGGCGGGAAGTGCCTGGTCAGAATCCGTCGGCGACGCACAGCGCAGCGACGCGTCCGGATCAGGCCCGGCACGCTTGCGGGAGGCAGCCGAAACTCACGCGTCCCGCACCACTTCGCCCGCCAGCGGAGGCCAGGCGAGCGCGGGGGAAATGGCGCAAGGCAGCCTGCGTGCCAAGGGCCGAGTTACCGCCGCAGTGCTTGTGCGGCAACAGGCCGGGGCCGCGATGGCCAGGGAAAACCCGGGTACCCCGGCCCAGGGCGGTGGGGAGGTGAGCGCTGCCGTGCGGGCCGGGGCGGCCACCGGCGCGGCCCACCTGCGGGCGGCTGCCGCGGGCAGCGCCGGGGTGCCGGAAGCGGGGCCAGGCTTCCGCCCCAGCGGCGTGGATCAAGGCGAGACCCAGCGGTTGACCCGCGCCCATGCCCAGGCGGCTGCGGCGCGCATGGCCGATGCCGGGTCGGCCGGGCGGCAACCCGAATCGGCGACACCCGGACGGCCTGGCGCGGTGGCTTCGGCGGAGTCGCCGGCTCTGCGCCACGGCGGGCCGGAACGCCTGGCGGGTGGACTGGCCGCCATCGAGAACGGCCGTGCCCTGGACCCCTCCGCCCTGGACAGCGCGCCTTCGAATTTCGTGTTTCGTGCCGCTCTGGCCGGCGATGGCGAGGCCTGCTTCGGCTATTCCACCGCTTTGCGCCGTACTGGCTTGCAAGGATTGGTGGTGTTGCGGGTGCGGGTGGATGTCGCTGGTCGGCCGCAGCGCATCGAGATACGCAACAGCAGCGGCGTGGCGCGTCTGGACGCCCATGCCAAGGATCAGGCGGAGCGCTGCGCGCGCTTCGTCGTACATAACCGCAAGGGCCAGGCGGTAGCGGCGACGCTGGACCTGCCCGTGCGCTACCGCTTCAACGAAGACTGACCAAGGAGTTCCCATGAAATCGACCCCGGCTGTTTCCACGCTTCTCGCCGCCTTGCTGGCAGCGCAACTGTTCCTGCCCACCGCTAGGGCCGATGACACCATGCCCAGTGCCGACGAGGCACGGCAACTCGCCCTGCGCGCCTATACCGAGGCGGCCCGCGAGGGCGATGCGGAGGCCCGCTTCAAGCTCGGCTGGCTCTATGAACAGGGGCAATGGGTGGCGAAAGACCCGGTCCAGGCCGCCCACTGGTACCGGTTGGCGGCGGACCAGGGCGAGAGCGTGGCGCAATACAACCTGGCCCTGTTGCTGCTGAATGGTTCCGGCGTGGCGAAAGACCCGGCCCAGGCGGCGGCTTGGCTGCGCAAAGCGGCGGACCTGGGGCTGTCCAGCGCGCAATTGAAGTTCTCGGAACTGCTCGACCGCGGCGAAGGCGTGGCGGCGGACCCGGCCGCCGCCGTGGCCTGGGTCAAGCGGGCCGCCGACCAGGGCGACGCCGCCGGCCAGAACAACCTGGCCCTGCGCTTCCTGGACGGGCGCGGGGTGGCGAAGGACGCGGCCCAGGGCCTGCAATGGCTCAACCGAGCCGCCGAGGGAGAAAACGCCACCGCCCAGGCCAATCTGGGGCAGATCCATATGGACGGACTGCATGGCGTCGCGCCCGACCCGGTGCTGGCGGCGCGCTGGCTGGGCAAGGCCGCCGACAAGGGCAACCCGGTGGCGCAATACCGCCTCGCCCTGCTCCATGAGAAGGGCCTGGGTCTGGCCCGCGATGTGAAACTGGCGCGGCACTGGCTGGAAACCGCGGCCCAGGCCGGAGAGACGGCCGCCGCCGCCCACCTGGGCCTGCTGTTCGAATCCGATGCCTTCGGCGCTCCCGACCCGACGGCCGCCGCCACCTGGTACGCCCGCGCGGCGGAAGGCGGCGATGCCCTGGCGCGCAACAACCTGGGCGCCATGCACCGGGAAGGCCGCGGTGTCGCCAAGGACTTTGCGCAGGCGAAGAAGTGGTTCCTCCTCGCCGCCGAGCAGAGTGAACCCCTGGCCTGGGTGAACCTGGGCCTAATGGCGGAACAGGGCCAGGGCGGCCCCAAGGACGAAGCGGAAGCGCAGACCTGGTTCCAGAAAGCCGCCGAGAAAGGTCTGCCGAAAGCCCAGGGCCGCCTGGGCTGGCTGCTGTACAAGGCGAATCGCCACCCGGAAGCCCTGGTGTGGATCAACCGCGCGGCGGAAGGTGGCGACACCTCGGCGCAGAACAACCTGGGGGTCATGTACGAACAGGGCAAGGGCGTGAAAAAGGACTTCACCCAGGCCGCCCGCTGGTACCGCAAGGCCGCCGAGGGCGGCGACAAATTCGCCCAGAACAACCTGGGCGTGCTGCTGCGCGACGGCATCGGCGTCGAGCGCAACTACGGCGAGGCCATCACCTGGTTCAAACGCTCCGCCGCCCAGGGCTACCTCAAGGCGCAACTGAGCCTGGCGCAGTTGTACGAGCGGATGGCGGCGGAGAAGAAGTGACGACCTGCTCGCGAGGCAAAAAGGGCGCGCAAGGTCGGGATTTGCACTTGACCGGGGGGCTGCGCCCTGTCGCATCGCACAAACTGACTGATGTTGCACCTGCGACAAAGTGTCGCATTTCTCGGTCTTGCCCGCTTCTGTATATTACGCCGAGCCCCATGCGATTGGGGCAGTATGTTCAACCCGATTCGATACAGGAGTTTTCATGCCTTTCACGTTGCGCCCCCTCTACGTTGCAGTTGCGCTGGTCTATGCCTTGCCGGTAAGTGCTGCGCCTAACAGCACGACCGAGCTGCCCGAAATTCTTGTCGTGGGCGAGAAAATGTCCCCTTATGCCGTTGCCAATACCCAGGCTGCGACGCGAACCGAGACGCCCATCGAACACATTCCGCAGTCTATCGTGGTGCTGCCGAAGACCATGCTGGAAGACCAGGGCGTGACGACGCTATCTGACGCGCTGCGCAATGTGAGCAATGTCAGCAACGTGGATGCCCGCGATTCCAATCTGACCGGGTTCAGGGTTCGCGGGTTTTCAGCTTCGACCATTGTCGATGGCGTGGCTACCCCAGGAGTGTTCCAGAATCAGGAATCGCTGGCCAATGTTGAACAAATCAGCGTGATCAAGGGGCCCTCGGGCGGGTTGTATGGTGGCTCTCAAGGCATGAATTACTCGACCATCGGTGGCGCCATTGTGCTGACCACCGCAGAACCGCAGAAGGCGCCGATCCGTCAGGTCAGTGCCAGTCTGGGCAGCGAGAATCACAAGGGTGCGGGGTTTGACTTCAATCAGGCAATCAGCGACAGCGTGGCCATTCGTCTGATTGGCGAGTATTCGGACACGGACAGCGAAGTAGACCGCATTTTCTTCAAGCGAACCGGCTTGTTCCCTAGCGTTTCATTTACCCCCAGTGCCGATACCAAGGTGGTGGTGCGCCTGCGCCAGACCGAGAACGCCACGCTGGATTACCCAGGCCTGCCGCGCGCCAATGCAGCGTTACCAGACGTGATTGCAGGTGTTCCACGCAATCGCTTCATTGGGGCGGACGGCATGCCGGAGACCACCAATGACACCAAAGGCGTGAATGTACAGTGGTCCCAACACCTGAATGATCGTTGGGATTTCAACCTCACCGTGGCCCACAACCGGATGGAACTGGATGAATACGGTGCATTCAATGCGTCGGTGATCGATGCTTTCCTGGGATTGTTCGCCATTCCCCCGGCTTTTGGCTCCGCAACGCAGGACATCTACGGCTACCACCTCTGGCAGGACATGGCTTCTACGGTGGTGTCACCGAGCCTGACCGGTAAGTTTCAGGCGGGCGACTTTAAGCATCTGCTTAGCTTGGGTGTGGATCACGAGCGATCCAGTGAAGATGCGTTTTTGCGCTTTTCTGATCCCGCTGGCTTTGGTATTTCACCCCTCGGCGGTACGGCGTTTCTGGGGGGCGTGGGCATGGATTTGACCGGTACGATCAATCCGGTTTGGGTGACGCCGTCGCCGGGAAATCTGCTCGGATTTGACTCAGCCTACTCGCGCACCTTCAAAGCCACCACAGCCTATGTGCAAGACCAGGTGGATGTAGGTAATTGGCATCTGCTGGGTTCGCTTCGCTTGAATAGTATTGATTTCAAGCAGGGTGTGGCGAGCGATTCCACCTCGAAGGCCACCCCTCGCCTGGGGGCGGTGTATGACATTACGCCCCACCATTCCGTCTTTGTCGGTTATGGCGAGGCGGTTCGTACCCCGGCCTTGACGACCTATGCCGTGGGGGTTACGCCAAAGCCGGAAGAAGTGGCGCAAACCGAGGTGGGTTTCCGTATCAAGGACGCAGCAGGTTTGAGTGCCAGCCTGGCCTTGTTTGATTTGTCGCGCAAGAACGTAGCCACCGCCAGCGCGGCATTCAGCAATTACCAGGCTGATCAAAAGTCCAAAGGCATCGATATCGACCTGCGCTGGCAGGTGAATTCGAGTTGGCAATGGATTGCTGCGTTTACTTCGCAAACGGCGGAGTACAGCGGCACACAGTACGCGCCCATTGCCAATGTGGTGGGCAAGCAATTGTTCATGGTGCCGGAACAGTCATTGCGTTTGGCTACTCGCTATGACATCCGCAAGGGTGATCTCGCGGGGCTGGGCCTAGGCTTGGGGCTGACGCAGCATTCCCGTCTGCCCGGTGATGCCGCCAACAGCTACTTCACGCCCGCCGCAACGATATGGGATGCACAGGTTTCTTACCAGACCAAGTCCGCGCGCTTTGGTCTGAATGTCAGCAACCTGTTCGACAAACAGTATCTGATCCCTTCCGCCTACTTTGGCGGCGGTCAAGTCACCCCCGCCGCGCCGCGTACCTTCACAGCCACCGCCAGTTTCAACTTCTGACCCCGGACCCCGTATGGATCGGCGCTATTTTGTAAGGCTGGCCGCGTTGAGTTCGCTGGCGGGGCTGTTTGGCCCGGCACGCAGCGCCGAGGCAGGCAGCTCGGCAGAAGTTGCAACCAAGGCGACAGCCGAGCAGCAGCATCTGGACGCGATGCACAAATATGACGCCCTCACCGGCGGGCCGAAGCTGACCATAGGCATGCTGGTGTACCCCGGCATGTTTTTGCAGGATCTGGTGGGGCCGTTGGCCGTGTTCGAAGCGCTGATGAATCGTGAGATTCATTTGCTGTGGAAAACCCTGGACCCGGTCGGTAATGAGCAACCTGGCGCGCCAGCGGCACTCATCCCCGTCAAGCCAACCACCACCTTTGCTAACTGCCCGAAAAACCTGGATGTGCTGTTTGTGCCCGGCGGCGTGCCCGGCACGCTGACCATGATGGAAGACCCGGAAGTCATCGCATTTCTGGCGGACAAGGGTAAGACCGCACGCTATGTCACCAGTGTGTGTACGGGCTCGCTAATTCTGGGCGCAGCGGGGTTGCTGACGGGTTACAAGGCCACGACTTACTGGGCGCTGCAAGATGTGCTGCAAGAACTTGGCGCTATCCCCACCCCGGGTCGGGTGGTGGTGGATCGCAACCGGGTAACCGGTGGCGGCGTCACGGCCGGGATCGACTTTGGATTGCAAATTGTCGCTATGCTTCGTAGCGAGGCCTATGCCCAGGCGGTGCAGCTTTATCTGGAATATGATCCGGCGCCGCCGTTTCAGTCGGGCTCGCCAGAAAAAGCGCCCGCTGTTGTTAAGCAGTTTCTTGACGAGATGTTTGTCGGTCTGAAACATGCGGCCAAGCAAACCGCCATTCGGGCGCGCAAGCGCCTGGGATGAGAAAAGGCGGGCTTGTGGCTCAGTTGGGGCTGCGATAACCCCGGCTAATAAGGAATTCGCCGAACTGCTTGTCGGTATTCAGGATGTGGTTGACCAGCCAGTTGTTGAGGAAGGACAGCAGTTCTTCCCGTGTCACCAGGCGGCCGTCGCGCAGGCCTTCGCGCAGGGCGACGACTTGTTGCGAGAAACTGCGGTGCTCATTGCGGTGTTTTTCATCTTCGACCGCAGATAACCCGGCGTAGTCATAGTCTTTCATCAACGCTTCTTCGGTTTCGAAATGGTAAATGGCGTAGCTCAGCAGGTCGCGCGTGATCTGTTCCAGCAGGTCGCGGGTGACATTGGCGCTGAGGCGGGCGTTGGCCTCGTTGAGCGTGTTGACCAGTACCTTGTGTTGTTCGTCGATGCGACCGATGCCGGTGAGGTAGCTGTCGTTCCAGAGGATGGGTTCGTGGCTGATCATGGCGGTTTCCTGATGTTCTGTGTGATGCCTTATTGGCCGGCATCGGTGTGTTTGACGGTGGTGCGGATTCTGGCCAGGATATCGCGGAATTCTTCGGCAGCGCCGATCAGTTCGGATTCGGTCTGGCGGCTGATTGACTCTTCGCCGTGTTCATTTTGAAGAACCAGTTGTTGCGCCAGGCCATGAATCCGTAAATGCACGGCTTCAGCATCGCGGTATTCCGGCAGATGGCCATAGCGTTTTTCGCCATCGCCGTAGTACCAATGGCCAAAGTTGCATTCATGGCCGTCCAGCGGCGGCGAGGAGCCGCGATGCTCGGGGTCCTGTCGCATCCAGTTTTGCAGGCTGGCCAGCCACTGGCGGTGGTTGACTTCGGCCAGCACCAACTGGAAGTCGTCGCGTGACAGACGCTGCGCGGCGTTCTCGAGCCAACGCGGGTCCGGTTTGAAGGTCTTGATCCAGGCCAGGGTGTCTTTTCCGGGCATGGGTTTGGCGATACCGAAGCCTTGCACCAGGTAGCAGCCCATTTCCATCAGCATCAGGGCATGGTCGGCCGATTCGACGCCTTCGGCGATGACCTGATGCCGGAAAGCGGTGCTGAGGCCGACCACGCCTTCGACGATGGTCAGATCGTCCGGATCCCGCAGCATGTCGTGCACGAAAGACTGGTCGATCTTCAAGGTATTGACCGGCAATTGGCGCAGGTAGGTGAGGGAGGAGAAGCCGGTGCCGAAGTCGTCCAGCGCAAAGCGCACGCCTTGGCTGGCGCAAAGGCGAATCTGCGGCAAAGCCTGCCGGAGGGCGACGGCACGGCACGCATCGGCGCGGTCGTCTTCATCCACCGCTTTGGCGCGCTGATGAACGCCCACCTTCACTTCCATGTGATCGTGATCGATGGGGTGTTTTTTGGGGAGGAGACCGCGAGTCTGCGTTTCGAGGAGACGCACCTCAGCGCGCAAGCGCTGGCGCGACTGCAATCGACGCTGCGCAAACGGATCGTCAGCCTTTTCGTTCGACGCGGCCTGCTCGATCAGTCCGAGGGCGAAGCCCTGCGCCGCTGCGCGCACGGCGGCGGCTTGTAGTTTCGGCCGCTGCGCTTAACGCCGATGAAGCCGGCGTTAGCCTGCACTG
>Ga0194126_10012460_pt1 | contig 10766 bp, 8 predicted proteins | sample TA2KigC150mmetaG_FD_148641 | JGI IMG/M metagenome (GOLD analysis project Ga0194126, IMG submission 148641) | Freshwater microbial communities from Lake Tanganyika, Tanzania - TA2015035 Kigoma Deep Cast 150m | ecosystem: Environmental > Aquatic > Freshwater > Lake | place: Tanzania: Lake...
CCAGCAGGCGGGCGCTGGAATCCAGCCCGGCGGCCGGGTAGGATTGCGAGGGCAGGTCGTTGGTTAGTTGCTGCGGCAAGCCCCACAGGTTCAAGGCTGCGTTGTAGTATGCCAGGTACAGGTCGCGCTGCTGCTGGCTTTGGGCGGTCAACACGGCATACAGGTTTTCGCCGCTATCTTTGAGCAGGCTGAACTGGTCGATCTGTAAACCGCCGGGCAGGTTCACAACCTGCCCCTGCGCCAGGGCGGTGCGGCGGTAACGCTGCGCTTGCAGGCTGTCCAGGGTCTGCAGCGCCAGGGTCTCTCCTGCCAGCCACACCAGGGTTGCCTGCCCGCCGCGGTAGACCAGCCGCGGGTGGCTGTGCTGCAATTCGTCGTCGCTGAGCTGCTGCGCTGCCGACCAATTTGTGCCATCCCACTGGCTGGCGAAAAGCTGCAAGGTGGGCGTCTGGCTGCCGGTGGCGGTGATTGCGCTGGTCCACGCCAGGGCTGCCTGGCTGCTTTCCTGCGCCAGGCTCAGGTCGGAGATGCCAAGGATATCATCCACCACGGTTTGGGCGGCATCCCAGCCGCTGCCGTTCCAGCGGGCGGTCAGGATGCGATCAGGGGAGCTTTCACTGCCACGCAGTTCGCCGTCCGGGTTATTGCGCCAGGCGACCCACAGGCTGCCATCGCTCGCCCGCGCCAGCGCCGGCGTCTGGTCGGATTCACCGGGGGTGTGCACCAGCCATTGGGCGGTGCTCCAGGTGTCGCTGCTGGCATCGTAGCGCGCCCAGGCGATATCCATCTTGCCCGTCTGGGTGATGTCCAACGTGGCGGTGATGGGCAGCGCCGGGTCGTCCAGCCGTTCCCAGACTGCCACGGCGTCGCCGTTCGCCAACCAGGCGACCTGCGGGCTGGCATCCGGATAGGTGTCGCTGATCACGGGTGCCGGCGCACTCCAACTGCTGCCGTTCCAGCGGCTGTACTGCAAATCATAGCCCTGCCCCAACGGTCTGGCGACGTCGTCGTGATTCCACAGCAGCAGCGCCTGGTCGTCGCTGCGCACTGCCAGGGCGGGTTCGGTGTAGGGGAAAACGTTTTCGACCAGCGCGGCGCTCAGCGCTCCCTGCCGGTTACGGCGGCTGGTACTTGCCGCAAAAGGCTGGTTGGCGTGGCTATCAACTGCAAAGCTGGCGTATTGCGCAGTGGCATAATCGCGCTGGATCAATGCCCACTCCAGTTCGCTGTTTTGCCAGTCTGCCAGGATTTCTGCCATCTGCTGACTGCCACGCTTATCGACTACCCAATCTACCTGGTGTTCGATGGGTAGTGTTTCAAAGAAGCCAGCCGCCTTGATATTGACTCCAAGCTTCCCATACAAAACAAATTTATCAACCCCCACTTCCGGAACAAACATAAAATCTACCCGACCTCCACCAGCCAGGTAAACCTTTCCTTCTGCCACAAAGATATCAAATTTCAACCCCCTTCCACTTCAAACTGCAAATACATACGCGCGTCTATGGGTTCAAGGTCTTGTACTCCCCAATTGAGGGTCAGTTCTCCACCAAGTTCCGGCGAAAACTCCACATAAAACTTGGCAATATCCTTAATCCAATCGTAAACCGGTGGTACTGATTTTATGGTGTTGATGACTACAGGTCCGGCTGGCGATATGGGATAGAGCACAATCAAGACGGATTCAGCGATTTCAAAAGTCACTTTTCCCTGGGCTTTTATATTGATCAGGTCAGGGCGATCTAAATATGGAATACTGTTGGTCAGGTTGCCTTCGAATTGTCCCATGAAATCGGTTTCCAGGTCGTTATTACCCAAAAATGAAAGGGCATTGCGCCCGTACCAGGGTTTGCGTCCGGGGGTTTTCTTGTCACGCTCAAAATGGACGCCCAACCCGGCTTGGTAGCGCCCGCCGCGCAGGGGGATGCTCAGCTTGCCCACCGCTTGCGGTTGCAGTTTGGTGGGTTTATTCATCAGCCAGGCATACAACGCGTCCATACTAATCGGATCGCCCGGCACATAAATTTTGAACTCGATCTTGTCTGGTCCGACATACGGCAGGCTGGCGGCAATCTGCTGCAGCCAACCCAACTCAGCCGTCCAACCCTGGAGCTGGTAGACCCGCGGCGCGGAAGCCGAGCCATCGGCTGCCACGGCGGTGATCTGCAAGGTGTTGCTACCGGCCTTCAGCACCTGGTCAAAGCGAAAGCTCTTGCTCACCTGCATTCCGGTCATGGTCACCTCGACCGGTGCGGTGTCATTGAACTTAAACCGCGCTTTGGAAGGTGTTTTACCACCCCAATCCACCGTCACGCTGAGCTTGTTGTTCACTTCGCCCAAGCCTACCGGGTAGTAGCCCGCCAGGTCGTAGTCGGCGCTGACGGATTGGATGGTCACTTCGCCGCTGTTGCTGCTCGGAAATGCCGCCACGGTCACGCCAGCCAGCGAGCTGCCGCTGCCGTCGGTCACCCTGCCAGATATGCTGTAGCTCTCCGGCGCTTCTGGTTGCTTCCCCTGGGCATACTTCAGCCCGCCGGCAGGCAACAACATTCCTACTATGATCAGTATGTTTGCGATGGAAAAGAATGTACGTTTCATGTTCCCTCCATTACATAAGTGCAGATAATCGTTTGGTGATGGTAATAAGATTATACAGGATTTTTGCTGTTTGGATAGATGGTTTCAACACAGCAAGCCTGTGGTGGTCGGTTGTCAGATGCGTATTCGCGCTATTCGTTTATTAGCGACATTCGCGTTGGAAATTTCAGATCGGCGACCAGCGAGCAAGCCATCCACGAATGGGACACGAATACGCGAATGAGCGGCGCCAGGAAAACGAGCCCCCACCGTCATTGTGAGGCGATCTTTGCCGAAGCAATCTCCCGGCAGCCAGTCAGGTGTTTGACACCAAGACACTAAGACACTAAGGATTGCAGGAAGCATTCTTCGTGTCTTGGTGTCTTGGTGTTTAGCCAGTCACACGCAAGGACGGCGGACTAAAGTCCTGCCTCAGTACATGAAAGCCCTGCGGGCTGGGGGAAAACCTGCCACGAATACCCGAATGGCAACCGCGCGATCTTCCAGGCAAGACACCCCACCGTCTTTGCGAGGCGCACTTTGCCGAAGCAATCTCCCGGCAGCCAGGAGGAGACTGCTTCGTGCCTCGCAGTGACGGTCGGGGCGGGCAACCTGCAACCAGCCTGCTTCTCCACCGTCTTTGCGAGGCGCTCTTTGCCGAAGCAAGCTCCCGGTTGCCAGGAGGAGACTGCTTCGTACCTCGCAGTGACGAAAGGAGGGTGGCTCAGCATGCAGATCAAAAAATCTAAAATGGCTTTTGCTACACTCGCTTCAACGGCAAGCGCGGGTATAATTACGGCGTGCCAGCCTGCCCGCTGGCAGCATCTTACACTGTGAACCACAGCGTAGCCTGTAAAAAAAATCAACAATACCGTCAGGATAGAATGATCATGCCCAAATCAATCGTGGAATGTGTACCCAATTTTTCCGATGCCCGCCGCCCGCAGGTGGTGGAAGCCATCATGCAGGCGGTTAAATCCGTACCCGGCGTGCACCTGCTAGACCGGCACTCCGACCTGGATCATAACCGCACTGTGCTAACCTTTGCTGGCTCCCCCGCTGAGGTGGAAGAAGCTGCCTTTCGAGCGATTGCCAAAGCTGCCGAGCTGATCGACCTGGACCAGCACACCGGCGAGCATCCCCGCATCGGCGCCAGCGACGTGGTGCCATTTATCCCCATCTCAGGCATCAGCATGCAGGAATGTGTGGAGATTGCCCGGCGATTGGGCAAACGGGTGGGTGAAGAGCTGGGAATTCCGGTCTACCTGTACGAGGAAGCCGCCAGCCGCCCCGAACGGCGTAACCTGGAAATACTGCGCCGCGGTCAGTACGAGGGCTTGAAGCAAGAAATAGAAACCAACCCGGAACGCCAGCCAGATTTTGGTCCTGGCCACCTGGGAAAAGCCGGTGCCACGGTGATCGGCGCGCGCCAGTTTCTGGTAGCGTTCAATGTTTACCTGGCAAGCGAAGATGTCGAGATCGCCAAAAAGATTGCCCGCGCCATTCGCCACTCCACGGGCGGGATGCGGTATGTCAAAGCGCTGGGATTGCTGGTGGAAGGGCGCGCCCAGGTATCCATGAACCTGACCAACTTCCGGGAGACGCCCATCGCTCGCGTGGTAGAAATGATACGCCGTGAAGCTGCCCGTTATGGCGTGGCTCTGCACCACAGCGAATTGGTGGGCTTGATCCCCCAGGCGGCGCTGGTGGATGCAGCCGTCTGGTACATGCAGCTAGACCAGTTCGAACCGCAGCAGGTGTTTGAACAACGCCTGGACGCTGCCATGCACGAAACAGGCAAAGATCAAGCCAGCTCGCCACAACCCTTCCTGGACGCCCTGGCAGCCGGTACCGCTGCACCGGGTGGGGGCTCCGCCTCTGCCTGCAGCGGCGCAGCAGGCGCTGCCCTGGTGGCAATGGTCGCTCGCCTCACCATCGGTAAAAAGAAATACGCCACGGTGGAAGAACGCATGAAAAGCATCCTGGAGCAGGCAGAGGCGCTGCGCGCCAGCTTGAGCCGCGCCATCCAGGAAGACGCCGCCGCCTTTGAAGCGGTGATGCAAGCCTTCAAGCTACCCAAAGACAGCCCCCAGGAACAGGAGCAAAGAACCCAGGCAATTGAAGCTGCCACCTTGCAGGCTGCCCGCGTGCCATTGGAGGTTGCCCGCCAGTCCGTCGAGGTCATGCAACTGGCAAGTGAAGTGATTGCCCAGGGTAACCTGAACGCCATCAGTGATGGTGCCAGCGCCGCCGCCCAGGCGCGTGCCGCCCTGACCGGCGCCGGATACAACGTGCGCATCAACCTACTGAGCCTGCCGGGCAATACTCAAGGCACCAGCTTGCTCGCCGAACTTAAAAACCTGCAAGCGCAAGCCAATGCCATCGAAGAACAAATTCATCACCAACTACAGCAACGCGGAGGATTGACATCCTGATGAGGCATAAGCGGCTGGCAGCCATCCTGCTGGGGATGGCATTCCTGGCAACCGGCAGCGCATGTACCGGCGTGGCTGCCGCCTATCCAACCACCCAGGCGACGGGTTTGCCTGCCGCGGCAACTACCCTTACCCCCAGCAGCCTTCCAACTGCCCGCCTGCCTTCCGTAACCCCGTTCACCGCTTCACCATCCCCGCTCCCCCCGCACCAACCCACCAGTAGCGCCACACCCACGCTGCACCCGTTGGGGCTGCTCGAATGCCGCATAGCCTCCGCTCAAAGCGGCACCTACGTCCCCAGGCGGATGCCGGAAATCTGCCTGTACGCCTTTGATTTTCCGCTCAGCAGACCCATCCAGCCCCCGGGCACCGATACCGTAGAGCCGAGTTACCGCTACGGTAGCACCCAGAACAACCAGCGGGAGCCACATCATGGTGTGGAATTTATCAACCGCGCCGGTGTTCCGGTGCTGGCTGCCGCCGCCGGGCGGGTGATGGTTGCCGGAACAGATGAAGAAGTGAAATACGCTGCCAAAACCAATTTTTATGGCAAGCTGGTGGTCATCGAACACCACCTGGGAAGCTTTTCGCCCGTGATTTTCACTTTGTATGGTCACCTGCTTTCCATGAACGTTACTATCGATGATATGGTCAAAGCGGGAGATAAAATTGGAGAGGTTGGGCTGGGTGGTGTGGCTGCCGGCACCCATCTACACTTCGAAGTGCGTTATGGTGAGAACCAGTACAATGCCTCTCGCAACCCAGAGCTATGGCTGAAGCCCCTGGCAAGCCAGCAATCTCCGCCCACCGGAGTGCTCGCCGGACGTTTTGTCGACGACCAGGGTGTCTTGCAAGTCATCGACAACATCGTCTTGCAGCCGCTGGATGACGCGGGTGTTGCGAATGGCGCCAAAATATACCTGCGCACCTACGAAGACCCGGCCATGACCGGGCAGCAACCCTGGAACGAAAATTTCGGCGCTGGCGAATTGAACCCTGGCAACTACCGCATGGTGTTTGTCCATGCCCGTCCGGAAGAATTTATCGTCACCATCCAACCAGGCAGGTTGACTTATTTAATCATCCAGGTAGAATAAGCCACAGGCTTTTTTGATCTTAAATCTTTTTGGAGGTATGCATGGGATTAAAACCAGATCACTGGATCCGCAAAATGGTCGAAGAGCAGCGCATGATCGAACCGTTTGAGGAAAGCCAGGTACGCAATGGAGTGATCTCTTATGGAGTATCCTCGTATGGCTACGATATCCGCGTGGCGGATGAATTCAAAATCTTTACCAATGTCTACTCAGCAGTGGTCGACCCCAAGAACTTTGACCCGAAGTCGATGGTGGATTACAAAGGGGATATCTGCATCATCCCGCCCAACTCCTTTGCCCTGGCACTCACCGTGGAATATTTTCGCATCCCCCGCCAGGTGTTGACCATCTGCGTTGGGAAAAGCACCTACGCCCGCTGTGGTATCATCGTCAACGTCACCCCGTTCGAGCCGGAGTGGGAAGGATTTGTGACCCTGGAAATCTCCAACACCACCCCTTTGCCTGCCAAAATCTATGCCAATGAAGGCATTGCCCAGGTGCTGTTTTTTGAAGGCGATGACATGTGCACCACCTCCTACGCCGATAAAAAGGGTAAATACCAGAAACAGCAAACCATTGTGTTACCAAAACTCTAACTATCGTAAGATCGGATGAATCACCTGGCAGGGTAGCCTGCCGGGTGGCGTCCTCAATTATTAAAAGGAGCAGTCAGTATGTATATCGCAAATCGTGTTCAGAACCTGGAAGCCGAAGGCGCATACGTGATGATGGCAAAAGCCCAGGCGCTGGAAGCCCAGGGACGTGACATCATTCACATGGAAATTGGCCAACCAGATTTTCAAACCTATGATCATATCCGCATCAAGGGCATGGAAGCCATTGCTGCCGGTCACACCCGCTACACCCCCTCTGCTGGTTTGCCGCGTTTGCGCCAGGTAATCGCCGAAGACGCCGGGCAACGCCGCGGGATGGAATTTCGCCCCGCCCAGGTGGTGGTAGGTCCCGGCGCCAAGCCCGGTTTGTTCTTTCCCACGATGGCCGTGGTGGAAACTGGCGATGAAGTCATGTATCCCGATCCCGGTTTCCCCACCTATGCCGCCATGATCGGTGTGGTGGGCGGAAAAGCCGTGCCGGTGCCAGTGGATGAAGAGAATGGATTTTCCTTTGACCTGGAAGCGTTCGACCGCCTGGTGAGTGACCGCACCCGCATGATCATCCTGAACACACCCGCCAACCCCACCGGTGGGGTGATCCCGCTAAAGGACTTGCAGCACATCGCCCAGGCTGCCATACGCCACGATTGCTGGGTGCTTTCGGATGAAATTTACAGCCGCCTGGTGTACGATAACCAGAGCGTTCCCAGCATCGCCTCGCTGCCCGGCATGGCAGAGCGCACCATCATCCTGGATGGCTTCTCCAAAACCTACGCCATGACTGGTTGGCGCTTGGGATATGCCATTATGCCAGAAAAACTCGCCTCACGGGTAGAGTTGCTGCTCAATCACTCGGTGGGCTGCACGGCAGGCTTTACCCAGGTCGCTGGTATCGAAGCCATCACCGCCAGCCAGGCGCCGGTGGATGCCGTGGTGGCAGAATTCCAACGCCGCCGTGACCGCATCATCGCCGGGCTAAACGCCATCCCCGGCATGCACTGCCTCACACCGCAGGGCGCGTTTTACGCCTTCCCCAATGTCAAATCTTTTGGTGTACCTGTGCGCCAGCTTGCCAACCAGATCCTGGAACAGGCGAACGTTTCCGTATTGCCCGGCACCGATTTTGGCAGCCACGGCGAAGGGTATCTGCGCCTGTGCTTTGCTACCACGCCGCAGAATATCGACCGCGGGCTGGAACGCATCGCCGCGTTTCTCGCCAAAGGGTAAACCACCATGAAATCCTATGGTCGTTGCGCCGTCAGCGAGTTCCTGGGAGACCGGATTGTCTACCGCAACCTGTCGCCTGCCGATCCCAGGTTGCCCGGGCTGGCAGAGATTGCCACTCAGGTGGGGCTGCGTGCAGGTGTCATCCCCCGTAAGAGCGAGGCAGATTACGCCCGCGTGATTGTCCATCTGCTGCAAGAGGCACACCAGTTAGATGCTCACAACCTCCCGCTCAAGCGCCTGGTGTTCATCGGCGATACCCGCATGAATGACACCACGGCCTTTGCCAATATCTGCCAGGCAGGGGGGCTGCCTGGATTGATCTTCATTGGCGAGGAAAACCAGCAACCGCTCAACGTGCAGCACGTTCAACTTCCAGGCGGGCAAAGCATGTTCCTGGCAAATCGTTGGAACGCCCTGGCCGGCTTGGGGGAGCAATCCTTTAACCACTTCTGCGAGCAGCAAGGATTCCCAATCGACTCGTCCACGGCGGTGCTTCTCGATATGGATAAAACCATCCTGGGCGCGCGTGGCCGCAACGCCCACACCATCGACCAGGCGCGCGTCCAGGCGGTACAGGATACGGTGGAGAGGTTATTGGGCGACTCCTTTAACCTACCGCTCTTCCTGCAAGCCTACGATACCCTCAAACAACAGGAATACCACCCCTTCACGGCGGATAACCAGGATTACCTGGCATATATCTGCCTGGTGCTGGGCAGCCAGATGTACGAATTGGACGACGTCATCAGGACCATCCATCAACGCAAGCTGCTCTCCTTCCAGCAATTTATCCTGCAGGTGGATGTGGAAAAAGCCCGCCTTGCGCCAACCCTTCTACCAATCCACGAGGAAATTTTCGGTAACGTACAAAGGGGCGATCCTACTCCCTTTAAGGCATTCCGCTATAATGAGTATCGCAACACCATCGGCAAGATGGGTCACCTGCCAGATACAGCGCCGGTGGAACAGTTGCTGGCGGAAGAGATCGTCATCACTCAGGAAGTGCGTGCCCTGGCTTTAGCATGGCGCCAACAGGGGGCGCTGCTCTTTGGGTTATCGGATAAACCCGATGAAGCCACCTTCCCCACCGCAGAATACTCCCAACAGGGATACCTGCCATTGCACCACACCACCACCCACAGCGTGGGAGAAGAGTGACGTTACCAACCGGCAGATTTGCTCCCCGTCACCATGGAACCCAGAAAACACTGCCCGCCTGGTTCACGGACGGGCAGCGTTTTTACTGTAGATAATCGTTAATCGTAGATGCGCTAACCATCATCGCCTTGCGATTCATGCGCTGCCAGGATTGCCGCCCGCAAATTTTCGGGCGGCGTGGAAGCGCTGATGTTGCATAGATATAAAGCAAAGCGACCGCCGCGCGCCCCGGTTTGCACATACTGCTGCACCCGGTGACTGATCTCCTGTGGTGCCGCGGCATTCAAAAACGCCGCGCCTACCCCCAATACCAGGGCTACTTGATGCGCCTGGGCATATGCCTTGTAGAACTCTGCTCCAATTTTTTCAACATCCGGATCCTGCCCCTGGATCGCCTCACCGGCAACCCTTAATTTCAAGTCCAGCATGCGAACAGGATCTTTCAAGAATCGCTCACCGACCCAGTTTTCCACCACCACATTCAAGCCAGTCAGTTTTCGTAGCTGAAGGATATAAGGCGCACACCATTCCCTCAGGATTTCGATATTAACAATCGGCAGCGAAGCCAAAGCATCGGCCCCCAATGCAGTCTCGGCGGTTGGCAGGTGGGCTTTCTGGAATAACAGAAAAGGCGCCAGCACCTCCTCTGTTACCCGGCGCAGCAACTCACGCGCAAAGACCGGTCGTTCATAAATATCCAGGATGAACTGCTCTATCCCTCGAATGTTGGCAGCCAATGAAAACGGCGCGCAGAAGCGCAGGGCAGGCTGGACACCGGTCAATTTCTGAAACAACAGCAGGCTCTCGACCACCATCGAAAAGCGTCCCTGGCTGGCAAAATCTGGCGTTCGCACCAGCCGCAGGTCAGCCTCATCCTTTACCAGTGGCTGGGAGCGGTCGATATCCGGGGTATGCTGGTCGCTGAGAATGATCTTTTGCCCCAATCCCTGGGCTTCGATGTTGTAGATGTCATAGGTTAGCGTCGCAACATCCAGTCCCACCTCAGCCTGCACCTCCAGCATCGCCGGCACCATCACTTGCGGCTGGCAGTAAAATACGTGGTTGGGGATCTTTCGATTATGCGCCACAAATTCATGGATTTGCGCAAAAACTGGCACTGGAGAGACACAACCCTGCATGGCGGCTGACAACAACTCCGCGCCGGATCGAAATATCGCCCCTGTCATCTCCGCGCCTGGAAGCATATCACTCATAGGTGTTCCGCTCACGGGTGCTTGATTGCTACAACCGTCCCGCACCGCCGAAAAATTCCTCCAACGGTAAATGCACTGCCTTACCATGCACCACAATAGCTATTAATGCCCGCATGAAAGGCAATTCATCTGCCCCCAACATGCCTTGCTGTACCAACCGGGGCAATGCCTGGCTCATGACCGTCACAATCTGGGCGCCTTCCAACGTCTCACCTGCCATGATCTCGCGGGCTTCGCGGTAAGAGTGCCCCTTACCCAGCAGTGTCCCCAGGCGAATGGTGCGACCTCCCACGCAGGTCACGTACATATCACCGGCGCCAGGCAATCCACAGGCAAAGGAACGATCTAAACCGGCAATTTGCAGCAGGCGGTCTATTTCAGTCGTCGCCGCGCCAAATAGACCCGCTGCCAGGTTGTGCATACCAGCCTCGGCGCTATCTTTTC
>Ga0194126_10012468_pt1 | contig 10761 bp, 9 predicted proteins | sample TA2KigC150mmetaG_FD_148641 | JGI IMG/M metagenome (GOLD analysis project Ga0194126, IMG submission 148641) | Freshwater microbial communities from Lake Tanganyika, Tanzania - TA2015035 Kigoma Deep Cast 150m | ecosystem: Environmental > Aquatic > Freshwater > Lake | place: Tanzania: Lake...
ATTGTTTGATGGCTTTGCCCGGTGTGAAATTGGAAGATATTCGCAGGGTACATTCGCATCCCCAGGCTCTGGCGCAGTGTGAACATAACCTGGCGCGCCTGGGCGTGGAGCGAGTGGCAGAAACGGATACCGCTGGCAGTGCACGGTTGCTGGCTGAGCGCAATGACCGCGCTGCTGCAGCGCTTGCCTCCCACCGCGCGGCTGATGTTTACCACCTGGAGATTCTTGCCACAACCATGGAGGATAATCCGGCAAATTACACCCGTTTTTTGATCCTGTCTGCCCAACCAGAGCATGTTCAGCAACCGGAACAGGGTGATTACAAAACGTCATTGGTATTTAGCTTGAAAAATATACCAGGCTCGCTGTTTAAAGCCCTGGCTGTTTTTGCGCTACGGGATATCGATCTCACCAAGATCGAATCTCGCCCGCTTGCCGGGCAACCCTGGGAGTATCTGTTTTACATCGATTTTGCCGGTCACGCCAATTCGCAAAATTGTGTGCGGGCGCTCGATCACTTGCGAGAAATGGCGATCTACCTGCGGCTGCTGGGGTCTTATCCCCGCCACCGTTGGTAAAAGAATCTATTGGGTTGTTAGCTTGAATTTATAGACGAATGTGCGGGCAACGATGTACAGGTAGCCCTGGTCATCAAACGCCATGCCAGAAGCCGCACCTTCATCCAGGTGAAAGCTATCCAGGTAGCGCCCATCGTTATCATAAACCAGGATGCGCCTGGTATCCGCTACCAGTACACGCCCCAAACCATCCACCGCGATGGCGTCCGGGCTGCGAAATTGATCTTCCTGGTCACCCTGCGAGCCAAAGCGGTTGATAAAACGCCCATCGGGTGCAAATTTAAATATCGCATTTGAAAACCTGCCCAAGGCAAAGATGTTACCTGTGCCATCCACAGCCAGGCTTATGCCCAATTCTGAATCGCCGGTTTGAGTACTGATTGCTTTGGGAATGGTCAACAGCGTTTCCCCTGCCTGGTTCAGCAGTACAATGGTATCACCTGCCTGAATACGAGAGGCTGCCAGCTTGCCATCCAGAGTGACAACTACGTCCTCGAAGCCATTGGCAAATTCGGTTTCCAGTTCTCCCAACGCCATCCCGCTCTGCCCGTCATAGCGTTGAATTCTGCCGCGTTGAACAAGGTAAATCACGCCATCTCTTTCGGCTGCCAGCGCAGGTACGGGCGCCTTGGGGTCCACCAGCCATTGGGTGATGAATTTCTTCTCGGCATCAAACACCTGGACTCTCCCTCCCAGGTATTGGGCGACATAGATGCGACCCTTGTCATCCACGCTAATGCTTCTAGCGTCTTCGAACTGCCCGGCGCCCATGCCTTGTTCTCCAAAGCGATACACCTGCATGCCAAATCCGGGTGTGGGAGATGGGGTAATCTCGGGGGTAATGAGATAGCCAGGTGAGTTTTCTTCCATTTCCATGACGATTTTATTGGTGACGCCGAATACCGTGGCAATAGCCGGAATGGCGAAGAGTAATGGCAGCAGAATGCCCGCAACCAGTGCAATCCCTGTGATTAGAAGAATGAGTTTCAATTTTCCTGATGCGGCAAGCGAAACCTGGTTTGGATGATGCATAACCGTATTGAAATGAATGGATGTTTGGCTGGCTGTTGGCTTGCGCAACTGAGGGGGGACAATCACCGAGTGGTTGCAATAGGGGCAGCGGATGGTGGCTGACATCTCTTCATGATAGTCTAATGGCGCACCGCAGGAAGAGCAGGCAAAAGTTTGTGTCACGGATACCTCCGGAAAAGCAAGTGATGGGCTGGGTGAATAGTGGATACCCGTTGTATATTTTACTATATTTATCTAAATTATCAAGTATATTCACGACCAATAACAAAAAGATTCGGTCATCCCTGGTGAGATGACCGAATCTTACCTTAAATCCCTATACTTCCAGCGCCGCCTCCCTCTCAACGGATGGAGACTACTTCGCTTCAGCCTGGAAGTACCGAATAGTTAAACACTACTCCGTTTTTGTCTCTTCGCTATCGCTACTTTCTTCCTCATCGGGCTTTAGCCCTTGACGAAAAGAGCGCAAACCGCTACCAAGTTCGCCAGCAATCTTGCTGATGCGCCCTACACCAAATAGCAGAATGACGATCACCAGGATCAAGATTAGCTCAGTGGGTCCTAAACGAAACATAAGTTTTTCTCCTTTTACTCTATACAGCCAAACACCATACTTCCCTGTAGAACAAGCCAGGATAATCATAGCCTGAATTTGCCTATCTGGCAAGAGAAAATCGCGCTATGTGTAGATGTTAAGCGAAAATGTCACCCAATGAACAAAAGAGTGAGATTAACTTTGAATGAAATCAAAAGATACCATGTTTTGGAAAAGGTAGTAGATAGACATAGGATCGCGATCCAAGCAGTAGAGGTTGTAAGCCTATCATTGAGGCAAATGCGGCTTCTAATCGCTCGATACCGGTTGTATGGGATAAAGGGCGCCGGAAGAACAACCGCCCGGTGTTTTACCTCAATAGGGGAAAACCAGGCGGTTGAATTTTGTTTCATGGCGGAGAGGGCGGGATTCGAACCCGCGTACCATTTCTGGTAACACGCTCTCCAGGCGTGCGCGCTAGGCCAGACTACGCGACCTCTCCGTATGAATCTAGAATTTTGGTGCGCGGGATTATACCATACCCATTATGGTTTTCTCTCATAAAGAAAGATGGATAGTTCCCAATCTCTCTTAAACCCCGCCTGCTCCAGGTAAGGCTGCAACTCAGGGTTGAGCGATGCAACCCAGCCGGCTTTGTTATAGCCCAGCCTACCTGCCAGCCAGCGATACTCCAGTAGAAAATCCTTCAGGGTTTCCATTGGGCAGGCTGCCAGTTGGATGATGGGCAGCACTTCACCCTGGTCGTTACGATCTTCTGTTACCAGCAGCAGCCCCTGGTGGCGCCACCACCAGGCATGTTGCCTTTCAATGGCTTCTTGCAGGTATTTTTGCGAGGGCTTGACCCACTGCCAGCCCAGGTCCATCATGGCGCCGTTCATCTGGAACAGCAGATCGGCATGCAAAAATTCCAGGGCTTTTGGGATATCTTCGATTCCAAGGGGGGTGAAAGCAGTCATTTCCAAGTTGTCAGTGCCAGGAGTTTGGGTCGTGGCGGCAAAGGAGGTCAATTCGGCAAGTTTCTGAAAGCCGGTGCGCTCGCACAGGTGATGCACTGCCAGGCGATGAGAAGCGGATGCCAGTCGCAGTGAACCGTGAAAATTTCGCTGCCAGATATCCATGATGTAATCATGCAGTTGGGAGGCTATCCGGCGCCCCTCATACTGCGGGTGCACTCGCAGCCCTTCCAGCCACCACTCGTCTGTATTCATCCGGCTGAGCTTGATCAAGCCCACCACTCTGCCGCCATATTCTGCCACTGCCAGCAAACCATGCGAGTCTGCCAGCCACTCCTGCCAGACCTTGGGGACATAATCTTGTCCTTCCCAGATGGTGCTGGTCAACTCCATGACATCGGGAGTGTCCTTGGGCAGGGCGGGGCGACAAACGACGCGCCGCCAATTTTGATTATTTTGCCAATCTAATGTCAACATCTTTTACTCATCCTGGGAACAATTTCTCGAAAATTTCTGGCGCATACTTTGCCACAGTTTCGGATGATATCCCATTTTGTTTGCAAATTTCGGCATACAGGTTGGCGCTGGGGCGTTTGGTGCGTACCTGTGTCTCTTCATCCAAAGCCCATAAGCCAAATCTCTGCGTCCAACCACGCTCCCATTCAAAATTATCCAGCAGTGACCAAAAGAAATATCCTTTGACTGGGAAAGTGAAATTCACCGCCCGCCATATCTGGTGCAGGTGTTGCACCAGGTAACGCGGCCTTAGGCTATCCTCGGCGTCATTGACACCATTCTCGGTGATGATCACCGGCAGGTTATAACGCATAGCCCACTGGATTGCCTGGAACATGCCTTCCGGCTCGTTAGCTAACCAGGCACCCTCGCTCAGATCAGCGTCTTTGGAGTAAAAGCGTTCACCGAACAACTCGGTGGCTTTGAGCAGGTTAAAGCGCACATTGAAGCGGGTGTAGTAATTCAAGCCAAGAAAATCCTGGGTGCCTTTGGCTTCCGGGAAGCGCTTACGCGCCACCGGCAAACGCAAAACACCGGTGCGCAATGGTCCGCCGAAAAGTTCATTCAACACCTGGGCTTGCGTATGTGTTGCCCAGGCATCTAATGGTGACCAGGATTTGGCTGGTTGGAATTGGATATAGTGGTGTGCAATAGCAACGCGCGCTTCCTTTTGCAAGCTATGGATGGCATGGTAACCGGAAGCATGCGCCAGCAGGATATTGCCGGTGACCTTTAGCGCCAGCCCCAGGTCTTTCTTGCCGGGCGGAAAAACGCCCTGCACATAACCTAACACGGTATACAGATTCGGTTCGTTGAACGTGACCCACAGGTTTACATACTCTTTCAGCGCTTCCACCACTTTTAAACAATATTTCTCAAATGCCTTAATCGCCGCATCATTTTCCCAACCCCCCATTTCAGCCAGCCACAGGGGATCGCTGAAATGATGCAGGGTTACCATCACGGTCATATTGCGTTCCTGCAAACTGCGCACCATCTCCCGGTAGCGATCCAGCGCATCCTCATCCCAGCGATCTGGTGAGGGCTGCACCCGGCTCCACTCGATCGAAAGGCGGTGAGCATTCTGACGCCCTTCTGCCGCGCGGTCGAAGTCTTCCCGCCAGCGTCCACCCCACCAATCACAAGCCAGTCCGGATTTATGTCCAAACTTGATCCGATCAGGTTCCTGTTCCCAAGCCCACCAGGTGTTATTGATATTATTACCCTCCACCTGGTGAGATGATGTGGCTGTGCCCCATAAGAAGCCTCGTGGAAAATTAAAAGTTGCCTGTGGCATGTCTTGCTCCTGGTTGGTTATTGATTCGGATTACCGGTTTTTGATGAAACTGGAATCCAAAGTCTATTGTAGCCGCGGCTGGTAAATTTGACAACCAGACCAATATTTCCACCAATCCAGGCAAGTAAAAAATCCATCTTCGTGTTATCCTTAACCCGTTGGCGATTGCCAGTGATGGTAGAGCCATACACTACACACGATGATCCACCAGGAGGAGATATGAGCGAAGTCTATATTCTATCTGCTGTTCGTTCCCCGGTTGGAATGGGGAAGGCACATGGTACATTAGCCCCGCTTTTGCCAGTGAACCTGTCGGCATTGGTACTTAAGGAAGCCGTACGCCGTGCTGGTGTGGAGGCGGACTGGTTGGATGACGTTATTTTGGGTTGTGTCACTCCGATTGGCGACCAGGGCGCCAACCTGGCGCGCCTGGCAGCCCTGAAAGCCGGTTTTCCGGTGGAAGTGCCGGCAGTCACCCTCAACCGGATGTGTGGTTCAGGACAACAGGCGGTGCACTTTGCCGCTCAGGCGATTCTTGCCGGAGACATGGATATCATCGTTGCTGGTGGCTGCGAGGTGATGTCTCATCAACCATTGGGCAGTGATTGGCCCCAAAAATGGCCCGAAGATTTTCCTTATCAACTCGTGCACCAGGGGATCAGCGCTGAATTGATTGCCGAAAAATGGGATCTGAGTCGAACGGTACTGGATGAATTTAGCTTTCAATCTCATCTGCGCGCCATGCAGGCTATCCAGCAGGGTCATTTTACCAGCCAGATTCTTCCCATTACAAGACCGGATGGCCTGGTTGTGGACATGGATGAAGGTGTTCGCATGCCGCCTGACCGCGAGAAGATGGCTGCTTTAAAACCAGTGTTCAAAGAGGATGGCGTGATCACTGCCGGTAATGCCAGCCAGATCAGTGATGGCGCGGCTGCCCTGGTATTGGCTTCGCCTAAAGCGGTGGGGCGTTATAATCTGAACCCGATTGCGCGCATCATCTCTCGCTGTGTGGTTGGTGTGGATCCGGTGCTGATGCTTGAAGGACCAATCCCAGCTACCCAGCAGGTATTAAAGCGCGCCGGTTTACAGCTCAACCAGATGGATGTAATTGAAGTAAACGAAGCATTTGCCTCGGTGGTATTAGCCTGGGAAAAAGCCATGAAACCGGATATGCAGCGCGTGAATCCCAATGGCGGTGCGATTGCCTTGGGGCATCCTCTGGGCGCCACGGGTGCATTTTTAATGACGCGTTTGATTTATGAACTTCAACGCACCGGTGGTGTGTATGGGCTACAAACCATGTGCATCGGGCATGGCATGGCAACCGCCAGCATTCTGGAACGGTTATAATCAACTCTCTTATATTTGGTGGTTATTTTGGAAGACACACACACGGTTTACCTTGCCCTTGGCACCAACCTCGGTGATCGCCTGGAAAACCTGAGACAAGCGCGGGCAGCGCTTGCACCGCATATCCGGGTGGAGGCTTGCTCTCCGATCTATGAAACTCCGCCCTGGGGATATACCGATCAACCTTCTTTCCTTAACCAGGTCTTGCGTGGGCATACCCAACTCCAGCCACTACAACTATTGGAAAGCCTCAAACAAATTGAAGCCAACCTGGGGCGCCAGGTTACTTTAGCCAATGGACCGCGTATCATCGACCTGGATATTCTGTTCTACGATGACCTGGTGCTGCAACTGCCTGATTTGACTATTCCTCACCCGCGCATGACGGGCCGCGTCTTTGTTTGGTTGCCTCTTTCCGTGTTAGCGCCAGATTTTTGTCACCCTGTGCTTGGGCAAACTGCCAGCCAGGTGATAGCCGGGTTGGATGTTGGCGATATAAAAATGGTGAGCGATGCTTGCATGGAGTCTGCCTCCCCGGTCGATGAATGATTGACAGCCAGTTTGCTTACTTGCATCTGGATGCTTAGAATATGGTAGTATTAACTTATCCCAATCCCATATAATCAGGAGTAATGGCGATGCCTGAGGAAAACTTAAAACCCCTAAAATGGAAACCCGATCCAAACATTGGCTATACAGTTTCTCGCCGTCCGGATGGCGGCATGCACTATGTGTTTAGTGACCTAACTCCAGCCACCGTTAAGCATTGGCGCGAGTTTTCAATCGAGCACCTGCTGGATTCTGATCGCTTGACGCGTAACCTGTATGACCTGCGCCAGATTCAGGAAGTACCCTTAGAAGCCATTCAGGTGGCACTGGAATTGGGTAGCGATCCATCGGCGCGCAATATCCGCCTGGCGGTGGTGGTTGCAAGCCCGGCGGTGCGACAGGCTATCGAGCAAATTGAATTACTGGCAGATCCAGGCGGGGTTGAAATTGAAATCTTCACAAATGTCCAGGAGGCGGATTCCTGGCTGGATCGCCCGTTGACCTTGCTGGTTTGATTCCCGGCCTGTGCGCTTCTTGTGTTCGATGGTAGCTGATGCCACCGAATTGTAAAACTGCACCGCTTCCCCCCTAGATTGGTATCCCGCTCTGCTGTATGCCGGGCGGTCATTCACTTTGCTTCGAAAGGTATTTTCGATGACCGAGCAGGGTTTAAAATCAACTACGCTAATTATTAATAACCGTACTCTCGCCTGGGGGGCGCGTACGTATGTGATGGGAATTCTCAATATTACACCGGATAGCTTTTCTGGCGATGGATTGCTTTCTGCAGATAGAGAGACTTCCTTTCTGGATGTAGCCCGGCGATTTGTGGCTGCTGGTGTTGATATTCTGGATGTCGGTGGGGAGAGCACGCGACCAGGTTCGCTGCCTGTCAGTGAAGCACAAGAGATGCAGCGGGTTTTACCGGTCGTCCAGGCTGTGACTCAATTGCCGGATGTGCTTATTTCCATTGATACCTATAAAGCCAGCGTTGCGGAAGCCGCGCTACAAGCTGGTGCTCATATCATCAATGATGTCTGGGGGTTAAAGGCAGACCCGCATCTGGCAGCCGTAGCGGCTCGCTACCACGCACCGGTGATCTTGATGCACAATCGTAGTAAACCATCCAGCGCACAGGTGCAGGAACGCCTGGGAGGTCGCTACATTGGCATCGATTACCAGGAATTGATCGCCGATATTTGCCAGGAATTGATGGAAAGCGTATCCATTGCTCACCAGGCTGGCATCCCCGATGAACAGATCATCCTGGACCCCGGGATCGGGTTTGGAAAGACGGTTGAACAAAATGTAGAGCTTTTGGATCGCCTGGCAGAAATTCGTGCGTTGGGTTATCCCGTATTACTGGGTCCTTCGCGTAAATCCTTTATTGGTTACACACTGGATTTACCTGCTGACCAACGGGTGGAAGGTACCGCCGCGGCGGTTGCCGTGGGTATTGCTCGCGGCGCGGATATCGTACGTGTCCACGATGTTGAAACCATGATGCGCGTTGTTCGCATGACCGATAAGATTGTCAGACGTTAGAAACGGGAGTGTATATGCTTGCAGATACTTTTGGTACACGCCAGTTGCTCCAGACCTCTTTTGGAGAGTATGTGTTTTATTCATTACCTGCGTTGGAGCAGCAGGGATATTCCCAAATCAATCATTTGCCCTTCTCCATCAAAATAATGCTCGAGGCGCTTCTGCGCCAGTGCAATGGGAAAGAAATCACAAGGCAGGATGTTATCAACCTGGCAAACTGGACGCCACAGAGCGCCGCGCGCCCCTCGATACCATTTCGCCCGGGGCGTGTGATCATGCAGGATTTTACCGGTGTACCGGCGGTGGTCGACCTGGCTGCCATGCGCTCAGCAGTAGCGCGCCTGGGCGGCGATGCCAGGAAAATTAACCCCCTCACGCCAGTGGATCTGGTGATTGACCATTCCGTCCAGGTGGATTTTTTTGCCAATCTAGATTCCTTACAGCGCAACACCGAACTGGAATTTACCCGCAACCAGGAACGTTATGAATTTTTGCATTGGGGTCAACGAAATTTTGATAATTTCCGGGTTGTGCCGCCAGCAACGGGTATCGTCCACCAGGTGAACCTGGAATACCTGGCTCAGGTAATCATGGAAAAAGACGAGGCTGGTCAGCGCCTGGCTTATCCGGATACCCTGGTTGGCACAGATTCTCACACCACCATGATCAATGGATTGGGAGTGGTGGGTTGGGGCGTGGGCGGCATTGAAGCCGAGGCGGCCATGTTGGGGCAACCCGTGGACCTGCTGACGCCAGATGTGGTTGGTTTTAAACTCACGGGGGAATTGCGCGAGGGAATCACCGCTACCGACCTGGTGCTTACCGTCACGCAAATGTTGCGCCAGCGTGGTGTGGTAGAAAAATTTGTTGAGTTCTATGGAGCTGGGCTGGATGCTCTTTCCTTACCAGATCGCGCTACAATCGCAAACATGGCGCCCGAGTACGGTGCCACAATCGGGTTCTTCCCGGTGGATAGTGAGACACTCAGGTACTTGAAATCCACCGGTCGCCCACCGGAGGTGGTGGAGCGCGTTGAACGTTACACCAAAGCCCAGGGGTTGTTTCGCACAACTGAAACCCCATCTCCTGAGTTCAGTGATACGCTGGAATTAGACCTGGGAGCTGTGGAACCCAGCCTGGCAGGTCCGAAACGACCCCAGGATCGGGTGCCGCTCAAGCAGTTAAAACAATCTTTTCAATCTGCTTTGGCGGCGCCGGTTAAAGAGCGTGGGTATGAACTCAAAGCAGGCCAGATTGCCCAAAAAAGCAGTATGGCAGTAAATGGTGGCAGCCTATCCATTGGACACGGAGCAGTGGTGATTGCTGCCATTACCTCGTGTACCAATACCTCCAACCCCTCCGTGATGCTGGCTGCCGGTCTGCTTGCCCGTAAGGCAGTGGAACGTGGTCTTAAGGTGAAACCCTATGTGAAAACCAGCCTGGCGCCAGGCTCCAGGGTGGTAACCGAATACCTGGAAAAAGCAGGCTTGTTGGCGCCATTGGCAGAGCTTGGCTTCAACGTGGTTGGTTATGGCTGCACCACCTGTATTGGCAATTCTGGCCCATTGCCGGGAGAAGTGATCAAAGCCATTTCTGGCGGCGACCTGGTGGCAGCCGCCGTTCTCTCTGGCAACCGTAATTTTGAAGGACGTATCCACCCTTATGTACACGCCAATTACCTGGCTTCTCCACCGCTGGTGGTGGCGTTTGCCCTGGCAGGCACCGTGGATATCGACCTTACCCGCGATCCGCTTGGCACAGACCAACAGGGTAACCCGGTTTACCTGCATGACATCTGGCCCTCCAGCCAGGAAATTAACCAGCTTATTGCCGAAACCTTGCAGGCACAGCTTTTTGTAGAAAAGTATACGGATGTTTTTAGTGGTAATCCCACCTGGAATACTTTCCAAAGCAAGGAAAGTGACCTGTATGATTGGAAGCCTGGCTCAACGTATATTCAAGAACCACCATTCTTTACCCATCTATCCAGGAGACTCCCACCGCTGCAAGACATTCACCATGCCCGGGTGTTGGCACTTCTAGGTGATTCGGTTACCACGGATCACATCTCTCCCGCGGGTGCCATACCGAGCCACAGCCCGGCAGGTGAATACCTGCTGTCTCAGGGTGTGCCGGTGCGTGATTTTAACTCCTATGGTTCGCGGCGCGGCAATGATCGTGTGATGACACGCGGCACTTTCGCCAATATCCGGCTGAAGAACCGTTTGCTGCGCGATGTAGAAGGCGGGTACACCCTGCATTTTCCCGATGGCGAGCAGACGACAATCTATGCTGCTGCCATGCGTTACCGTCAAGAAAACGTCCCCCTGCTCATCCTGGCTGGTAAGGAGTATGGAACCGGTTCGAGCCGCGATTGGGCAG
>Ga0194126_10012471_pt1 | contig 10760 bp, 10 predicted proteins | sample TA2KigC150mmetaG_FD_148641 | JGI IMG/M metagenome (GOLD analysis project Ga0194126, IMG submission 148641) | Freshwater microbial communities from Lake Tanganyika, Tanzania - TA2015035 Kigoma Deep Cast 150m | ecosystem: Environmental > Aquatic > Freshwater > Lake | place: Tanzania: Lake...
ACCCCCGCTACAATGGCAATCCCTTGGTCAATGCCATGACGGTTGGCATTGCGCGGGCCGATCGCATTTTCACCGCCAAGGCGACCGGCATTGGCAATTCCGTTGTCTATGTCGGTTCCAAAACCGGCCGCGATGGCATCCATGGCGCCACCATGGCGAGCACGGAATTCAGTGCCGATTCGGAAGAAAAGCGCCCCACCGTGCAAATCGGTGATCCCTTCGCCGAAAAGCTGCTGATCGAAGCCTGCATGGAATTGATGGCAACCGATGCGATTGTCGCCATTCAGGATATGGGCGCGGCGGGGCTCACCAGCTCCAGTGTTGAGATGGCCGGCAAGGGCGGCATGGGCATTGAACTTGAAATGGAAGCCGTTCCGCAGCGCGAAGAAGGCATGTCGGCCTATGAGATGATGCTGTCCGAAAGCCAGGAACGCATGCTGATGATCCTGAAGCCAGGCCGTGAGGCGGAGGCTGAGGCGATTTTCCGCAAATGGGAATTGGATTTCGCGGTGATCGGCAAGCTGACCGATACCGGGCGCATCGTGATCCGCCATAAGGGCGTGCTGGAAGCTGATATTCCCCTCGCGCCGCTGGAATCCGAAGCACCGCTCTATCGCCGCCCGACGGCGGAAACACCGAAACAGCCGGTGCTGGCAGCGTCTGCCATTCCTGATCCGGTCGGCCTTGCGCCGGCCTTGATGACGCTTGTTGCCTGCCCTGATCTTTGCTCCCGCCGCTGGATTTGGGACCAATATGACAGCCTGGTGAATGGCCAGACAGTGCAGCGCCCAGGTGGCGCGGATGCGGCTGTGGTCAGGATTGAAGATCATGACCGCGCGCTGGCGATGACCACGGATTGCACGCCGCGCTATTGCCTGGCGGACCCGGAAGAAGGCGGCAAACAGGCCGTGGCCGAGGCGTGGCGCAATATCACGGCGGTGGGCGCACTGCCCTTGGCGATCACCGACAATATGAATTTCGGCAATCCGGAAAAGCCCGAAATCATGGGGCAGTTTGCCTCGGCTGTGCGGGGCATGGCGGCGGCCTGCATCGCGCTCGATTTCCCAGTCATTTCGGGCAATGTGTCGCTTTACAATGAAACCGAAGGTCGCGCGATTTTGCCGACACCAGCGATTGGCGGGGTTGGCGTGCTGGAAAAAGCGGCGCAGGCGGTGGGGCTGGCCATGCCGGCCAAGGCTGATCTGGTGCTGATTGGCGAGACAACGGGCTGGCTTGGGCAATCCTTGTGGCTGCGGGAAATCGCGGGGCGCGAAGAAGGCGCGCCGCCACCGGTTGATCTGGCCGCCGAACGCCGCAATGGCGATTTTGTCCGCGCACGCATCCTGGCCGGTGAGGTTCTAGCCAGCCATGACTGCGCCGATGGCGGGCTACTGGTGGCCGTGGCGGAGATGGCGATGGGAAGTGGTATTGGCGCAAGGCTCGGCCCGACGCCCGAGGGCATTCCGCCCCATGGCTTCTGGTTCGGCGAAGATCAGGCCCGCTATGTGCTGGCGGTGGCCGATGGTGCGGCGCTGACTGCCAAGGCAAGCGCGGCGGGGGTTCCCGCCCGGCTGATCGGCACTGCTGGCGGGGGGGACTTGGTTCTGCCCGATGGCACTGCCATATCGGTCTCATCGCTGGCGGCGGCCCATGAGGCGACGCTGCCCGCACTGATGGGGGAGAAATAGCAGCCATGGGCATGCAGGCCGCGGAAATTGAGGCGCTGATCAAGGCAGCGCTGCCGGATGCGGAAGTGACGATTGAGGATTTGGCCGGCGATGGTGATCATTACGCCGCGAAAGTCGTATCCTCGGCCTTCAAGGGCTTGCCCCGTGTGCGCCAACATCAGATTGTCTATGCCGCGCTACAGGGCCGCATGGGGGGTGTTCTTCATGCGCTGGCCTTGCAAACCTCTGCCCCGGAATAGGAGCCAACAACATGAGCAACCCGACCTTTGAACGTATCGAAGCCGATATCAAGGCGAACCCCGTTGTGCTGTTCATGAAGGGCACACCGGTTTTCCCGCAATGCGGCTTTTCCGCCCGTGTCGTGCAAATTCTTTCCCATATGGGCGTGCCCTTCAAGGGCGTGAATGTGCTGGAAGATATGGAAATCCGTGAAGGCATCAAGGAATTCACGAATTGGCCGACCATACCGCAGCTTTATGTCGGCGGTGAATTCGTCGGCGGCTGCGACATTATTACTGAGATGTTCCAGTCCGGTGAGCTTTCCGGCCTGCTTAAGGAAAAGGGCGTGGCGCATAAGGCCGACGCCTGAGGTTTCGCTTCCCTGAAAAGAAAAACCCCGCCTAGAGCATTTTCAAGCCAAGTGGCGACACTTGGCGGCTCGGAAAATGCAATCAAACCGAAGCTTAGTGCGTGTCCCATGAACGAACGCAAACTGGACACGCACTAAAAGGCGGGATTTTTTGCTGGATTAGCCTGCGGTTGAAGGGCTGCGCGGGGCGCGGTTGCGGTTGGCCTTATTGCTGCCGCTCCGCTTTTGCCGATTGGCCTTCTGGCCCTGGGACGTGCTGCGGTTGCGCGTGGATTGGGTACGCTGCGTGGTGCTGCTGGTCGCTTCCGTACCCTCAGCGGTACGGCGCGGCGCGGCATCCGCAGGCAGCGCGCTGGTGGCAAAAACCAAACCGCCAAGCGCAGCCAGAAGCATAAACCGTTTCATCTGATCAAAAACCTTCCTGAAAAAATGCCGAAGCCCCGCCCGATTCGCCAAAGGCAGGGCGCTGCCAAAAGGGGCTACCCGCGCCCCCCTGTCCGTGACATTTCAAAAAAATGAATCTTGCGTCATTCGCCAGATTCTTTGGCCTTGGCTTCCTCGGCACTGCCGATCCCGCCATGCGCCTTGGACCAGCCCACCGGGTCTTCCAGGAATTTCCGCACTTCCTTGAGCGCGCCTTCGCTGAAATAGGGCCGTTCCCGGCACACCTCCAGCACATCCCACCAGGTGCAAAGGTGGTGCAGGTTCAGGCCCATGCCCTTCATGGTTTCAAAGGAACCCGGAAAGACGCCGTAATAGAAAACCACGAAGGTATGGTCACAAATAGCGCCCGCATCGCGCAAGGCATTCGCGAAACGGATTTTGGAGGCGCCATCCGTGGTCAAATCCTCCACCAGTAGAGTGCGCTGGCCGACCGGCACCTCGCCTTCAATCAGCGCATTACGGCCAAAACCCTTTGGCTTTTTCCGCACATAGGCCATGGGGACCAGCATGCGGTCCGCGATCCAGGCGCCGAAGGGAATCCCCGCCGTCTCACCGCCCACCACCACATCAATTGATTCATAGCCGACATGCCGGCCAATCTTTTCCACGCCCAGATCGCAAATCCGGTTGCGCGCCCGCGGGAAGGAGATGATCTTGCGGCAATCAATATAAACGGGGCTCTTCCAGCCGCTGGTAAAGGTGTAGGGCTCTTCCGGGCGGAAATTCACCGCCTTGATTTCAAGCAGGATACGCGCAGTCGTCAAAGCGGCGTCGCGATCCCAGTCGGAGGCATGAAGCGCGGGCATGGGTAGGGCTCCTCTCTTTCCGGGCTTTGGTAATGCGGCGGGCGGGCTGCGTCCATGACCCCGCCCGAGTCGCCCCGTATTTGGGTGTTGGCGGACCCGCGCGCCGGCACGGCAGCCCAGGCTTTGGGCATTGCCGAACGGCTGGGGGAACCCTTCCGCCGGGTGGATTTGGCTTGGGCGGCGCTGGCGCGGCTGCCTTTGCCCTTCGCCACATTGGCCGGGCTGACGCCGGAGGCCCGCGGCGCCTTCGCGCCCCCCTGGCCTGATTTGGTGATCTCGGCGGGGCGGCGGAGCGCGCCGGTGGCGCTTTGGCTGAAGCAAAAAGGCGCGCGGCTGGTGCATTGCATGCGCCCTGGCTTTGGCGCGGCGCGTTTCGATCTTTTGGTGATTGGCCGGCATGATGCGCCCAAACCCGCGCCCAATATCCTGCCCATTCTGGGCGCGGCGCATCGGATTTCGCCTGAAAAACGCGCCGCAGCGCGGGCCGAATTCGCCGGACTTGCTGCGCTGCCTTCGCCGCGCGTTGCGTTGCTGATGGGCGGGCCGCCGCGCGCAGAGGGGATGGACGCAGCTGTGGCCGGCGCCATCACCGCCAAGGTGGCAGGTTTTGCGGGCAGCGTGCTGGCGACCGCTTCGCGCCGCACCGGGCGCGCCGCGGAAGAAGCCATGGCAGCAGCTTTGGCCGGGCATCCGCATACGCTGTTCCGCTGGGGTGATGCGCCGCCCAACCCCTATGCCGGATTCCTCGCCTTGGCGGATCAGGTGGTGGTGACGGGGGATTCGGTTTCCATGCTGTCAGAGGCACTCGCGACCAATGGGCCGGTTTTCATCGCCGATCCCGGCGGGCTTGGGCCGCGCCATCAACGCCTCGCGCAGAGCCTGATTGAAGCTGGCCAGGCGCGGGATTTGGCCGCCGCGCCCACACCCTTCGCGCGCGATGCCCTTGATGAAAGCGGGCGCATCGCTGCCGAGGTTAGGCGGCGCGGCTTGGGCCGCGCCATCAACGGCTCGCGCAGAGCCTGATTGAAGCTGGCCAGGCGCGGGATTTGGCCGCCGCGCCCACACCCTTCGCGCGCGATGCCCTTGATGAAAGCGGGCGCATCGCTGCCGAGGTTAGGCGGCGCGGCTTGCTGGCGTAAGCAAGGCCGGCTGACCTGCCCGCAAAGCGGTCTATTCTTCATGTTCCTGGGAGATACCACCATGACCCGCAGCCTGAGCCTTGCCTTTTCGCCGCGCTTCATCTGCCTGACGCTGGCTTGCCTCGCCGTCATTGGCTTCGCGGTTGCGCTATTGGTGGCACCCGGCTTCTGGACCGGCTTCGGCTTTGTCATTGCGGCAGCACTTGGCGCGCTTGGGCTGCGCGATCTGTTCCACCCGACGCATGCCATTCTGCGCAATTATCCAATCGCGGCGCATCTGCGTTTCATCATGGAAGAAATCCGCCCCGAAATGCGGCAGTATTTCTTTGAGGATGAAAAACACGGCACGCCCTTCAGCCGAGACAAGCGCGCCATTGTCTATCAGCGCGCGAAAAAGCAATTGGATAAGCGGCCCTTCGGCACGCAATATGATGTTTATGAAACAGGCTTTGAATGGTTGCAGCATTCGCTCGCTGCTCGCGCGCCTGCGAAGGAATTGCCGCGTATTCTGATCGGCGGGCCGGATTGCACGCAGCCTTATTCCGCTTCCATATTAAATATCTCCGCCATGAGTTTCGGGTCGCTTTCCGCCAATGCCATTCGTGCGCTGAACCAAGGTGCGAAGCGTGGCGGCTTTGCGCATGATACGGGCGAAGGCGGGCTCAGCCCCTATCACCGCGAAGCGGGTGGCGATCTGATTTGGGAAATCGGTTCCGGCTATTTCAGCGCACGCAATGCAGATGGCAGGTTTTCGCCGGAGCGCTTCGCAGAAGTCGCGGCGCTCAATCAGGTGAAAATGGTGGAACTCAAGCTCAGCCAAGGCGCCAAGCCTGGCCATGGCGGCGTGCTGCCGGCCGCCAAGGTGAGTGCGGAAATCGCTGCGACACGCGGTGTGGCCATGGGGCAGGATTGTGTTTCTCCGCCCGCACATAAGGCATTTTCCACCCCGGTTGAGATGATGCGCTTCATAGCCGAGATGCGCCGCCTGTCAGGCTGCAAGCCTGCGGGCTTCAAGCTGTGCATTGGCCATCCTTGGGAATTCCTCGCCATCTGCAAGGCGATGATCGAAACCGGTATTGCACCGGACTTCATTGTGATTGATGGCGCAGAAGGCGGCACCGGCGCCGCACCGCTGGAATTCATGGATCATGTCGGCATGCCGCTGCGTGAAGGGTTAAGCTTCGCGCATAACGCGCTGATCGGCATTGGGCTGCGTGATCAGATCAGGCTTGGCGCCAGCGGCAAAATCGCAAGTGCCTTTGACGTTGCGCGTGCGCTGGCCCTTGGCGCTGATTGGTGTAATGCGGCGCGTGGCTTCATGTTCGCCATTGGCTGCATTCAATCGCTTTCGTGCCATACGGATCACTGCCCAACCGGTGTGGCGACACAAGACCCAACTCGCCAACGCGCGCTACGTGTGCCGGACAAGGCGCCGCGCGTGCATCAATTCCATGCCGCGACATTGGAAGCTTTGAATGAACTGGTCGCCGCCGCCGGGCTTGCCCACCCATCCGAATTGCGCGCGGACCATTTCAGCCGGCGCATTTCGCCAAGCGTGGTGAAGAATTTTGCCGAGCTTTACCCGCCGCTTGCGCCGGGCGCATTGCTCATCGGCACGGATGATCCGCGTTTTGCCGAGGCTTGGGCCATGGCGGATGCACATAGCTTCGCCCCACGCCGCGCGTGAGGGCGCTTTGGCAACGCTTGCGCTTTTGGGCGCGTTTGGTGTTGCGCGATGGCCTGGCGCTTTACATCGCCGCACGAGATGTACGCACGCCCTGGTTTGCCAAGTTGCTCGCACTTCTTGTCGCGGCCTATGCGCTTTCCCCGATAGACCTGATCCCCGACGCCATTCCGGTGCTTGGCCTGCTGGATGAGGTGATCCTGCTGCCCATTGCGATTGCCTTGATCGCGCGGTTGATCCCGGCGGTTGTCATAGCTGAAAGCCGCGCGGCAGCGCAGGCCATGGTCGAAAGGCCGCGCAGCAAGGCAGGTGCCGCTATCATCATCGGGATTTGGGTCTTGGGGGCTGGCGCCCTGCTTTGGTGGTTCTTCACGCGCTGAACCAAGCCAGCCTAGGCTTGTGTTCATCAAAACTAAGGGAGAGAAACTATGGCCAAATCCGCACTCTGGAAAAAGGGCGATGCGGTCCGCACGCGCCTAATGGGTTAAGCCACTGTCAAGAATATGAATAAGGGCGTCTATGACGACCCCATCATGGAAAAATTCGGCGACTACGCGCGTGAAGCGGTGTTTGGCATGCTCTGGTCCCGGCCGGGACTTGACCTCAAAACCCGCGCGCTAATTTGCGTCATTTCCGATACCGCCATTCATGCCTGGCCCGAACTTGCCATCCATCTTCGCATGGCGCGGCGCATGGGCTGGACCGAGGATGAGCTCTCGGAAGCGCTGATGCAGCTCTGCGGTTATATCGGCCTGCCAGCGGTGCGGGAAGCGATGATCGTGGCAAAGGGCGTCTTTGCCGAAATGCGTACGGAACCCGATGGTGGCCTGGGCGAAGCGTAAATTTTGTTTTCGTGAATAATTATCCTAGAAACAAATGGGCAGGCGGTTTCGCCCGCCCGACAATGAGACGGAACCGCAGCGCCCATGTCCCATACCAACCTTGCCTCCATCGGCTTCCCGGCAAAGGAAGGGGCGCGCGGATTTACGACGCGGCCTGAAATCAGCGGCACCTTTGGCGCGGTGGCCTCCACGCATTGGATCGCATCCCAAGTTGGCATGGCGGTGCTGGAACGCGGCGGTAATGCTTTTGATGCCGCTGCCGCCGCCGGCTTCACGCTGCAAATCGTGGAACCGCATTTGAACGGGCCAGGCGGCGATTGCCCCATTTTGCTGCATAGCGCGCAGACCGGTCAGCAACAGGCGATTTGCGGCCAAGGCCCGGCCCCCGCCGGCTTGAATGTCGGGCTGATGAAAAGCCTGGGCCATGAGATCATGCCCGGCACCGGCATGCTGGCAGCACCCATCCCCGGCGCTTTTGACGCCTGGATGCTGATGCTGCGCGATCACGGCACCTGGAAGCCACGCGATATCCTTGCCTATGCGATAGGCTATGCGCGGCATGGCGCGCCCATGGTGCCGCGTGTGCGCGCCACGATTGATTCGGTGCGCCCCTTGTTTGAGGCGGAATGGAAAACCTCTGCGGCGCTCTGGCTACGCAATGGCGGCCCGGCGCCGGGTGGGCTTTATGCCAACCCGACGCTCGCCGATACCTATGAACGCGTGGTGCGCGAGGCGGAGGCCGCCGGCGGGGATCGCGTGGCGCAAATTGAAGCCGCACGGCGCGCCTGGTATCGCGGCTTTGTGGCGGAGGCGATTGATCGTTTTTGCCGCACGAAAGAAGCGATGGATACATCCGGGCGCCGCCACCGCGCTGTTTTGAATGGGCAGGATTTGGCGGGCTGGTCCGCAACCATCGAAGAACCGCTCGGCTTGGATTACCACGGCCATCGCGTATTGAAATGCGGCCCCTGGAGCCAGGGGCCCGCCATGCTGCAAACGCTCGCCTTGATCGCGGGCGATGATATTGCAGCGATGGACCCGCTAGGCGCGGATTTTATCCATCTGGTCGCGGAAGCCATGAAGCTCGCCTTCGCAGATCGGGAAGCGTTTTACGGCGACCCCAATTTCACTGATGTGCCAATGGCGACGCTTCTTTCGCCCGCCTATAACGCCGCGCGCCGCGCTTTGATTGGCACTGCCGCCAGCATGGAATTCCGCCCGGGTTCGCCGGATGGCCGCGCGCCGCGCACGGATTATGCCGCTGCCATCCGTCGCGCGCAGGAAATGGCCGCCGCTGCCGGCAGTGGTGAGCCCACCGTCTCTCGCCTTGGGGCTGCGGGTGGCGATACCTGCCATGTGGATGTGATTGACGCTGCCGGGAATATGGTGAGTGCGACACCTTCCGCGGGTTGGCTGCAATCCTCGCCCGCCATTCCAGAGCTTGGCTTCTGCCTTGGCACGCGCTGCCAGATGTTCTGGCTGGATGAAACACTGCCGAATGGCCTGCAACCGAACAAGCGCCCACGCACCACGCTTTCACCGGCGCTGGTGCTGCGCGATGGAAAGCCCTGGATGAGCTTCGGCACACCCGGCGGCGAACAGCAGGATCAATGGCAGTCCATCATGCTGCTGCGGATGCTGCATCACGGCATGAATATACAGGAAGCGATTGATGCACCTTCCTTCCACTCGGAACATTGGATCAGCAGCTTCTGGCCGCGTGGCGCCAAGCCCGGCAAGCTGGTGATCGAAGGGCGCTATGCGCCGGAAGTGCTGGCGGCGCTGAAGGCGCGCGGCCATCAGGCGGAAGCGGGTGGCGATTGGTCCGAAGGGCGGCTGACCGGCGCGCGGCTTGAAGCCGATGGCACCATCCGTGCCGGCGCCAATCCGCGCGGCATGCAGGGTTATGCAGTGGGGCGGTGATGGAAAAGATGAACGACACAAAACGCGAATACCACGCGCGCAAACGCATCCTGGTCACCGGTGGCGCCGGCTTTGTCGGCAGCCATTTATGCGATGCGTTATTGGCTGCAGGACATGAGGTTCTCTGCGCCGATAATTTCTTCACCGGCAATAAGGCCAATATCGAAGCACTGCTGGCGCATCCTTATTTCGAATTGATCCGCCATGATGTGACCTTCCCGCTTTATGTCGAAGTAGACGAGATCTACAACCTCGCCTGCCCAGCATCGCCCATTCATTACCAGCATGACCCGGTGCAAACGCTGAAAACCAGCGTGCATGGCGCGATCAATATGCTGGGCCTTGCGAAGCGCTTGAAGGCACGCATTCTGCAAGCCTCCACCAGCGAAGTTTATGGCGACCCCAATGTGCATCCTCAGCCCGAGGAATATTGGGGCAATGTGAACCCGATCGGGCCGCGGTCCTGTTATGATGAAGGCAAGCGCTGCGCAGAGACGCTGTTCTTTGACTATCACCGCCAGTTCCGCCTGCCGATCAAGGTGGCGCGCATCTTCAACACCTATGGCCCGCGCATGCACCCGAATGACGGGCGCGTTGTGTCCAATTTCATTGTGCAGGCTTTGCGCGGTGACCCCATCACCATCTATGGCGATGGCAAGCAGACAAGGTCCTTCTGCTTTGTGTCAGACCTGGTGGAGGGTTTGCGCCGCCTGATGGATTCGCCAGAAGAAGTCACGGGGCCGATCAACCTTGGCAATCCGGGCGAATTCACCATAATCGAATTGGCCGAAGCGGTGATCCGGCTGACCGGTTCCACTTCCAGCTTGGTGTTCCGCCCCGCACCGGTGGATGACCCGCGTCAGCGCCAGCCGGATATCACCAAGGCGCGCGCGAAGCTTGGCTGGGAACCAACCATCCCGCTGGAACAGGGCCTGGTGCATACCATCGCTTATTTCGACAGGCTTTTATCCAAGGGAAATGCCTGAGGATGCGGATCCTTCTTACCATTGCGCATTTTTTTCGCGCCGAGGAAGGATCAAACCACAGCTCTACCGATGCGCATCGGCGTGATCAACGCGCGGCCGCGATCCGCAGCGTGATAGATGCCTGGCGCGGGCATTGCGGCCCGGTATCCAGCATCAATGTCTGGCAGAAGCGTTTTGAACCCATGGCGGGGGTGGCGGATCAGCTTGACATCATTGTGCTGGTGAATGGTGAGAACCATTTGCTTGATCCGGATTACTGCCGTGCGCGGGGTGTGCGGCTTTATGATGCGAAGCTGGATAATCCGCGCATGCTGGGCTTCACCGCGCATAAGCTATTTGCCGATGCACGCAATATCTATGACGTCTTCGCCTTTTCCGAGGATGATCTGCGCCCCACCGGTGGCGATATGATCCCGCGCATCCTGACTTTTCAGGATGATCATGGCTGGCGGCGTGTCTTGTTTCCCAATCGTTTTGAATGGAACCCGCACGGCCCGGCGCTGAAGACCTATATTGATGGCATGTTGCGCCCGGGGCTGCTTGCACCCTTCGAAGCAGCGCTACCGGATGAGCGTTTCCTGAAAGGCCGCCATGGGACAAGGCCGCCAAGCTTTCAGCGCGCGACCAATCCGCATTCGGGCTTTTTTGCCCTTACCACC
>Ga0194126_10012472_pt1 | contig 10760 bp, 23 predicted proteins | sample TA2KigC150mmetaG_FD_148641 | JGI IMG/M metagenome (GOLD analysis project Ga0194126, IMG submission 148641) | Freshwater microbial communities from Lake Tanganyika, Tanzania - TA2015035 Kigoma Deep Cast 150m | ecosystem: Environmental > Aquatic > Freshwater > Lake | place: Tanzania: Lake...
CAGTGTCAAATCAGACGTTGAACCCCAGATGGACATTGCTTTAGAATTTTGGTATGATTTTTGCGAAATTGTCGTAACGATATATTGTCATGCGTCAGTTTATGATGCTGAAAAATTCATAGTAGAATTGCCTAGTGGTGAAACGCTGTATTACAACCATTACTCTACAAATACGGTCAACATTAGAAACATTGACACGAACGGATATGATATTCTCTTCTTTGTTGTATTTGAAAAAGAATACGAAGAAAAACAAGCAAAAGAAAGGTTAAATATCAAATATAAAAACTGCGTTGTAAACAATTATATGCTCTCTGATAATTCAGTAGAAGGATGTGAATTTTATGAAAGGTGATAGTAAAAAACTGGTGGATATTTACACTAGGCAAATGCAAGGGCTTGATACATCTCCATATAGGATATTGGTTAATCAATCGAAATATTTGGACGTTTATTCTATGGGGGTCGAAGATATCACTATGGAAGAGTTTGGAATTTCCAATATAGACCATGAACAGTTTAATCTGAAAACCATAAAAGACTCATTTCAAAAACCTGAATTTCATAGCTTTGAAGTTGATAACTTGATTCTCATATACCCATTAAGATTGACATTTTTTGTGGGAACTATAGAATACCATTTGAATGTAAAACATAATAACTGCATATTCAAATTAGGCCAGAAGAAATACTATGAAACTATTAACGAGCATAATTGTGTATGGTGTTTAGATGATGTTGGGTAAAACTGAAAACAAGCTACTTGAAATGTCAAAAATAAGTGGAAATGGAGTAACTATAAGCATTGATCCGTATAAAGTAAAAATCATGATTAGATATGATGAATTTTGGCAATTCGCAGATATTATTAGCAGTATATTCGATCAGCAAATTTCCGAAGAAGATTTCGAATTCTGCAAAGTTGTATATGGTGGTGCAATTGCGCCTGATGCAAAATACTTCATAAACTCCTCTAGTTTTGCACATTTTCAAAACATGAAATTGGAAAAGCCCATATTGATAAATGGTAGAATAAAATCCACTAATCTTTATATCATCAATATGGATTACACCAATTGCGTATTTGAATGTGAAAAGCCAGTAACAAAAATATATAAAATTGCCAGAAGCGATAAAGACTGCATATGGAGCAAAACATGAGCATTGAAGAGACAATATTGGAACATTCCAAACATTCTAGAATTTTTATATTACTCAATAGTTCAAAAAACTACGATGTGCTAGAATATAATTACAGCAATTTCGGTGAATTTCAGGCAGAGATTGAAACCCTATTCAATGTGGATATAGAGAAAGATGATTTTGAGATATACGTGGATGATCCAATTACAGATATGCAACTGTTTAGGTATAAACATCAATTCGCTCATTTCAAAAACATGCATTTTAAAAAGCCCATAGTAATACGAGCATCATATGCATATGGAGATATATACCACTATATAAACATGGACTATACTAGTTGCATATTTGATTGCAGTGAAAAATTGGTTAATACTAGATCAAGGGTCAAAACGGATTGTATATATTTGGGTGATTAAAAGGGTATTGAAATGAAGAATGACATAAGCAAATTTATCGGCTATTATGTGAATATGGCTAAAAAAGGAGAATTTCTGGATGAGATTGTTGATTCAATTTCTGAAATTAAAATAGAAGTCAATTCATATGTGGGTTCCCAACATGCTCGATATTTAGATATTGAAGTAATTACACCATACCATATAGGAAATGACCCAATTATGCTTTTACCATCGAATGAAATATTTCATTTATATCATGATTTGATCGTATTGAAAAACCTCGCATTTAACGATATCCGAATACATATAGAAACCGATACTCCATTTCCTAAAAATACGATCAATGTAAATGACGCATATAGATATAAAATCGAAATGATTAATTGCGTTTGTCCCGATTATAAAAGGGACATATATGAATTTAAAAACTGTGAAATATTTTCATGCTAGTTTGAGACACAACTAGGCAAAAGAACAAACCGTGAACAAAAAATCAGCTTGACAAAAATCGTGATTCTAAGATATTCTGGTGGTGGACCCGAATCGAAATATGAGAATCAAAAAGAGCCAAGAATATCATAGGATCGAAACATGCGTCAAGTAAAAATAAGAACGAGGTTTTTTCATTTTAGGGCTTGCATTGAGATTGATTCTTCCCTAGATATGAAATCACCGAAACGGCGAACCCGCCAGCAAAAGGACAGTTATCATGACCTACGATCAAGCCAATGCCGCCGCCCGCGTCCTGCGTGAAGCTGGTCAATATGATGCAGCAGAACATATGGAGGTAGTCGCGGAAACTGCCCGTCGCCAGCATTTCCAAGACATGGCACAGAAATGCTATGACGACCCGGATTTTGCACTAGCCTATGAAGAGGACATGCGAGAATTTAGATAGGAAAAAAGCCCTTTGGGGCTTTTTTTAATGCGTCCTGAGAACAAAACGTGAACGTGAAAACACCCCTGTTTTTGGCCTCTGAGCGGCCTTTGATGTTTCCGGGTAGGGTGATGAGGCATGACGGCGCAACGGGCTTCTACGGGCAAAATAGAGCGTCTGGGAACGTGTCTGCATCGGAACATGAGTCTTAGGGTATCAACTCGGCAAAAGAACAAACCATGAACAAAAAAAGATTCAAAAAAATGCGTTTTCCCTATTGCGAATCGGAACGGGAACGCATATTCTTTAGTTATAGAGACAGACACACACCAACCCCGGAGGCTACCATGACCGCTCGCATCCAACTCGACACCTTCAACGGTCGCGGCTCGCAGCATCACCTGAAAAATCCGAAGACCCCGGCAGAAGAAAAAGCCCTGATCGCGGGCGGCTCTAAAGTCCGGTTTCAATCCACCCCTATCTCGAAAAAAGAAGAGGCGGAAAATTTCATCGCCGCCCGTGCGAAACTCGCCCGCAACAGCAAGGCAAAAGTCACTCTGGAAAAAGCCCCTTGGGAATAAGGGGAACGGGCGGGGGAAACCCCGCCTTCCTTGTTTCACGTGAAACAATCTCGCAATGAAAAAAGTTGAAAAAGGGGATTGACCAAAATCAGCAAGGCATGATATTCTGAAATAGAATCAAAAATTTTTTAGATGATTCGCATGAAGATTCTATTTCAGAATATCACCGAATCACGATATCCGTCAAGAGGAAAAATCGTTCACGTTTTGTTCTCTATGGGGAAAAAGAAAAAGCCCCGAAGGGCTTGATCTTATGCCGCGAGGGCTTTCATCAAAATGTCTTCAAGTTCGGTTTCTTCCGGTTCATCTTCATAGATGCGGTTTTCCATGAAGAGCGGACCTTGCCACTTGTCCAACATGAAATTGAATTGCTTGCGGACAAGGCGCATTTTCCACTGAGTCCGAACCGAAATGAATTCGTCCATATAGAAAGAGGTATCAAATTCCATGATTTCCGAAAAAGTCATGGCGGCGATTTCCGCGCGGATGGCGACGAAAGCAGCGCGGGCGAGTTTTTTGGATGTAAACATGGCTGATCCTTTCCAGATCAAGAGGGTTAAAGCTGGCCGGAACCTCGTTCCGTTAAGACATAGATAGACCATGATTCTGATTCCCGCAAGAGATATTTTCAACTATTTTTCAGTTATTTTGGGGATTGACGCATTGCAATATCCTATGATATTCTTCCCGCCAGACCGAATCACGTTCACGTTTTGTTCTCTATAGGGAAAAAGAAAAAGCCCCGAAGGGCTTGATCTTATTTTTCCCAAGGGGCTTTTGGCAGGCTGACCGGTTTTTTCGGGGTTTCCACTACCATCTGCGCGAGTTTGGCATCGGTGGAGTTGAGGGCAGTCACTTGGATCATCTTTTGAACGAACATTTCCGGTCTTCCTTCTCTGGACGCGACCCCTTGCCGCGTTTCCTGATTCCTAGATAGGCCATGATGGCGAGTCGTGCAAGAGGAAAAATGAAAAAAGTTTGCCCGCCGTAGACCCCTCTATTTTGGCCTGTGACGGGCATTGACGTTTCCGGGTAGGGCGATGCCCCTGTGAGCCTTGCGGGGCTTCCTACCGCGCCACAGCGACTAGGACGACATACCCCGGACGATCCAGACGTATTTTGTGACGAAAGGAATTGTGCGGATAGTCGGCACGGAATTTCTCGACAGTCCGCACAAATAGGTCAGGGAATTGAGTCGCCCATGATACCATCATTTCAACTGTGACAGATGCGAGTCTTGGCTTTTGCATTTTGTTATCCCCATTTATCAAATAGATTTCGACATTCATTATGCCATTCTTTCACAGATTTATTATATTCCAAATCACCTTTTAGAAATTCAGCATATGAAATTGCATCCTTTTCTCGGAAGAAAAGGAAATGGGCGTTGTATCCATTAAGCCCGCCGATATTGTAATCTTTAAGTGATCCGCCAGAAGAATATTCTTCACCCGTATATTGTGAAATATAGGTATATGCAAAAGAACCTTTTTTGGTAAATGTTTCATCTTCATATTCAACGCCATTAATTTCATTAAATGACGCAATTTTAGTGAAATGTCTTTTAGCCAAATACCCGCCTTGCGATACTTCCCAAATATCGGAACCAGTGAGCAAATGCATTTGCTCGACTGTTTCAATTGCGCCTTTAGGATATTCCCGCGCAGTTGTTCCTTTAAGTTTAATCATGTCTTTATCCTTTCCCTATATGTGGCCCCTTATCGGGACCACTTGCGATTGATGTTCCACTTTTCCACGACGAGTCCCGTTTCCGTTTCATCCGTCACGATATACGCGACAGTTTTCTTGACGAGGGCGAAACGGGTTTCTTGATTTGGCCCGACAAAAACCAGATGTTTATAATCGCGAAATTTGTCCTCGGGGAACGCAGTTGCGTTCATATACTCGAAAGTTTTGCCGTGATCTTTTTCCACGAACATTCCGGCGATTTTGTCTTGCGAGATATGAGCGGGGGCATAGGACATGGCGCAACTCCTTTTGGCGCGGTGGGTTTATCCTGTGATACATGATTCGCCTGTCCATGTCAAACCATTATTTCGCCTTGACGCACGAAACCGTTGTGTGCTAGTCGTGGAAGTCTGAATGGCAAGGAAAGGAATCATTGTGCTGCCCACATATTACGCAATTGATATTGTTACATCTCGCAAGGGCTTGCTAATGATGGCGCAGTTTCTTGGGCTTATGGCTTACGGAAATGATTTTGTGCAAGGCAATCGCATGATGACATATGACGCGCGAAACAAGGTTTTGAGCGTTACGATGACAAAACAAGACGCACTAAAACTGTCGGAAAAATTCAACTTTGAGTTCCAGTGATTTGTTTCACGTGAAACAATAGCCTTAGAGTCTTCTAGGCAAAAGAACAAAACGTGAACAAGATTAGGGCTTGACAGCATCATGATTCGATGATATTCTGGACTAGAGACTCGAATCTTCTGGTGATAAAAATCAGGTTTTACTTTTAGAATATCATATCGAATCGGGGTAAGTAAAGGGGCAAATTATGCCCCCTGAGTCTTTCTTATTAGTTCGCCCATTTCATAGCTGAACCCGTGCGACCAACAAAAGCCTTCCCGGTCATACTTTGAATTAACATCATCCCCCGTGGCGTCAAACTGCCAGCGGATAACATCGCCCACACGGGCGTTAAGTTGGACGGCGAGGGCATGAACCCCGCGAATCCAATCATTATATCGGCGGGTTTCATCCTCAACCCGTTGCGCCTCATTGCTGGCGAGTTGCGCGACAAGGTAAGAATAATCCTCGTCAAAAGCCTCGACCGAAGCCCAGACGTTCCAGCCGCGCGGGCGGCACCCGTAAACGTCTTTGTAAAGATCGGAGTAGCAATCATCCACGATCATGCAAACGGAACCAGCGGCGAATTCTTGGTCTTGAGCGAACATGGCGATCATCCTTTTTTGCACAGTTTTCCCTCGGAGCATCGCGCCCCGCAACACCTACGTAGCAGGGAATCACCCTGCTTGTCAAGCGTATATGCAAAGAAAAAATCGAATTATTTGGGGTTGACAGGCCGGGCGATTCTACGATATTCTGAAATAGAGAGTCTATGCGAATCACTTGGAAGATTCGAGATTCTATTTCAGAATATCACACTCAGATTTCATGTAAAGATAAAAAAAGCCCCGAAGGGCTTAATTTATGAAAACTCCCGGTCTACTATTTCCAGACGTTCCCAGACTTGCGCCCACGTGGAGTCGGCGGGAAGATCACACAGAAACATTTCCGCGTGGAACGTTGCATTGTTTGCAACGTCAATGGCTTCTTCCAGCGACAGTTCGGGGCGGGCTTGGACTTGGGCGAGGATGGACATTTTCAGTTTCCTTCAAACATGGTTGGTTCCGAGGACGTTCCCCGTGCCTCATACGTAGCTGATTCTTGTGTTTGTGTCAATATAGGAAAAGCATTATTTTAGTTTATTTTTGGGGTTGACGTAAAAAGTGAGTATGATATTCTGGACTAGACTCTTGATTCTCGCGTTCACGATTCGTTCTCATTGTGGGTTGTTCACGTTTTGTTCTGTTTCACGTGAAACAAAAGCCCCCCGTTTCCGAGGGGCTTTTCCTTTTACCAAGGCATCGCGGGGAGGGAGACTTTCGCGGTTGACTTGCGGGCGAGGCGGGCGCGGGCGGCTTTCGCGTTTTCGATTTCTTCCGCTTTCGTGATCGGAGTATGTTGAAAGCGGACCTTGTTCCCGCCAGCGATCAGAGCGGCCTCTTCCGCTTTGCTTTTGGGGTTTTTCAGGTGGTGTTGGCTTCCGCGACCGTTGAAGGTATCCAGTTGAACCGCTGCGACCATCTTTCCGTTCCTTCCGCTGTGGGCCTCTGCCCGTTTCCATACTTAAAGAATATGCACTCTTGATCCGATTCGCAACCCCCCAAATGCACTTTTTTGAATCTTTTTTGTTCATGATTTGTTCTCAGGTTTCGCGGCGAAACTGCGTTCACGTTTTGTTCTTTGGCCCTCTATTTTGCGCTGTGAGCGGCCTTGTGGGTTTTCGGGTGTGTGGGTATGGCAAAAGCCCGTAGGAACCACCTACGGGCTTCTACGGGCTTGTGAGAGGCATTATCGAAAACCTAGTGCCGCTGCGAAAAACTCCTTGAATAGATCGAAGAAGATTAGCAGAGGAAGGATTACCGCCATCAGCTTGATGATGAGATAAACCTTTAGTAGTGTGATGAATGCCCCCATCAGGTTGTTTTGAGGATGTAAAGAGCAGCCAGACCCAGAAATCCAAACGCTACGATGAACAACATATTGTTTTCCTTTCACTTTCCTAGCGGGTTTCACAGACACAACTTGCCAGCATCAAATTGGTTTCATGATGCTGGCAAGATTCTTCTAAGTCACTCGTCTTTCAACTGAAATTTCTTGTGAACCCCCGACTCGTATTGCTTGCGGGCGCTTTTGTTCTTGCGCGCGTTGCGGATTTGTTGCTTGGCGTTGTTCTTGTCGCGCTTTTGGTCTTTCATGATCCGGGTTTCCTTCTGTTTCCGGGTTTCTGTATCTTGAATGTATGGGGGGCCAGATGATTCGTCAATAGGAAAAAATAGGAAAGATTCTTTTTATTTGGGGTTGACAGTGTGGGGTGGGGATAATATTCTGAAATAGAATCCAGAATCATCGTTCACGATTCGTTCTCATGGGGTTTCGCTGCGAAACTGTTTCACGTGAAACAATGACATTGCCCTAAAGCAATGCCATAAGTTGAAACATGATGATGATAGCAGACAAACAAATAGTAAGAAGAAACGAACAAGTCAAAGCGTTAACTGTATCTTTAGCAATCGCGCAACGGATGCTAAGGTTAAGCAAAATCAACCCCATCATGCAAAACGTAGCAGTAGCGCAAGAAGCGATGAAAAGAAGAAAGTGTTCCATACTATTTTCCTTTTGTTTCACGTGAAACATAGGGGCGGGATGATCCCGCCCCCTGTTGATTGCATCAGGCTTGCACCGCTTCCGCTTGTGCAGCACGTTCGGCACGTTTCGCCGCGTTGCGTTCCATCGTGGCAACCCACGTCCGCGCACGGCCCGTCAGGGCAGGAACATGGCGCGGACGACCACGCTTGCCTTCAATCCGTTGTTCCTGAATCTCGACCAGACCAGCCTCGACCAGTTGCGCCGTCAGGTGACGCGAAGGGATGTTTTCAGCATCGCCCGCCTTGATCGCGACCAGCGCGGCAAGCTTGGCCTCTTTGCTGTTGAAGGTTGCCGGGCGACCACGGGCGGCTTTGATTTCTTTCGTCATGATGTAGTCCTTTCTTTGCTGTTGGGCGTCTTGCCCGTTTCCATGATTAAGAGATAGAGCATGATTCTGATTCGTGCAAGCACAAAATGCGATAGGAACGAAAATAGTTTTTGCATCTTCTCGGCAAAAGAACAAAACGTGAACGAATAGGTTTCGCGGCGAAACCACGACGCAATGAGAACGAATCATGAACGGTGATTCTGGATTCTATTTCAGAATATCATACTCAGGTTTAGTGTCAACAAGAAAAAAAGCCCCGAAGGGCTTTTCCTCATTCCATGAAGTTTTCAAATTCTGTCCAGCTATATTCTTCCGCAACCCCATAGGTTTCTTGGAATTGCTTGAACTCACGTTCTGCCGCATCGTGCGAAAGATTGTAGTGGGTGAGCAGGAGGTTCATAATGTCTGCGGGCGAGAGCATGGCGGGTTCCTTTCCCTTGGCTATGATTAAGATATAGCATCAGATTGTGATTCGTGCAAGAGGTAAAATGACTTTTTTCAAATTATTTTTGGGGTTGACAGGATAGGGGAGGGGATGATATTCTGAAATAGAATCAAGAATCACCGTTCATGATTCGTTCTTATAGGTTTCGCCGCGAAACTGTTTCACGTGAAACAAAAGAAAGAGGGGGCGTTATGCCCCCTGTTTCCATCCTTCTGCGATTTTTTCTTGCATATCATCAAATGCGATATGTTTGGGGATAACGGTTTGCGTCATAGCTTTACCATCCCAATACAGAGTCGCAGTTACATCTTCGTGCCCGAAAGTGGACTCGTAGGTGATTTTGAGGTTGGAGTTGGTAATAGTAATCATGGCGGGGTTCCTTTCCTTTGCCGATTATTCTTTATAGCATTAGCGGCAGGTTGCGTCAACAGGAAAATGCGTCACCAGATAGATCAAATGAATCCTTTCACAATGTGCGGATTCTTTGAAATAGTGATTTGTTGCTTTGATGAAAGCAAACCGGAACGGGCGAAATGCCAGACGTTTATTGCGATAGACACGGGAACAGATAGGTTCCCAACGGAAACCGCGCAGAAACTTGTGGTTCCACTCGCAGGAACGATAGTAATGAGTCAAGTCGCGCATTGCCTTATCTCCTGCTAGGGTTTCCATCTATATTTATAGTTGCACGATTCGGGTGTCTATGTCAATATCTAAAAAATAATTGTGACGCGAACATGACACTTGCAAACAACCTAAACGGGTGCTAAGGTTCTGGCAGTTGTAACGAAAGGAGCGAATCATGTTTGATATTGTCAAGAAAATAATTACATTCCCCGGAAAATTTGTCGATTGGTTTGAGGCGGAACGTGGAACTGGTGAAGGAAAAAATGGTTGGGTAGGTAAACCATCGCGGGACTAGGGAGGATGAAAGACTCCTCTTTTCCCTATTGACAGCATGGGGAGGGCATGATATTCTGAAATAGAATCTTGATTCTTGCGTTCATGATTCGTTCTTTTGCGGATAAAAGAAAAAGCCCCGAAGGGCTTTCCTGTTACCAAGGGGCTTTTGCCAGAGTGACTTTGACTTTCCGCTTTGCCGCTGCGCGTTTCTCTTGAGCCAGAGCGAAAGCCTTTTCATCTTTTGCGGTAATGGCAGGAGCGGCACAATTTCCGCAACGCTTCTCAAAATCGACCCGGTTCATGTTAGCGTGGGAATTGAAGTATTGAGCGGAGACTTGCATCGGGTTGCCCTTTCTTGGCTGGTGTAATTATAGAATATGCCTTGCCAGATGATTCGTCAACAGGAAAAATGAAGTTTTTTGAATCTTTTTTGTTCACGGTTTGTTCTATATATAACCATGTTCCCGTTCTGCTTCATTTCTAGCAACTATTGCATCATCCAATTCTTTGAATCTTCCTATATGTTTTCTTTTACCATTTCCATCTCTAATTCTGACAACATAAGCATTTTTGAAAAAGTATATATTTCTTTCTTTTAACTTATTAGGTTTAACTACATTTTTATAATTAATACTTTGTGAAACATCTCTAAGATTTTTTATTCTATTATCTTTTTTATCTTTATTAATATGATCTATCTCACATTTAGGCCATTCGCCGTAAACAAAAGCCCACGCTAATCTATGTGCGGAACAAATAATTTCATTATCCGCATATCCCAAATATATGTAACCATTTTTGTTAGACCCTGCAATTTTACCAGAATACTCATTATTCCAATTAAGTTTTCTTTTAGTATTATATGGACGATGGTGTTCTTTTCTTTCTTTCCAATAAAATAATCCAGTATCTTTATTATAAGAAACTAGTTCTTTCCATAATTCTAAATTAGAATCACTTTTCATGCTATACTCCTTTTTATTCGGAGCATAGCATGAAAATATTAAATTGTCAATCCTTCCAAGGATAGGGCGGGAGGCTGACGGGCTTGCTCGACTCTTTCTGCGAGGCAAGGGCTTGAGCGATTTTCTTTTGCTTGGACATTCGGGCTTTCCTTCTG
>Ga0194126_10012477_pt1 | contig 10758 bp, 9 predicted proteins | sample TA2KigC150mmetaG_FD_148641 | JGI IMG/M metagenome (GOLD analysis project Ga0194126, IMG submission 148641) | Freshwater microbial communities from Lake Tanganyika, Tanzania - TA2015035 Kigoma Deep Cast 150m | ecosystem: Environmental > Aquatic > Freshwater > Lake | place: Tanzania: Lake...
CCATGGAAAATACGATCGTATTCTTTCCTGCTTTCAAGCAGGTATTGTAGACGCCGATAACATGCCGGTAAGGCACGCGCGCTTCCGGCTCAACCACCAGCAGAACATCGTCGGGCAGCATGGTCAAAAAGCCGTGCAGTTCTTCATAGCTGCGCACCTCCCGGTCCTGCAGAAAGATAGACGGCATGTCGCCGCCGGCAATGACCAGCCGTATGCGCAGGCGCACTATTTCCCGGTCCTGCGGCTGAGCCGCTGCGAGCCCGCCTTTTTCAGGCAGGCGGTTTGCAAGTACGCCCTCGGGTTTCTGGAACTGCATGGTCATGATGAAGAAAATAAGCAGCAGGAAGATGACATCAATCAGCGCTGTCATGCGCATTGTAAGGTTGACCGGGCCGCTATGCGCTTTAAGGGGCAGTTTCATCGTGTGCCTCCGGTATCAGCGGAGCCGGCGGCTCCATGTAGGCGGCAAAGTGGATGCGGCTGACGCCGCTCAGGGCCACCTGTTCCATAACCAGCTGCAGGGTCTGATAGGGCAGGTTTTCATCCCCCCGAAGGGTGACGGTTGTACGGGCAGGGTCCTGAATGCGCTCCTGCAGAGCCGTACCCAGCTGCCGCAGTGAAAGGGGCTGATGTCCCAGAAAGAGGCTGTTTTCATTTTGGATCGTAATAATAAGTTCGGCCGGTGTGCGCTCCTGCTCGGGTTTGGCCGCGTCAGCCAGGGGCAGGTCGATTTTGCGGCTCAGGACATCCGAAAAATTCAGCAGCATGATAAAAAAAACGATCAGCAGAAACACAACGTCAACAAGGGGCGCCATGTTGAACGCGATATTGGGTCCGGTTCGTCGGGAATGAATGCGCATGGTCAGTCCCCGTTCACTTCCGTCTTGAATGCATGCACAAGCTCCTCGGCCCTGAGGGCTGTTTCGGCGGTCAGCTCATCAACCCGGTTGCGGAACAGTGCATAGCAGTAGATCGTCGGTATGGCAACGATCAGGCCCATGCAGGTGGTGATCAGGGCTTCGAATATGCCGCCGGCCAGCTGCTGGGGCTCAATTGCTCCGGTTACCTGCGAGATTTCGTTAAAACAGCGCAGCATGCCGGTCACGGTGCCAAGCAGGCCCAGCATGGGTGCGATATTGCCGATGACATTCAGGTGTTCGATTTTGCGCGCCAGGGCTGCATTCAGTGCTTCAACCGTGTCCTCCATGGCTTTGAGCATGGCGTTGTAGCCCTGGGAGGTTTCCTTCAGGCCCGCAATCACAACCTGGGTCAGAAACGATGTCTTGCCGCTGTCGAGTTTTAAAATGTCGTCAAATCTGCGCTCGTGGATGAGCTTTTGCAGCACCAGTATATCGCGCGGCGGTGCCAGGCGCGGCCGGCGGATGCTCGTGGCGTATTCAATCACCAGTCCAAGGGCGATGCAGGACAGCAGGATAATAATCCACCCGACCACTCCGCCCAGCTGGATCAGTTTAAACAGGCTCATGGGACCATTGGCCGGCGTTTCCTCGGAGCCAGAGGCGGTTATGGCCTCAGGCGTGATCGCGGGCGTTTCCTCCTGTGCAAACGCACATCCCAGGCTTATGAAGCCGGACATCATAATGACGATCAGCATACCAGCAATGTTTTTCATGACAGCTCCTTATAATGGATCAACACAAGAGTGTTTTTGACTGCAGCAGGCCCGCGATGCACAGACGGTCCGGCCGGTTTATTCGTACACGTTTACAGGCTTTTCATAAATTCATCCAGACAGCCCTCCCAGCGCGATCCAAACACCATCACAACCATCTGACGGATGACCCGTTCGACATCGTTGAGCCGGGCCGCCTCGCCGCCGCCCAGGTCGGCCAGCAGGCGAAAATCGGGCAGCACGCGGTCAGTAGCATTATACTCGGCGGCGAATTGCGCTGACGGCTTGAATGTGTCAAGGCTGGTATCCAGGGCCGAGACCATGCCGTTCATCTCCCGGCGGAATTGCACGACAAGGCGCGTGCACGCCGTGACCGCTTCGGCGTGCGGAGGGGCATCCCCCATGAGCACAATGATTTTTTTTGCTTTAGGCCGCCATTGCATCTCCTGTATGGCAACGCGCAGGCCTTCATCAATGGCCTCCTCATAGTCTCCTCCGGCTTCAGCCTGAATCTGCCGCAGGAAATTGTTGAGGGAGATTGTGCCGTGGCTGAGCGGATGCGAGCGGGTTACAAATGACTCGTCTGTATCGCGGTAGGTGACCAGCCCGACCCGGGCGGTCGGAACCAGCTGTTTGAATACAGCAACCAGGTTTTCAATTTTATACTTCACCTGCCGCAGCACTTCGGCCATGCTGCTGGTGGAGTCGAATACGAACACAATGTCAAGGCCGCCCTCGCGCATCGTTTGAATGTGGCGCGTAAATGAACCGCTCAGCTTTTCTTCGCCGGTGTACAGCGGCTGGCGGCCGCTGGAGGGTTCCAGCCATTCACGGCTGGCTGACTCGATGCCGACCAGGTCGAGGCTGTGCTTGATGGTGGGCTCGGGGAAGAACTTCAGCTCGGGAAGAACGGGGCGGTAGTCGATCTCATCAAGCGGGTACACCATGCGGTCCTGGGCTTCAAAGCTGTCAAGCTTGTCAGTGCCCTGAAAGCGCATCCGGTCTTCCTGCAGGCCCTGCAGGGCGATCAGTGCGGCTGTATCAACGTCCCTCGGCTTCGTCTCGGGCGCGTACCATGTTACCGTGGCAAATCCCAGCAGCAGCAGCACATGCAGCGCAAGCGAGAGCGAAAACGACGGCAGCCGCCGCAGGAGATTTCCTTTTCCCGGTTGCGCTCCACTCATTGCCGTGCCGCCTTCCGTCGTATCGGCTGGAGATATGAAAACCGCCAGCCGGGGTCCACCCGCACTAAAAAGCAAGCTGTCGTACTCATGATGTCAGATGCCCAGCACAGTGGCATTTTTTGACAGGGTACACAAGAATATTTTTTTACCTCCGGCCGGATCGGCTGAGAAATCCGGCGCGGGACAAGCTCGGTATGTTGCCGCCCTGCCCTGGACGGCGTTCATGCGCTGACTATCGCATGCGCGATCGCAACCTTAAAACTCATACCGCAGGCGCAGGATCACACTGTCTTTATGGTCCATCGTGTGTGAAAGCCCGTTTTGCGCAGCATATTTATGCTTTGCTCCGCCATACAATTTCAGGCCAAAATCAAACCGGAAGCCCTTCAGTCGGCCTGAATCGGCAAACATGTACGTGAACGACGGCACTGCCATCCATTTGCCGATCTGGGTATAGTAGTTGCCGATAAAGACAAAGGTCCAGCTTGCGTTATACATCTGCTGCATGACAAAGAGCGTGATTGACTCCATGGTGCTGCTGCCTGGTTTATAAAAGCGGTCGGCCAGGCACAGGTCATTGTTATAATTAAAAACGCGTTCATTGAAGTAGGTCAGGCCTGTCTGCAGCTGCTGACCCGTGCCCACCCCGCGTGTAAACCAGGGGATGGTCCAGTACCAGTTGGCCTGCAGCGCAATGCCGAGGATGTCGCGGCGGGTGGCTGCGTAGATGTCCTTCGTATTTCCATTGAGGCCCTTTACAAGGGGGCTGCCGGCTTCATAAAACCACTCCAGGGCCAGACTGTATCCTTGACGAACGTTGTAAAAGTCTGGGCTGTGCCGCCCAGGGTCTGGTAGCGCTTGTACTTATAGACGCTATAGTCCGGCTGGTTCGGGAGCGTCGGGTTGCCGAACACGTCAAAATATACCATGCCGTGCTGTACAGCACGTGCGGGATCAGCGCTTGTGGGGCCGTCAGAGAGTGCGTTCCAGTAGAGCAGGGTCCAGTCAATGTTGCAGGTAAATCCCTGTATTCTGCCGCCGAACTCATAGTTATCCAAAGCCCAGTGTGTCGGTTCATCAAGCCGCCATTTTTCCTGCATCCATGAATAATAGCCGCGGTCCCTGAAGTCGGGGAGGGGGTTCTGCTTGAAGTATTCCGGGCCCCAATGGGTGCCTTCGTAGGGCAGCCTGGCAGCTTTATAATCACCCGGGTTGAAGATGAATTCGAACAGCAGGTTGCCGGGCAGCTGGGATTGATAAAAAGTCCTGATCATCCACAGGCCGCGTTTGACCTCCTCCCAGGTGTCAACGCCCGGAACGCCCCAGCGCAGATCCAGCGGGTTGACCACATCAGCCACGCGGTTGATATCGAGCTGACCCCAGATGACGATCTGTTTACCGGCCCGCACCTGCCAGGGGCCGCTGGTGTAATCGACATACATTTCCGAAATGACGTCTTCGATACTTTGCGGAAGTTGGTAGTTTTTGCGGTCCTTGTCATATAGATGGCGGCGAAGGTTGTCATCATAGCGCGCCGCTGATTCATACCAGCCCTTAAAGCTGCTGAATATGCGGAAGGCGCTGTTCTGGTCCTCCTTGACGGTATAGAGCATTTCAATCAGGCCCGAAAAGTTTGAAAAGTCGAAACGGGTGTCATGGTTTGAGGTTCGGTATTTTTTATCGAATTCCCGGTCGTAGTGCGACAGGCGGTAATAGGTTATGTTTTTGACATAGCCGCTCAGGATCAGCTTGCCGTCCATGAGTGCAATTTCAGCCTCTGATGGGGTCGGAACTGCCAGAAAGAGCACGGATACACACAGCATGAGCGAAAAAAAGAAATATCGATTCATTGTAACCGTTTCCTTTGTCTGTGATTGTTGTTAGCCATGCGTATGTAGTATGCATGGGGTGTGCCAAATACATGGCCCCATGATAATGCAAAGTAAAAACAGTCAGTTAGAAATGAAGTTCATGCTCTATCTGAAGATGGAGCACCGGGCAGGTTTTCTCAGAGGTTGAGAAAAGAACCCGGCCCAATATGCTAACAGTTTGTTTTTCCTCGGCAAATAAAACAACGTGCGTTTCTCGGAAAACGAGAATGGCGGGAAGATGTAGGTGGAGATGAACGGCGGTGTGTTATTGGATTTCTTTAAGTTTGCGGTAGAGAGATGAGAGCCCGATATTGAGCATGCGGGCAGCTTCGGGGAAATCGTTATTACAGACCTGTAAAACGTGCTGGATGATATCTTTCTCGGCATGCAGCCGGGCTTTCTGTGCTGCGGCCTTGAGCGGGTTGGAGCTGGCCAGCAACTCATCCAGGGGAAAGTCCGTTGTGGGACCCTGCGGGGCTGCCGGTGGCGCGAACAGGTTTTCTGCACTGCGGCCGAGCAAGCAGTAGCGTTCGAGGATGTGTTCAAGTTCGCGCACATTGCCCGGATAGCTGTAATTGAGAAAAAGCTGCAGGTCGCGCTCGGGCAGCCGCCCGATATTCTTGCCTGTTTTTTCGTTCATACGCTTGAGGAAGTGTTCAATCAGAAGCGCAATGTCGCCTGAGCGCTCGCGCAGAGGCGGCAGGCGCAGCGGCAGAACATAGATGCGGTAATAGAGGTCTTCGCGAAAACGACCTTCGCGCACCTCCTTGTGCAGATCCCGGTTGGTGGCAGCAATCAGGCGCACGTCTACCCGAATTGGCCGGCTGTCGCCCACCCGCGCCATTTCGCCGCGTTCCAGGACCCGCAGAAGCTTAACCTGCATGTCGCGATCCATCTCCGCGATTTCATCCAGAAACAGGGTTCCTCCGTCGGCTTCGGCAAAATAGCCTTTTTTGGTATTAACAGCCCCGGTATAGGCACCTTTGACATGCCCGAAAAATTCGCGCTCCATCAGCTCGCGCGGAATCGCGCCGCAGTTCACCGAAATAAGCGTTTTGTTCCTGCGTGGACTGTTATAGTGGATAGCGTTGGCAACCAGCTCCTTGCCGGTTCCGGTCTCGCCGGTGATCAGCACGGTAGCGTCACTGTCCCGGATTGACTCCAGCGTCTGGTACAGCTTGCGCATCGGAGCGCTGCTGCCGATAATGCTGCCGTAGGCGTATTTATCCTGCAGTTTGCTGGTGAGGCTGTCGATGGTTTGGGCCTGAGCGGTGGTGCGTTGTTGCAGCGAGCGGATGCGCAGCAGCGATTTTAAGCGCGCCAGCAGCTCAATTGAACTGAAGGGTTTGACAATATAGTCATCTGCGCCCATTTCAAGGCCTTCAACCTTCATTTCAGTATCGGCCCGCGCAGTAATAAATATGAAGGAGATATCCTGCCAGTCGGGGTTCTGCCTGACCTGGCGCAAAAATTCATGGCCGTCCATTGCGGGCATCATGATATCGCACAGGATTACGTCGGGCCGGTGCTCGTGCATGCGCTCAAGGCCCTCTACGCCGTTGCGGGCGGTCATGAAATCATAGGTGTCGCGCAGCATCATGGTAATGTAAGTGCGCACGTCGGGATTGTCGTCAAGCACGAGCACCAGCGGTTTCTCGCCGCTGATGTGTTCCGGGCAGGTATCCTCTGCGCTGAATACATCGGCCATTTCGATATCGGTCTGCACCCGCAGCGCAGCCTGATCAACGCTGTCATCAAGTACGGCCGCTGCCCGCCCGCTGCCCGCGGGCAGATACAGGGCAAATGTCGAGCCGCGGCCGGGCGCGCTCGCTGCCGTAATACAGCCCCCCATAAGCTCAACAATTTCGCGCGTGTGCGCGAGCCCTATCCCGGTTCCGCTGTCGGATACATCCGCCGGTGCGCTGCCCTGATGGAACCGTGCGAAAACACCGTGCAGCTCCTGTTCCGAGATACCGATGCCGGTGTCGGTAACGCCGATCCGGATGCAGCCCGGCCCGGCAGCTGCAAGAATTTCCGGCCGGGTTGCGCTGCCGATAACGGTTTCATGCGCATATCGTGGGATGTCGGGTTCGCGGACAAAATCGAGCGCAACGCGGATGCTGCCATTGGGGGTGAATTTAAAGGCATTGCCGATAATATTGAACAGACTCTTTTCCATTTTGACAGGATCAACCAGTGCAAAGGGAATGCCGCTGCCGGGATTGAATTCAAGCGCGATGTTTTTTTTCTGCGCGATAAACCGGAAGGAATCGACCACTGCGCCGACAAGGTTCTGCATGTCTTTTTCCACCAGCACCACGTCGCGCCGGCCCGAGTCAATCCGGCTCAAATCAAGCAGCCGGTTGATCAGGCGCAGCAGCTGGCGCGCATTGCGAAGCGACAGCTCCATCTGCTCGCGCTGCACCGGACTCACGGGGCCGGCTTCTTCGCGCAGGAGGCTTTCCATCGGCCCGATGGCCAGGGTCAGGGGAGTCCGCAGGGCGTGCGTAATGTTTGTGAAAAACCGGCTGCGGAACTGATAGGCGCGCTGCAGGGCGTCTTCAGCCTGTTTTTTTCTGGTCAGATCGCGCGCCGAGGTAACCGAGCCCCCGGCACTTCCCGTGCGGATTGAAACCGTGAGGTCAAGCGGCACAACGCGGCCGTCGCGGTGGTAGGCATAAAAATCCCAGCCGTCAATAATGCCCCGGCCACTGTCAAGCATGTTCTGCAGCTGCTCGATGCGTTCGGTCTGGTAATCGCAGTAGGACTGGTCAAGGATCACCTGTTCGCCGGTGGTTGAAACAAATTCGCCCAGCAGTGGCCCGAGGTCGTATGATTTTTTGCCGGCAAGGTCCTCCGGGCGCATGCCCAGCATGGCCGCAAATGATTCGTTGGCCTGCCGTATGGTGCCGTCAGAATCGACCAGCAGAATTCCGTCGCCGCAGGATTCAAGCAGGCCTTCGACAAGGCTGCGCATGGCGCTCAGGTCGCACTCAAGCCCGGCCTGTTCTGAAGGTGTCGGTTCGCACGACTGCATGCGCACATCTCCCGGTATGCGTTCAGGCGTCAGCTTCTGCATTCCGCCGGCAGGCTGCGCACGGTAACGCACGATTCTCAATCCGCAAACGCTGCGCGGTCCTGCATGTACTGGTTCAAAAAGGCCGTAAGCTGCTCGCGATGCGAAGCTGTTTTGGGTTCGAATGCAATGCCGCAGCGCTTGCGCACCATCGTGTCTTCCGGCAGCTCCTCACCGGCTTCATCAGCGGCCGGCTGCTCATAGATAACCCGGCACGGCATGTTCACGATATGCATGTAGGTGCCGCAGATAAAAATATCGACCGAGCAGCCGCTGAACGCCTGCGCGTCGGTATAGGCCAGATATTCGAATGCCGCGCCGCTCAGGCTGATATCCAGAATGCTGCCCACGCAGGTGAAGCCGCCTCCGAGCGAAATAAAGGCATTGTTGCACGGTTTGTACCGCTCTTGAGAGCGGTGCTCAGAACCCATGGAATCAACCTCCTGTTGCTTCGCCGCGGCCGCGGGCCTCAAGCCTGACAGCTTGTTTTCTTGCCTTGTGGGGCGCTATGATGTAGCATGCATCCCGGATGCGGCGTGCGCGCGGGTGTCGCAAACGAAAGCATGCCCGCAAACAGCCACGCTCCGAAGCCCGGCGCCTGCCGCGCGCCGGCGGGTATGTATGCTGCACAGGCTGCCCGGGAATATTTAATTTGTATCTATAGCACAGCTGCTCAGCCGGAAACCATGAATTTTTTAACTGCCTGTTCGAACATTTTTTTTCAGCACGGTGAGCGGCCGCATGTGTTTGTTGAACACGGGCGGGGGCCGTATGCCAACACCCGTGCGGCCCTGGCGCATTTTAACCTTGCAACGGTGCGCGGTAAAAAAGTGCTCCTCAAGCCTAATGCCGGTCGTGCGGCTGCGCCCGGAGAGGGCATTACAACCGATCCCGGGGTGGTGGCGGCGGCAATCGATGCCTTTCAGGCCGCCGGTGCAACTGTTGCCGTCGGGGAGAGCCCGATTACCGGCGTGAAGGCATATGCGGCGCTGGAGGAAACCGGTATTGCCGCGGCAGCGCGCGCGCGCGGCTGTGCTCTGATAGATCTTGATGCCCGGCCGCCGGTTGTGCGCGCCATTCCCGGGGCACGGGCCCTTGCTGCGATTAAAATCTGCGCCGAGGTGCTGGAGTATGATGTCGTCGTGTCCCTGCCGGTCATGAAAATGCACATGCATACCGGCGTAACGCTTTCGGTAAAAAACATGAAAGGCTGCCTGTGGCGGCGCAGCAAGGTTGATTTGCACATGCTGCCTGCAGCGGCCGGCAGCACTGAAAAGCCTCTCAATATCGCTATTGCCGATCTGTCCGGCGTGCTGCGCCCACATCTTGCCGTCATCGATGGCACAGTCGGCATGGAGGGCATGGGGCCGAGCGCGGGCACGCCCAAAGCTCTGGATGTTGTTGTTGCCGGTGCGGATCCGTTTGCCGCCGATGCCGTGGCCTGCGCCCTGATGGGTGTCGCTGCCGACCAGGTTGCCCATCTGAGCCTCGGCGCAGAGCGGGGCTACGGCGTGATCGATCTTGATACAATAGAGGTCGTGCCCGGCAACTGGCGTGACCGGGCGAGCGCTTTTGAGCCTGCGCCCGCAAATATTGACATAGAATTTCCGGGCATTGAAATACTTGACCGCAACTCCTGCAGCGCCTGTCAGTCAACCCTGCTGCTGTTTTTGAAACAGTACGGCTCTGCAATTCTTGATTACTTTCCCGCAGGCAGCACGCTGAGCATTGCCATCGGATCGGGGCATGTGCAGCTTGCCGACGGTACGATCTGTCTTGGCAACTGCACGGCCGTGCATCGCGGGGCGCACTGTTTTGTCGCCGGGTGCCCGCCTGTCGGCAGTGAAATATTGAAGGCCATTACCGGCCGCACATCGCTTGACTCAAGCAAAGTCAACACGACGGTCAAAGAGTAATATGCGCACGGTCGCATGCCGTCTGACGGGGAGTTGCTGGATGCAAAGACCGTGCCCGCACCCTTTTCGGGCCGTGTCGGGAAATAAATTCTGACAGCGTTATTTTTGTGGACATTCCACTTCACAGTATGCTACATGCATGGGCATACATTCACCTTTCATAAAGGAGTTCTTATGGCTACCGCTACTGTAAAACCGTTGACCAAGGCACAAGTGGTATCGCAGCTTGCAGAGAAACTGGCCATAACAAAGAAAAGCGCTGGCGAAGCGCTTGACGCGCTTGCCGACCTCGCCTGCAAAGAGACCAAGAAGAAGGGCTCCTTTGTGCTGCCCGGATTCGGTAAGCTGGTGAAGGTACAGCGCAAGGCCCGTACCGGCCGCAATCCCGCCACGGGAGAGGCTATTAAAATTAAGGCCAAGACGGTCGTGAAGTTCCGGATTGCCAAGGCCTGTAAGGATGCGATCCTGTAAGTAACGGGGTTGTTGGCTGGCGCGCCTGCATCACGCTCAGACATGTATCCGTTGTGCTACATGTTTAAGGCAGGGCTGTTGTCTGTAAGGCAGGGAAGTGCTGTCGCGTACGCAGCGCAGCCGAATCCGTGTGCGGATTTGATTGCCATGCCGGGGATGGGGGCTGAAGTCAGAAAGCACTTGCGCTGTGAAGCCGTAAGTGCTTTTTTTGTAGTTATGCAGATTTGTCCAAAATAAATTATTCGATCGCTGCTGAAGGCCCTCTGACCGGGGCCGTGCCGTCCCATCCGGCAAAGAAGACCTCATTTCATGTTCGGCCCGTGTGCCGCAATGTTTCAAACGGGCCAGGCACGCCCCCGCGATTGTTGTATACAGCAGTGCGCCCGGGCCGTGTATACAATGAATTTTACAGGACGTGCCGTTGCATCGGCAGTGCAAAAACTGCCGGATGGGACGGCACGGCCCCGGCCAGAGGGCCTGTTCTATACATAGCGACATAAGTATTTGCGCATATCGATCTTTTCTGCTATACTGCCTTTATAGAGCAGAAAGGAGGTTGTCATGCGCAAGCTTCAAATCACAGAAGCCGATCTCATGCGAATCGCGC
>Ga0194126_10012479_pt1 | contig 10756 bp, 9 predicted proteins | sample TA2KigC150mmetaG_FD_148641 | JGI IMG/M metagenome (GOLD analysis project Ga0194126, IMG submission 148641) | Freshwater microbial communities from Lake Tanganyika, Tanzania - TA2015035 Kigoma Deep Cast 150m | ecosystem: Environmental > Aquatic > Freshwater > Lake | place: Tanzania: Lake...
TCCAACCATAAGACCGGCAAGATGGTATCAATACCTATTTCCGACTATCTTATTGATGAGTTACGGAAGTGGAAGGAATTAAACTCCGGCGATAGGCTGTTTATTGAGGGTAGTGTAACAAAAAACGGGATAGAGCAACACAGCAGGCATTTTAGCAATTTGTTCAGGGATTTAGGTATTGATAACTTTACATTCCACAATCTGAGACATACCTTCGCAAGTATCCTTCAGGGTGAACTTGGTATCGGTGCAGTAGTTGTTCAGGGTATGACCGGGCATTCAAGTTTGGGAATGTTGCAAAAGTATTCACATACCGGTATGGATTCAAAGAAAACGGCGATTAATGCATTGACTGAACACGTGTTGAAAACATCAACAAAAACCGCTTTAGCCATAGCACAATAGACAAAGTACGACTACGGTACGACATGGCTTTAAGAACGCCAACAACGATTTGCCTTGTAAGGTTACAACGACAAAGGTTACGGGGCAATGGGCGGAGAAAACAGCAAATAGGGACTGTTTATTTGCATTATGGATAGGATACGACAAGAGTAGCTGTTCCTTTTTAATTCTTGTGTATAATATGTTGCAAGAAAGGCAATACTGTTTCTGACTGTAAACCATGGTGACATGACATTAAAAAAGGTCATTTAAACGTATGGAGCGCGGAGTTATTTTTCTGTGAGTAAAGCAGTTACCCGTTTCCGTCAACGAATTGCATAAGACCATATATTACACAAACAATTCGAGAAAATATTGCCAATTGTCAAGATGTGATTCTTTGTTCTTTATAAATTGGAATGCGTTACACTGGATATTTAATAGAAAAACACTGGGACGGATAGTCTATTGTTACGACAAATTTATTCAAAAATCCGTTAACGCCGAGTAAAACAGTCTTAAGATTTGGCATAAAGGCAATTGGGGTTTTGGGGATGGTATGAATAAGTTGTTTTGTTACAGGGGTGGTAAATTTCGAATGTTGTTGTGTGAATATAGACTGTGGTTAGTCCGTTACCCGTTCCAATTGTTTTTGTAACTCCCTTTTGTAAATCATGCCCCAATATATCGGCAAAAATAGCAGGAACGGCGCACTCATCCGCACCAGTATCAATTAAACCATGAGTAGCAATACAACAACTATCGGAATGAGGATTTCCTATTTTAACTTGCAAGTAAGGGCGTGTTGTCTTATCAAGAAAATACCCGAATGGGCAATTATCGAGGGGCATTAGTAAATTTGAAGTATATCTTCAGGTACATGGAAAATCACTGGGTCTTTAAAACCTTTCTGCTTTGCTTCATTATAAACTTTTACAGCATCTTTGCCGTGAGCGACTACGGTATTATCAAATAATGACTTTGTAGCAACATACTCATCGCAATATTTCTCTCCATCTTTTACCAGACATATGGGATCCACAGCATCACCCCTCTTTTTTTACACAACAATATATTACACAGAAAAATACTTGGATAATATTTTATCTAAACCGCCAAACGGCGGTGGCGGTCAATTGAAAATTTCCGCATAAAGCGGAAAATTTTATTGATTCAATTCACAGAATGAATGTTTCATTATAATCTTAATGTTATTATTACAATTGTAATAATAACGAAGAATATGAAAGGGGTGGAAGTAGTAAAGTGGCGTCAGCAACAATAAAAAAATCTGCGAACCACCATTCTTTCGTTTACCCCGCATCATGTATCTTGCATCCTGCATCCTGCATCCTTACAACTTTCCCCTTAACAACTCCCCCGTCTTGCCTTATGACTCTATTTAAGCTTAAAGCTGTGTGTTTGTTTTTCTATTGAACAGAAAAAGGCGTCAGGTATAATTTACATTGGAAAATTGTGTTAAGGTAAAAAACACCACATAAAATGAATAAAATATTTTTCAGGCTAACATGCAAAAAGTAATGATATCCAGAAACTGTATAATAACTTGTTAGCCAGCACAGGAGACGCAGTGAGGATCATCGGCAATCAAAAACTCGACATGAATGAGCCGCTATGGCGGTACTTCAAAACAGAACGGTTCTTGGAACTACTGCAGTCCAACCATCTTTACTTCGCGTCAGCGCGGCAATTTCAGGATCCTTTCGAAGGTGCAGTGGCCGTGCTCCCTCCAGGCTTCCCCGTCGACCCTCGATATGCGGAACCTGAGTTAGGCGAGGAAGCGTTTGAAGAACTCCGGCGTCTTACGAAAGTTAGTTGCTGGCACCGTGCCAGCTATGAAAGCGATGCCATGTGGCAGCTCTACGCTGGTTCATGGAAGGGCGTTGCCGTGCGCACGAATGCCGACAGAATTCGTGCCGCCGCCAAGCCATTTCGCCTGAAGCCAGAGTACGTACATGAAGAGCTGTGGGCCGGAAACGTGAGCTACGTAGACCTACTAAAGGAGCGACTTCGCGTAGACATGATGGACCGTTTTTGGTACAAGCACATGGCCTTTGCGTGGGAACGGGAATTTCGATTGGGTATATCGGTCCGCATGGCTGAGGAGTTCGGTGTTCAAGTACCCGAGCACGGAGTCAAGGTGGAGTTCGAGGTTCCACAACTCATAGAACGTATCTACCCAGGTCCGTCCCTGCCAGAGGCTGACGCCGCGGCCATTCGGTTCGCCGCGAAGGCGCATGGTCTCGAAGACCGAATCAGAGTTTCGAGCATGCTTGGAACTCCGAGGTACACATAGTGCTGGCTAACCCTTCAGTCAACCGGACGTCCACCAGCCGGTTACTTCAAACGTTAGCTTTAAAAAATTAAGAAAGATGATGAAATGACGAGAAAAGAAAAATTTTATAAATTTATCGAAAATAATAAGAAAAAAATGGAAGAGCTTGGAGTTCTATCTATTGGTATTTTTGGTTCTGTAGCAAGAGGTGAAGATACGGAAAACAGCGATTATGATATTCTTGTTGAATTCAGGAAGAATAAAAAATCATTTAAGACTTTTGCGATGTTATGTGATTTGTTGGATGACAGTCTTGGAGAAGACTATGAATTAATCACTCAGGAAAGTTTAAGTCCTTATATCAGTCCATATATATTGAAGGAAGTGGAAAATGTCAAAATTGCCTCTTGAATACTTGAGGCACATATTTGCAGAAGTAAAATTTTTAAGGGATGAAGTGGCTAAAATCTCTGAAAATGACTTTTATTCCAGCGAAACGCTGAAGAGGGCTTTTGTTAGAAGTCTGGAAATAATTGGTGAAGCCACAAAAAATATTCCTGAAGATTTCAGAAATCAGCATAATGAGATAGATTGGAAAAATATGGCGAGGATGAGAGATAAGTTAATTCACCACTACTTTGGCGTTGATTATTCCATAGTTTGGGATGTTGCAAAAAATGAAACACCGTCTTTGTATGTTAAGATTCTAAAGATTATCCAGTATGAAGAAAAAAGCTAACAAGGCGCTCAACCGGACGGATAAGAAATAGTGACAGCGACCGTTTATTTGTAAAACGGACGGAATATAAAAATATCTCTATTTTAAAAATCAGTTTCAAAGCTTATCGGAATCATACCACTATTCGCTTTTTGCATTGCATATGAATAAAAATGGCATTTACCCCAACTTTATTACGATTTATTTTGCCCGGTAAATTCTTTTTCATTTCCCGCAGTTTTTGATTTGTCAAATACCAGTTTTTCTCCCTCTTTCAGTTTTTCGACTGCTTTTCGGTTAACGTACGCTATTTCATATAATGGATCAATTTCAATGGCCTTATCTATAGACAACAATGCCTGCTCTCTTTTCCCCAAATGGGCATAACACAACCCCATATTCCCCCATGACGGGGCATGCTTTTTTAAAATTGCCGTGCATTCCTGAAAATACGTGATGGCTTTTTCCCACTGGCAATTTTCCATACATCCAAATGCCTCTTCAAATTTTTTCTCACACGCAAGATACGCATCTGTATCGACTCCAAAATTTTTCATGATATATTTTTCATATTCATACAGCATGTTTTTGCCAATCATCACGAAGTCATCCTTCTCGCCCCCCACCGCTAATAATTTTTTCAGAGTTTTCAGGCAGTTCACCATATCTGATTTTTTCTGCAATGCAACCACCTTGTTATAATAGGCCTGAGTATAATAGGGAAATATCTCAATAGCCCTGTCAAAATGGGAAATTGCCTCATCAAACTTATCTTGAGAAGCATACACAACTCCCATACCGAACTGAACACTATGATCTTCCGGATACATGCTTAGCAACTCATTCATCTGCGTCTTTGCCGCAACCATATTGCCTTTTTCCAGCAATACCAGGGCGTCATCGGCCTTTCTTTCAATTCCTCTGTCTACTTTTACCGCAGACTTACTTTTTCCTGAATCGTGAAACTGCGCGGCGTAGTATCTTTCCGCATATTCATAATGAACACACCCTTCACATTTTTGATTACGAATGGAAGCGCAGCATTTCGGACAAATCAATGCGTCGTTACGTTCTTTACAATTCCTTTTTGCCTTCACCTCGTTGCACAGAACACACTTTGTCTTTTTCATACTTTTCCTTACCTCGCTTCAGAATGGATCTATACAATTTCATTGTTGCGTCAGAGAATAATTATAATGTATTATACGACAACTTGCATACATTATCATTCATATATATTCCCGCGTAATCTAAATCCATGACTGCCTTTGGAGAAAACAAAAATGGAAACGAAAATAAAACTATCCGCAGTGCCAACACTCATCCTGATAGTTTTTTTCCTTGCAAAAACTCTCCCGGTTTGCCAAGCGGAGACAACACTGCCTTCAAAAGAAACATTTTTGAAAATAACAAAAAAACTGCATCTTCCTTTTATTGCCAATCAGGGGCAGGCAGACGGAAGGGTACTATATTATGCCAATACTTTTGGAGGAACGGTATTCGTGACTCATACGGGGAATATCGTATATTCACTCCCTTGCCTGAAAGGTACCGATATCTCCCCTCATAATGCCATATCGACCCATGGAGTGGCCATCCGGGAAGAAATTTTAGGAGGCAAGATTAAAACCGTCCGCGGAGAAAACAAAACAATTACCAATGTAAATTACCTCAGGGGCAGTAATTCATCAGAATGGAAAATGAATATTTCCACCTATGACACTATTTCACTTGGAGAAATTTACAACGGCATCGTTCTAAAACTCAGGGCATACGGCAACAACGTTGAAAAACTGTTTTATATAGCTCCTCGTGCAAACCCTGAATTAATACAACTAAAACTGGAGGGCGCAAAGTCAATCCGGGTAAATGCAGAAGGAGCGTTGGAAGTTTTAACAGAACCGGGAATGGTCTCCTTTACCAAACCATTCGCATTCCAGGAGATTGACGGGAAAACGGTGGAGATCGAAGCGAAATACCGCATACAAAATAGCACATGCAGCATCAAAAACACCGGCGTCTCATCGCTTAACCCCGAACTGCCAGCGCCCGACTCTCAACTCGTATATGGTTTTGAATTAGGAAAGTACGATACAACAAAAGAACTCATTATAGATCCCTTGCTTGCATCCACGTATATTGGAGGATCCGAGCAAGACACTATTAATTCCATTGTCATCGGAACCGACAGCAACATATTCATTACCGGCTCTACAACCTCATCGGATTTTCCCACTACAAGCGGGGTGTATGATTCATCAAAAAGCACATACGCCGAAGACGTTTTCATTTCAAAATTTGACAGTGAACTTACGAACCTTCTCGCATCTACGTTTTTGGGAGGTTCCTCGTATGATTTTGGAGAAACAATCACTATTAATCCATGGGGATATATTTGCGTGACCGGCTACACATCATCATCAGACTTTCCCACCACTTCCGGTGCGTACAGCGCTTCATTTAACGGCGGGCCCTATGACGTTTTTGTCTCAATACTGGACGATAATCTGACAACTATTTATGCTTCCACCTTCATGGGAGGGGCTTCAAGCGACCGGACTTCTTCGGCAGTCATAGACTCAAGCGGCTATGTTTACGTTGCAGGATATACGACATCATCAGACTTCCCAACAACATCCGGCGCCTATGATACCACATATGATTCCGAGGATTCCTTTATCGCAAAATTAGACAGCGATTTATCAAATTTAACAGCATCCACATACCTTGGAGGTTCCGCATACGACAGAATAAATTCCATCACTATGGATTCAGACGGAATCATATATGTTTGCGGCAGAACTTCATCTTCAGACTTTCCCACGACTGCCAGCGCATATGACACCACTTACAATGACACCGGAAATATCGAAGACGTCTTTGTGTCAAAATTTAACACCGGGCTCACAAATCTGATCGCATCAACATACCTGGGAGGATCCACATACGATTACGGAAATGCCATTGCCATAGACAAGGACGGAAATATATTCGTTGCAGGCATCACCGGGTCCACAGAGTTTCCCACACCTGATTCGAATGCTTACGATACCAGTTCAAACGGCGGCACCGATGCTTTTATCTCGAAATTCAGCGGAAACCTTTCGAAACTGATCACCTCTACCTTTATAGGAGGGTCTTCTGAAGACAGCATCGAAGGCATCGTTGTTGATTCAACAGGAAACGTCTATATAACAGGGAAATCGGCATCAGATGATTTTCCGGCAACTGCAATGGGATATGACACTTCTTTTAGCGGAGATTCGGATGCATATATAGCAAAGCTTAACGGAGACCTGATGAACTTGCTCGCCTCTACTTTATTGGGAGGGTCTTTTTCTGAAAACGGAAGCGCTATTGCTATAAACTCAGGAGGACATGTCTACATAACGGGATTTACCGAATCGGATGATTTTCCGACAACCGACACCGCCTACGAAACCACATACAACGACAAAGGCTATGCCTTCGTGTCAAAACTCGACAGCAACCTTTCCTCCTCGCTTCCTGTTGCAACAACTTTATCGGCAACAACGATAACAACAACTTCAGCAATTTTAAACGGCACGGTGAATGCAAACGACTTCTCAACAACAGCATGGTTTGAGTACGACACATCATCCGGCTCTTACCGCAAAACAACGTCTTCGCAGATCATCAGCGGATCGGATGACACTTCGATGACGGCAAACCTGAGCGGATTATCCTCCGGCACCACGTATTATTTCAGACTTGCCGCTGAAAATAAAGAAGGCGCTTCGTACGGAGATGAAGCCTCCTTCGCCACGCTCAGCGTCACCAACACGATATCCGGCAGCGTAGTTGACTCTTCAGGCATTGCGATTGCCGATGCCAAAGTACAATGCAAAGGAAAAACAACAAAAACAAAAAAGAGCACAACCTCAGGCGCGACCGGCTTCTTTGAATTAACCGGCCTGGAAGCGGATACATACACAATTACCGCAAAGAAAAAGGGGTATAAACAGGCAAAACAAACCGTTGAACTTGCAGAAAACGAAACGGATGAAATAGATATCGAACTTGTATTGAAGACGAAAAAATAATACAACACCCCCATTGGACTAAAAATTATTCCTCAACTGCAGTGAGAACTTAACTACCATGAAAAAATTACTCGCCAAAAAAACCTTGCATGACCTTGCAGAAGAATCCAACCATCACCACTTTAAACGGGTGTTAGGGCCTTTTTCACTTACCGCATTAGGCATCGGCGCTGTAATTGGCGCGGGCATTTTCGTGCTCACAGGGTTGGCGGCAAAAGAGTTTGCAGGCCCAAGCCTTATCCTCTCGTTCGTTCTCTCCGGCATTGCCTGCATCTTTGTTGCCCTGTGCTATGCCGAATTCGCATCGATGGTTCCCCTTGCCGGAAGCGCATATACGTATTCGTATGCAGCTTTAGGAGAAATATTTGCATGGATTATCGGATGGGACCTTATCCTCGAATATTCCCTTGCCTCAAGTCTTGTTGCAGTAGGATGGTCACATTACTTTATAAAATTAACAGAACTCTTTGGATTACATATCCCCGCATGGATTACCAACGACTACTGGACGTTATCGCATCATTTGAAAGATGCCCTTTCTCAGCATGTTCCCTATTTTTTCGGCATCCCTGTCGTTTTTAATCTTCCTGCAGCGCTGATTATCGTTATTATTACGACACTGCTGGTCATTGGCATAAAAGAAAGCGCCCGGTTCAACAGCATTATCGTAGGAATCAAACTCGCCGTTATTCTTCTGGTAATTTTTGTCGGATGGTTTTACGTAAAGAGCGACAACTGGGGCAATAGTTTCAGCGCCTTTGCTCCGTTTGGCATCGGCGGCATCGGCACCGGCGCTGCATACGTCTTCTTTGCCTATATCGGTTTCGATGCGGTTTCTACCACTGCCCAGGAGGCGAGAAATCCGAAGAGGGATGTGCCTATCGGCATTATTGTATCACTGGCGCTCTGCACTATTTTATACATCGCTATAACCGCCGTCCTCACCGGTATGATTTATTACAAGGACATTAATATTGATGCGCCGCTGGCGGACGCCTTTAGCCGGTATGGATTGACGAAGGTGTCTTTCTTCATTTCTGTCGGAGCCGTAGCGGGACTTACCAGCGTCCTCCTCGTGCTGCTTCTGAGCCAGTCAAGAATACTATGGGCAATGGCCAAAGACGGTCTTCTTTCGGAGCGGATTTTTGCCGCAGTTCATCCCCGTTTCGGTACCCCTCATATCTCCACTATTATTGTCGGATCCTGTGTTGCCCTTACCGCCAGTTGCTTCCCCATTGAAGAAATTGCGAAGCTGGTCAACATCGGCACCCTTCTTGCCTTTTGCCTCGTTGCCGCTGCGGTTATTATCCTGCGTGTTAAAGACCCGCATCACCCGCGTGCCTTTAAGTGCCCCTTCGTGCCGGTGATACCCATCATGGGGATACTTTCCTGCGGGTACATGATGATCCGGCTTGAATTATCAACATGGCTCAGGCTCATAGCCTGGCTGACGGCAGGCACAATTATCTACGCGGCATACAGCAGACACCATAGCAAACTTGCCAAAACACATGCGCTGATGAAAAAGCAGGAGAATTTAATGACACAGTAGATACGGCGTCATGAATCAGACTTGTCCCCGAATGTCTTGATCGGGGATACGAATCCCCGTTCTCATTTTTATAATGAATAATCAACAGGTATAGGAAAGAATATGGAAAATGTGCTGAAATTTACGAATATGCTGAACACATATCTTTGGGGCGCCCCGATGATCGTCGCTATCATCGGAGTGGGCGTGTTTCTGACAATACTAAGCCGATTCATCCAGATAAGAAGATTTCTGCGAATGTGGCGCGAGACGTTTGTGAGGACATTCCGCGGCGAGGCCGCAGGGGAAGGCGATATCAGTCCTTTCCAGGCGGTAAACGTTGCGCTCGGCGGAACGGTTGGAGTTGGAAATATCGCGGGTGTGGCGACCGCAATTGCGGCGGGCGGCCCCGGCGCTATCTTCTGGATGTGGATATCGGGCGTCCTCGGGATGGGCACCAAGTTCTTTGAGGTTGCCCTCGGCATCCAGTACAGATCAAGGGAGCCGGGCGGGCCAATGGTCGGCGGCCCCATGATGTACATCAGCCGCGGCATGGGACCTGCCTGGAGATGGCTTGCCTTCTTATTTGCATTGTTCGCCGCACTGACAGCATTTGTAATCGGGAATATGGTGCAATCGAATTCCGTTGCCGAGGGGCTGAGTTATTTCCACGTCCCGCCCTGGGCAACCGGCATGGGACTTCTGGTTTTTGTGGGATTGGTAACAGTAGGCGGGATAAAGAGGATTGCCCACGTGGCGATATTCTGCGTCCCGTTTATGTGCATCGTTTACATGATGGGCGCCTTTGCAATCATTTCATGGAAAATAGCATATATCCCATCCGCTCTGACGATGATCGTACAAGACGCCTTCTGCCCAAAAGCGGCAATCGGCGGATTTGCCGGCGCTGCGGTCATGCAGGCAATCCGCTACGGGATTTCCAGGGGCGTCTTCAGCAACGAGGCGGGACTGGGAAGCGCCCCCATCGCCCATGCGACCGCCAGGACAGACCACCCCATACGCCAGGCATTCTGGGGTATGATGGAGGTGTTTGTTGACACCATCATCATGTGCACGGCAACGGCATTGGTAATTATCCTCTCCGGCGCATGGCAATCCGGCGAAACCGGCGCGTCTCTCACCATCCAGGGCTTCTCGTCGCTGATGGGCATGAAGGTCGGTTCCGCCGTAGTCGCCTTCTGTATGGCGCTGACGGCGTATGACACGAACATCGCATGGTGCTTTTACGGGGAGACGTGCGCGGTGTATCTTTTGGGACATGGACGCATCGTCAGGTACGCCTACCGAATTATGTGGCTTCCCCTTGTGCTGGTCGGGGCGGTGATTAAGCTGGATATGGTATGGAGCATTGCGGATGCCATGAACGGCCTGATGGCAATCCCCAACCTCATCGCGCTGGTGGCGCTTGCCCCGGTTGTGGTGCGGCTCATCCGTGATTTTGAAGAAAAATTTCCCTGCCCTCAAAATACCGTAGAACCCCACAAAATCCCGGAAAATCAATGGGGTCAAACCTAATCTATTGACAATAATATGTTTTTTCCTTAAGGCGATTATACATTTAACAGTTTTAATTACAAGGATATATTGGGGATTGATTAGTATCGAAATAGCGGTCCAGGGTAACGTCAAAGTCAAGATAAAGTAACGCGGAAGGGAAACCAATAGAGAACAAAAGGAGAGAGAGAAGGGGAAAGGAGGTTGAGAGGGAAAGGAGAGGGCAAAGGAGGCAAGAAGATCAGAGA
>Ga0194126_10012486_pt1 | contig 10754 bp, 11 predicted proteins | sample TA2KigC150mmetaG_FD_148641 | JGI IMG/M metagenome (GOLD analysis project Ga0194126, IMG submission 148641) | Freshwater microbial communities from Lake Tanganyika, Tanzania - TA2015035 Kigoma Deep Cast 150m | ecosystem: Environmental > Aquatic > Freshwater > Lake | place: Tanzania: Lake...
GGAAGAACACCTGTCTCGGGAAAAGGCTTCTTCCGTCATAATCGGTATCGAGCATCCACATAGCAATTCTGTCAGTGCCGCCTGATTCTATGTTGCCTGACTTTGTGTTGTAGTAATTGAACCCGAGAACTTCAACCTGATATTGTATAGTTTTTTCATCCTTGGCTTTCTTTGCCTTGCTTCCCTTTTCAGAGGCAACTTTGCTCAGTCTCACTTCTGGCTGTCCCATGAGCCAGAAGCTTTCATTGCTTGCACGTTTCTTTTTGAGGTCATCAGTAAGCAAATCTGTGTTCATCTGGACTTTAAGCAAAGTCACGCCCGGCCAGTTTGTCTCATCAATGTCTTTTGCAGCCTCAGGATCGAACTGAAATGATGCAAAGACAATGATTTTTGGTTTTGGGACAAGTTTCTGTGCTTCTTCAATCGCCAGCGCAACCTGTCGCTGTTCTAATGGAGCATGTTCAGGGCCAAAAGAAATTACAACTCGTTCTGGCTGACCGTATGAAGCCCGCTTTTCGCCTACTCTATCCGCTAATCCCCCCTCGCCCCCCTTTAGTAAAGGGGGGCGAGGGGGGATTTGTGGGTTTTGTCTCTGCATCTGCATGAAGCCAGCGAGTGCCAGGCAGAGGTTCAACACGTGAAAATAAAATATATTGATTGTTCTTTCCGCGAATTCCACATTTTAATAATTCGTCTCTCCACTCAGCCTGCCGCAAGGTCTCACCGCTTCTTGCTATGTCATTGCGAGCCCCTTCGCTTCTGTCATTCTGAGCGTTAGCGAAGAATCTCGTCTTGTCGCTCAGGGCAGGCTCCGGCGAAGCAATCTCCCCCTCACCCCAGCCCTCTCCCACAGGGGGCGAGGGTGATGTAGCCAGTTCATGCAATGGCTTCACCATCGGCGCAGGCACAGCCTCAACAGTAAACGGACCTGTTACCCTTGCCCGCGAATTATCCACAAAAGGCTGGTCATAAAGAGTTTCCTGTGCAGGCGGTTCATTGTTCGCTATAGATTTCAATGTGATATGTGGTACTGTTTTGTATTTAAAGCCGCTTCCCACGCCTTCTTGCGGATACGCAAGTTCATAGTAATCAAAAAGCGCTGTCATCAATCTCTGTTTCGCAAGAGTTATCGCAACACGGGACGTATCGCACGTTATCCAGCGCCTACCCCTTTGCTCGGCAATATAAGCGGTTGTACCGCTTCCGCAGGTAGGATCGAGAACAAGGTCGCCAGGGTCAGTGGTCATGAGAAGACAGCGTTCTATAGTCTTAGTTCCTGTTTGAACAACATAAATCTTAGGGTCTGTTCTGCTCTGTACAGTGCCTCCAATATCCGTCCAGAAATTATCGATTTTATGTAACGGAAAGTCTTCAAAATATCTAATAAAAGCTAATCTTGTTCCTTGAACACCGATTCTATTCATCTTAATTAATCTTTCCATCCCTTCTGGATATTTTGCAGACCATCTTCTATTTTTTGCAGGAAAGTAAATTGTGCTATTAAATGTTATTGGGACTTGGTCTTCGTCTCCGCCACCTTGGCTATCTATACCACCATATCTGAAAATCTTGCCTTTTAATTCACCATTCAGATATTTTTCAATAAACTCATTTGATAAAGGTAATCGTTCCCCAGTTTCCAATTCTATTTGATCATATTTTGAATCTGGGTCATCAAAAGGCGTTTTTTTCTTTATGAAAAGCTGACGATATTTTAGGGTATCTTTATTTTTTGCATACCATATTATATAGTCGCCTGTTCTACTTAAATATTTTGTTACAAAACCACTTGTTGTTGTGTAACTTACTAAACTAACAAAATTCCCCACCCCAAAAACCTCATCCATCAAATTCCGCACAAGATGTACATTCTCATCGCTTATCTGCACAAAAACACTTCCGCTTTTATGGAGTAAATCCCTCGCCAAGAGCAGCCTGTCTCTCAGGTATGTTAAGTAAGAATGGATACCAAGTTCCCAAGTATCCCTGAAAGCCTTAATCATCTCAGGTTCCTGAGTCAAATCCTCATCCTTGCCGTCCTTGACATCCCGCTTGTTCACAAACGGCTGGAAGTTGCTGCCGTATTTGATGCCATAAGGCGGGTCAAAGTAAATCATCTGCACCTGTCCAGCAAGCCCTTCCTTTTCAATGAGAGAATTCATCACAAGCAGGGAATCACCTGCAATCAGACGGTTAGACCAGTTGTGTTTATGCTTGTAAAATTCTATCGCATCCCGTAAAGGCGGATTCTCTTCAGGCGATTGGAAAAGAGAACCCTGAACAAACCCATTTCCGTTCTTTTTTCTTACTGCCTGAATAATGGTTCAAGGGTCAATTCTTTCATGCACATGGAGAGAGACCGTAGGCACTTCAAAAGACGTGTGCTCGGCTTTACCAGCCCATTGTAAAAAAGGGTCTAAATGCGGATCATAGGCGTATGTCTTTTTCCCAGTTTCTTTATCAGTCTCAGGGGTGACAAGACCGACAGGCGGATTGTTCAGCCTCTCTTTTCCCTTATGATCATATTGCTCAATCGGCTTCTTATCTGATTTCTTTTTTCCCCTTGCCATTTTAATCTCACCAAATTTCTCTAAATAATATTATTTTAATCAACTTATTTCAATATGTAAAAAAAAGAGCGCATATACAGGGCTTGGCTGAGGCTTGGTGAAGCACATGCAAGTGCAATAGAGCAAAAGTCAAAAGGGCAAAAGTCAATAGTCAATAGCCAGAAGTTCAGAAGTCAAAACCAACAATGAAAAAAGTCCACTCATTCCCTGCAAGGCGTCAACATAAAAGTGCAATAGTCAGAAGCGCAGAAGTGCAAAAGTCAAAAGTCTGAAGTTAAAGAGAACGGTAGAAGCTCCATAGAAGTCTGCCCACCTCTGCAAGTGGAAGGCATGTGCTTGCCCCTATTAATCAAAATATTTAAAGAAATCCTGGGGATGTATAATCTTCACGGATTTATATTTCCTTAAATCGCATAAATCATTATCCCCGCTGACAATAAAATCTGCACCGGCAGAAACGGCACACGAGAGAAATTTGTCGTCATCAGGGTCTCTGCATAGACCCTTAACATCAGCTGTTATATCTGCTACCTCAAAGAAAGGCAGAATATTTTCTTCAATGATTATTTTAACTTCTTTTTCAGTGAGCGAAAATTTTGGATAGAATAGAACTTTCTTGAACTCCTCAAAGGTATCACGGGAGATTACAGGAACTATTTTGCCTTTTACCCACTGATCAACTATTTTTGACAGCTCGCCTCTGAAAAGCAGCGCTGATACAAGAACATTAGTATCAAATACAACTTTTATTATTTTCTTTTTCTTGCCCATCTCACCGCATCAGTTATATCTTTTTCAGTAATGCCAAGCTTCTCCATCTTGTCCCTGATACCTTCAAGGGAAGCCCCCACAGGAGTTATTCTGACAGGGATCAGGATTATCTTTTTGTCCTTCACCGAAACGTCAAAATAGTTTGTGTCGGGGAATGCCTTAACAATTTCTTTCGGCAATGTAAGTTGATTCTTGGTGGTTTTCTTTGCAAGCATGATATCTTACCTCCTTACAATAAGGATACCTTGTGAGCATAGTTTTTTCAAGTCCCTATATCCTTTCCTCTACCGATGCTGCATACTTCGTTGTGGTTTTTCGGATGGCATATCGATTATAATGGTTATATCAACCATAATGGTTAATGCAATTATGATTTGGAGGAGGTTTCAGTATGCTGAAAAAGATATCTGCTATAAAGGCAAGACAAAATCTCGGGCAGGTGATGAATGAGGTTGCCCTCAAGGAGGACGAATATATTGTTGAACGGGCAGGCAAGCCTTTGGTGGCGATAATACCGATTGACCAGTATAAGCGCCTACTGGGCGAGAGGGAAGATTTCTTCAGGATGGTGGATGAAATACAGAAAGAGGCTGTTCGGTCAGACAGGAAGGGTATTGACTCGGAGATAGAAGAGGCGGTTCGGGCATATAGAAAGTCTAAGAGCAAGTCAAAGAAATGATCAGGGTCGTTATTGACGCCAATCAGTTCGTGAGCGCCTTGCTCAAGCCTGAATCCAACCCGGCCGATGTCCTCAAACTTGTACGTGAGGCGAAGATTCAACTGGTCATATCGCCTAACATTGTTGACGAGATCAGGGCTGTGCTCCTTTACCCAAAAATCATGAAGTGCCACCGAAGGACTTCAGAACAGATTGAACTCTTTCTGAAAAAATTACTGAAAATAGCGGTTGTCACGCATAGTGGGGCAAGCCTCGATGTTGTCAAAGATGACCCTTCTGACAACAAATATCTGGAATGCGCTGTGGATGGAAGGGCGGACTATATTATCTCAGGTGACAGTCACCTCACAGACCTGAGGTTTTTCAGTGGTATAAAGATAATGACTCCGGCACACTTCCTGAAAGCCCTTAGAGAAGGTGGTTTAAAGGAGAAAAGCTGATAAGAAATCTTAAATGGGACGGGTACATTTATCATGGCAAGTGCAATAGAGCAAAAGTGCGGAAGAATAAAGTATCAGAGTGTCAAAGTATAAAAGTACCAGAGTAACAAAGTATCAGAGCATCAAAGTGTCAACCAGAAGGGCAGAAGTCCAATAGTGCAAAAGTCAAAAGTCAGAAGAACAGAAGGCTAAAGAACAATAGTGCAGAAGCTCGGAGAAGTACGCAAGCGAAAAGGTATTCTTTACATCAATTAAATTAAAATCGTATAATATCTTCCAAATTTAATTTCATGAAACTATCAATTATATCCGCATTTTTCTGATTCCAGGAGGTTAGAAATACGTTGAACATAGTTGTATGTATTAAACAGGTTCCTGATACTGCTGAGGTGAAAATTAATCCTGAGACCAATACACTGATCAGGGAAGGTGTTCCGAGTATCATAAATCCCTTTGACATGCACGCAATAGAGGCAGGACTCCAGATAAGAGAAAAAATTGGCGGTAAAGTTACTGTAATCACGATGGGTCCTCCACAGGCAGAGACTGCCTTGCGCGATGCCTTGTCTATGGGTGCAGATGATGCAGTACTTCTCACAGACAGGGCTTTTGCAGGCTCTGACACATGGGCAACATCATACACGCTATCAAAAGCTGTGAAGAAAATAGGTGCAGACATCATTATATGTGGAAAGCAGGCAATAGATGGTGATACTGCACAGGTAGGCCCTGAGATGGCTGAGTTCCTGGATATTCCGCATATCTCTTATATAAGAAATATAGAAGAGATTAGAGCAGATTACATAAGGGTACAGCGTCTCATGGAAAGCGGGTATGATATTGTTGAATCACCAATCCCTGTGCTTTTAACTGTGGTAAAAGAGATAAATGAACCGAGATTACCATCTTTGAAAGGCAAGATGGCTGCGAAAAAGGCAGTGATAAAAAAGTGGACATCATCAGATATCGGAGCAGATGCGGACAAGATAGGGTTAAAAGGCTCTCCCACTCAGGTGAAGAACATCTTTGCACCTGAAGCGAAAACTGATAGGAAAATGCTTGAAGGTTCACCAGAAGAACAGATTGATACATTAATTCAGGAATTGAGGCAGCTGAAATGTATGTAATTGTGAATATAGAAAAATGCACAGGTTGCGAAGAGTGCCTGTCTTCATGTCCATTTGACGCAATAGACATAAAAGAGGGGAAAGCCTTTATTAATGAAAATTGCCAGGTGTGTATGGCCTGCTTAAGTGCATGTCCTGAAGATGCGATTATCGAGACAGAGAAAGAAGAAACTGCGGAGATAGATGCTCAAGAGTTTAAAGGGGTATGGATATTTGCTGAACAAAGAGAGGGTAAGGTTGCATCAGTGGCGTATGAACTTTTGGGTGCAGGCCGGAGGCTCTCAGACGAACTCGCTACAGAACTTTCAGCAGTTTTATTCGGTGCTTCTGAATCAGAGGCACAGGAGTTGATTAAATGGGGTGCTGATAGGGTATACCTTTCAGTAGATCCCCTTTTCGAAAAATTCAATGATGAACCTTATTCAAAACTATTAATACGGCTGATTAAACAATATCAGCCCGAGATAGTACTTGCTGGAGCGACGCCTATAGGCCGTTCGTTTATACCGAGAGTTGCAGCAAAACTGAGAACAGGGCTTACTGCAGATTGTACTTCGCTTGAAATTGATAAAGAGACCAGAAACCTTCTCCAGATAAGACCGGCATTCGGTGGCAATATTATGGCTACTATCCTCTGTCCGAATAATAGACCGCAAATGGCTACTGTAAGACCAAGGGTAATGAAACGCGGACAATATAACGAAAATAGGGCAGGTGAGATTATACCTATAAAGGCATACGGTATATCTTCACGAACAAAAGTGTTAGAAACAGTAAAAGAAATCTCAGATATATTGGTCAATTTACAGGAAGCAGATATTATTATATCAGGTGGCAGAGGACTTAGCAGTCCTCATGGTTTCAAGCTTCTCGAGGAATTGGCAGGACTCATTGGTGGTGCTGTTGGATCTTCAAGGGCTGCTGTTGATGAGGGTTGGATTTCGTATAGCCATCAGGTAGGACAGACAGGTAAAACTGTATGCCCTAAAATATATTTTGCATGCGGAATTTCTGGCGCTGTGCAGCATCTTGTGGGAATGCAATCATCAGATATCATTATTGCCATCAACAAAAACCCTGAAGCACCAATATTTAATGTCGCTACGTTTGGAATAGTCGGGGACCTTTACGAGATAATACCATTGCTTATAAAGAAGATTAAGGAGATGAGGGAAATCGGTAAAACGGCAAATGGGTGAATCGGGGAATAGGTGAAAATAGAAAAATCTAATATAGCATTTGTTTTTCCTGGTCAGGGTTCTCAATATGTGGGAATGGGAAAGGAGATATATGAACATTTTGACGAGGCGAGGAAGATATTTGATGAGGCATCAGATGCCCTTGGTTATAATGTTTCCAATTTGTCTTTTAATGGCCATGATGAAGAACTGAACAAGACTTTCAGAACTCAGCCCTGTATCCTGACAGTGAGCATAGCTATCTACAGGGTGTTGTCGTCAAAGGGTATAAATCCATCAGTTGTCGCAGGACATAGCCTTGGTGAATATTCAGCACTTGTCGCAGCAGATGTCTTATCATTTAAAGATGCGGTGAAGCTCACTGAGAAACGGGGTCAGCTTATGCAAGAGGCTGTCCCAGAAGGCAAAGGCCTTATGGCTGCGATACTTGGATTAGAAAGGAACAAAGTTGACGAGATATGCCTTTCGTTAGAGTCAGGTTATGCGTCACCTGCTAACTACAATTGCCCGGGTCAAATTGTGATTTCAGGTGAAAAAGAAGCTGTTGAGGAAGCAATGAAACGTGCGAAGGAAGCAGGGGCTAAAAGGGCATTGCCAATTGCAGTCAGTGTTCCATCTCATTGTACGTTAATGGCTGATGCCTCTCGAAGGCTTGCAGAATTACTCGATAGAATAGAATTGAGAAATCCAACCATTCCTGTTGTAAACAATGCAGATGCCATGTTTCTCAACGACATTACCAGCATAAAGAAATCTCTTGTCCACCAGCTCAACAGTCCTCTTTTATGGGAAGATTCTATAAGGACTATGGCAGATTCCGGGATCGAAATCTTTGTGGAGGTAGGGCCAGGAAAAGTTCTGTCTGGGTTAATAAAGAGGATAGAGCCAGGTGTGAAAGTTCTTAATGTGGAAGACATGAAGAGTTTAGAAAACACCGTATCCTCTCTACATAACGTCTGATTATCAATTTTTAAGCCATCTCTATCCTGTTACGACCTTTCTCTTTTGCTACATATAATACATTATCTGTTGCATAAATTAATTTTTCGCTGTTATCTATAAAAGGATCAGGTACACTTGCGATCCCGATACTGACCGTTATCCGCTCATCAGAAGCTATACCTGAAAACGTATGCTCTGAAATTATTTTACATATCCGTGATGCAGGGCTTAAAGCGTTTTCTTTTTTAGTTTCTGGGAGTAAGACAATGAATTCTTCACCACCCCATCGTGCCACTGTATCGATCTCTTTTCTTAAATTATCTGAAATTATTTGGGCTATCTCCTTAAGCACAGAATCACCTGTTTGATGACCATAGGTATCATTAATTCTTTTAAAATGATCTATGTCTATCATCAGGCAGGAAAGAGGAGTTTTATATCTTGTTACCCGTGTGAATTCTCTTTTGAAGATGGTCTCGAAGTGCCTTCTGTTATAAATCTCTGTCAGTGGGTCTGTAATCGCCAGTAATTCTACCTTTTGTAATAGTTCTTCCAACTGGCGATTCTTTTCCTTTAACTCATCCTGCAGTGCCTTTGTCCTCAAACATGCATAAATCCTTGCATTCAGTTCAATCTCATTATACGGTTTTGGAAGATAATCATCAGCACCAGCCTCTAAGCCAGAAACCTTATCAGCTATAGAATCTTTGGTGGTGAGCATAACTATGGGAATGCCTTTGGTAGCAGGATTCAGTTTTAGCCAACGGCATACGTCGTTCCCGCTAATATCTGGGAGGACAAGATCAAGGAGTATGGTATCTAAAGGCTGAGTTTTTGCTATCTTAATTGCTCCCATGCCATTTTCAACCCAGATAACATCATATCCACTTTTTTCTAAAAACTCTTTCGTACGTTCTGCTTGTGCTTTACTGTCTTCTACAAGAAGTATTTTTGCCTTTGTCATTTTAGAACTCCTATAAAAATATAAATTTACTACCAGCTTCCACCTCCACTGCCTCCAAACCCGCCTCCGGAAGAACCACCGCCTCCAAAACCACCACCTCCACTTATGCCAGTTCCTCTTGGAGAGGAGAACATAGCTGAGGAAAGGCTTGAGGTCACTGAACTTAAGGAATGAGAGAAACTGTACGGGTTGAAAGTCCTGAAACCCCCAGGTGATACATACCATTGAGGTGGTTCCTGGTAAATACCTTCAAATGCTTTAGCCCAGTTATCAGCAACATCAAGAGCGATTGCATAGGGTAAGAATTTAGAAAAAAGGTTTTTATCACCCATTCTCTCAAGTCTGTCTTTTTCTGCACGATTCATAAATTCCTGGAAGCCTAAAATATCCATGTATGCAGAAGAACCAGCCTTTGTCTTTGCAGGCATTACCCTTGAGAATCCAAGTATTGGCAGACCTGCAATAACCCAGGCAAGCACGCTTTTCCCTATAGAATGCGATGAGAGTAATGCAGATGTAAAAAAAACGCCAAATACTATAATTATTATGCCTGCTTTTAAATAAAACTTTCTTATATTATCAGGGCTTCTAAGAAAGTACCCTTTTCTCACAAGCTCTCCATAGAGGGTATCTTTTAATAATTCTAAATTGGTATAGAATTTATTTTTCATATCAGAGACAAATGTCCCTGGCAAGGAGCCATGAAATATGTCTTTCATCATCTCCATTTCAAAAAGGCTCAGATTATCATCTGGTTCTTTGACCTTTGAAAGGTAATAATCAGTCGAATCAACTATCAAACCTTCTTTTTTTGTTTCTTCTATTTTTATATAGCCCTTTACTGCAAGACCGACGATAGTTGATGTGATGTCTCTTGGATCGAGTTTTTCATCAATGAGTGTTCCTGCCTCTGCAGGCGATAATGGCCTGTTGTGATACTTTGGAGGTTCGTACATAACAGTAACAGATTGTCTTACTCTCGGGTCCCGACCTCTCTTGTACCACAGATTTATCATAAATAACAGTGAGAAAACAGGAAAGATAAATATCCAGTTTTCTTTTATACCTATTGTCCACAGAAACTTTTTCCATGAAGATGGAGGAGATATAAGTCCCTTATCCCATCCAAATGCTATGGTAAATCCCTCACCTATATTGAGATTCTTTTTTGTGAAAAATTCAACGCTATTTTCATATGTGACAAATCCACATTCAGACCTCCTTGAACCATAGGCGCCTGTATAGCATGCTGCCAATAGATTCTGGCTCTTATTCTTTATTGAAAGAGTAACATTTGCAGATGCTTCTTTAATAGGAGCTTTCCAGTAATTACCCGTCACATTCCAGTAAAGCTCATCATGGTCGTCAAAAAACAGGATAGCATTTTCAAGTCTATATGAAATTATATACGTTTGTTTACCAGTAACATATTTTTCTGCATCACCAATCCTTATATTGACTACATTTCCAGGTCTGGTAATTTTATGCTTCCATTTTTTACCTGATTCGTCAGTAACAGATAATACCTCTATTGGAGTCTTTATAGTTTTGCCAAGGTCATCTCTATATCTGAAGGGAATCTCTCTGTAAATCCCGTGTCTTTGACGATGAAAATCAACATGTATGGCTTCATTAACAGTAAAAGACGAATCTTCATTAATGGTTATGTCAGAATGGAATTGAGTGATGGTAAAATCCTGTGCAAAGACAGGTAAGGCAAAGAAAGTCAATATAAAGAATGTGATTATGATCACGTTGAAATCCTTGTACCAGAGCTTATACATATAACTTCCATTTTGAAGTTTAGCAGATAAATCTTAAAAAATCATTGAAAAACAATAAGAATACTAAAGATATGATCAAAAAGACACTAAGAAAAATATCTATATTCAATAATTATAATAATTTATATTTATAAATCAAATACTTTATTATCAATTATTTTATCAAAAAATAATTGAATATTTTTAGGCATTATGCTATACATTGATTCCAAAAATGTTATTAAAATATAACATTAGTATTGCCTACATAATTTATCACTTACGCCACATGTTTTTAT
>Ga0194126_10012494_pt1 | contig 10748 bp, 12 predicted proteins | sample TA2KigC150mmetaG_FD_148641 | JGI IMG/M metagenome (GOLD analysis project Ga0194126, IMG submission 148641) | Freshwater microbial communities from Lake Tanganyika, Tanzania - TA2015035 Kigoma Deep Cast 150m | ecosystem: Environmental > Aquatic > Freshwater > Lake | place: Tanzania: Lake...
AAGCAGGTAGCGGGGGGTCCAGTGGCGGAAAGTGCGCACAGGATTTATATCCACCCCAGGGCAAGAGAACTGCCGGTCATCACAAAGACGCCTGCCAGCGAACAGGCCAGGTTGACGAAGTCATTATCGAGCCACTTCCATCCCCTGAGGTGGCTGGTGGCGGTCCCGCACAGGTGCAGGGGGTGGCGCTCGGTTTCCTTGTCGCACTGCGGGCAATGGTAGATCGCCTGGATGGTTGCGCCCAGGAGGGAATCGAAGAGGGAACCCAGCAGGCCGGAAATTGCGAGCAACCCAAACGCCTGCCAGGATGGCAGCGCGTCGAATGGCTCGGGCGCGGCCATGACAGCCAGGACGGCAATAAGCCCCGACCCTGCCAGTGCGGCCAGCGTCCCTGCCCAGGAGATGCCTCCGGATGTCCCTCTTTCCACCGGCCGGCCGTTGGTGATCAGGCGCGGCTCCGTGCGGTTCAGCACGCCCAGTTCTGTCGCCCAGGTATCGGCGTTGACTGCCGCCAGGGCGGCCGCGAACAGCCACCAGGTCCAGGAGGCAGCCGGGAAGGCGCCACCCAGGGCGGCGCAGATGGCGGCCACCCCGCCATTGGCCAGCACCTGGCCGGCATCCCGTTTCCCGCCTTTGGCGAATTTCTCCTCCAGGGTCGACTTGCGCTTTTTGAAGGCGCGGGTCAACAGGCTGGAGGTGATGAAAAATGCCAGTAATAAGATGGCCCACTGCCAGCCGCCAAGACCGAAGACCATCGTCCCGATCAGCGCCGCCGCCAACCCACCGCTGCGGGAGAGGCTGCCGGCGCGGGTTGCCAGGATGGCGATCAGGATGGCGGTCAGGCTGCCGATTAGGAGTTGCATATCTATGCCGGTGTGGTGAGGATGAAGAGGGTGGATATCAGGAACAGGACGCTGGTAAGGGTCCCCGAGCCCCAGATGATGAATGCCAGGGTTTGCTCATTGGGGCGGCGGTAGAAGAATAGTCCGGCCAGCCAGCCGGTGAGGAAGAACAGGATGCTCACCAGGGGAAGGATGATGATCTGGACTCCGGGCGAGGGGGCGAGTGGTGAGCCATCCGGCGCATAGCCGAGCGAGATATTCCCCAGTCCGGGCGCCTGCAGGCTGGTCCAGGCCAGCAGCCCGATATTGAGCAACAGCCCGGCCAGCCACAGGTAACGCGCCAGCGGGTTTCCCCAGGCCTCGACGACAATGAAAGTCGGGTAGATGGAGGTCTTCGGAGCCGGCGAAAGGCTGCCCAGTTCGACGGCGCGGGCGAATTCCTGGACGAAAGTCGCCGGTTCTTCCGGTGAGATGGCAAAGGTTCGTTTGGCGGTGGCGACCAGCAGCAGGTCCCTGGGCTGGGCTGCCATGTATTCCACCATCCCGAGGTCTGTGTGGCGACGGAAACCCAGTACCGCGCCGGGCAGGCGTATCCAGGGAAAGTCCAGGGGGGTTGCCAGGTCGCCGGCGGCGCGCACCCATTCCACGTCCGATAGTGGGATCTCTTCCACGCGCAGCCCCCAGCGCAGGCGCAGGCTGTCGCGGCTGAGGGTATAGCCGCCTGTCAGCAGCGACCAGCCCCAATATGCCAGGAAGGGCAGGGGGAAAGCCGCCAGCGCGGCCAACAGGATATAGAGGGTCAGGCGGATGCCGACATCCGATTCGAAAGCCTGCCAGGTTGCCAGTGCTGCGACCGTTGTCAGGAAGAAGCCTGCCCCCAATTGGAATGCCAGGCCGCGCGAACGCGGCGGAGGGTAGTGGGAGGATTTCACCCGCGCCATGTTCCACCCAGCGCCGGGTTGCCAGGGATTACACCTGCGGTATCCTGCTTCGGTTTTGATCGGCTCATGTCTTGGCTTCGTTCGATGTCTTCATGCCCCGGGTGATGTTTCGGGCGCGGTATCGGGCAGGTCCAGTTGTACTTCCTCCTCCATGCGGATCTGGCCGCGCAAGAAGCCGCCTTCCTCGGTCACGAAGGCGGTCGTCACCACATCGCCCCAGACGCGACCGGTGGCGCGGATCTCGACTTTTTGGGCGGTGATGTTCCCCTTGACTGCCCCAGCGACGATGACGGTGTTGGCGCGGACATTCTCGCAGGTCACGCGCCCGGTCTCGCCCACAACCAGCATCCCGCGCAGGGCGATCGGGCCTTCGAATACGCCTTCGATGCGCACCCCCCCTGAGCCGGAGATGTTGCCCTGCCAGATGACCCCCGCCCCCAGGACGGAGGTGATCCGTTCGACGGCCTGTACCTGCGAGGGCGGGGCGGTTGGATTGTTTCGTCTAAACATAGGCGCTTCCAGGTTCCCAAAAGATAGAGCGCGGCGGAAGCCGCGCCCTATTTTATCATCATTGGAACCGGCTTATTCCCTGGCTGCTGGTTCCGGCACGCCCATGATGTTATATCCGGAATCGACGAAATGCACCTCGCCTGTGACATGCGCCGACAGCTCCGAACACAAGTAGACTGCGGCATTACCGCAATCCTCAATGGTGACGTTTTCCCGCAGTGGGGCAATATCTCCGAAGGCTTTGTACAGGTCGCGGAAACCGCTGACGCCCATCGCTGCCAGGGTGCGGATCGGCCCGGCCGAGATGGCATTGACCCGGATACCCTGCGGGCCGAAGTCCGCTGCCAGGTAGCGTGTGGCGGCCTCCAGGGCGGCCTTGGCGACCCCCATCATGTTGTAATTCGGTGTGACCTTGGTCGAGCCGTAATAGGTCAGGGTCAGCAGCGCTCCGCCTTTCCGCATCAACGGCTGGAAGGCGCGCGCCAGGGCTACGAAAGAGTAGACGCTGATGTCCATTGCCAGGTGGAAACCCGCCCGGCTGGTATTGTAGAAATAACCGTTCAGTTCATCCCGGTTGGCGAAACCGATCGAATGCACCAGGATATCCACCTGGCCGAAATGAGCCGCGGCTTTCTTTGCCACCGCTTCGATCTGGTCGTCGTGCGCCACATCGCACGGTTCGACGAAGTCCACGCCCAGTTTGGCCGCCAGCGGTCGGACGCGTTTTTCAAGCGCTTCACCGGCGTAACTGAAACCGAGCCGCGCCCCCTCCCGGTGCAGGGCCTGGGAGATCCCCCAGGCGATGGACTTGTCGTTCGCCAGGCCGAAGACCAGGGCGTTCTTGTCATTCAAAAGACCCATAGAACCTCCGAGTAATCCTTCCAATAAGGGTATCAGGGCAGGTACCGAAAGCGCCAGGGTTTGCCCTTCCACGGTTCCGGTACAGTATTTAAACCCACTCTGGCGCCAATCGTCACGGCCTGGTCTGGGATCGGAATGCCCGTTTCGATCCAAAGACCGGCAGCCGTGCCGCTCAAGTCGATTCCGTTCAACCTTCCATCGATGCCCAATGCCTGCGTCAGTTTGGCGGGACCGTCCGTGGCGCGACCTCCCCGCCTGCTGCGGATGACCTCCAACCCTTCTTCGGGTTGGATGGCGCGGATGAGCACCGCCGCCGGAAATCCCTCCGTTTCAGTGACAGCATTCAGCATCCAGTGCATCCCATAGGTGAAGTAGACATAGGCATGCCCGGGCGGGCCGTACATGACGGCGGTGCGTTTCGTTTTCCCGGCTTTTGCATGGCAGCCCAGGTCAGCCTCGCCGATGTAAGCCTCGGTCTCGCTGATGATGCCCGCCAGCCGCTGACCATCCAGCATCCGCACCAGCCGCGCCCCGATCAATTCGCGGGCGACGGTCTGGGTAGGGCGGTTGTAGAATTCAATTGGCAGGAGAATTGTCACAATGCAAAGTTACCGTTATTTTCCATAGAGAACATCAGATAGGAATCCTGGCGTTATCAGGGTTCTTTCATCAGCAACCTCGATGAGTTTTCTATGGGGACTTGCACCATGATATAAGTGGATGAGAACGCCTTCGTTTTTTGCAACGCATAATGCCGGGATAAGGTCGCTATCACCCGCTATGACTGCGGCATGACTAATCTGTTGTTTAGCGCTGAGTAGCACCAGATCAACGCCGAGTTGGATATCAATACCTTTCTGAACATAAATGGCTTCCCCTTTTTTATTGCTTCCTCGGTAAACCAGCATCCCTTCGCGTACTTCGAAGCGAGATAAGGCACGCAGAGCTGCATGAAATTTCTGCGCCTGTGCGAAACGTTTTGATTCCTCTACTTTGGGAGGGGTTTGTTGGTATGGCAGGCAATTGTAGTAATATGTTCTGAGAATGTCGATTCCACCAGCCAGTTTGATAGCCAGTTTGGCGTAATCAATCTTCGCAGCGAAACATTCATCGCGGTTGGTTACGTCAAGATAACCTCCATCAATGAAAATAGCAATTCTCGTTGTGTTCATACTCCCTCAACTCCCATTATAGAGACAAAGGCCACTCATAGAGAGTGGCCTGCGGATACATTTCCCAGCATCAGGCGGGGGCAACGCTGGGGCGAATACCGATTCGGAGTATATCAGAATGGAAAAAATAGTCAATAGAACATACGTCCAGAACCATGTTTCAGCCGAATGACCTACTACTCCGAAGTATGGGCTCTTATTTGAACCTGGCATCGCGCTGCAAGGTCAGCCTGAGTCCCTCTTCCAGGGAGATGGCCGGTTTGTAATTGAGTTTTTGCCCAACCAGTTCCAGGTCGGCGCTGAGTTGTTTCACCCCACCGGAGATCTTGGCATTGAAGACTATATCCGTTTCCTTCCCGGCGGCATGGCCGGATTTCAATGCCAGGTCGCGGACGCTGGTGGCCAGGCCGGAACCGACATTCAGCACCAGGCCATTGACGCCGGGCGCAGTGGCGGCTGCAATCATGGCCTGCACAACATCATCCACGTAGACGTAATCCCGCGCCTGGGAGCCATCGCCGTTGACCACCAGCGTCCCGCCCCGCAGCGCCTGGCGCAGGAAATACGGCACGACCGGCGGGTGGGAGGGCGGCAGGTGCTGGCCTGGGCCGTAGGCATTGAAGACCCTCAGGCTGACTGTCTCGATCCCCCACAGCCGCCCGATGGTGCGGACATAATTCTCGGCTGCCAGTTTCGATACCGCATACGGCGAGCGCGGGTCGGGCAGGGCTGTCTCCTTGACCGGCTGCAGTTCCTGTTCGCCGTAGACCGCCCCGGAGGAGATCAGCGCCACCCGCCGTACGCCGACATCCCGCATGGCCTCCATCAGGCTGACGGTCCCACCCACGTTAACAGCGTTGTATTCGCGCGGATAGAGCACCGATTCGGGCACGGAGACGCGTGCCGCCAGGTGGTAGACGCAATCCACATCCTGGAGCAGGGTCCAGAGTTTGGGACGGTCGGCGACATCCCCGCGGGTAAAGTGGACATCCGGCGCCAGCGCCTGCGGGTCGCCGGTGGAGAGGTCGTCCAACCCGCGCACCTGGTGGCCTTCACGCGCCAGGTGGTTGGCAAGGGCAGAACCGAGGAAGCCGGCCGCGCCGGTGATCAGGAAGTTCATCAGGCATCCATTTCAAACTTACGAAACCATTTCATACTAAGCCGCCGGCTCACGCGGGACGATCCTGGATGTGCCGGGCAGTATCGGCTGCCCGGTGAGAGCAGCCGCTCCAGATCTCCTGTGGATAGACGATCCGGTTCGTACCCGGCAATTGTTCGATGGATAACCCGGTATTGAGGTCTATGCCGACCTGGGCGTAGGCTTTATAAACCAGTTGGCTGCAATAGAAGGCCTCGTCGGTGTCGGAGTTTGGGAAGTTGAGGTTATACGGCTTGCCAACCTGTGCCAGGATATAGGCAGCGATAGCAGCGCGCATCTGCCTTTCATCCTCCTCGGTCAGGTCAAGACCGTCGAGGGGGTAGGCAGCGCCGTAGAAGGTGTCGAACAGAAGCCCCCGCTGGCGGACCATGGCTTCTGTTTCCCAGCGTTCGCCCGGCACGTTGAAGGTGATCACGCCGCGCGCCCCGGCCTCGGCGCAGCGTCCTCCCGGGCCGAGATAGATTGCCACGTGGTCCACGTCCCCGGGGACGAGCCTTCCCACCAGCCGCCAGAACTCGCCGGGCAGGATGTCCGGTTTGCCGTTCATGGTGCAGACAATATCGCCGGTCTGCAGCGGGATGCCTTCGATCTGGTAGGTATGGATCATCTGCCATTCTCCGAGCCTGGAGCGCCGGGCTGGTTCCTGTAAAATTGGATACAGGAATTATAGCATGTCCCGATATGCCTAATGTCAAAGGGAAAACCTGCTGATTGTGATTAGCCTGCGGTTCCTTTCTGAATTAGAATACAGGTGGGTACTTTTGGAAAATCTCTGGATGGAATGGAATGGAGCGGATGACATGATCAAAATGCTCTCCGGAAACGAAGCAGTGGCACGCGGCATGTGGGAAGCCGGGGTAATGGTCGCCTCGGGTTATCCGGGCACGCCGAGCACCGAGATCCTGGAGAACTACGCCCGGTTCCCGAATGTGTATGCGGAATGGGCGCCGAACGAAAAGGTGGCCCTGGATGTAGCCATCGGCGCGGCTTATGCCGGGCGGCGCGGCATGGCTTTGATGAAGCACGTCGGCCTGAACGTGGCGGCGGACTCGTTCATGTACGCCTCGATGACCGGCCTCGAAGCCGGCCTGGTCATCATCACCGCCGACGACCCGGCGATGCACTCCAGCCAGAACGAGCAGGACAACCGCACGTTCGCCAAATTCGGGCGCGTGCCGTGCCTCGAACCCTCCGACAGCCAGGAGGCCAAAAACATGGTCGCGGCGGCCTTCGAACTCAGCGAACGCTTCGACACGCCGGTCATGCTGCGCCTGACCACCCGCGTCTGCCACTCGATGAGCGCCGTGGAACTGGGTGAACGCCTCGAACCCGCAACGGAGGTGAAGCCCTTCCCCCGCAATCCGTCCAAATATGTGATGGTTCCCGGCAATGCCATCAAACGTCATCCCATCATCGAGCAGCGCATGGAGGATATTGCCGCCTTCGCCGAAACCTTCCCCCATAATCGCGTTGAACCCGGCAGTCTTTCGCTGGGGATCGTCACCGCCGGGATTGCATACCAGTATGCCAGGGAGGTCTTCCCCGACGCGGCCATCCTCAAACTGGGCATGACCTGGCCGCTGCCGGAGAGAATGATCCGCCAGTTCGCCGCATCGGTGGATAGATTGATCGTGGTCGAGGAACTCGACCCCTTCCTGGAGGAAGCCATCCGCCTGCTGGGCATCGCGGTGGAAGGCAAGAGTATCTTCCCGCTGCTGGGCGAACTGGACCCACGCCAGGTGCGAGAGTCGGCGGTGCAGGCCGGGCTGCTGCCTGAATCGGCGCATGTGGCGCGGCCCAGCCTGGACCTGGGTCCGCTGCCGGCGCGCCCGCCGGCGCTTTGTCCCGGCTGCCCACACCGGCCTACGTTCTATATTCTGAACAAACTCAAAGTGCCGGTCAACGGCGATATTGGCTGTTATACCCTCGGCCTTTTGCCGCCTCTGAGCGCCATCCACACCTGCGGCTGCATGGGGGCGGGGATCGGGGTGGCGCACGGGGCAGCCCAGGCCGGGAGTCCGGAACGGCACGTGGCGGTGATCGGGGATTCGACCTTTTTCCACTCCGGGATTCCGCCCCTGATAAATGTCGTCTACAACCAGAGCCCGGTCGTGACCATCATCCTTGACAACCGTATCACGGGTATGACCGGCCACCAGGAGAACCCCGGCACCGGGCATACGCTGCTGGGGGAGCAGGCGCCGGTCATCCAGATCGAACCGCTGGTGCGGGCGCTGGGCGTGCAGCATGTCCGGACCATCCCGTCCCTTGATGTGGCTGCCATCGAGGCGACCTTGAAGGAATACATCAAACTGGATGCGCCGTCGGTGTTGATCGTGGAGGAACCGTGCGCCCTGCTGCCGGATGTCCGCAAGCGCTGGCTGCCGCTGGAAGTACTGGCGGATCAATGCAATGGCTGTACATTATGTTTCCGCATCGGTTGCCCGGCGATCCTGAAGAGCGACGAATTGGATGAGAAGACAAAGCGTCCCAGGGCGTTGATCGATGCCAGCCTGTGCACCGGCTGCGAGGTCTGCGCCCAGGTCTGCCCACGGTCGGCCATTCCGTTCAAGCCAACCGAAATGGAAGGAGCGGAGGTATGAAAGAGACCATCAATTTTCTCCTAGCAGGGGTGGGTGGGCAGGGGACGATCCTGGCGAGCGATGTGCTGGTCAACGTGGGCCTGGCGGCCGGTTACGAAGCCAAACAGGCCGAGGTGCATGGCATGAGCCAGCGCGGCGGCAGCGTCACCAGCGCCGTCCGCTGGGGCAGGAAGGTCCATTCGCCGCTGGTGGGAGCCGGCGAAGTGGATGTCCTCCTGGCGTTCGAAAAACTGGAGGCGCTGCGCAACCTGGTGCAGGTGCGTCCCGAGGCGGCGGTGGTGATCAATAACCAGGTCATCGAACCGTTGACGGTCATCTCGGGCGACCAGGTCTATCCCAGCGACGAGGTCTTGAAACAGGCTTTCGCCAGGGTCACTTCCCACGTGGAATATGTGGACGGTGAGGCGATTGCCGCTTCACTGGGCAACCATCGGGCCGCCAATGTCGTCCTGTTGGGGGCGCTCTCGGCCCTGATGGAGCGCGACGGCCTGTCTGGCCCGGGACTGGGGGCCGAAACCTGGCTTGCCGTGATCAGCGAGCGCGTCCCGCAAAAATACGTGGAATTGAACCGCAGGGCCTTCCAGGCTGGGCGGGAGGCGGTGGGAAGAAACTAAAGAAAGACCTCAACACAAAGGACACGAAGGGCACAAAGGCTCACGAAGTTTTTTCTGTAGAAACGCAACGGAGGCTGGTCGGAACCAGCCTCCGTTTTCTTATTCATTTCTTACTTCATCACTTCTTTCTTCGTCAGTTCGCCTTTCGTGCGTGCTTCTTGGCGTACTCCGCCCCACGCTTGAGCGCCTCGTAGTTCGATGGCAGCAGGTGCTTGTGACGGCCCGGCATGTGGGCGGCGAGGGTCGCCTCGATGTCCTTGCGTTCCAGGATGGGCAGCAGTTCCAGCAGGGCGCCGATGGCGACCATCGTCGCCAGGCGGCGGTTGCCGAGTTCCTCGGCGATCTCGTTGCAGGGGACCGAGACCGAGGCGATGTCCCTGCGCTGCACTTCCCGGTCCACCATCGAGCCGTTCACGACCAGCAGGCCGCCCGGCTTGACTGCCGGTTCGTATTTGTCCAGCGATGGCAGGTTCATGACCAGCGCCGCAGGGGGATTCTGCACCAGCGGCGAGCCGATCTCTTCATCGGCGATGACCACCGTGCAGTTTGCGGTCCCGCCCCGCATTTCCGGGCCATAGGATGGGATCCAGGTCACTTCCCTGCCCTTGTCCATGGCGGCGTAGGAGATCACCTGCCCGGCGAACATGATGCCCTGCCCCCCGAAACCTGCCACAAATATCTCAGTCTGCATTGTTCTCTATCCTTTTCTAACCGCAGAGTTCGCGGAGAGCGCGGAGAGAAAAAGGTTTTCTTTGCGTTCTCTGCGCTCTCGGCGGTTAATTTTCTAAAACTTCAAATCCGCCACGTCCGGGGCGATCTTGTAATCGCCAAGAGGGTAAGCCGGGAGCATGTGCTCTTCCAGCCACGAAAGCGACTCGACCGGGGAAACGCCCCAACCGGTGGAGCAGGTGGAGAGCAATTCGACCATCGAAAAGCCCAGGCCGTGCAACTGGGTTTCAAAAGCCGTGCGGATGGCCTTCTTGGCCAGGCGGATGTTCTTCGGGTCGTGCAGGCTGCGCCGGACCACATACCCGGTCCCGTCCAGGGTGGAGAGCATCTCGGCCATGCGGATCGGGAAGCCCTGCGACTCCACGTCGCGGCCGTTGGGCGAGGAGGTGGTCTTCATGCCGGGCAGGGTGGTGGGGGCCATCTGCCCGCCGGTCATGCCGTAGATGGCATTGTTGATGAAGATGATGGTGATGTTCTCCCCGCGCGCCGCGGCGTGGACGGTCTCGGCCATACCGATGGAGGCCAGGTCGCCGTCGCCCTGATAGGTGAAGACGACCCGGTCCGGCCAGACGCGCTTGACGCCGGTGGCCATGGCCGGGGCGCGTCCGTGGGCGGCCTCGACGAAGTCGGTGTCAATGTAGTTGTAGGCAAAGACCGCGCAGCCGACCGGCGCGATGCCGATGGCGCGGTCGAGCACGTTCATCTCCTCCAGCACCTCGGCCACCAGGCGGTGCGCCGTTCCGTGCGTGCAGCCGGGGCAATAATGGGAAGGGGTTCCGGTCAGCGCTTTTGGGCGGGAGTAAACCAGGTTCTCAGGTTTTATAAGCGTAGATACCATACATCGTCTCCTATCGGGCCATCATGCGTTGGAACCACAGGTCGGCCGGGTCATCCTCTGGGCTTCCGGGATTCTTGATCATCTCCTGCATCTCGTGGACGAACTCGTCCGGGAAGGGCATCACCCCGCCCAGCCGGCCATAGAAGCGCAGCGGCGCCCGTCCCCGCACCGCTTTCTGGACATCCTTGAGCATCTGCCCGGTATTCATTTCCACAACCAGGAAGGACTTCGCCTGTTTGCATAATTCTTCCACCCGTTTATAAGGATAGGGATTGACGCTGATCGGACGGAACAAGCCGACCTTGATTCCCTGGGCGCGGGCGGCGCGCACCGCAGAAAGCGCGATCCGGCCGGCGGTCCCGAAGCCGATGACGATGTACTCGGCATCATCGAGATAATATTCTTTGAAGCGGATCTCGTTCTTCCCAACTTCCTTCCAGCGGCTCAAGATGCGCAGGTTGACTTTTTCCTCGGTCGGC